>FWPV01007555.1_pt1 | contig 19624 bp, 18 predicted proteins | sample 2228371 | NCBI WGS metagenome assembly FWPV01 (sample SAMEA103939776, study PRJEB20133) | metagenome
GTAAACTATTGTCGCCGAAATAATGCCTTTTGTCAATATCATAATGACTTTGAACTTTCGTTGACTAGTTGACCGAACATTGCTTAGACATAATCATGTGCATTAAAATCCTGCAGATCCTCCGGCCCTTCGCCGACGCCGATTTTTTTCACCGGGATACGATATTTTTTGGCAAGAGCAATAGCTATACCGCCCTTTGCCGTACCATCGAGTTTGGTTATTACAAGACCCGTAATCCCCAGCGCCGAATTGAATGCCTCGACCTGCTTAATTGCATTCTGCCCGGTTGTCCCGTCTACGACAAGAAGAACTTCGTTGGGAGCATGAGGCTTATTATTTCTGATTACCCTGAAAATCTTCTGGAGTTCATTCATCAAATTAACTTTATTGTGAAGCCGTCCTGCAGTATCGAGAATCAACACGTCGATACCCCTGGCACACGCGGCTTCCATTGCGTCGTATGCGACTGACGCTGCGTCTGCCCCGGGATGCTGGGCCACAAAATCCGCTCCCGTACGTTGAGCCCAAATGCGCAGTTGTTCGATTGCTCCGGCCCGGAAAGTATCGGCCGCGCCCAGCATTACCGACTTTCCTTTGGACCGCAGATCATGCGACAATTTGCCGATAGTCGTGGTCTTTCCCACTCCGTTGACCCCTACAACCAGAATAACCCAGGGCTTCGGCGGGAAATCTTCTATAGGTTTGTCAATATTCAGTTCTTCGACAAGTATCGACTTCATTGCTTCGTATGCGGCAGACGCGTTTGTGATGTTATTACTGCGAATCCTCTCTTTCAGATTCTCTATTATTTCAAGAGACAGATCCACGCCTATGTCGGCCGAAATCAGAGCGTCTTCAAGCGAAGAGAAAAAATTATCGTCAAACTCTTTTCCTACGCCGAGAATAGAGGTTATCTGCGTACGTGTTTTACTTAAGCCTTCTTTCAATCTTGACAGCAGGTTCATAATCTAATCTAAAATCTCCGAATTATATTTAATAAGTAAAGCATCTTTATATTGAATATTTAAAAATAGGTTATAGACTCATCTCAACCCAAGGATTCCGAACCGGAATAAAAGCAAATATAGCTATAATGCTAATCGTTGAATATTTCCAGAAGAGAAGCAATCTGTTCCTGTTTCCGGAGATTGTCTTCTGCGATAATACGCAGTCGCTCGATAGGAAGCTCCACAGAGCGGAGTGCAGCGTCGTCAACCATCGGCGGCTTCTCATCCTGATAGAGAGCATAACCGAGTAAATGCGCCATGACGTCGGAAATATGTATTATAGAGACAAGCCGATGGAATTCGGGAAAACAGGCCGCCGTATGGTGTCCCCTGATGCACGCCGCCAATTCACTCGGGAACCGCCATTTTTGTGCCAGTTGTAAACCAAGATTCGTATGTGAATATTCGTCGTTCTCGGCGCGATGAAAAGGTATCCGCAGTTTCATACTCTGCCGATAAATATCCCGCATCGTATCCGGCGCAGCCACACCGGCAATCAGTTTCCCGATATCGTGCAGCAGTGCGCCTGAAAAGAGTTCATGTTCGCCGACCGCATTATAACGCTGCAGATGTTTCCCGATCGATTCGGCAATTAAAGCGACCGTAACAGAATGGCGTCTGAACCGGTCGATAGAGAAGGGAAGAGAGGCTGAACGACCGATACCGGACAACAAATGCGATGCAAGCACAATTGCCCTGATCCGTTTGGTTCCGAGAAGAACCACCGCATAGGATAAAGAGGAAACGGTACGGGGTATGCCTATATAAGCAGAATTAGCCAGCTTCAAAATCTTGCCCGCAAGTGCCGGATCCCATTTCAATACCTCGGCAACAGCGTCGGCCGAGGCTTCAGGATCGGAAATTACGCCGTTTATTCGGCGTAAGACCGCTGACGGAACGGGAAGTCGTTCGATGGCATTAGAAATAAGCTTTTCATTGAAGGGACAAGGGTTTGATTCAGTCATATCCAGTGTTATCTGATCGTACGAGTATGATGGGAGATATATCTTGTCATTTGATAATATCTATGAATTCTTCCGATTTGTTTATACTATCGGCAAGGTTTTTGCAGATGATCTCGTACTCCGCGTCTCCCAACCGTAAAACCAGTTTGGCATCTTTCCACTCGGGAGTAACCGTTTCATCTTCCCATAGAGAGGCTCCGACGGTATGTGAAATTCTGTTTGCAAGATGAACCGTTGTTACAAGGTCCAATAATGAAGCCGCTTTCATTGGTTCGTGATGAAATACCAATGCGTATTCCAGATCGAGCGGCAGAGCCCATTTATCCGCCAGAATTTTGCCGAGTTCCGCATGATCGATTCCAAGAATAGCTTTTTCCGATTCAAACAGACTCTTATGGTTCTTACGTGCAAAGGAGGATACGTCGGAATAATCATCGCCTGCGAATTCCATAAAGATGAGTTTGCCGATATCATGCAGAATGCCTGCACAGAAAGCGCTTTCAGGATCTATTATTTTATAGCCGAACAACTGACGAACAATATCTTTAGCCGCCATCGCGCACACTACCGAGTGCTTCCAGAAACGGTCTTTGTCTATTGACAATTTTGAAGTTTTAGGGAACATTTTCATGACCGAAGCGCTTAATACCAGCGAGCGAATCGTATTGAAACCCAGAATGACCACGGCACTCGACACAGAGGATATGCTTCGGGGAATTCCGTAAAAAGCGCTGTTGGCAAGACGTAGCATCTTTGAGGTGAGAGCGGGATCTTTCTGAATAAGCCGTGCCGCATCGTCGGCCGATGTATCAGGCGAATTGACAACCTTGATAAGACGCGAAACTATTTCAGGCAATGCAGGTAAATTGTCGATCTGCTCGATAAAACGGCGATAGCGTTCATTGACGGAAGATGAATTCTGTTTCATTTTAATTAGCCTTGTAAAGTAGGGGTTGAGCCATACAGTATCTGCCGGCAGATTTCTCGGTAACTGATACATAAAGCCAGGAATTATAATTAAAAGTGAAATCGGGTATTTCAATACGAAGATAATTGGATGTAAGACCGCGTACCGGAGAACGCGACTCGACAATTATTCTCTGAACACTGCCTTTTACACGGCTGATAAAAAGCCTCCTGCTTTTACCGACTATTTCTGCAATACGTCTGCCGCGACTCTTCTTCACGCTTTCTCTTACCTGATTTTGCAATTCTGAGGCATTGGTTCCTGGACGTCGTGAATAACGGAAAATATGAGCATATGAAAGACCGATTTTTTCTAGCCGTCTGCATGTTTCCTCGAACATCTCTTCGGTCTCGCCGGGAAAACCGACGATTATATCCGCGCCCAAGCCAGCCAGTGGAAACTTTTTTCTGAATTCCTCAAGTTTTTCGATGCATAAAATAGTCTCCGATACATGCCTGTTCATTGCCTTTAGCACCTTTTCGGAGCAGCTCTGAAGACTTACATGAAGATGATTACATATTTTTCCATCTTTACCTATACGATCAAGAATTTCATCCGAACAGTCGACAGGATCGAGGGAACTCAGGCGTATACGGAAATCGCCATCTATCTGGGTCAGTTCATCAATAAGATCGATAAGTCTGTGTCCGCGGTCGTTGAATTGACCTATGTGGGTGCCTGTTAGTACTATCTCTTTATATCCTTTTTCTACGGCATTCTTAATAATATCTACAATTTTTACGAAAGAAGCGCTGCGTGAAGGACCGCGCAGTAAGGGAACAATGCAATAGGAGCACCTGAAATCGCATCCCTCCTGCAGCTTTACAGAGTAACGGGTACGAAGTACCGGAGACGCTTCAGGATTTAAAATTTTTCTGTTTATCGAAAGCTTTTTCTCTGTGGAGTTCACAAGTGGCCTTAAATAGATTCCTTTTGAATGAAGTTTTAAGATATCTGAAATCTCATCTTTACAGCCATTCCCAACAACCCACCATACGCCGTCCATTTTTATAATTTCATGCGGCTTTTGCTGGGCAAGGCATCCTGTTACGAGCATTCGACATCGAGGCGCCCGACTGACAAGGGAACGTAGAATACGCAATGTTTTTGATTCCGTCGAGCCGGTGACCGAACATGTGTTCACGATAATAATAGAAGCCTCATGCGGTTTATCGGTAAGTCGATAACCTTCCTCCAGAAGCGAGGAAGAAAGAGCATCCATCTCCTCCTGATTGGTTCTGCACCCCATAGAGACGATTGCGACCGTCTCTGACGGAAAGAGATCAGCCATTCGGTTCCTCCCATTTCGCAAGGGCGTCCTTCAGGGATGTGTACAGCGGAATCACCTTGTCGATTTTCAGGGTTTCAAGAAGATCGAGTACAATATAGTTGGCGTTGCAGATCCGCATACTCCCTCCCGTTTCCATGAGAAGATTGTTCATCGCAAGAATACTGCTGAGGCTGAGACTGTCGATGAACAGCAGTTCTTCCATATCAAGCAATATCTTTTTATATTGTGTCAAAGAGAGAAGAAACTGCTGCTTGAAAAATGCCGATCCGATAGGATGGTTCATGACGCCTTTAAGGTGAAAGACCGCTATATCGTCTTTAAACTCTTTATCTATATTAAGCTTGATATCCACAGACGGTTCGAAAAAATCTTCCGTAGCCTGCAAGATCCTCTTCTGTCGGTCGATGTTAAATATCTTGTCGAGACCGGTATGATTGAAAATCTGATAGATTTCGTCATTGAGATTTTTAAGAACGAATTCGATTTTTCTGTTATGCGCCTCCTTGGCCATAGACACAAGCGAACCTATCGCGCTGCTGTCGACCAGTTCGGTAGAGGAAAAATCAAGAATTAGCTGACCCACAATTTCGTTCTCAAAAAGACGGTTGATTACGTTAACCGTATCCTTTACCATAGGCCCTGAAAAATGACGCGGTAATGCGATTGTGCGTGTTTCTGTACGCTCAGTTTTTTCCATTTGTAAGCTCCTACCTTAAAAACCTGCGGGAGATTTCGTCTATCGACATACGGATTAAAGTCGGACGGCCGTGGGGACAGATGTAGGGATTGCGGGTGGAAAAGAGGTTGTTAAGTAACGTATTCATCTCCTCCTGACTGAGCTTCTGACCCGCCTTTATTGCGGCTCCGCAGGCAAAAGCCGCTGCAAAACGTTTTTGCGGTTCCTTAAATTCTTCGTAGTTCCTGCCGTCCAGCAGATATCGCAGCATTTCCCTGACGGTTGTTTCTACCTTTCCGGACGGAATAAATACCGGTATTGCCGAAATGGATACCGCATTACCGCCGAAATCGGTAATATCGAATCCGAATTCCAAAAAATATTCCTTTCCCGATTCCACTATGGCCTTTTCGGCGGGAGTCAGCTCCAATACTATCGGAAAAAGCAACTGTTGAGATGTGGTCCGAATCTCGATACTGTTTTCCATAGCCTGTTCGAAAAGAATCCTTTCGTGAGCCGCGTGTTGATCGATCAGCAAGATTCCGTTCTTGATAGGTGCAAGTATATACATTGCGTGTATCTGATAACAGGGAATCAGCTCCCACATTTTTTCCTGAGTATTATCCGTTAATTGTATCGTTTTGTCTTGTACAAGGTCAACTTCTTTATCGATTCTTTTGCCGTCGGGAAACGAGAGAATAGTTTGCCGGCGGCTTTGAGGCGCTGATTTATATTCCTCGAAAGTTTCCCTTTGCTGCTCCTGATTACTGCCTGTAATATTGTACGTTTCTTCCTTAATCGCCGATACGGTTTCGGAAATCGAATATTCGGAATTATTTTCTTCGGGCTCTCTTTGTTGTTTGTCAATGTACATAAGAACCGTATCTTCATTCCTTACCGTGCTGTCTGATGTAAAGAAAGCATCACTTCCCGTCAATGATTTCTCGATACCGTTTTTTACTGTCGAAAAAACGAAATGGAATATCTCCTGTTCATTGTCGAATTTTATAAGTTGTTTGGTCGGATGTACATTGACGTCTATTTTTGAGGGGTTGATGGTTAGAAAGCAGAAAAAGCCGGGTCTTTGATTTTTTCCCAGGAACCGGGAGTAAGCCTCTTTTACGGAATAGAGTATTGCATCGCTGTTGATCCGTCTTAGATTTACATAAAGAGTCTGAAACCGCGGTCTCTCCTGAAGACGTTCGGGCGAGGTAACATATACAACAAGTTTCATATTATTGCGCTCGCCGTGGCATTCGATCAGCGACGAAGCGTACCGGGAACCTGCCACAGCTGATATCCGGTCTATAACCCTCTCGACAACCGGCAGATCAAAAATAATTTTATCGTCTATACAAAGGGTAAACCGTATATCAGGGAATGGTATGACAAGCTGTTCCAGCATACGGATAATTGCGAGATGTTCTCCCCGCTTTGTTTTCATAAACTTCTTGCGTGCCGGTACATTATAAAAAAGATCCCTAACTTCCACAGTAGTTCCACGCTTGTGAGCATGGGGTATTGCTTCACCTTTTATTACGCCGGCTTCATTCTTCAATTCATATCCCCATCCATCGTTGTTAGCCGCTGAAATAACGCTCATTTTACTTACGGCCGCAATACTTCCCAGCGCTTCCCCTCTGAATCCGAACGTTTGAATAAAAAAAAGATCGTCGGATGTCTTTATTTTGCTGGTTGCGTGTCGTAACATGCACTTATATAAATCTTCCCTCCACATACCTTGACCGTTGTCGGTAATTTTAATCATCGAGAAACCAGCATCTTTTATTAAAATCCCTATTTCGGTGGCTTTGGCATCTATGCTGTTTTCCACCAGCTCTTTTACCACCGCAGCAGGACGTTCAACAACCTCTCCCGCTGCAATTTTTTCAACCACTGTTGGGGAAAGCAGTTCTATTGATCCTGTCGATTGCATCCTTGTTCGAGGCGATATCAAGGTGAGATGTGTGCGGAAGGGGGGACTTGAACCCCCACAGGCTTGCACCCACTAGCTCCTGAAACTAGCGTGTCTACCATTCCACCACTTCCGCCAATTCGATAAAAATTATACAAAAATATACATTGGTGGAAACGGTTCGAAAAAGAATTAACGGCAGTTTCTTATTTATTCATTTTTAATTATTTTTCATAATGAATAAAGAAGTCTGCAATTTCCAATAATAAACAGTAAAATAATAGTTAAAAAAAACATTTGTTGATATACAAAATGTTTTTCTTTAAAAAATAATTTTTGTTCCTTTCCAAACGATTAGTTTCAATATATTTTATTGCTGAAATAAAGAGAAGGGTAATAGGAATGCCGCATTATCGACGTGAAATGACGGAATTTGAGAAGAAGTATTTCGATGAAGCAGTACGGATGGCCATCGAAAACAACACAATACCCCTTGAATTGTATGAGAAATACAATGTTAAACGGGGTTTACGCAATGCCGACGGAACAGGGGTGCTTGTGGGGCTTACTACCATAGGGGACGTCCACGGTTATATTATGGTGGATAACGAAAAAGTGCCCGATAAAGGCCGCCTTCGGTACAGAGGAATAGATATTGAAGAGATCGTAAGGGGATTTCAGAGCGAAAAGCGTCTTGGTTTTCCGGAAGTGGTATATCTTCTTCTTTTCGGATCATTGCCTTCTGCAAAACAGCTAGAACATTTCAAAGAGATGCTTGATGAGTGCAGGGAACTTCCTGAAGGTTTTACCGAAAATATGATCCTTAAGGCGCCAAGTCCCGAAATAATGAACAAACTGGCCCGTGCAGTACTGGCGTCCTATTCTTATGACGAAAACCCTGACGATATCAGTGTTAGAAACGTTCTGCGACAGTGTATAGAATTAATATCCCGTTTTCCTACTATGGTGGCATATGGATATCAGGCAAAATGTCACTATTATGATAACAAAAGCCTGTATATCCATAAACCGCAGGCTGGCCTGAGCACTGCGGAAAACTTTCTTTACATGATTCGTCCCGACAGTTCTTATACAAGGCTGGAGGCCGAAATACTGGATCTTTCGCTGGTGCTTCATGCTGAGCACGGTGGCGGCAACAACAGCGCATTTGCCCTTCATGTAGTCTCTTCAACCGATACGGATACCTATTCGGCTATAGCCGCGGCAGTAGGTTCTCTCAAAGGACCTAAACACGGAGGAGCAAATATAAAGGTTGCCTCTATGATGGATTATATACGGGAAGAGGTTTCAGACTGGAAGGATGAGGAAGAAATCAAAAACATCCTAAAAAAAATTATAAATAAAGAGGTATTTGACCACAGAGGCCTGATTTACGGTATTGGTCATGCAGTATATACTATTTCCGACCCACGGGCCGAAATATTGCGCGAAAAGGCCGCAGAACTTGCATCAGTTAAGAACAGGCTTGATGAGTTCGAGCTCTACTGTAGGGTTGAACGGCTTGCTCCTGTGGTTCTTATGGAAGCTAAAGAAAACAATAAAATGGTTGCCGCCAATGTAGATTTCTACTCGGGTCTGGTTTACGATATGTTAAACATACCGCGGGAACTATATACTCCTATCTTTGCAATATCCCGGATAGCCGGTTGGTCGGCTCATCGGATTCAGGAAATAGTCAGCGGAGGCAAAATCATCCGTCCTGCATATAAAAGCATTTCGGAAAAAAAGTCATACGTTCCGCTTGCCGAACGCGAGACAAAGCTCACCCAGTTTTACAGCATTTAAATATTTATTATGGAAAAAGAATTTCCGGTATTTTTTTGCGCGATAGGACAGGATTCACATCGGTTCGAGAAGCAACCTTCCTCTAAGCCTCTGATGCTCGGCGGAGTACATATTTCCGATATGCCGGGACTGGAGGGAAACAGCGACGCGGACGTGGTGCTGCATGCATTATGTAATGCGATATCCGGGCTTTCCGGCGTTAATATACTCGGCGAACTTACCGACCGGCTCTGCAAGGAACAGGGAATTACCGACAGCCGCGTTTACGTAAGCGAAGCACTTAAAACACTCGGTGATATCCATCTGGTTCATGTATCGGTTTCAATTGAGGCAATGAGGCCACATCTTCAGAAATTCATAGGAGCAATAAAGCAATCGCTGGCAGGCCTTCTGCAGTTACCGCCCGAAAGTATAGGCGTTACCGCCACCTCAGGCGAAGGGTTGACTTCATTCGGCCGCGGAGAAGGTATCCAGACGCTGGTTATCGCTTCGGCATATCGTATGAAAAAAATAATGCCGGATAAGAAATAGGTTGATTTTTTATAGGAAAAAGTCCCATTCACATATAAAAACATATCTGCAATTACACTCAGGCAAGCCGTTGTCATCCCACCTCTGAGGAGACAGATCCCAGAATATTGCGTAATCCTGGCCATGCTGGTAGTCATCCGGCATTTGCGTCGCCCAATTACTGTAAATAAAAGGTTCACCTGTAACCCATTGCCAGGTTCCTTCTTCTGTCTCATCTGTAGCACCGATCCAGATATTTATCCCATCTATTCCTAGATTGCGATAGACAAAATCATTTTCCTCTTTTGAAGTTATTGTTACAAGATGACCACCCAATTTTTGGCAATATACACATGCTTCATGCCATGTCATTGCAATATCTATTCGCTGATAATAATGTCCGTTAAGAGCAAACCTTATTCTATCAGAGTCTGCATTGATAAGGCAGGTCATTGATATTATATAAATTATAATCTTAATATTATTTATATTTTTCATTTTAATCATCATTTCCGTAATATTGTTGCTGATAAGATATCTATATATTTTATTTTAAATTAATTAGTTATAAAATTAAATATAAAAAAGAAAAAAAGAAAAAAAAATATCTGTTAAATAAAAGAGGAAGGTATTTACTTTATTCATAAGGTATTTTTAGGTCTGTTTTATGTATATTTATCACCCGATATCGACAAATATGAGGTTATCTTGGATTATAAAACAAAACTTAATAACCGGCTGTAAATTATATAGAACCGTCACAATTATATGCGTATAATTTTTTTCGGCTCTGCTGATTTCGGCATTCCTGCCCTCCGGAGCCTGATTCAGAAACACGAGATTGTTGCAGTTGTCAGCACTCCTCCGAAACCGGCAGGGAGAGGGCTTGTTTTAAAAGATTCGCCGGTTGTTGATTATGCATGCAGTGAGATACCGGATGTTCCGCTTTATAAACCGGAATCTTTGAATGATCCAGGCTTTATCAGAAAAATAAGGTTACTTAATGTCGACTGTTTTATAGTAGTGGCTTTTCGTCTGATTCCGCGCGCTGTTTTCACTATCCCACCTTTAGGAACACTCAATATTCACGCCTCGCTTCTGCCTGCTTACCGGGGCCCGGCGCCTATACAGAGAGCCATAGAAGCCGGGGAAACCAAAACCGGCATAACCATTTTCAGAATAGACGATGGTATAGATACCGGTGAGATTCTTGAACAGGTGGAAGTGGAAATAGGCGCCGAGGAGACTGCTCCGGAACTTTATGCCAGGCTGAGCGCTATCGGAGCTGATACTCTCTGCAGAGTACTTGATTCGATAGAAAAAGGTATTTGTAAACCAAGACCGCAGCGGCATAGTGCTGCAACGAAAGCTCCCAGACTTAAGAAAGAAGAAGCGCTCATCGACTGGAGACTTCCTGCAAACGTAATATTCAACAAAGTGCGTGCATTCAAGCCGTTTCCCGGAACCTATACTCTTGTAAACGGAAAACGGCTCGGAATAGAATGGGCCAGGCCGGATTTACAGAAGGAAACTGAATTCCCATGCGGAACGATAAGCCGTATTGCTTCCGATTGTTTCGAAGTGCAGACCGGCCGAGGAATCCTGCGTGTGGAATCAGTAAAACCGGAAGGACGAAAAACCATCTCCGCTACAGATTACCTTCGTGGAACAAAAACAATTAAGGAAGGGTTTAGGTTCGGTGAGTAGCAGGCGGGTTATACTTAATATATTGACGGATTTTGATAAGCACCCCAGCAGTCTGGATTTACTGATTGATCATGCACTTAAAGCATCCAGTCTGGACGAAAGAGATCGTAGATTCGTGTTCGAAATCGTATACGGTATAATGCGCCGCAAGGCGACGCTCGACTACATTATAGATTATTATTTGACCGATGAGAAAGTTCGTGAAGATCAGTTGCTGCGTCGTATTATGCGGATAGGTATGTATCAGCTTATTTACCTTGACCGTGTTCCCGATCATGCGGCAGTCAACGAGACGGTGAAACTGGCCAAGTCCAACAAAAATACCATGCGTCTGGCAGGCACCGTAAACGCCGTCATGCGGGCATTTATAAAGGATAAAAAACAGATTCATTACCCTGATTCCCAGAAAGACCTTGCAGGCCGTCTTTCAATTGAATTTTCGCACCCCCTGTGGATGGTGGAGCGCTGGTTGCGGCGGTTCGGCCTGGGCAACACAAGGAGCCTTCTTGCATTCAACAACGAGAAACCGCAGATTTATTTGAGGCGTACTTTGCGAATGATATCCCGGAGCCTTTTTGAAGCGGATTCAAGGTCGATCTGCGATCCGGTTGGAGGTTATCATGATCTTTATTACCGTCTGAAAAAAGGATTACGGCCCGAAAAAATTCAGCTTCTGAAACGCGGCTTCTGTCATGTTCAGGCGCCTTCATCGGGATGGGTTGTGGCGCTTCTCGAGATCGCTCGCGGCGACCGGATCGTCGATATATGTTCTGCTCCGGGAGGTAAATCGCTTCTTATGGCGGAACTCACGACCGAGGACGGGGCGGTATGCGCGTGTGAAGTCAATTATAAAAGACTGAAAAAAGTTGTGGAAACCGCATCTAAAATGAACATTCGCAATATATATCCCGTTTTATGCGACGGAATCTATCCACCTTTTCTCGGAACTTTTGACAAAGTCCTGCTTGATTCTCCATGTACTGGTACCGGTATACTTCATCGTCATCCTGAAGGTCGGTGGATAAAAACCGAAAACGATATTGTAAAATTGGCTGAGGTACAAAAAAAGCTTCTCGACTCGGCTGCCGGCCTCGTTGAAAAAGGAGGAATAATAGTCTACTCCACGTGCTCTCTGGAACCCGAGGAAAACGAGATGCAGATAGACCGGTTCCTTAAAGATCATTCTGAGTTCAGGCTGGAGGATTGTCCTCAGACCGTTCCGCAGAAATTCATCGATAACCGCGGTTTTCTCCGTATTACTCCATTCGAGCATCAGATGGACGGCATGTTTGCCGCCAGGTTACGAAGATCAGGTCATTAACCTTAATTGACCGTATCCATACTTCACTGTATAATCCAAATGTGGATCGTAAAGCCTTTGAAGGTGTGCTTTTTATGCAATATATCTATCTGAGAAAATATAATGTAGAAGTAATTTTTTTGTCATTTCTTATCTGTTTGCAAACGGCATGCACTTCTTCTAAGGCTCTAAGATTCGTACTATCGGACAATTATACTCGAGAACGTTTTTCGGGAAGGGATATCGGAGGACATACAATAGGTTTATGTCCTTTACTTACGAAAGATGGCCCGATTACTGGTGACTCCGGCCTGTCTGCTGTCGTAGCCGAAACGGTAGTTAAGATGAGACCGGATCTGGTGGTGATAAATGCCGATTCGGTTCATGCCGTTCTTTCCGGACGTCTGCCTCCCGATTTGTTGCAAAGGTACTATAACCTTCTGTTTACGGGTGAAATACTATTGCTTCAGACGCTCGATTCGCTATGGAACGCTTTAAACAGCGACTATCTGTTGCTTATTCGTATGCGTCACGGTATGTATGTCAGAACATTCGGAAATAAAACATTAAAACGTATCGGTCTCGAGGCTGAGCTGTGGGATCGTCGGGCCATGGAGACGGTGTGGAGAATAAATATTACAGGTACATGTACCAGCGGGAAAGTGTCTGATGGAGAGTTTCTGGTGAAAGCAATAGAAAAAATTTCAGAGGCTCTTCCGTTATCTGCTCCTGCATATGAAAGCGGTTCGTGGTAGGAGGATGAAATGAAAGAGTGTGCTGAACATACTATAAAGGTGGGTTTCAGAAAAAGTCCGAAGAAAATATTCGACAAGATAGAATCGATCTCAGCCGAAATGAGTCGTAAGGGATGGCGTATGTATGACGTATGTTTTGAAGACGGACTTGGATATGCGCATCTTTTTTTCGAACGTGAAATTGAAATCGATGAAGAACAGCCTTGAAATGAAAGAATGTTCGTTTCAAATACTATTACTATGCGATTTGATTCAGGACAGGAGAATTCTTGTAAATGATAATCTTGTATGGATTACCTTTAGTTAAGATAGTTTTTTGCACGTTGTTTCTGATTTTGGGTCAATGTGCGGTGTCGGGGCTTGTGGTAGATAGGGGTAATTTCGAAACCCGACTGACGGATATGAGACTCGGGAGAGGTAAAATGTTTAAAGTATATCACGGCGGAAGTAAAAGAGAAATCCCGTTAAAAGAGGTGAATACCATTTTGATTGATCCTACGGCAACCTTGACTGTAGATAATGAATTGTATTTCAGTGCGGATATTACTTTGAAAAATAATAATCGACTTAAATCGCTCGATAAAGATCAGACGGTTTCCACAAAAGCGTTTATTTCGGTACAGGACGCAATAATAGTCAGGAACAAGAACGAAAACTTTTCGATAGGTCTTGATGAGGTTTTGCGTATTACGGTCAGATAGATATATGAACTCATTAAAGTTATAGATATTAAGAAAATATGTGTAAAATGCCGTAATAGGGATGGAAATGAGGTATGGAAAACGGGAGAAAGGTTTCGAAAGCGGTAATAGTTACTATAGGAATTTTTTTTGCTTTATTATCGATTGCCGTTGTCTTTATCTTTCAATCCCTTGCAGACCGGTTTTCGCCTACCGTTTCGAATGTCGAAAGGTTTTTACGAAAAGGAAAACTGGAAGAGGCCTTTGCTCTCTCATCTAAAGTGCCGGGAGAAACGGCAGTAAAGGCTATACTGCGTGGACGGGTTTTTCTTGCTCTTGCTCTGAAAGAACGAAAAGACGACGGATGGCGTCGGTACGGTTTGGATCAATCCGACTGGCTGAAAGGACAGGAGGTGGATTCGGCGGTTGCTAATTTCAAAAAAGCAATTTCAATGGATAAGAAATCGGCTGATGCTTATTTCTGGCTCGGAATAGTATACAAGGAGAAAGGCTGGTTTAACGAAGCGGAAGATGCTCTGAACGAATCTTTAAGACTCAACCCGAAACGGATCGAAACGCGTCTTGCTCTTGGAGCGCTTTATCCGCTTATGGACCGGCCCCGGGAAGCGGTAAAACATCTGGTATATGCCTATAAAATTGCCCCAGATAATCCGGATATTGCTAAGAACGTGGCACGGATTTATCGTTTCTATCTTGACAAACCAGAATCAGCTATGATATGGTTCAACAGGTATCTGAATAACGCTAAACCGGGAGATATTGACGTTAATCAGGCAAAAATAGAAATGAATGAGCTAATTGCCCGATATCCGGAGTTTGTCCCTGAGGAAAAACAGCTATGGCGACAGCCGCGACGGATTTTTATTCCTCGATATAGATAATTTTTCGACCCCGCAATTTTTCGGCTCGATCCCAGCGCCGGATGATAAAATGATGCATTATAATATTTCGTAAAGATTATATTTTTATAATCGTAATGAAACCGGATAGTAAGAAAATTTGTGTTGCAATGAGCGGCGGGGTTGATTCTTCGGTAGCGGCATATTTGCTGCAAAGGGAGGGGCATATCCTTATAGGTGTTACAATGTGTCTTGGTGTTGCAGATAACGAACATAACACCGTTTCCTGCTGCGGGCCTTCGGCAATAGCCGATGCACGTAGAGTTTGTGATGTGCTCGGTATACCGCATTATGTTATAGACTTTTCCAGAAAATTAAATAACGATGTTATCGATGATTTTATCAGACAATACTCTCTCGGGCGTACTCCAAATCCGTGTATCCGCTGTAACCGGTATCTGAAATTCACGGCACTTTCAGATTATGCGAGATCATGCGGCTACGATACTATTGCCACCGGCCATTATGCAGGAATAGGCCGATGGAACGGAAAAAGTATACTGATGCGGCATAAGGACCAGAATAAAGATCAAAGTTATTTCCTTTACGGAATTCCTCCAGAAAGGATTGACGGAATAGTTTTTCCGTTATCCGGTTATACTAAATCGGAAGTCCGTAAAATTGCATATGATGCCGCACTTCCTGTAGCCTCAAAGCCGGAAAGTCAGGAGATCTGCTTTATTAGAGACAATGACTACCGCAGTTTTCTTCGCAAAATGGGATTTCATGAATCAGCTGGAGAGTTTGTCGACACTTCTGGAAAGATACTTGGTACCCATTACGGAATTTATAACTATACCATAGGTCAACGAAAAGGGTTGGGTGTAGCGACTGGAGAGCGGCGTTATGTGATTTCAATAGACGCCGGAAACAACAGGGTTGTTCTGGGAGACAGGAATCAGCTTCTTTGCAGTTCTCTTGTCGCGGGCGAGCTTAATATGTTTGTAGAAAATTTACCTGAATATTGCACAGCAAAAGTTCGTTACACCCAAAAAGAAGTCGGATGTAAAGCTGAAATTATCCAGGGGAAATTATATGTAAACTTTATAGAACCCGTGGAAGCGGTTGCGCCGGGCCAGTCTGTTGTATTGTATATGGAAAATGTGGTGCTCGGAGGAGGCGTGATCGAAAAATTCACAAGCCTGAGAAGGTAGAGTAGGGTAGGGGAGAAGAGAAAACTTTATAATAGCATAAGTTAAATTAAGATTATGTGTAAACAGACTTCAACTCCGGCAGCAGTATTCTACCGTGATGACGGCAGCTGGCTTATTTTCAACGGTCCCTGTGACGTAATAAGCGCTGAACGTAGAGAAGAGGTTTTGTCGTGCCTTGAAGAGGTGGAAAAATATGTAAACAGGGGATGGCATGCGGCAGGTTTTATATCGTATGAGGCTGCCGGTGCATTCGATGCTTCATTGGCCGCTTTTAATAATATAAATGCGCCTTTTCTGTATTTTATTATTCATAAATCGCCCTGTATAAATGAAAAACTTCATTATTACAGAATTAGCAAACCGGTTCTGCAGTGGAGTCCTTCGGTTACTTATGAGGAATACCGGGCTGCAATCGATCGTATTAAATACTACATTGCACGAGGTGATACCTATCAGGTTAATTATACGTTCCGTTTGTATAGTGACTTTTATTTTGATCCGTGGAATTATTTCTGTACTGTTGCCTACTCTCATCCGGTGCCGTTTGTGGCTTATATCGACGCCGACCGTTATAAAATATGTTCATTCTCCCCGGAGCTTTTTTTCCGGCTTTCAGGAAGACGGCTTGTTATGCAGCCTATGAAGGGGACAGCCAGAAGAGGCCGATTTACGGCAGAGGATTTACTTAATGCCGCTCAACTTGAATCGAATATGAAGGAGCGTGCTGAAAACATAATGATAGTCGATATGGTTCGTAATGACGTGGGAAAGATCGCATCGATCGGATCGGTTTCTGTGACCGAACTATGCGCGGTTAGACGGTTCCCTTCGATTTTACAAATGGTATCAACGATCGAGGCGGATGTCGATGTCTCTTTGAAGGATATATTTTCCGCTATTTTTCCGTGTGCGTCTATAACCGGCGCACCGAAAATCCGGACGAGCGAAATAATAAAGGAACTGGAAACGACGCCGCGGAATGTGTATTGCGGCGCCATAGGATGGATAAGCCCCAACCGGCAGGCCCGCTTTAGCGTGGCTATTCGTACTATGCTTGTAGATTCCATTGAGAAAAAAGCTGAACTTGGTACCGGCAGCGGAATAGTCTGGGACGGCGATATCGACAGGGAATACAGGGAGTGCTTCCTGAAGACTGCCTTTGTTGGTACTTTTCCGGAAGATTTCAAGCTTGTGGAGACTCTTCTTTGGACATCGGATGAGGGATATTTTCTACTCGAAAGGCATCTTGACAGATTAATAGATTCGGCTGAATATTTTTCGTTTAAGGTAGAGAAAGCAGCTGTAGAAAGATCCCTGAAAGAGATCGTTTCCTCGTTTGATCACCGTTTTTTGAGGGTTCGTCTTACAGTTGACCGACAGGGTAATATACATATCGAAACGTCTAGACTTACCGAAGAAGAAATAGCCTCGCCGCCCGATATCGAACTGGTGCCGGCAGCGAGGCCGATTGATCATACCGATTGCTTTCTTTTTCATAAAACCGACCTTCGTAAACAGTACGATTTTCTTCGAAGAGAGTCCCCCTCAGGCGATGATCTGCTGTTTTGGAACAAAAATAGAGAAGTAACCGAAACTATGATAGGAAATATAGTCGCACGGATCAACGGTGAACTGTTTACGCCTCCTGTAGAGTGCGGACTTCTTCCAGGGGTTTATCGTGCCGAACTTATAGAAAAAGGAGTAATCAGAGAAAGAAAATTATCTCTGGATGATATTATGAAAGCAGAAAAGCTGTTCAGAATAAATTCCGTACGAAGATGGCAAAGATGCACTGTTAGGAAGGATATTGGAAAAATAGAATCTTTAATCGCCTTATACCGATAGGATTTTAAATTATATTTTATATTTGTTTATTTTAAAATCTAAGATTTAACGATGAGGAGATAAAAATGGAGAGTGCTAACGTGCTATGTTATAAGAAAGAGGATTTCGGAACAATGCCCGACGGCCGCAAGGTTCAAATTTTTACTCTTACGAATAGAAATGGAGTAAAAGTATCTGTAACAACGTATGGCGCAACGGTTGTTTCTATTCTGACGCCCGATAGAAACGGTATTCCGGGCGATATAGCTCTGGGGTTCGATTCTCTTTCGGGGTATTTACAGAAGGGGAATCCTTTTATAGGATCCACAATCGGAAGGTTCGCAAACAGAATTGCAAGGGGAAGATTTACTCTAAACGGGAAAGAGTATAAGCTGGCCGTAAATAACGGCGTAAACCATCTACATGGCGGAATATACGGTTTCGATAAAGTTCTGTGGAACGTCGAAGAGGAAAGAAATACGAGTCCTGCATCGGTAACTATGTCATATTTCAGTCCCGACGGAGAAGAGGGGTATCCGGGCAATCTCAGGGTGACGGTTCGGTTCGAATTAAACGATGATAACGAATTGAAGTTCGACTACACCGCATCTTCGGATGCCGATACAATTATCAATCTTACGAATCACACTTATTTTAACCTTGACACAAAGGGAGATATTCTCGGACATATACTTCGCCTCAACGCAAAATATTTTACTCCAATCGACGAAACGCAGATTCCGACAGGCGAAATACGGGTGGTTGCAGGAACTCCTTTCGATTTTACAAAGCCGGAAAAAATCGGAGCCCGTATCGACCATACCGACAACGTCCAGATTGTAAACGGCTGCGGTTATGATCACAATTTTGTTTGTGATACAAAAGGAGGATTGACAAAGGTTGCCGAAGTTTTCTCGCCTTTAACCGGCAGACTGCTTGAGGTACTCACTACTGAACCGGGAATACAGTTTTATAGCGGTAATTTTCTCGACGGATCATTGAAAGGGAAAGGAGGAGTTATTTATAAAAAAAGAAGCGGATTCTGTCTGGAGACACAGCATTATCCCGATTCTCCGAATCAGCCTACTTTTCCGACAGCAGTACTAAAAGCCGGCGTTACTTTTAAAAGCACTACTATAAACCGGTTTTCGGTTGCCGAGGGAATTAACTGATGGAAAATACTTTTTCCTTTTAAAATCCGGTCATACAGTTCTCAAAACCGAAAGCGCAATCAGAGCGATAGAAAATATATAAAAGAAGTCGGATGGAAATGGGTTTACAGATAATGTTATTAATGCTGTGTATCGGAGGGGCAGCTTTTTTTGCCGGTTCCGAGACCGGATTTGTTTCTTGGAATCCATTGAAAATAGAACATCGTGCAATGTCGGGCGATATTGTTGCAAAATGGGCGCTTTTTTTAATAAAGCATAAAGATCGTATGCTTTCGGCTCAACTTATAGGTAATAATATTTGCATTATCGGCGCCTCTCTGTGTTTTGCGTCTTTGTTTGAAATAATCGATAAGGCTGTCCCAATAGATTTGGCGCGTATACCCTCGCCGGAATCCTGGCTATTGACCCCGGTTATGGCGCTTTTCGGTGAAATGCTCCCCAAATCACTTTTCCGGCTTTACCCCTTTATTTTAACAATGCCTTCCGTTCCTTTACTTATCACCATTTATTTTGTTACATTGCCGTTTACCTTTATTTTTTCCGTTGTAACGGACATTTTCAGGAATGGACCCCCTAAAAGGGGAGACTCTTTCATGGCAAAGGTCAGGCAGGAGATGGTTCTGGTTGCAATGGAAGGAGCGAAAACCGGGACACTGTTCAGGGCGGCTGATATTTTTATCAAGAATGTTCTTTCTTTAAATGAAAAAAAGGTAAAAGATGTGATGGATGATGGTAAAAATGATATTGAACGGCAAATACGTTTTAATATCAACGAAACAGTAGGAGAGGCTAAAAAGAGGATTCCGGATAAACCGGAAATACTTGTCTTTGATAATAATTCAAATATATGCGGATATGTTTCCGTTTTCGATCTGATTCACGCTCCTGATGATTATAAATTGGGGAATTACTGTAGGGAGATTCCCCAAATGGATAAAGAGCAAAAATTATACTCTGCATTGAAATTGACAGAAG
>FWPV01007556.1_pt1 | contig 19623 bp, 15 predicted proteins | sample 2228371 | NCBI WGS metagenome assembly FWPV01 (sample SAMEA103939776, study PRJEB20133) | metagenome
CAGCATCAGGTAGGACAGGATGCGCTCCTCGGGTCTGCCCTCAATCTTCGCCACCAACCGTTGATAGTGGCGCGAAGTTATGCCGGCGCTCTCCGCGAGTACGATGTCCTTGCGCACCTTCCGCCCGTCGCTCTTGCGTTCGATATTGGCGTAGCGCCTCGCCCGCACGGCGTCCGCGCCTAGGGAATATCCCAACTGTGCCGCTATTTGCTCAAACTCCAGCACCCTCTGCGGATCCGGCTCATCGTGGATGCGGTACAGAAACGGCAGCTCCCGCGCCGCCGCATGCTCAGCCACCGCTTCGTTCGCCGCCAGCATGAACTCCTCGATGATGCGGTGGGCGATGTTGCGCGGGGCGCGCTTGACGCCCGTCATCTCGCCCCACTCATCGAATTCGATCAACGGTTCCGGCAAATCGAAGTCGATGGCGCCGCGACGCATGCGCTTGCGTTGGAGGATTTCCGCCAGCTCCCGCATCATCTCGAAGCGGGGGACCAAAGGCGCGTAACGCCTGCGCAGCCCTTCGTCGCCTTCGAGAAGCAAGTGAACATCCGTGTACGTCATCCTCTCAACGCTGCGGATGACCCCCTTGACGAATCGCTGCGCGACCACGTCGCCCCGCCGGTCGATTTCAAGCAGCGCTGAGAGCACCAGGCGGTCCACGCCCGGCTGAAGCGAGCAGATCCCGGTGGAAAGCTCGAGCGGCAACATCGGCACAGCCCGGTCGGGAAAATACACGCTCGTACCGCGCAACGCCGCTTCTTCGTCGATGGGGGTCCCCGGACGGACGTAATGGCTCACATCGGCGATATGAACCTGCAAGGCGAAATGGCCGTTCGGCAGCCGGTCCACCCATACGGCATCGTCGAAATCCCGCGCCGTCTCGCCGTCGATGGTGACCACGTCCAAGGAGCGGAAATCGGTGCGCCGCTCGAGCTCCGCCGCGGGGATGGCGGGGCTGATCCGTTCCGCTTGACGCAGAACCTCATCGGGGAACCGGTGGGGAATATGGTGCTTGCGGATGATGATTTCCACGTCCAAGCCGAAATCGCCCGGATAACCGAGAACTTCGATCACCCGCCCGGCGGCGTCGGAGGTTCGCGAGGGGAACGACAAAATCTCGACGTCCACCACCGCGCCGTCCATCTCCGTCGCGCTTTGGGGCTCCTCCGCCAACGCCCCTACACGGTCGCGCGAGAGGGTCATCACCGGGCGCTCCATCCCCGGCGGAATCAGAATGCGCTGCCGGACCCGCTCGTCGTGAGGCTCGACAAAGTTGCCCCGCGGCGTGGCGTGGAACTCGCCCACCACGGTAAGGTGCGCCCGCTCGAGCACCCGCACGATTTCGCCTTCCGCCCGTCCGTCAGACGTGATGCGCCCGATGCGCACCACCACCCGGTCGCCGTGCATGGCGCGCGCCGCGGCTTCCGGCGGCAGGAAGATGTCGCCTTGGATCCACGGCAAAGGACGGTCAGAAATCAAGAAACCATAGCCGTCGCGGTGCACCCGCAGCCGTCCGGAAGCGAATTCCCGGCTTAAGGCGGTGACGGCGAACTGACCGGGCCGCGTCTCAACCAGTTCGCCGCGCCTCGTCAACTCTTCGAGCAGCGCTTCGAGCCGCTGCCGGTTCTCTCCCCGCGCGCCCAACTCGCGCACCAACTGCTTGAAGCCGGCGCGGGCATGGGGCAGGGCGCTGATGTGAGCCAGGAGGCCGCGCCCGGTGAGAATCTCCGCGGATCGCTCCATGGCGCCATTATTCCTCACTCGGCGGCGCCGCGGCCGGGCCGCCCGGGACCGAAATTGCCTAAGATGAAGAATTATGGAACTGAAGACGGTTCGCCTTGAGGTCCCGGAGGGCGGCAACCTGATCCTCGGACAAACGCACTTCATCAAGAGCGTGGAAGACATCTATGAGGCGATGGTGAATACCGTGCCGCAGATGAAGTTCGGAGTGGCTTTCAACGAAGCCTCCGGTCCGTGCCTTGTCCGCGCCGACGGCAACGACGAGGAACTCAAGCAACTTGCCATCCGCAATGCGCAAGCGGTGGGCGCGGGCCACACCTTCGTCCTCGTCATGCGCGACGCCTACCCGATCAATGTCTTGACCCGGCTTAAGGACGTGCCCGAAGTGTGCAGCATCTTTTGCGCCACGGCGAATCCGGTTGAGGCGGTTGTGGCGGAGACCGGGCAGGGCAGGGGCGTGCTCGGCGTGATCGACGGCTCTTCTCCGAAAGGCGTGGAAACGGAGCAAGACGCTGAAGCCCGGAGAAGCTTTCTGCGGAAGATAGGATACAAGCGGTGACTTTCACTTCGGTTGAGCAATTGGAGGAATTCCTTTCCCGTCCGAATCCTGCCGATATCGAGGCCATTAAGGAGCTCGAAGGCGATCTGATCATTCTGGGGGTGGGCGGCAAGATGGGTCCGAGCCTGGCCATCCGCGCGGCGCGCGCCGCGCAAGCCGCCGGGATTGAACGGAGAATCATCGGCGTGTCGCGGTTTTCGAGCGGCAACCTGCGCGAGCGGCTCGAAGCGGCGGGCGTCGAAACGATCGCCGCGGACTTGATGGAACAGGAAGAGCTTGCCCGCCTGCCCGACGTGCCCAACGTGATCTACATGGCTGCCCGGAAGTTCGGCACCACCGGCAGCGAGCACCTCACGTGGGCGATGAACACCTACCTGCCCGGGCGCGTGGCGGAGCGCTATTACGCTTCCCGCATCGTGGCGTTTTCAAGCGGCAACGTGTACCCTCTGGTGCCCGTTAAAAGCGGCGGCGCGACGGAGAGGACCCCCGAGCATCCCATCGGCGAGTACGCCATGAGCGTGCTCGGGCGCGAGCGCATGTTCCAACATTTCTCCGAACGGTACGGCACTCCGGTGACCCTTCTGCGGCTGAACTACGCCGTAGAGCTGCGCTACGGGGTGCTGCACGATATCGGCAGGAAGGTGTTCGAGCGCCACCCGATCAATCTGAGCATGGGTTCCGCCAACGTGATATGGCAAGGCGATGCGAACTCCGTGTGCCTGCGCTCGTTCGCGCTGTGCAGTTCGCCGCCGTTCATTCTCAATCTCACCGGTCCAGAGACGTTCTCGGTGCGCCAAGTCGCCCGGCGCTTCGGCGAGATCTTCGGCGTCGAGCCGATTTTTGAAGGCGTGGAGTCGGACAACGCTTTGCTCAACGACGCCTCCCGTTGCCACCAACTGTTCGGGTATCCGAGCGTGACGCTTGGCGAGATGATCGATTGGGTGGCCAAGTGGATTGCCGCCGGCGGTCCGCAATTGAACAAGCCCACGCATTTCGAAGTCCGGGACGGAAAATTTTAAGGAGCCGCGCTGAGAATGAGCTGGAGAGAAAACCTCCTGCGGGGCGTTGTCATCCCCGCGCACCCGCTGGCGCTCGACGCCAACCGCAGGCTGGACGAAAGGCGGCAGCGCGCGCTGAGCCGGTACTACCTTGCCGCAGGCGCGGGCGGTCTGGCTGTGGGCGTGCACACCACGCAATTCGAAATCCGCGATCCGAAGTTCGGATTGCTGGAGCCTGTCTTGTCGCTCGCCATCGAAGAAATACGCAAGGCGGGGCGCATCGCCGTGGCGGGCGTCGTGGGCAAGACCCGGCAAGCGGTGGCGGAGGCGGAACTTGCCGCGCGGCTCGGCTATCACGCCGGATTGCTGAGCCTCGGAGCGATGCGCGACGCCACGGTTCCGGAGTTGCTGGACCACGTGCGCGCCGTGGCGCAGGTGATCCCGGTGTTCGGTTTCTACCTTCAGCCGGCGGTCGGCGGGCGGATTCTGCCCTATTCGTTCTGGCGCGGCTTTGCCGAAATCGAGAATGTGGTGGCGGTAAAGATCGCGCCCTTCAACCGTTATCAGACCATCGACGTCGTGCGCGCGGTGGCGGAATCGGGACGGGCGCGCGAAATCGCGCTTTACACCGGAAACGACGATACGATCGTCGCTGATCTCATGACGCCGTTCTGTTTCGGCGGCGAAACGGTCCGCATCGTGGGCGGGCTGCTGGGACACTGGGCGGTGTGGACGCGCCGGGCGGTGGAGATGCTCGACGCCATCCACGCCGGAACGCTCGAGGATCCGTGGCGGCTGGCGGCTCAGGTCACCGACGCCAACGCCGCCTTCTTTGATCCGGCGAACGATTTCCACGGCTGCATCGCGGGCATTCATGAGGTGCTGCGGCGGCAAGGGCTGATGCAGGGAAGGTGGTGCTTGAATCCCGCGGAAGATCTTTCGCCCGGGCAGGCGGAAGAGATCGACCGGGTTTATCGCGCCTATCCTCACTTAAATGACGACGGCTTCGTTCAAGAACATCTCGACGAGTGGCTGGGATAACACTTTATGAGCAACGACAATCAACGAACTTTCGGCTTTAACACCCGGGCATTGCACGCGGGCTACGAACCGGATCCAACGACCCACGCGCGCGCTGTGCCTATCTATCAATCAACGTCTTTCGTGTTCGAAAACTCCGAGCACGCCGCGTCGCTGTTCGCCTTGCAGCAGTTCGGCAACATCTATTCGCGGATCATGAACCCGACGATGGCGGTTCTCGAGCAGAGGGTGGCTTCGCTCGAAAACGGGGCGGGCGCGCTCGCCATGTCGTCCGGGCAGGCGGCTCAGTTCATCGCCATCACCACGCTGTGCGAGAGCGGCGACGAGGTGGTGTCGGCGAGCACCCTGTACGGCGGCACATATACGCAGTTCGACGTGAGCTTCCGGAAGCTCGGCATTCAGGTGAAGTTTGTCGATCCCGACGATCCGGAGAATTTCCGCAAAGCCATCACGCCGCGCACCAAGGCGCTCTATGGCGAGACGATATCCAACCCCCGCGGCAACGTGCTCGATATCGAAAAGGTGGCCGCCATCGCGCACGAACACCGGCTGCCGTTGATCATCGACAACACTTTCGCCACGCCGTACCTCTGCCGCCCCATCGATTTCGGCGCCGACATCGTGGTGCACTCCCTCACCAAGTTCATGGGCGGGCACGGAACGAGCATCGGCGGCATCATCGTCGACGGCGGCAAGTTCGACTGGGCGAGCGGCGACTTCCCCGGCATCACCGAACCGTCCCGCGCTTACCACGGGATGAAGTTTTACGAGACGTTCGGGTCCATCGCATATATCATCAAAGCGCGCGTCGAGGGCTTGCGCGACATGGGCACCTGCATGAGCCCGTTCAACGCGTTCCTGTTTCTTCAAGGCATCGAGACGTTGGGCATGCGCATGGACCGGCACGTGGCCAATGCTCTCGCCGTGGCGCAATTCCTCGAAAAGCACAAGCACGTAAGCTGGGTACGGTATCCGTCGCTCGCGTCAAATCCCTATTACGGCTTGGCGCAGAAGTACCTGCCCAAGGGCGCCGGCGCGGTGTTTTCGTTCGGCATCAAGGGCGGCTACGAAGCGGGGCGGAAATTCATCGACAGCGTCAAGCTGTTCTCTCACCTGGCCAACGTGGGCGACGCCCGCAGCCTTGTCATTCATCCGGCGTCGACCACCCACCAGCAGCTTTCGGCTGCCGAACAGGAAGCCGCCGGCGTCAGCCCGGACATGGTGCGCCTTTCGATCGGCTTGGAAGACCTGGACGACATCCTTTGGGATCTGGATCAAGCCTTGGAGGCTTCGCAAGCGTAATACAGCGCGCCCGGGGGCTTCCAGAGGTCACCGGGCGCCTCCTGCGGGCAGGGCGGCCCGCCAGCCGTCCTGCAACGTCAGGCGCAGTTGCGCGATCACCCGGCGATTCTCGGGACGCCAGGCGGCATTCACTGTTTCATAAGGGTCTTTCTCGTGATCGTACAGCTCGATCTCGATCTCCCGCCCCGGCAACCGCCATTCGGTGTAGCGGTAGCGTCCGGTCCGCACGGAGTAGCCCATGCCTTCGCCGCTCTTGCCGGGTGAGAAAGGACGCGGAAACTGGCTGAAGGCGGCCTTTTTCCAAGATCTGGCCGGGTTCGAGAGCAGCGGCGCCATGCTCAAGCCTTCCAGCCCCCGGGGCTGCGCCAGGCCGCACACGTCGCACAAGGTCGGAAACAGATCCACCAGCTCTACAAGCGCCGGGCAGACCGCCCCCTGAGCGGACACGCCCGCCCCGGCGACGATCAACGGAACCCGGGCGTCAAATTCAAAATTGGTCGTCTTGCACCACAGGTCGTGCTCGCCAAGGTGCCAGCCATTGTCGCCCACCAGAACGACCGTGGTGCGCGCTGTGAGGTTCAACCGCTCGAGCGCGTCCAGCACCTTGCCCACCTGAGCGTCCATATACGAGGTGGCGGCATAGTAGCCGAGCACCAGCTCGCGCGCCTTTCCGGGGGGCAGAGGACCTTTCTTCGGAATGTCCGTATATCCCCTCAACTCCTGCCAGTCGTGCAGCGCGACCTGCGGCGCGTCCTTGGGCGGCGCAGCGTGGCGAGGCTCGGGGATGTCGCGGAGCGAATACAGGTCGAAGTATTTTTTTGGCGCAACGAAAGGCAAATGCGGCTTGAGGAAACCCACCGCCAGGAAGAACGGCTTGTCCTTCATCTCGCCAAGCGCCGCCACGGCGCGGTCCGCCGCCTGCCCGTCCTGCAAGGCGTTGTCAGGCACATCCGGCGCCTGGCACGTTTCGCGCTTCTTCCATTCCAAGGTTGGGACAGGCGCCCGGGATCTCTCCGCCGGCGGTATACGGTTCCATTTCTCCAAGTCGACGTACTGCATGCCGGCGATCCGGGATGGCCACCGCGGAACGCTCCACGCCAGCGGATCATCGAAGTCCTCGCCGAACACCTTGCCCAAACTGCGGGTTTCATACCCCTGCTCCCGGAACCACTGCGGCATCGTCACCACATCCGGCAACACTTTCCGGAATTCCCTGTTCCTGGCGTTGTCGTACACCTTGGTGGTGTCCGGACGCAGCCCGGTGAGAAACGAAGTCCGCGAAGGAGTGCAAACCGCCTGCTGGCAATAAGCCCGGGTGAACGTCAGACCCCGCTTGGCGAGGCGGTCAATGTTCGGCGTTTTTACGATCGGGTTTCCGTAACAGCCCAACTCGGGGCGGAGATCGTCGATCACGAGGAAGAGAACATTCCTTCTTTCCCTCGCCGGAACGCCCGCAACGGCCAGACTCGCGAGTGAGTGCGCCAGAAGGTTCCTTCGAGAGATCTGTCCAGGCATTAAGGTCCTCAAAGCGGTAGTCTACCGCGAGTAAAAAGCAAGGATCAGGGTCCGAAGACCTGTAGAAATCCCGTTTTCGGGCCGATAGATAGGGAGAAACCCTCAGCTTTGGTACTCAGGACACCTAGGGTTCTAGCTCTAATTACCTATGAATGGTACAAATTCGAGTACCCGCTGGTACACTTGGGTTAGCAGGATTGGAGTTCAGTATGCGGTGTTTATGGTGTCGCCGGAAAATCGGAGTGCTGCGGCGGCTCGTCGATCAGGAATACTGTTCGGCGCTACACCGCAAGCTTGCGAAGGCGGCTTCTTCGCGTGAACTGCGCGACGCCGGCTACCTGCCGGGCGAGGAGGGCGAGTTTGACGCCCTGTCCGAAGAGCGTAAGGCGAAAGCCGCGGCGGGGCGTCCATCGTTCGCCGGATTTGCGCTTTTGTTGATGCTGGCTTCCCTAAGTCTCATCTGGCTGCACAATCAGGACGGAACCGGCGCGCGAGTCACTGAGTCATACGCTCCCCCCGCGCGGGGAGGAGGCTGGTGGGGCGCAGTCCAAGAACGCCTGCCTTCCGTCACCCGCACCTCCGTGCGGCATGTGGAGGACTTCGAGCAGGGGTTGAAGAACTGGAACATCGCGCACACGGCGGCAGGGGGCTCTTCATGGACGGTGCGCCGCGGATGGGTGCAGCCGCGCGAACTGCGCTTATGGGCGCCCTCGCTGAAGATGACGGATTATGACCTTCAGTTCCAGGCGCAGATCGAGCAGAAGGCTGTCGGGTGGGCGGTGCGCGCCAAGGACTTGAACAACTATTACGCCACCAAGATCGTCGTAGCGCGCCCGGCGCCGTATCCGGTTTCGCAGATTGTTCGTTACGCCGTGATCGGCGGAAAGGAACATGACCGGGTGACGCTGCCGATACCGGTCCAAATCCAGCAAGGCTCTACTTACCGGGTATGGGTGCGCGTGAAGGGTCAGCAGTTGACCACCAGCGTCAACGGGGAAATCGTCGACCGGTGGACCGATTCGCGGTTAAAGTCCGGCGGAGTCGGCTTTTTCACCGACCCGGGCGAAGTCGCGTCCGTGATGGGGGTGGAACTCGCAGAGCAGCGCAGCATCCTCGACCGCCTGTTCCTCCCAGCCCTGTTGATGCCCGCTTTCCCGGCTCAACCCTGAGCTTGCCGGAGAAAACCTAACGCCCCTTGAGCCAGCGGTCAAACCATGCCCAGGCGTCGCGCTGCATGGCCAGATCGAATTTGTGCCCGCCGTCGTAGTAAATGGTCTTGTAGCGGTCCAGCGCGTTCGCGCGCTCGAAAACCGCCTGCATGATGCGATCCGCCCGCTCCATCTCGGATAGCGTGTACAGCGGATCCTGCTTGCAGTTCAGCACGAGCGTAGGCTTGGGGGCGCGAAGCGCCAGGATTTCCGGGAAATCGAGATCCTTCGGCAGCAGCGGCACGTAGGTCATCCAGGTGTGCGTGAAGGCTTTGTCCAAGAGAAAGTCGCGCCACGTCGTCATGAAGCCTACCGCGACGGCGGCGGTGATCCGGTCATCGAGTCCGCCGAGAAAGACCGTTCGCATGCCCCCGCCTGAGAGTCCGGCGCAGCCGAGCCGCTTCGGGTCGACGTCCGAACGGGCAGCCAGAACGTCGAGCGCTTTCTGATCCTCCACGAGGTAGACGCCCGGCCAAGTGGTTCCTGCCGAAAGCAGGCTCTTTTCCATGATGTGCTCGTGCTGCGCGGCAAAGGCGTTGTACTTGGCGATGGCGCCCTCATCCTCGGGCGAGGCGGGATCCACGCCCCCCGCGCGGATGCGCTCCGGAACGTCCGCCACCTTGACGCGGCGGCTGGCGAACGGGAACGTGTCGTGCGCCAGCACCACATAGCCGCGCTTGGCGATTTCGTTGGCCCACCCCACGCCCTCGTAATAGCGCGCTTGGTGCTTCTCGATCACCGGCCATAGCTTGTCGCCGGTCCGGACGATTTTCCGCCAGCCGAGAAACTTATTGCCCCCGTGGTCATGCAGGGCGAGGATGCCGGGCAGCCTGCCTTTCGCCCCGGCGGGCTTCAGCACCACGGCTTCGGTAGGGGGACCCATGGGCAGTCGCCAGGTGAGGAACTCGATGTCAAGGCCGTCCCAGGTGGTCCGCCCGGTGACGGTCACCTTCGGCGTTCCGCCCAAATCGACCGGCGCGATGCACTCGAGAGCCCGCGCCTTCGCCGCTTTGCGCCATTCTTTAACGCTTTTCCATTTCCCTGTTCGGATGGAGAGCCTCGCCGGTCCGTCGCCCAGGACCTTGTCCGCGAGCCAGGGTCCATAACTGCCGACCTGATTGATCCGGTCCGGCGTTTGGGATAACGCCATGCCGCCCGGAAGAATGAGCGCCAAGCCAAGCCGCACAAATGACCTCGTTGCACGCATACGCATCCTCTCAAGAAACGATACCGCAGCCGGAGCGGGCAGACGGGGCGCTGCGGATCACGGATGGCGCCCGGCGAGCGGCCACCGCTTTCGCGGCAGCCCAGCTTCGAACGCCCCGATCGAAGGCGGGTCGCCCCAGCAGCGGCCGTCGAAATCCGGCGCCGGCTCGAAGTCCCACTTGCGGCCTGCGCCTCGCGCCGGGCTGCTCAGCGGGATGTGAAAATCGCCCGTCTGCCGGTTGGCGAAGCGCGGGTCCTGCTGAATCACCGAACCCGTTTCCGGCCGAATCCCACCTCCCAGCGCCGGACCGGTCCAATCGGCGCCCTGATCGAGCGCGTACCAGAGATTCGAGCCGAATACGAACGTTTCAGGCGCGGTGTTCGAACCCACATTGACGAAACTCCGGAGGTCCGCTTGCCGGAACACGATGATGTTGTTTACAAACAGGCCGTTCCGCGAGGGCACGAAGCGCGCTCCGGTGTTTTCTTGCAGGATGCGCGCCACCCAGGTCCGGGGTTCCACCACCGTGTTCTGCGCGAACACGCACGCGTCGCAGCCCACGAAGGCGACCGCCGCCCCGCTCATCGCGCCGGTCCGCAGGAACACGTTTCCCACCACCCGGATGCGCGCCGCCTCATATGGCGCGTCGTGGGGCCGGAAAAAATCGAGACCCGTTGATCCCCCCGCGTTCACTGCGCGCCCCGGGATGTCGGCGAACACGTTGCCGTGAATCAGGATGCCGGAGCTGCCGCCTTTGGCTTGCACTCCGTTGGCCACCGGGTCGTGAAAGTAGTTGCCGGCAATCAGCCCTTCGTGGCAGCCCACCATGTCGATCAGCTCGCCCTGATTACAGCCCCACACTTCGCTGTCGAGAACAAAAAAGCGGTTCACGCCCGACAGCTTGATGCAATCGTTGTTGCCGCCCGACCCGGAGCCCGCAATCGTGAGGTTGCGCAGCACCAGATGTTCGGTTGGGGTATCGTAGCTGCCGCCGTCGTCGATGTTGATGGCGTGTACGGTTGCGCCGCGCAAGGTGAAGCCGTCGATCACCACCCACCGCAGGCTGCTCCCCCTCAAGATCGTGGAGGCGCCTGCCGCTTCCAAAGTGACCTCGCCCTCGGCGGTGAGGGCGATGGGGCGCCCCGGCTCGCCCCGCAGTCCCTCGAGCGATATCAAACCTTTGTATGCGCCCGCGTGGACCACGATGCGCGTGCCCGGCGCCGCCCGCCGCACCGCGCTCTGAATCGAGTCGAGCGGCGCCTCCATCGAGCCGTCGCCTTCCGCGCTTCCGTTGACGCTGACGTGCAGCGTCCGCTCATAAACCACACCGGCGTCGAACGGGTCCGGGAGCGTCTGGCAATAGGCCGCCGCCCATCCCAGACATGCCGCAGCCGCCGCGCGCGTCCTCCACACGGGCAATTTGAGACTCGCCATTCCCCGATTGTAACGGGGTTTGCCAGGGCTGCCGGGCTGCTGCCGAGTCCTATCTTGTTACCATGAGAACATTCCGGGAACAAACGCCGGAATGTCTTCGTCGCTAATGTGTTGCATGCAAAAGGATTGATCCGAATGAGACGAGCTTCCCCCCTGACCAGTGTGGTTTGTGTTTGCCTGATCACTGTCCCGGCGGCGGCGCAGCAACCCGCGTCCGCCCGCTCCGGCGCGCTGATGGAGCGCCCGCAGCAATGGCACGACCGCTTCACGCATCCTTACCGGGCAAAGGAAGTGGCGCCCGTGAATTTGGCGAACTCGCCGCGCTTGGAGAGCCTGATCCGCGCCGGACAGCTTTACCTCTCGCTGAGCGACGCCATCGCTTTGGCGATCGAGAACAATTTGGATGTCGAAATCGCCCGCTACCAGCCCAGAATTGCACAGTTTGACTTGGCGAAGGCGAAAGCCGGCAGCCCGGTGACTTCGCGCGGCGCGGCGGCGTCGACTTCCACCGCAGCCGGCGCAGCCGCCGGAGCGTCGGCGGCGGGCGGCGCGGTGCAAAGCGTCACGGTGGCCATTCCCACCGGCGGGAGCGCGGTTCCGAACCTCGATCCCGTCTTTACCGGAACGCTCAATTGGGGGCACTTTTCAGCGCCGCAGATCAACTCCTTCATCGTCGGCAACAACGTCATCACCAGCAACACGACGAACGGCAATTTCGGGCTCTCGCAGGGTTTTTTGAGCGGGGCGAAGGCGCAGCTTGCTTGGAACAACCGCCGGACGCTTTCAAGCTCCGCACGGGCGGATTTGAATCCTTCCATTACCCAGGACTTGAGCCTGACCATCACGCAGCCTCTTTTGCAAGGCTTCGGCGTGGCGATGAACAACCGCTACATCCGCATCGCTAAGAACAACATGAAGCTTGGCGATTTGCAGTTCAAAAGCCAGCTCATCATCACCGTTTCCACCATCATTAACCTTTATTGGGATTTGGTGAGTTATCGCGAAGACGTGGTGGTGAAGCAGAAGGCGCTCGATCTAGCCCGCAAGCTGTATGAGGACAACCAGAAGCAGGTGGAGATCGGGACGCTCGCTCCCATCGAGGTGGTGCGTGCCGAGGCGGAGGTGGCGGCGCGGCAGCAGGATTTGACCATTGCGGAAACCAACGTGCTTCAGCAAGAGACGATCATCAAGAACTACCTCAGCCGCACCGGGGTAGCGAGCCCGACTGTGGCGCAAGCCCGCGTCGTTCCCACCGACAGAATCCGGGTGCCGGAAACGGAGGTGATCCCGTCGTACGCCGAATTGATCGACAAGGCGATTGCCGCCCGTCCGGAAATCGAACTGACGAAGGTCCAATTGGACAGTGCGCAGATCTCGCTCAAAGGGGCGAAGAACGGGCTGTTGCCGTCGCTCGACGCCGTGGCGTATTTCCGTAACAACGGCTTGGCCGGAGATGTGAACACGCTGCCCCCGGTGGGCGGCATCGGCGCGGTTCGCGTCGTCGATCCGTTCATCACCGGCGGATGGGGAACCGCCACCGGGCAGGTCTTCCGCCGGAACTTTCCGGACTATCAGATTGGCGCGCAGCTCAGCATACCCTTGCGGAACCGTTCCGCGCAAGCCGAGGTGGTAACGGCGCAACTGCAATTGCGGCAAAGCGAACTGCGGCAGCAGCAGCAGATCAACGCCGTGCGGGTCGAGGTGCAGAACGCGTTGATCGCCTTGCAGCAGGCGCGCGCCCGCTACCAGGCGGCGACCAAAGCCCGCGTCCTGGCGGAGCAGACCTTGGACGCTGAGCAGAAAAAGTACGCCCTCGGCGCTTCGACGATCTTCATGGTCATTCAGGCGCAGCGTGACTTGGCGCAGGCGCAGTACTCGGAAGTCGTGGCGCAAGGCGTTTATGCCCGCGCCAAGAACGAGCTGGACCGCGCGACGGGCAGGACTCTGGAAGCCAACCGCGTGATTCTGGAAGAAGCCCTCGCCGGCACGGTCAGCACCCGCCCGTAGCTGCTCATTCGCGTTCATCCATGTTTATCCGCGGCTGATGGTCAGTCCCGCCGCATTGCCGGGACGTTCCATTCTGGAACCGCGGCGCCATTTTGGCACTGCGGGTTGAGCCAGAATGCTAAATCTGACGAAAAATCAACAGATTACGATTGGAACCCCGCTTGCAGCCACCTAGGGCGTGAAGAGACGGCGACAGGCTCGGCGGATACGGGTTCTCCCCAATGAATCCCACAACAGTAGTTTCCCTTTGGACTCTCTCCCGGCGTCTCTCCCCCCTAAAACCTTGCCAACCCGGCCGCCGGGCCTAAACGTGTCGCCTGCCCGGACTAAGGTCTTTCGCCCAATCCGACGATGGAGGAGCATCATGGCGGAACTGCAACCCGAACTCGAAGAAGCGATCGAGTTTCAACTCAGCTTGCTCCGGCTAACGCAACGCATGCAACCCATGCCCAACGGGCGGAGAGCATCCGAGCGCGCCGGCGCGCTATTGGAAGGCCTCATCGCCAAACCTCCCGATAGCGCGCAATAGCTGAAACCGCCGGGCCTTGGGCGGACTCTGATATACTGTGGCTAGAACGGCATAAGCCGTTTTCGCGCCTCGGAATTCCACATGACCAGCAGGCTCAGATTCCTGTTTTTGACCGTTTCGGCGTGCCTAGTCGGCATGCTTGTTTGGGGCGCGGTGGTCGGCCGCGGCGCCTCGCCGGACGAGACCTACCGCCATTTGGCCGTATACACCGAAGTCCTCGCCAAGATCAAGAGCGACTACGTCGAAGAGCCTGACATGAAGAATGTCACGTTGGGCGCGGTCAATGGTTTGCTCGAATCGCTCGATCCTTTCGCCAGCTATTTGAATGCTGACCAGTACAAGCAGTGGCAGAAGAGCAGGGAAGAGAAGAAAGCCGATGTCGGGCTGATCCTGTCGAAGAAATTCGGCTATTTGGGCGTGGTGGACACTTGGCCGGAATCGTCAGCCGCCAAAGCCGGGCTGAACACCGGGGATTTCATCGAGACCATCAACGGCGTGTCTACCCGTGACATGCCGTTAGCCTACGCCGAGGTGTTGCTGAGGGGCGATCCCGGCACCACGGTGGAACTCTCCGTGATGCGGGTCCGCCGTTCTGAGCCTCAGAAGATCACGCTCGAACGGACAGTCCTCAAGACGCCCAAGGTTTCGGCCAAGATGCTGCCGGATCAGGTCGGCTACATCGCGGTCCCAAGCACAGAGTCCGGCAAAGCCCGTGAGACAGCCTCGGCTTTGAGCGGTTTGCTGAGTCAAGGCGCGAAGAGTATCGTATTGGACCTGCGCAACGCCGCCTATGGCTCGGCCGAAGAGGGCATCGCGCTGGCGAACCTGTTCCTGGAGAAAGGCGCCATCACGTACTTGCAGGGGCAAAGGGTGGCGAAGCAGAGCTTTGAAGCCGACCCCTCGAAGACCGTGTACCGCGGTCCCTTAGTGGTGCTGACCAACCGGGGCACGGCCAACGGCGCCGAAGTTGCGGCAGCCGCGCTGCTCGATCACAAGCGCGCGGAAGTAGTCGGCGAGCGCACCTATGGCGATGCGGCGCAGCGGAAGGCGATCACGATGGAAGACGGCAGCGCCGTGATTCTGTCGGTCGCCAAGTATTATTCGCCCCTGTCTGCGAAGGCATTGCAGGATAACGGCGTCACGCCCTCGGTCCCGGTCACCGACTCGGGCGCGGCGACCGAGGAAGAAGAGATTGAGCCCGATGCCCCGGAACAACCGAGGAAACCGGGCGAGGATCTGATCCTGAAGCGTGCCATTGAAGTTCTGACCAAAGGCGCGGTGGCTTCGGCCGCCGGCCCCGCATCCGCCTCCCATACGGCGGGCGCGGAAGAAAATTCAGTAGGGCCGCCGGCCAGTCTGCGGCCCAGACCTTGATGAGCCTATGCCACTATACGAATACAAGTGCAAGAGATGCGGTGAAGTTTTTGAGGTGCTGCAAAAGTTCTCCGACGAGCCGCTGACACTTCACGACGGTTCGTGCGGTGGGCAGGTGGAGCGGCTGTTAGCCGCCCCGGCGCTCCAATTCAAGGGCACAGGTTGGTACGTCACCGACTACGCCCGGGGCAATGGGGGCAGCAACGGTCACTCCAAGGCGTCTTCGTCATCGGAGGCCAAGAAGGAGCCCGCCTCGGAGGCGGCTTCCAAGTCTGCTTCTGACAAGAAATAGCCATAACCCGGGGCACGGCGCGCTACAATCGTCGGTTACGGGGTTATGAAACTACTATTTCTGCCGCTGCTAGCCGCCACGCTGTACGCCGCCGAGCCCTTGCCGATTCTAGGCATCGCCCACGGCGCATTTAAAGTCAGCGATCTGGACAAGGCGCGTTCTTTCTACACGGGCGTGTTGGGTTATCAGGAGGCGTTTTCCATCAAGGACAGCGCCGGCGCCGTCTCGATGGCGTTCTTCAAAATCAACGACGAGCAGTACATCGAGATTTCGCCCGGGCTGAAACCGGATGAAGACCGGATGACCCATCTGGCCTTGTTCACGTCCGATATTGAAAAGCTCCACCGTATGGTGTCCGCTCTCGGCTTGAATCCGGGGGCGATTCAGAAAGGGCGGGACGGAAACCGCAATTTCTCTGTCCGCGACCCGGACGGGCACCGGGTGGAGTTCGTTCAGTACATGCCCGGCTCGTGGCACACCAACGCCCGGGGCAGGTTCATGGACTCGCGGCGTATCGCCACCGAATTGCGCCACATCGGCATCACGGTGAAAAATCTCGACGCCGCAATGGCCTTTTACCGCGACAAACTCGGTTTCGTCGAAACCTGGCGCGGCGGTCCCACGGATAACGAATTGCGGTGGGTGAACATGCGCATGCCGGGTCCGCGCGGCGATTACATCGAATTCATGCTCCACGACAAGCCCCCTACCCGCGCCCAGCTTGGCTCCATGCATCACCTCTGCCTGGAAGTGCCCGAGATTCAAGCCCCCTATAAAACCTTGTTGACCCGCGGCATTCCGCCTGAGGACCGCTACAAGCCGAGGATTGGACGCAACCGCAAGTGGCTGCTGAATCTGTTCGACCCCGACGGCAGCCGTACGGAGCTCATGGAACCCAGGACGGTGGACTAGCTGCTCTGCCGGCTGAAGGTTATCCAACGGGAGATTTCGCCATGACGAGAAGACACTTTCTGATGACGCCGCCCGCCGCCGCCGGAGCCGGCGCCGCCGTATCCGCGAATGACCGCATCCAGATCGCCCTCATCGGCGCCGGAGGCATGGGGCAAGGCGACGCCAACTACGCTTTGCGTGTGCCGGGCGTCAAAATTGTCGCCGCCTGCGACGTCTATGACGGGCGTCTGCAACGCGCCAAGGAGTTGTGGGGGCGGGACCTTTTCACCACCCGTGACTACCGGGAGGTCTTGAACCGGAAGGACATCGACGCAGTCATCATCGCCACCCCGGACCACTGGCACGCCCAAATCTCCATCGACGCCATGAACGCGGGCAAGGATGTTTACTGCGAGAAGCCCATGGTCCACACGATTGACGAGGCGCCGCGGGTGATCGAGGCGGCGAAGCGCACGGGGCGCATTTTTCAAGTGGGCAGCCAGTATGCGAGCTCCCTGGTTTTCCATAAGGCCAAAGAACTCATGGCGCAGGGGGCGATCGGCGAGCTGAACATGGTGGAGGCGTGGCTCGACCGCAATTCCGCCATTGGGGCGTGGCAATACTCCATTCCGCCGGACGCATCGCCTCAGAACATCGATTGGGACCGTTTCCTGGGCAAGGCGCCCAAGCGCCCATTTGAACCGATTCGCCTTTTCCGGTGGCGGAACTACAACGATTACGGCACCGGTTTGGCGGGCGATTTGTACGTTCACCTGCTCACCGGCTTGCACGTGGTCACAAACTCGCTCGGTCCCACGCGCATTTACGGCACAGGCGGGCTGCGATTCTGGAAGGACGGGCGCGATGCCCCGGACGTCATGCTCGCGCTGCTCGACTATCCGAAGACAAGCAGCCACCCGGAATTCACCTTCGCTCTCCGGGTGAACTTCGCCTCTGGAGGAAGCGAGGAGCAGTTCGGGCTGCGGTTCGTGGGCAGCGAGGGCACCATGCAAGTGACGATGAACCAGTTGACGCTTTCAAAAGCGCCGCGCGAGACCGAACCCGGCTACACCATCGGTTCGTTCGCCCGGGCGACGCAGGAGGCGTTCCTCAAGGAGTACCGCAAGAAATACCCCGAAACGCGTCCGACAGTGGCTAGCCTGCGCCCGCAACACCAGGAGGCGTTTCTGGCGCCGCGAAATCATTCCGCGCACTTTGAGCACCACCAGAATTTTTACGCCGCCGTGCGCTCGCGAAAGCCGTTCTTCGAAGACGCCGTCTTTGGGTTCCGCACCGGCGGACCGGCTCTCCTGTGCAATACCAGCATGTATGAGCGCCGCATTTGCACTTGGGATCCGGTGAAGCTCGTCGCCGGCTAGGGTGAGCGCCATGGGCAGGCTGTCGCCGGTCCTGCTCCTATTCGCCGCGGTCGCCGGATTTTACTGGAAGATCCTGTTCACCCGCCAGTACACTTGGCTGGACCAGCCGGACCTCGCCTGTCAGGTGGTCCCATGGTTTCAAATGATGGCGCGGGAAATTCAGAGCGGGCGGATTCCGCTCTGGAACCCTTACGAATGGCTAGGGCACTCCATGCTCGGGCAAATGCAGCCCGGACTGGGGTTTCCCCTGAACTGGCTGGTCTTCCTGTGGCCCTTTCGCGACGGGTTCTTGCGATTCGAAGCTTTGCACTGGTGCTTTTTCGCCGTCCACTGGCTGGCGGCGTGCGCGTTCTACTGGCTTTGCCGGGATTGCGGACTCAGCCGCGCCGCCTCGATTCTGGGAGGGCTGCTATTCGCTCTCGGCGGCTATATGGGCGGAACGGACTGGCCGGCGATGCTCAACGGCGGCTTGCTTGCGCCTGCGGTGCTGCTTTTCCTGTTGCGGTCGATCCGGCAAGACAGCCCGGCGCGCCACGGCGCGCTGGCGGGCGCAGCTTTGGGATTTTCCTTTCTCAGCGGTCACCATCAGGCGCCCTTTCTTGTAGGGCTGGCTGCCGCTGGCATTTGGCTTTACGCTTTGGGTAGAGCGGGCAGGCGCCTTGTCCCCGCGGCGGCGGCGTTCGGCGCCATGGCGCTCCTTTCCGGCGCGCTGCAAATCCTGCCCGGGATCGAGTACGGCAGGCTGGCTGTGCGCTGGGTGGGAACCGCGCAACCGGTCAGGTGGGCTGAAGCGGTGCCCTACACCGTTCACGAAAAGTACGCCATGGCTCCGTCCTCGCTCCTGGGAATTTTGTTCCCTAACCTTTCTCCCCACGCTGCGGTGTATTTCGGGTTTGTCGCTGTAACGCTGGCGGGCGCCGGTCTGTATAGCGCATGGAAAGAACGGGAAGTCCGGATTGCCGCGGCTTTGGCGCTCGGCGGACTGCTGTTCGCGCTCGGACCCTACAGTCTGTTCCATGGCTTGCTCTACGCGCTTCTGCCGGGCGTGGACAAGGCGCGCAACCCGGCGGCTGCCGCCGTGGTGTTCAGTTTGGGGGTGGCGCTGCTTGCGGCCTACGGCCTCGACACAGGGCGGGAGGCTGCGCGCCGCGCCGCGTGGCCGTTGTGCGCCTTGGCGGCGGCGCTAGGTCTTGTCCTGCTCGTGCTCAAGCTACTCGGAAGGGCGCCGTCGCCGCCGGAGTTCGCGCTCGCTCCCTTGGTGGCGCTGCTGCTCGCTGCGGCGTTGTGGTCCCGCGCGCCCGCCGTCGTATTCGCCGGTTTGGCGCTCTTTGAGCTGGCGCTTGGCGGTTCGGCTTCCCGCTTTCGTCCGGTTGACACTGGCTGGCCATTCCTCGCTCACCTTCACCGCAACCATGACGTGGCTCAGTTTCTCAAGAGCCGCACCGAACCTGGGCGCTTCGACGCCGATCGGGACCTCGTCCCCCATAATTTCGGCGACTGGCACGGGTTGCACGAGTTCGATCCCTATACGGCGAGCCTCCCGGTGAACGTCGAGCGCTTCCAAGGCGACCGCCGTGCGCGGGTGGTCTTCGGCGTGCGATACCACTTGGGAGCCAAACCGGCACGGGAAGGGCAGACTCTGGTGTTCACCGGCGAGAGCGGCTTGCTGGTGTTCGAAGACCGTGACGCCTTTCCCCGTCTGTGGACGGCGCACGCCGCGCGGCGGGTCGAAGGTCCGGCTGAGGCATCCCTGGCGTTCAACCTGCCATTCGACGAATTGCGACGCACGGCGATCCTCAGCGCCCCGCCCCCGGATCTCGAGAACTGCCCGGGGGAGGACCGGACGGAGTGGCGCCGCCGGGAGCCGAACCGCCTGGTGGTGAACGTGACGATGGCGTGCCGGGGCATGTTGATTGTCGGGGACGCTTATTACCCTGGCTGGGAAGCCCAAATCGATGGCCGCCCGGCGCGGATCTTCGAGGCGTATGGCGCACTGAGAGCCGTAGTAGTGGAAGCTGGGACGCACCAGGTGGAGATGACATACCGCCCGCTTCCCGTGAAGCTGGGAGCGGCGGGCACAGCGGCTGGGCTGCTTCTGTGCCTGTTCCTGCTTCGATACAAGCCGGTCCGTGTGTGACCCGGCT
>FWPV01004900.1_pt1 | contig 19620 bp, 14 predicted proteins | sample 2228371 | NCBI WGS metagenome assembly FWPV01 (sample SAMEA103939776, study PRJEB20133) | metagenome
ATAAAGCTGATTTTGTTATTGCTAATGGTGAGAATCTTTCTGATGGTAAAGGTTGCACTGATAAGGAGGGACCGAAACTTTTTAACCTTGGTGTAAATGTTATAACAGGGGGCAATCACACCTGGGATAAACATCAGTCGCAGGATTATCTCAAAATAGAGCCGCGTTCACTTCGTCCTTTAAATTATCCAAAAGGAACTCATGGCAATGGATATTACATTGCAGAGACTAAAAGGGGAAAGATAGCAGTTATAAATTTGCAGGGAAGAACTTTTATGACTCCGATTGACTGTCCTTTCAGAACGATGGATTGGATTCTGACAAGAATTAAACAGGAAACAAAAATTATCTTTGTTGATTTTCATGCCGAAGCAACTGCAGAAAAAATGGCGATGGGACAGTATCTTGATGGTAAGGTAAGTGTGATGGTGGGAACGCATACACATATTCAGACTTCAGATGAAAGAATTTTACCTAACGGAACCGGTTATATAACAGATGTAGGAATGACAGGACCATATGATTCTGTAATTGGAATGAAATCCGTAGCTGCTATTAACAGATTTTTATTTGCAACGCCGCAGAAATATGAAACTGCAAAAGAAAATGTTCACTTAACGGCAATGTTTTTTAAGATAGATTCTGATACGGGTAAAACTTTGGAAATTGAAAGAATTTTTTTCCCTGATTTTGATAAGCTAACAGAAAATAAAAATGTTTAATCATCCGCTTCCGAGGCTTGATAAAGATAGGTTGCTTCGAACTTTACTTCTGCCTTATTGCAGATTTAAAGCGGGGACTATCTGGATTGATAATCTTAAAGGACATAAAATTGCCTGCGTTGATGTTAGCAATTCTGCTGATGTAAAAAAAGTTTTTGGAAGGAAAAAAGTCTCTTTATCAATACAGGATCCTCCTTATAATTTTATTGCTTTCTCTGTTAAAAAAAACGAAGAATTTATTGATTGGTGTAAAGAGTGGGTGAAACTGAATATTGAACTGTCTGAAAAAAATGCTTCATTTTATTATTGGATTGGTGCAAATCAATCTGATCATTTTGAACCTTTGGCTGGATTTATTAACATGATTAAAAAAACGGGGCTAAAATCCCGCAGTTTTATTACGATGAGAAATCAAAGAGGTTATGGTACTCAAAAAAACTGGATGGCAATCAGACAAGAATTATTGTTTTATACTTTAGGTAATCCATTTTTTAACATCAAAGCTGAATACACCGATCTACCAAAGACTTTAAAGGGTTACTTTAAGGTAATTGCTGGTGAGCTTACTGAAAATATTGAAAGAAGTAAATCTGAATTTATCCGAGCTGGTAATGTATGGATTGATGTTCAACAGGTTTTTTACAGAATGGAAGAAAATGTTAATGGTTGCTTCGTTCAAAAACCTTTGAAAGCAATTAAAAGAATAATTGATGCTTCATCAAAAGAAAAAGATTTGGTTACTGATTTTTTTGCACACTCGGGGACAACACTAATTGCTTGTGAAATGATGAAAAGACAATGTATTACATTCGAGCTTGATCCTGTATTTTGCGAAATAACTTTGAGACGTTTGGAAAATTTTCGTGAGAATGGTAAAACAGGATGGCAAAATTCAAATCCATTTTACAATGAAATAATTAACGATAAGAAAATCATCAATCACTTGAAGAAAAAATATAACATATCATATAATTGAGCTAATAATGACTTTAATAGATGGTAAAAAAATAGCGGCAGATATCCGCAATGAATTAAAAGAAAAAATATCTTTTCTTAAAGCCGAAGGAAAAAAAGTCCCCGGACTTGTAGCGATTATTGTTGGAGATGATCCTGCATCACACATCTACGTGTCAAGTAAAGGTAAAGCCTGTGAAGAAATTGGAATGAGAACTAAAACTGAAAAACTTCCTGCTGAAACTACCGAAAATGAATTGTTAACTCTTATAAAATCGTATAACGAAAACAATGATTTCCACGGAATACTTGTTCAGCTTCCACTACCCAAACATATCAACGAAGACAAAGTAATCGAAACGATATCATACAAAAAAGATGTGGATGGTTTTCATCCCGTTTCAGTTGGAAATCTTGTTATTGGTAAAGATACTTTTGCATCTTGTACACCCGCAGGTATTCAGGAATTATTAGTCAGATACAAAATCGAAACTAAAGGTAAACACGTTGTAGTTGTAGGACGTAGTAATATCGTTGGAAAACCAATTGCAAATATTATGCTTCAAAAAGCAGAAGGCGCAAACTCAATTGTTACGGTAGTCCATTCCGCTGCAAAAGATATTTCTTACTTTACAAAACAAGCCGATATTTTGATAGCCGCAATAGGTAAAGCAGAAATGATTAAAGAAGATATGGTAAAGGAAGGTGTTGTGGTTGTTGATGTTGGAATAAACCGAATTGAAGATCCGACAAAACCAAAAGGCTACAGAATTGTTGGAGATGTGGATTTTGAAAATGTTTCAAAAAAGGCCTCATACATTACACCTGTGCCCGGAGGAGTTGGACCAATGACAATTGCAATGCTGCTTAGTAATACTTTTAAAGCTTATAAACTTTACGGTGAAAAATGAATCTGCAGGAAATTTTATCTGATCCCAATGTGAATAAAATACTAACCGATTTTAATCAGTTTGAAAAATCTGGACCAGCCAATAAAGTAAAAATAGATTTAACTGAATTGGCTGCAATGATAGATCATACTTTACTGAAACCTGAGGCAACTTTATCTGAGGTAAATAGATTATGTGATGAAGCAATTAAGTATGGATTTGCATCTGTTTGCGTTAACCCTTCCTTTGTTGCAGATTGCTTTGAAATAGTTAAATCTACAAACGTGAAAGTATGCACTGTGATTGGATTTCCATTAGGTGCAACTACTACTCATGTAAAAATTTGTGAAGCTGAAGAAGCAATTCGAAACGGTGCAGAAGAGATTGATATGGTGATTAACATTGGCAGATTAAAGTCTGAGGATTATCAATACGTTTTTAATGATATAAAAATGATCGTTGATACAGCTAAGAAAAATCTTTGCACCCTTAAAGTGATAATTGAAACTTGTTTATTAAGTGATGAAGATAAAATAAAAGCTTGTATAATTTGTAAAGAAGCCGGGGCTGATTTTGTAAAAACTTCAACAGGTTTTTCAAGTGGCGGAGCTAAAACAAGAGATGTTTCTTTAATGAAATTTGTAGTTGGTGATGCCCTAAAGGTAAAGGCTTCAGGTGGAATTCGGACTTATGAAGATGCGATCGAAATGATTTCAGCAGGTGCAGCCAGGCTTGGTGCAAGTGCAGGAGTTAAGATTCTTTCCGGTCAAAAATCAGAAAGCAGCTACTGATAAATGGTAATTGATTTAATTGTTACTAAAACCAACGATGGCTTTACAGCTGAAGTACCATCATTAAAAGGTTGTGAAAGCTGGGCACACGATGAAGAGCAGGTTATTGATAAAATACTGGAATTGAGTTCGTTTTATTTAAAGCTGCCTGTAAAAGATTTAAAAATTGACAGAGCAAGAAAAGAGAAGAATAAAATAATTTATAAACTGATATTTGATAAAAACTGAATTTGAGAAATACTAAAACAGAAAAACGACTTGAAAAGATTACTAAAGTTCTTTCTTCACGCCAACATTCACTAACATTGGTTTTAGAAAACATTCACGATCCGCATAATGTTTCTGCAATTTTCAGAACCTGCGATGCTGTTGGCATTCCTAAAGTGAATTTAATTTATAACATTGAATCGTTCCCAAGAATAGGTAAAAAAACTTCTGCATCTGCTTTCAAATGGGTGGAAAAGGAAAAGTTTAAATCAGTATCAGATTGTTATGCAGATTTAAGAAGCAAAGGTTTTAAAATATATGCTTCCTCTCTTAAAGATCATTCTAATAATCTTTATGAATTGGATTTAACCAAAAAAGTTGCGCTTGTTTTAGGGAATGAACATCGTGGGGTTTCTGATGAAGCTGCAAATCAGGCTGATGAAATTTTTATGATTCCACAATTTGGAATGGTGCAAAGCCTTAATGTTTCAGTAGCCGCGGCAGTAATTGTTTATGAAGCAATGAGACAAAGAATCAGAAAAGGGATGTATGATAAGAGTGATCTGGAGAAATCTTTACTGGAAAAAATGATCGACGATTGGTGTAAGAAATAATGATTAAATATTTCAAAAAAATAAAAAGTGTTAAAGGTGAACTAAAACTTGGTGGAGATAAGTCAATATCTCACAGGGCGGCAATATTTTCTGCAATGGCAAAAGGTAAATCTGTAATAGAGAATATTTCTTCCGGAGAAGATGTTAAATCAACTCTTAACGTTTTGCAGCAACTCGGTGCAAATATAAAATCAGAAGCAGAAAAAATAATTATTAATGGAGTTGGCTTTAAAGGATTTATGCAGCCGAATAGTTTTTTGGACTGCGGTAACTCCGGAACTACAACCAGATTGCTCGCAGGACTTCTCTCTTCGCAGAATTTTTCATCAACTTTAATTGGTGATAAATCTTTATCTCTGCGTCCGATGAAGCGGATAGTTGAGCCTTTGAGAAGGATGGGTGCTAAAATAGATATTTCTGAGCACCACACATTACCAATTACAATCTATCCTTCAGAAAAGTTTTCAAATATAAACTATGAAATGCCCGTTGCAAGTGCGCAGGTTAAGAGCAGTATTTTGATTGCTGGTCTTCATATAGAGGAAGAAACTCAGGTAATTGAAAATGAAATTACTCGTAATCACACAGAAAAAATGCTTGGATTGCCTGTAGAGTTTTCTGGAAGTTCAATCATCTCAACTTCCTCAAAAAAATATTATCCGGTCGCAAAGGATTATTTTATCCCAGGTGACGTTTCAACTTCAGCTTTTCATATCGTTCTTGCATTGCTCGCTTCAGACTCAGAACTTCTGGTGAAAAATGTTTCCCTTAATCCAACAAGAACTGGATTTATCGAAGTTCTGAAACAAATGGGTGGAAATATTTCATACGAAAATTTGCAGTCCTCAAGTAACGAAGAATATGGTGATGTCCTGGTTAAATCATCAAATCTTAAAAATATTCAAATTGATAAATCAATAATTCCTAATATTATTGATGAGATTCCAATACTTGCAGTTGCTGGCGTATTTGCCGGCGGTAATTTTAAAATCAATAATGCAAATGAATTGAGAGTAAAAGAATCTGACCGGATAAAATCGCTTTGCTACAATTTTAAATTGCTGGGTTTGGATGTTGAGGAATATGATGATGGATTTCAGATATCAGGTGATATAAAAAATAATAAGATAAGATTTGAAAGTTTTGGTGATCACAGAATTGCAATGGCTTTTGCGGTGCTAAGTATGCTGTTGGAGGATGGGGTAGAAGTGAATGATTTTGGATGTGTAAACATTTCAAATCCACACTTTGAGGATCAGCTAAAATCAATATGTGAATAGAAATTATCAGATTATAATGATCTGATGTTCAAACTCACTTACCGAAATATCATCGTAAATTTTGGAAATAAATTCTCTACCATATTTGTTGTAGAAATAAGTAAAGTTTATTTCTCTTTCCTGCAGATTTTCGAGTGGATATAGCAAATTAGAAATTCTTGTTAACTGGCGTACGGTTGTCTCGTATTTTGTTTCCTGTGCTTTTACAGATTTGGATTTCAGTTCATTAAATATTGAAATTATTTTTTCTTTGTAACGCTCACTTGAATCCACCAAAGTTTTATCAACAGCAAATAAATTTTCTTTAATCTTATCGAAGATTAGTTCAACATCATTTAAAACTTCTTCGAAAGTACGTTCAATATTGTTTTCTGATAAGCCTGAAATTACTTTCTCTTTCAACTCGGTCAATCCTAAAAAGACATCATTTAATGTGATATCATATTTATCAAGCGCTGCGTTCACGTTTTTTTCCAGTACTGTAACTGAAGATCTTGGATAAACAATTGGAGCAACAATATTGTAAAAATCATAAAGTGGCATAACCTGAGCAAAGTAAGATATCTCACTCGGACCAGCAATATAGAATCCCGTTGGCAATAAATAATCCTGACAGATGGGTCTTAGTAAAACATTCGGGCTAAATCTTTGAGGTGCAATTTCTATCTCATTTAAAATTTCTTCGCGTGTAAACTGTTTTCTTTTTCTTTTAAGCTTATAAATTTCTTCAACAGGTTCGATAGAATATCGTCCATCATCAGTATGATAAAATAAATTGACAGGTTTTACTTTTACCTGGGCGTGGTATAGCTCCTCCAGCTCAGCACTTGTCTGTATGAGTTTCTGTGTGTGAATAACAAAATCAGTTACTTCCTTTTTAAATATTGGTTTTAAAAGATTTTTTATTTCAGCATCTTGTGGATCAAAAACAATCAGACCTAGTTCATCAAATAACCATATCAGTAAATCTTTAAAACTTTCCTTAAAAGATCGGCCTTGCTTATAGATGCTTTTTAGTTTGGTAAGTAATTCAGATTTAAAATCCGACTCTCTTAAAAGAGATTCCAATTGATTAAGTGAATCATTTATTGATTCATCAAGAATCAGATTACCAACACTCTGTTTTGCATCGTCGTCGTCTATTTCTTCTTTATAGCCAATGGTTACAACCTGATTTTCTGTATCAAAAATATTTATCGCACGCACTTCATTAAAATCGTGATCATCTCCTTCTAACCAGAAAACGGGGATGAACTTATATTCATCATATCTTTCATTTAATTGATTTGATAGTCTGATAGCTGTAATTATTTTGTAAATTGTATAAAGAGGTCCACCAAAAATTCCTAGCTGCTGACCCGTTACAACTGCAATTGTCTTCGGATTATCGATCAGGTCGATATTCTTTAAAGTTTTTGATGAGACTTGAGGAAAATCCTTATACTGATTTTTTATTATCGGTGATATCGGAAATGATCTTTTACTTTTTGTATCAGAAATGTTTTTAAATAACTGTAAGTAAGTTTCTTTGCTTCTGAAGTTATGTTTGTAGTAATCCTGAACGTTTTCAAACTCATATAAATAATCCAGAAATAAGTTTTGATGCTTTGGGATATCGCCGAAGTTTATGAACATTCTTACCTCAATTAATATAAATGCTTTAACAAAAGTAAGAAAAAGCAAAATCCATCACAATAAGCCAGTATTAAGCACAAACTAAATAACATCTTTTATTGAAACTAAGCATTGATTATCTTTTCACAGAAAAATTAAAGCCTTTGGAAATTAATTTATTAAAATACTTTACTGTAAAGCGCGCCATTAATTCTATTCGTATAATTGCTTCATTCAGTCTATCGAGAATTTTGCGCAAACCAATTGTATGGGGCATGCCATTATCTTACTCTATCGAACCAACCAATCATTGTAATTTAAAATGTCCCGAATGTCCTTCAGGTTTAGGAATACTAACAAGACCACTCGGTCTCTTAAAGATTGTTGACTTTAAAGGATGGATTGATCAAATCAAGGATACAGGTTTCTATATTCAGTTATTTTTTCAGGGTGAACCATACCTGAATAAACATTTGTCACAGATGATCACTTACGCCCAGGAAAAAAGAATGTATGTATCTGTTAGCACTAACGGACATTTTATTAATCCCAAAAATGTTGAGGAGATATTATCTTGCGCACCTGATAAATTAATTTATTCAGTTGATGGTTTAGATGAGAAAAGCTATCAGAATTATCGGGTTGGGGGAACATTTAAACAAGTCGATGAAGCATTAAGATTATTAGTCATTAAAAAGAAGGAGCTAAAAAAGAAAAAACCTTTTATTGAATTTCAGTTTATTGTGATGAAACAAAACGAACATCAGCTTGATCAGGTAAAAAAATATTGCAAGGATGTTGGAGTTGATAAATTGGTATTCAAGACCATGCAAATCTCATCTTATGAAAATGCGGTCAGATTTCTTCCTGAAAATCCAAAATATAAAAGATACAAACTTGATGGGAAGAATTTCTCAATTAAACAAAAGCTAAAAAATCATTGTTTTGCTTTATGGCGAACTTCAGTAATTACATGGGATGGAAGAGTTGTTCCTTGTTGCTTTGATAAAGATGCAGAATTTATGCTGGGCAGCATTAATGGTAAAAGATTTTCAGATATTTGGAACTCAGAATTATATCAAAATTTCAGGCAATCAGTTTTGGTTGACAGGAAACAAAATCATATTTGCACAAACTGCACAGAAGGATTAAAAGTGAATATTTTTGAAATTGAACAATGAATAATTATTCTGAACAAATAAAATTAAAAAATCCTTTCTTGTTATTATCAAAAGAGAAACGGAAACTTCTTTTCTTACTGATAAAAATTATGATTGCAGCCGGATTAATTCTCTTTTTAGTCACCTGGATAAGACCTTCGGAAATACTAGTTGCAATTAAAAATGCTGATTTAATTTTTATTCTTTTTGCTGCAGCTTTATTACTTCCAAATATTTACTTACAATTCCTAAAGTGGAAACTGACATCTTTGCATCTGTTACAAGAGGCGGATAACAAAAAAATTTTCAACTCTTTGTTTTACGGATTAGCAGCCGGGGTTTTTACGCCTGCAAGAGTTGGTGAATATTTTGGAAGAGGAATTGTGTTCAAAAATCAACCTATTTTAAAAGTTACGGTAGCCACTTTTATAGATAAATTATTTTTGCTAGTAATTGTTGCATTTTTCGGATCTTTAACAAGCATAATGTTTATCCATAGTTATTATAAGGTCCCATCGATGATAACTTCAGGCTTGATTATTGTGATAATCGTATTGTTTTATCTTCTTTTCATTTTTCTCTTTCATTCTGAACACTGGCAGCAATTTCTCAATTTAAAATTCAAAAGCATAAATAAGTTCAAAGTATTTTTGGAAAGTTTGTCGGTTGTACACAAGATCGATAAGAGTTATTCGTCAAAAATGATTTTATTATCGATTCTCCTTTATACGTGTTTCATTATTCAGTATGCATTACTGGTTATAGCATTTTCTAATAATTCAAATTTCCTGCAATACATAATTGCCGGGAATTTAATGATGTTCTCAAAATCAATTGTGCCACCAATTTCTTTGGGGGAATTAGGAATAAGAGAAGGTGCTTCAATATTTTTCATCACGCAGATTGGCGAAACAGCTAACGTTGGATTTAATGCATCTATTTTTCTCTTTCTGATTAATGTCTTGTTACCTGCTCTGATTGGGTTTGTTCTATTATTAAAGAAGACTAATGACTGAACTAATTTTAATTTCTGTATTTCTCTTTTTACTGTTTCATTATTGTTTCTTTTTATTAAAAGTATATACTGGATTAAACAGACTGTCTAACGAACCTGAAAAAAGTCTTAATGAATTCATTTCAATAATAGTTCCGTTCCGTAATGAAGAAAAAAACATTGAGCGAACTTATGTTAATCTAACCGCGCAAAACTATCCTACATATAAATATGAAATAATTTTCGTTAATGATTCATCTGAAGATAAATCACTTGAACTATTAAAATCACTTCCTGAAAAAGATTACGTAAAAATCTTGTCTGTCCCGGGTGAATTTTCTCCAAATGCACATAAGAAAAGAGCAATCAGATTTGGTATTGAGAATTCAAAAGGTGATATAATTGTCACAACAGACGCAGATTGCGTACATCAAAAAGATTGGCTAAAAAATTTGTTAAAATTCTTTGATGATAAAACAGGTTTCATTTCAGGTCCTGTCGAATTCTTACCGCAGAAAAATTTATTTGGTAAAATTCAAAGGTTGGAATTTTCAAGCCTTGTTATTACGGGTGCTGGTTTGATCGGATCAAATTACCCCACAATTTGTAATGCAGCTAATATTGCATATCGCAAATCTGTTTATGAAGATGTTCAAGGATTCGATCATCAGATGGATTTATCATCAGGTGACGATGAATTATTGATGCAGAAGATTAAAAAGGATACAAACTATAAAATTAAATTTGCTGCTGAAAACAACTCGATAGTTTTTACAGCTGCAAATTCCAATCTTAAAGAATTCTTTTTCCAAAGAAAAAGATGGGCTAGCAAAGGATTATTTTACAGTGATAAAAATTTGATTGTAAAATTAATTCTTATTTATCTTTTTTACTTAGGATTATTACTTCAACTATTTTTTTCATTGATATTCTCATCTCTCTTTTTAATTTCATTACTAACTTCGATCTTCGTTAAAAGTTCCTTTGAATATTTAGTTCTTTACAGAGGAAAAAGAATTTTATCCGACAAAAAAATCTTAAATGTCTTTTTAATTACCGAGTTATTTCAGATTCCATACATTCTTATTGCAGGTATTGCAGGTGTATTTGGTAACTTTAAATGGAAGGGCAGAACCTTAAAGAGGTGAATTCAAACGTTCTTCAATACAACACTGTACACTTAGCTGGACAAATAACTGCACATAGTGATTGAATTATTGAAAAATTATAGAAATTTGCCTGGCATAAAGATTGGCAAAAAGAGGCAAGACAGAAAGGAGAATGTCATGAAAAAGTTAATATCAGCAATCGCAATATTTATCTTCATAGGATTTGTTTCTGATTTAGAAGCAAAAACCGATTACGCTAAGAGAGTTGGAGGATATTTTTATACTTCACTTTCACCATATGGAACCTGGATTGAGATTGGATTCGGTACGCCTGTTTGGCGTCCAACAAACATAAGAAGATCCTGGTCTCCTTATTATTACGGTCAATGGGTTTATACTGATTACGGTTGGTATTGGAATTCTTATGAGCCTTTCGGACATATAGTTTACCATTATGGAAGATGGTATTATGATGAGTATTATGGCTGGATTTGGATTCCTGATTACGAATGGGCTCCTGCCTGGGTTGAGTGGCGATATGATGACTATTACATTGGATGGGCTCCAATGTCACCTTATGTAAGTTTCACAATATCAATTGGATTGCATTACTCATATGATTACTATGTTCCGTATAATCACTGGCATTTTATTAAGTATAAGCATTTTGGATATAAGCATCCTTATAAATATTTCGTTGGCTCTAAATACAAAGCTGGAGTTTATGAGAGAACAAAATATCGTACTAACTACTCGTATTATAACGGTAAAGTTAGAAATGACGGAGTTGAACTGGATAGAGTTAGACAGAGAAGCGGTAGAAATATTGAGAAAAGAACACTTGTAACCGTAAATGATCCTGTTGAAATTACCAGAAACAGAAACGATAAAGAAGTCAGAACTTATATTGCAAAAAGAGATGAGATTTCAAGAGATGATTTTAGAGATGTAAAAGTTGAAAGAGGTGATAGAAAATCGTCATTGGAATTATCAAAAGTTGAAATTGGCAGAGACAGAACTCTTGAGAGAACAAATGAACGGAATAATGAAAGCACTCGGGATAGAAATACTGATAGTCGTGAGAATAATACTATTAACAGAGAAAGAGTTGATGATCAAAAAGTCAATACGGGCTCTGACAGAAATAAAACAAGAATAGATGAGGATAAAAGAATTCAGGAAAGAAAAGAAGTTGAACGTCGTAACTCTGAATTAGAAAAAAGAAATAATGAGCAGATCAAAAGAAATGAAGAGCAAAGAAAGATTGAAGAAAGAAAACGTTCTGAAATGGAAAGAATCAGAAGTGAAGAATTGAAGAAACAGAATGAAACCATCAACAGAAAACGTGAAGAAAGCAAAAATAATTTTGAAGTGAACAAACAGAACACACAAAATGAAATTCAGAAAAGAAATGAGAGCAGAGTTACTGAACAAAGAAATCATTCCAATGAAAGAATTAACCGGAATAATGAAATAAAACGAAGCGATAATTCTAACAGAAATGAAAATAGGACTAATACACGATCAGACGATAAAAAAAATACTACAAGAAACAGATGATTACTGAATTCCTTTCTTTTAAAGCGGTTCTGAACTAACAGAACCGCTTTTTTGTTTTAAAGGTTCATTCAGATATTTTAACAGTAAAATATATCATTTATATGAAAGAAAAATCCTCAAAACTTTTTTACATACTTGGTTCATTTTTTATTGCAAATGCGCTTCTGGCAGAATTTATTGGCATTAAAATTTTTTCGCTTGAGAGTACTTTAGGATTTAACCCAATAAACCTGACTCTATTAGGAATTGATGGTTTGTCATTTAATTTAACTGCAGGAGTGCTTCTTTGGCCTATAGTTTTCATAATGACAGATATAATCAATGAGTATTTCGGTAAAAAAGGTGTAAGATTTCTTTCTTTTACTGCCGCAATTTTAATCGCTTATGCTTTTCTTATGGTTTATTTAGCAATGGGTCTAAACCCTGCAGATTTCTGGATTCAAAGGACTACTGAATTTGGTGTAGTTAATATGGATTTGGCTTTTAACACAATATTTGGGCAGGGATTGTGGATAATTGTAGGATCATTAACAGCATTTTTAGTCGGACAATTAGTAGATGTAACAGTGTTTCACTATTTCAAATCTATCACAGGATCATCAAAAATCTGGTTGCGTGCAACCGGTTCAACTTTAGTATCACAACTTGTTGATAGCTTTGTTGTGCTTTTTATAGCATTTTATATTGGTGCCGGCTGGGACCTTAAACTTGTATTAGTGATCGGATTCGTCAATTACATTTACAAATTTTTCATCGCAATAATTTTAACTCCGTTATTGTATCTACTACACCACTTTATTGATAAATATCTGGGAAAAGAATTATCGGAAAAATTGCAGATAGAAGCAGCCTCCGGAAACTAAAAAATAATTTTACCAATCTTCTCTTTTCTTTGGCACAGTGACATAAAAATCACTAATTTTGAATTAGTAAAATGTGATGTTATTTAATTTATTTAACAATCATTTATCTTTGAACCTAATCAGAGTAAACCTGTGTTTTATTCATTGATCAAAAGGGGCAATTCAATTCCTATCAATATTATCAACACAAGGCATATTTATAATCTCATCCAAAAAAAATCACAGAAAATAATCTCTCAAAAATTCATTCATCTAATTGTAATTGGAGCTTAAAATGAAAATCACAAAAGAAGAAGCCCTATTTTATCACAGTTCTGAAAGAAAAGGTAAAATAGAAGTTATCGCTACTAAGCCTTGCTTAACCGCAAGAGATTTATCCCTGGCTTACACTCCCGGTGTGGCAGAACCGTGCAGAGAAATTCATAAAAACGTGGAGGATGTATATAAATATACTGCAAAAGGAAATCTGGTAGCAGTATTATCGAATGGAACTGCTGTACTTGGTCTAGGTGATATAGGAGCAGAAGCTGGTAAACCTGTAATGGAGGGAAAAGGTGTATTGTTTAAACGCTTTGCTGATATAGATGTGTTTGATATAGAAGTAAATTCTCATGATCCAAAAGAGATTATCAGATTAACTCAAATGCTTGAGCCTACTTTTGGCGGAATAAATTTAGAAGATATTAAAGCTCCCGAGTGTTTTGAGATAGAGGAAACTCTAAAAGCTACGATGAACATTCCTGTATTTCATGATGATCAACACGGAACAGCTATAATTTCCTGCGCAGCCTTAATTAATGCTGTAGAAATTGCCGGAAAGAAATTGGATGAAGTACGAATTGTTGTAAACGGAGCAGGCGCATCTGCTATTTCATGCTGTAAACATTATGTAAGAGCAGGAGTAAAACGAGAAAATATTTATATGTTTGATTCTAAGGGCTGCATCACAAAGGATAGAAAAGATCTGAATAAATACAAAGAAGAATTTGCGCAGACAAAAGGATTTGCATCATTGGAAGAAGCATTTAATGGTGCAGATGTTTTTGTTGGATTATCGGTTGGAAACGTTGTTAAAAAAGAATGGGTAAAAACCATGGCTAAAAATCCAATCATATTTGCTATGGCTAATCCAGACCCGGAAATCACTTACGATGATGCTACTTCTGTCAGAGATGATCTAATTATGGCAACCGGCAGAAGTGATTATCCCAACCAGGTAAATAATGTATTAGGATTTCCATTTATTTTCCGTGGTGCACTTGATGTTAGAGCAACACAAATAAATGATGAAATGAAAATGGCTGCTACCCTTGCACTTGCTAAACTAGCAAAAGAAAAAGTTCCGGAAATGGTAATGAAGGCTTATGGCGGTGAAGAGTTTGAATTTGGTCCAAACTACATAATTCCAAAACCTTTTGACCCAAGAGTTCTTTGGTATGTTGCTCCTGCAGTAGCCAAAGCAGCTATAGAAACAGGTGTCGCAAAAATTACAGAGGTAGATTGGAACGCTTACGAGGAAAAACTTAAAGAGAGATTAGGACTTTCTAAAGAAATTATTAGAGTAATGATTCACAAAGCTCAGAAGAATCCTAAAAAAGTTGTTTATCCTGAAGGTGAGGAAGAAAATATTATCAGGGCAGCACATGTAGTTTATCAGGAAGGTATTGCAAAACCTGTTCTACTGGGCAATGAAGAGGTTATCAAAAAAGAAATTGAAAGAATTGGTTTCGAATTAGACGAATTTGAGATAATCAACTCTGAAAATTGTAAGAATTGTGATAAGTATGCCGAAGCATTTTTTAAAAAACGTCAAAGAAGAGGTGCTACACTTTGGGATTCTAAAAATCTTTTGCACAAACCAAATTATTACGGCGCAATGATGGTTGAACTTGGTGATGCTGATGCAATGATTAGCGGATATACAACAAGTTATCCGAATACAATCAGACCTGCTCTGCAATGTATAGGAGTTAAGGAAGGATTTAAGCTTGTTTCTGGTATGTACATTGTGATTGCTAAAAAAGAAACTTATTTCTTTTCTGATTGCACTGTTAACGTAAATCCAAATGCTGAAGAACTTGCAGAAATTGCCATTGCAACTTCAGATGCAGTAAGATCATTTGATATTAATCCAAAGATTGCAATGCTCTCATTCAGTAATTTTGGCAGCGCTCCTTATCCTGAATCTGCAAAAGTTAAAGACGCTGTTAAATTGGTAAAAGCTAAAAGACCAGATTTAATTGTAGATGGCGAAATGCAAGCTGATACCGCAGTAGTTCCGGAAATTATCGAGAAGACATTTCCTTTCTCTGATATAAAAGGTGGAGCTAATGTGTTGATTTTCCCAAATCTTGATGCAGCTAATATAGCTTATAAATTAATGGCGAGAATTGGACAAGCAACCGTAGTTGGACCAATTCTAATCGGAATGAAAAAACCGGTCCATGTTCTCCAAAGAGGCGCAACCGTTGATGATATAGTTAATATGACCGCAATTGCAGTAGTTGAAGCCTCACAAAACAAGAAGTAAAAATTAAATAGTCTGTTTAATCGGGTGAAAATTATTCACCCGATTTTATAGCCAGCTATCATTCTAGAATTGCCTTTTACATCTGCTTAACTTAATTTTTCAGATAATATTAATTAACTGCTTGAACTACTATTTGTCAAAGTCTAAATGATTAACCATGGAATCCGAATGCTTGCTGCTATTATGTTTACCGATATGGTAGGCTACACAGCATTAATGCAGGAAGATGAAGAAAAAGCAAAATTTTTAAGAGACCATCACAGAAAAGTAATGGAAGATCTTATCCTTGTTCATCAGGGAAAGATAATTCAATATTTTGGAGACGGTACCCTGACAATTTTTGGTAGTGCAATTGAGGCTGTGCTTTGTGCTTTGGATATTCAAAAAGAATTAAGAAAAGATCCGAAAGTTAACCTGAGAATCGGAATCCATCTTGGAGATATTGTGTATGATGATGAAGGTGTTTATGGAGATAGTGTTAATGTTGCATCAAGAATAGAAGCAGCTGCTGTTGGTGGCTCAATATTTATCTCAAGAAAAGTGTATGATGAATTAGCTAACCATAAAGAGATAAAAGCCATTTCTCTTGGCTTCCACGAATTTAAAAATGTAAAAGTACCAATAGAAGTATTTGCACTTACTAATGAAGGCTTGTCTGTCCCGGAAGTTTCCAAAGTGAGTGCTCTGTCATCTTCTAAAAAAGAATCCATTGCTGTTTTACCATTCGTTAACCTTAGCTCTGATGCTGAAAACGAATACTTTTCCGATGGAATTACTGAAGAAATATTAAACGCTCTAGCAAAGGTTGATAATCTGTTTGTAACATCACGCACTTCTTCATTTGCCTTTAAAGGAAAAAATGTGGATATCCGCGATATCGGAAAACAGCTGGGAGTAAAAAGTGTTCTTGAAGGTAGTGTGAGAAAATTTGGAAATCGGGTAAGAGTAACTGCCCAGCTTATCGAAACAAAAAATGGCTATCATCGCTGGACAGAAACTTACGACAGAGATATAAAAGATATTTTTGAAGTTCAGGATGATATTGCTAAATCAATTTCAAAAAAACTTTTAGAGAATCTTTCTTTCGATACAAAAAAATCAGCTTCCGTCAAATCACCTACAAAAAATTTAGATGCTTATAATCTTTACTTAAAATCTGCGCATTTCTGGAAACGTTGGACACCATATGATGTAAGAAAATCTCTTGAATTTCTTGAACAAGCTATTAAACTTGATGAAAATTTTGCACAAGCATATTCTGCATTATCAGGCTGTTACGTATATCTTGCAGCGTTCGGGCAAATTCCGGCAACGATAGCTTATCCCAAAGCTGAGCAATACGCTTTCAAGGCATTGGAATTAGATTCTTCATTACCAGATTCACATCTTTCTCTTGCAATGGTAAATTTCTTCAACTGGAAGTGGGATGAGTCATATAAATCATTCATAAAAACTCTTGAGTTAAATCCCAATAGTGCAACTGCTCATCAATATTTTGCTTATTATATGATGGCGATTGGAAATACAAAAAAAGCAGTAGCTGAATCAGAAAAAGCATTGGAAATTGATCCACTTTCAATTCCAATTAATGCATCGTTGGGTGATACTTATTTACATTGTGGTTTATTGGATCAGGCTAAAGAGCAATTTTTAAAAACACTTGAACTTGATCCGGGTTTTAGAGCAGCTATAAATAGCTTAGGGTGGACTCATTTTTTCCTCGGTGAAATAGATGAAGCACTTGAGAAGTTTAAATTATCAGAAAAGCTGATTGGAAATCCTGCAATGTCTAATTCGGCTTTGGCATTTATCTATGCCAGAATGGGGAACCAGACAGAATTGGAAAAATCTCTTGAAAAAATCAGAAAAAGAGAGGAATCAGAAAAGAACGTTTCTTTCAGTTTTGATTATGCAATAATCAACCTTGGATTAAAAAATTATGATAAGGTTTTTGAATATCTTAATAAAGCTTATGATGAGAAGATTGGAGGATTGATATTCATTAGGGGAAGACACTGGAAAGAAATACATGATGATGAAAGATTTAAAGTTTTAATCAGAAAAATGGGATTACCCTGTGACTAGGCAAACAAATAGTAATTTAATTCGTTCAGCAAATTGATTAAAGCATATTACAAAATTTTATTTTTAGCAATTCTTTTTTTCTCCACGCAAATTTATCCTCAATTAAAATCAGATTCAGTAAAAGCTATCATCAATAAAGAATATGAAGCAAACGTAATTCACAATTTAATTTTTGGAAAGCACTGGAGAGATGTTTGGATTTCTGAATTTGAAATACCCATCCTTAATCTTAATAAATTTGCTGGTGGGTTAACTCCACTTAAATTAGGCGGAGGACAGCAAACAAAATCATTACAGTTTACAAGTAAAGATGGTAAGATTTATAAGTTCAGATCCGTAGATAAATTTCCTGGCAGAAGTTTACCGGATGATTTAAAAGGCTCTGTGGTTGAATCATTTATGCAGGATCAGATTACCACATTACATCCATTTTCAGCAACTGTAACATCCTCTCTGATGGATGCCTGTGGAGTACTTCATCCAAAACCACAAATGTATAAAATGCCCGATGATGATAGATTAAGTGATTACAAGGATGAGTTTAAAAATATGATCGGAACTATTGAAGAAAAAGCTGAAGAATATGACGATAAATCTCTGAATTTTGCTTCTGCTGATAAAATCAGAAATACTTTTAAGATGTTTGATGAACTGCAGGAAGATAATGATAATTCAGTTGATGCACATGAATTTTTGAAAGCGAGGCTGTTCGATATTTTTATTGGTGATAGAGATAGGCATGCCGGGCAGTGGGATTGGGCGGAGTATAAGAAAGGGAAAAAGAAAAATTTTATTCCGATTCCCAAAGATCGCGATTTCGCGTTCCCTCTGTATGATGGATTGATACCAAGAATTTTAACTTTAGCAATAACATCATACGTCCATTTTGATTACAATATGCCTTCTATGCTTGATTTGACGTGGGAGGGGAGGCATCTCGACAGAAGAATTCTTACGAAACTTTCAAAATCGGAATGGGATTCTGTAGCCAAGGAAGTTTATGATAATTTAACCGATGAACAGATCGATAAATCCATACAACTATTGCCAGAAAATATTTATAAAGTGTCCGGAGAAGAATTATCGGCAAAACTTAAATCCAGAAGAAATCAGCTACTTAAAGCTTCGCAGGAATTTTATGAGCTTGTGAATAAATATCCGGATTTCTATCTAAGTGATAAAAACGAATTCATTATTGTTGAGAGAGTTAACGATTCATCTACAGAGTTAAAAATTTTTAGGGCTAAAAAAGATAAATTCCCCGATAAAAGTGATATACTTTTTCACAAAATGTTTGATCATTCAATTACTGAAGAAATCAGAATTCATCTTTTAGGGGGTGATGATAAAGCAATGGTAAAGGGAACTGCTGCAAAAGGCATCTTAATTGTGATTGACGGAGGAGAAGGACAGGATGAACTAATTGATTCATCCATTGTAAATTCACTAAAGTCCAAAACTAAATTTTATGATTCAGATTTAAATACTGAATTCAAAGCGTCAAACAATACTTACATTAACACTAAAAATTTTCCTGCCCCCAAGGATGATTCAGAAAAATATGAACCGAAGCAAGAAGACCGCTACTATGATTTTGGTCTATTATTTCCAACAAGCCTGAGTTCTGATTATGGATTAAAAATTGGTTTGGGCGGTGGATTTAATTTTTATGATTTTAAAATTTTTCCTTATTCCTATCGTTTGGAAGCTGCAGCAAGTTATTCATACCTTACTGAATCAGCTGAAATTTATTTCAATTCTTTTTTCAATCAACTAATTGAAGATTGGAAAATCAAACTCAGTCTAAGGGCTACGCAATTAAATATTACAAGATTTAATGGATTAGGAAATGAAACAAATAGAGATGAAAATCTTAATGAGCAAAAATTTTATCAGGTTGATCAATCAGCATTGTTGTTGGGAATCCAACTCACGAAATCATTGAATGATAAAATCCATTTTTCAATCGAAATAGGTTCTGAAAATTCAATTATTAAAGAGAAACAACATACTTTTTTATATAATAATAATTTTTATGGCGAGGGGAATTTGTCATTTGGTTATCTCGGAGGAATTTTTATTTACGACTCGCGGGATGATATTGGTTTTCCATACAAAGGCTATTTTGTTGAAGTTTCAGGAATTTTTAATCCGAAGATTTTTAATTTAAAAAACCAATTTGGAAGTCTAAAAGTTGATTTACGATCGTACTTTGAAAATAATTTTATAACTCAAACCACACTTTCC
>FWPV01007559.1_pt1 | contig 19618 bp, 27 predicted proteins | sample 2228371 | NCBI WGS metagenome assembly FWPV01 (sample SAMEA103939776, study PRJEB20133) | metagenome
CAAGCACTTCATCTTCCATAAGCTGGTGGCCCGGGGCTATGCCACCACCATCAAGGCGGCCAAGAAACTGGTGGACAAGGAGACCCCGGAGGTCTGGGACATCCTGGACGAAGTGGTGAAGGAGCACGCGGTCATGCTCAACCGGGCTCCCACTCTGCACCGGCTGGGCATCCAGGCCTTCGAGCCCATCCTCATCGAGGGCAAGGCCATCCAGCTGCATCCCCTGGTGTGCACCGCGTTCAACGCCGACTTCGACGGCGACCAGATGGCGGTCCACGTGCCCCTGTCCATCGAGAGCCAGATCGAGGCCCGGACCCTGATGATGTCCACCAACAACATCCTGTCGCCCGCCAATGGCGACCCCATCATCATCCCCACCCAGGACATCGTCTTGGGGCTCTACTACCTGACCCGGGAGCGGCCCTTCGCCAAGGGCGAGCGGGTCCCCAAGAACGGCCGCAAGCCCCTGCCCTTCGCCTCCCCGGAAGAGGTGCGGGTGGCCTACGACCAGGGCGAGGTGCACCTCCAGGCCCGGATCCCGGTGCGGCTGGGGGGCAAGGTGTACGACACCACCGTGGGCCGCATCCTCCTCTACGAGATCCTGCCCAAAGGCCTGCCCTTTGAGATGGTGAACACCGTCATGACCAAGCGGGAGGTGAGGAAGCTCATCGCCCAGGCCTACCGCAAGTGCGGCATCAAGCAGACGGTGCTCCTGGCCGACCGCCTGAAGAACCTGGGCTACCAGTACGCCACCAAGGCGGGCCTGTCCATCTCCATCCAGGACATGGTCATCCCGGCCCTCAAGGCGGAGATTCTGGCCCAGGCCCAGGCGGAAGTGGCCCAGGTGGAGGAGCAGTACCAGGAAGGCATCATCACCGAGGGCGAGAAATACAACAAGGTGGTGGACATCTGGGCCAAGGCCACCGACGAAGTGGCGGCCCGCATGATGGAGGAGATGAGCCGGGAGATCATCAACGTGGAGGAACCCGACCCCGACAACCCCGGCCGGACCATCGTCCACCAGGAAGAGGTGGTGAGCTTCAATCCCATCTTCATGATGGCGGACTCCGGCGCCCGGGGCAGCAAAGACCAGATGCGCCAGCTGGCCGGCATGCGGGGTTTGATGGCCAAGCCCTCCGGGGAGATCATCGAGACCCCCATCACCACCAACTTCCGGGAGGGCCTGACGGTTCTCCAGTACTTCACCTCGACGCACGGCGCCCGCAAAGGCCTGGCGGACACGGCCCTGAAGACCGCCAACTCCGGCTATCTCACCCGCCGGCTGGTGGACGTGGCCCAGGACGCCGTCATCAGCGAGCTGGACTGCGGCACCATCGACGGCATCTACGTCACCCCCCTGGTGGAGGGCGGCGAGATCATCGAGCGGGTCAAGGACCGGGTCCTGGGTCGCACCGCCCTGGAGGACATCACCGACCCCCATACCGGCGAGATCCTGGTGCATGCCAACGAGGAGATCGATGAGGAGGCGGCCCAGCGCATCGAGGACGCGGGCATCGAAAAAGTGGAAATCCGCTCGGTATTGACCTGCCAGACCCGCTGGGGGGTGTGCGCCAAGTGCTACGGCCGGGACCTGGCCCACGGCACCCAGGTGAACATCGGCGAGGCCATCGGCATCCTGGCGGCCCAGAGCATCGGCGAGCCGGGCACCCAGCTCACCATGCGTACCTTCCACATCGGCGGCACCGCCTCCCGGCGGGCCGAGCAGAGCCGCCACGTGGCTCCCCGGGCAGGCCGGGTGCGCTTCGACAACGTCCGTTACGTGGAAACCCGGCAGGGAGAGCTGGTGAACCTCTCCCGCATGGGTGAGTTGGTCATCCTGAGCGACAAAGGCATCGAGCGGGAGCGCTTCCCCCTGACCTACGGGGCCCACCTCAAGGTCAGGGACGGCCAGATGGTGCAGCCCGGCCAGGAGCTGGCCGAATGGGACCCCTTCACCAATCCCATCCTCACCGAGGTGGGCGGCACCATCAAGTTCGGGGACATCCTGGAGGCCCTGCAGGAGCGGGTGGACCCGGTGACCGGCAAGGTCTCCCGCCTCATCATCGAGAGCAAGGACCCCGATCTGCGGCCCCGCATCTCGGTGAAGGACGAGTCCGGCCAGACGGCCCGCATCCCCGGCTCGGTGGCCTACGCCCGCTACTTCATGCCGGTGGGGGCCATCCTCATGGTGAATGAAGGCGACCAGGTCTTTCCCGGCGACGTCATCGCCAAGATCCCCCGGGAGACCATGAAGACCAAGGACATCACCGGCGGCCTGCCCCGGGTGGCGGAGCTCTTCGAGGTGCGCAAGCCCAAGGAGACCGCCATCATCAGCGAGATCTCCGGGGTGGTCTCCTTCGGCAAACATATCAAGGGCAAGCGCAAGATCATTGTCACCCCGGAGGTGGGCAAGCCCAAGGAATACCTCATCCCCAAGGGCAAGCACGTGGCGGTGCAGGAAGGCGACTACGTCAAGGCGGGCGACCCGCTGATGGACGGCTCGGCCAACCCCCACGACATCCTCAATATCCGGGGCCTGAAAGACCTGGCCCGGTATCTCGTGGACGAAGTGCAGGAGGTCTATCGCCTCCAGGGCGTCAAGATCAACGACAAGCACATCGAGGTCATCGTCCGCCAGATGCTTAGGCGCATCAAAGTGGTGGACCCGGGCGACACCGACTTCCTCCTGGGCGAACAGGTGGAGAAGTGGGTCTTTGAGGAGAAAAACGACCAGGCCATGGCCGAAGGCAAGCGCCCGGCGGTGGGCGAGCCGCTCCTCCTGGGAATCACCAAGGCCTCCCTGACCACGGAAAGCTGGATCTCGGCGGCCTCCTTCCAGGAGACCACCAAGGTGCTGGCCGATGCCTCGGTGCAGGGGAAGGTGGACTACCTCCGGGGTCTCAAGGAAAATGTCATCATGGGCCGGCTCATCCCCGCGGGCACCGGCCTGCCGGCCTACCGGGAACTGGAGATCGCGGTCCCCGAGGCCGAAGAAGCCCCGGCCCTGCCGGAAGAAATGCCGCCGGCCGGGTTGCCGGAGGGGCCGGCCCTGGAAGCCGCCCGGCCCACGCCGCCGTTGGAGGAGCTGCCGCCGGCGGAATAAGGGGCTTGACAACGGCGAAGAAAATCGATAAACAATTTAGATTTGTGCGCCAACCGTACTGAGGTTCAGCTATGCCGACGATCAACCAACTGGTCCGCAAGGGCCGGCAGAAAGTAAAACAGCGCACCGCCTCCCCGGCGCTCCAGAGCTGCCCCCAGAAGCGGGGGGTGTGCGTCCGGGTGTACACCACCACGCCCAAGAAGCCCAATTCGGCCCTGCGCAAGGTGGCCCGGGTGCGCCTCACCAACGGCATCGAGGTCACCACCTACATCCCGGGGGTGGGGCATAATCTCCAGGAACACTCGGTGGTCCTCATCCGGGGCGGCCGGGTCAAGGACCTGCCGGGGGTGCGCTACCACGTGGTGCGGGGCACCCTGGACGCCTCCGGCGTGCAGGACCGCCGCCGGGGTCGCTCCAAGTACGGAGCCAAACGGCCCAAATGATATAGTGATCAACGGTCAGCAGTCAGTGGACCGGCAAGGCCACGGCGCCTGACCAGGGGAAATGATTGAGGTGGAAAAGGCTGAACCAGTCGGTCGGAGAGGCAAGAGATCGAACTGACCACTGGCAACTGGAGAAAAGCCATGCCGAGAAAAGGCGGAGCGGTCAAGCGGCCCATCGCCCCTGACTTGAAGTACCATGACGCGCTGGTGAGCCGCTTCATCAACGGCCTCATGCGGCGGGGCAAGAAGTCCACCGCCCAGCGGATCTTCTACAACGCCCTGGAGATCATGGGCCAGCGCGCCAAGGAAGACCCCCTGAAGCTCTTTCACCAGGCCATGGACAACGTCAAGCCCTTGATCGAGGTCAAGTCCCGGCGGGTGGGCGGCGCCACCTACCAGGTGCCGGTGGAGGTCCGCCAGGATCGCCGCATCTCGCTGGCCATCCGCTGGCTCATCAGCTATGCCAAGGCCCGGTCCGAAAAGTCCATGGAGACCAAGCTGGCCGGGGAGTTTCTGGATGCCGCCCAGAACCGGGGCGGGGCCATCAAAAAACGGGAAGACACCCATAAAATGGCGGAAGCCAACAAGGCCTTTGCCCATTATCGCTGGTAAGTGAACGTGCCCAGAACCACGCCGTTAAGCCGGGTCAGAAACATCGGGTTCATGGCCCATATCGACGCCGGGAAGACCACCACCACGGAGCGGGTCCTCTTTTACACCGGGGTGACCCACCGCCTGGGTGAGGTGCACGACGGCCAGGCCACCATGGACTGGATGGTGCAGGAGCAGGAGCGGGGCATCACCATTACCTCCGCGGCCACCACCTGCTACTGGCGGGACCACCGCATCAACATCATCGATACCCCGGGCCACGTGGACTTCACCATCGAGGTGGAGCGCTCCCTCAGGGTCCTGGACGGGGTGGTGGCGGTGTTCGACGCGGTGGCCGGGGTGGAGCCCCAGTCCGAGACGGTGTGGCGCCAGGCCGACCGCTACCGGGTGCCCCGGCTGGCCTTCGTCAACAAGATGGACCGGGTGGGGGCCGACCTCTTCCGCTGCCTGAAGATGATGACCGAGCGGCTCAATGCCACGCCGGTGCTCCTGCAGCTGCCGGTGGGCGAAGAAGCCGGCTTCCAGGGGGTGGTGGACCTCATCAGCCAGCGGGCTTATATTTTCGATGAGGCCAGCCAGGGTCTCCAGTTCCAGGTCACTGATATTCCCGTGGAGCTGGCGGAGCCGGCCCGGGAATGGCGGGGCAAGCTCCTGGAAGCCCTGGCGGAGTTCGACGAAGAGATCATGGAGCGCTACCTCTCCGACGAGCCGGTGGCGGAGGCCCAGATCAAAGCCGCGCTGCGCCGGGCCACCGTCAATTTGCAGGCGGTGCCGGTGCTGGTGGGTTCGGCCTTCAAGAACAAGGGGGTGCAGCCCCTCCTGGACGCGGTGGTGGACTACCTGCCCTCGCCCCTGGACAAGCCGCCGGTGGAAGGCCTGAACCCGGCGGGAGAGGTGGTGACCCGGCCCCCGGCCGACGACGCCCCCCTGGCGGCCCTGGCCTTCAAGCTCTTGTCCGACCCGTATGTGGGGCAGCTCACGTTTTTACGGATTTACTCCGGCGTCCTGCACTCCGGCAGCTCGGTGCTGAACGCCACCAAGGGCGTCAAGGAGCGCATCGGGCGCCTCTTAAAGATGCACGCCAACAAGCGGGAGGAGATCGAGGCGGCCTACGCCGGGGAGATCGTGGCCGCGGTGGGCCTGAAGAACGCCACCACCGGCGACACCCTGTGCGACGAGCGCCAGCCCATCGTCCTGGAGGCCCTCTACATCCCCCAGCCGGTCATCGACATCGCCATCGAGCCCAAGACCAAGGCGGACCAGGACAAACTGGGACTGGCCCTGGCCAAGATCGCCGCCGAGGACCCCTCCTTCCGCCTGAAGAGCGATCCGGACACCGGCGAGACCATCATCTCCGGCATGGGGGAGCTGCACCTGGAGATCATCGTGGACCGCCTGACCCGGGAGTTCAAGGTGGATGCCCGGGTGGGACGGCCCCAGGTGTCCTATCGGGAGACGGTCACCCAATCCGCCCGGGCCGAAGGCCGGTTCGTGCGCCAGAGCGGCGGCCGGGGCCAGTACGGCCACGTCTGGCTGGAAGTGGAGCCCCTGCCCGCGGGCAGCGACGTGGTCTTCGAGAACAGAATCGTGGGGGGCGCCATCCCCAAGGAGTTCATCCCCGCGGTGGAAAAAGGCGTCCGGGAGGCCGCGGCCACCGGCATCCTGGGCTACCCCATGGTGGATGTGCTGATCAGGCTGGTGGACGGCTCCTACCACGAAGTGGACTCCTCGGAGCGGGCCTTCCAGATCGCCGGCTCCATGGCCTTCAAAGAGGCGGCGGTGAAGGCCCGGCCGGTGCTCCTGGAGCCCATCATGGCCCTGGAGGTGGTGACCCCGGAGGAGTTCGTGGGCGAGGTCATGGGCGAGCTCAACGCCCGCCGGGGCCGCATCACCGGCATGGAAAGCCGGGGTCACACCCAGGTGATCGCGGCCCAGGTGCCCCTGGCCACCATGTTCGGCTACGCCACGGTGCTGCGCTCCGCCACCCAGGGGCGGGCCACCTTCAGCATGCAGTTTGACCACTACGAGCCGGTTTCCGCCCACCTGGCGGAAGAGATTCTGGGACGGCGCCAGGCAATCGCCTGACCCTGACAACGCTTGGAGGAACTTCAATGGCCAAGAAGAAGTTTGAGCGGACGAAGCCGCACGTGAATGTGGGGACGATTGGCCACATTGACCATGGGAAGACGACGTTGACGGCGGCCATCACCAAGCATCTGGCCAAGAAGGGGAAGGCGGCCTTTGTCCCCTTTGATCAGATTGACAAGGCGCCGGAGGAGAAGGAGCGGGGCATCACCATAGCCTTGGCGCACGTGGAGTATGAGACGGACAAGCGGCACTACGCCCACGTGGACTGTCCGGGGCATGCGGACTACATCAAGAACATGATCACCGGGGCGGCGCAGATGGACGGGGCCATTCTGGTGGTGGGGGCGGACGACGGCCCCATGCCCCAGACCCGGGAGCACATTTTGTTGGCCCGGCAGGTGGGGGTGCCCTATATTGTGGTGTTTCTGAACAAGGTGGACATGGTGGACGACCCGGAGCTCATTGAGCTGGTGGAGCTGGAGCTGCGGGAGCTGCTGAGCAAGTATGAGTTTCCCGGGGACGACATTCCCATCATCAAGGGGAGCGCCCTGAAGGCGCTGGAGTCGGACGATCCGGAGAGTGAGGCGGCGAGGCCCATTTTTGAGCTGATGGAGGCCTTGGACAACTACATCCCGGAGCCGGTGCGGGCGGTGGACAAGCCCTTTTTGATGCCCATAGAGGACGTGTTTTCCATTTCGGGTCGGGGCACGGTGGTGACCGGCCGGGTGGAGCGCGGGGTCATCAAGGTGGGTGACGAGGTGGAGATCGTGGGGTTTGCGCCGACCCAGAAGACGGTGGTGACCGGGGTGGAGATGTTCCGCAAGATTTTGGACCAGGGCCAGGCGGGAGACAACGTGGGTCTGCTGTTGCGGGGCATCAAGAAGGACGAGGTGGAGCGGGGCCAGGTGGTGGCCAAGCCGGGTTCCATTACGCCGCACACCAAGTTCAAGGCGGAGGTGTATGTGCTGACCAAGGAGGAGGGGGGTCGGCACACGCCGTTTTTTGCGGGCTATCGGCCGCAGTTTTACCTGCGCACCACGGACGTCACCGGGGTGGTGACGCTGCCGGAGGGGGTGGAGATGGTGATGCCGGGGGACAACGTCAGCATCACGGTGAACCTCATCACCCCGGTGGCCCTGGAGAAGGAGCTCAGGTTCGCCATCCGGGAGGGCGGCCGCACCGTGGGCGCCGGCGTCGTCAGCGAGATTCTTGAGTAGGAAGGGCCATGATCGCACCCAAAATACGCATCCGCTTGCGGTCCTATGACCACAAGCTCCTGGACAAGGCGGTGCTGGACATCGTGGAAACCGCCCGGAGCACCGGCGCCCGGGTGGCGGGCCCCATCCCGCTGCCCACGGAAATCAACAAATTCTGCGTGCTCCGCAGCCCGCACATTGACAAGAAGTCCCGGGAGCAGTTCGAGGTCCGGACCTTCAAGCGCCTGCTGGACATCCTGGAGCCCACCCAGCAGACCATGGACGCCATCAGCAAGCTGGACCTGGCGGCCGGGGTGGACGTGGAAATCCGAGTTTAGCGTTTCGAGTGATGAGTTTTGAGCAGGAGAGCCTCTCGGACTCGAAACCGATGCCTCGAAACTGGAGAATAGACCCATGTTCAATGGGATTATCGGCAAGAAAATCGGCATGACCCGCATCTTCGAAGCCGACGGGCAGGCCACCCCGGTGACCGTCATCGAGGCCGGGCCGTGCTTCGTGGTGCAGAAGAAGTTCAGCAGCCGGGACGGCTATGAGGCCCTGCAACTGGGCTTCGCCCGGAAAAACCTGGCCAAGGTCAACAAACCGGAGCGGGGCCACCTGGAGAAACACGGCAGCAAGAGCGGCTTCCAGGTGCTGCGGGAATTCCGGGTGGACGACGCCGGGGCCTTCGAGGACGGCCAGGAACTGACCGTGGGGCAGTTTGCGATCGGCGACCGGGTCACCATCACCGGCACCAGCAAGGGGAAGGGCTTCCAGGGCACCGTCAAGCGCCACGGCTTCCGCCGGGGGCCCATGAGCCACGGCTCCATGAACCACCGGGCGCCCGGTTCCATCGGGGCCAGCGCCTACCCCTCCCGGGTGATCAAGGGCAAGAAGCTCCCCGGGCACATGGGGAGCGAACGGGTGACGGTGAAGAACCTGGAAGTCATCGACGTGCGCCCGGAGGACAACCTCCTGGTGGTCCGGGGGGCCATCCCCGGACCGCGACAGGGCATCGTCTTCATCAAAAAGGTCGGGTAACGCCATGCCGGTTGTGGATATTTTCAATATCAACAGGGAGAAAGTGGGGGAAGTGGACCTCAAGGACGACATCTTCGGGGTGGACGTCTATCCTCCCATCCTCCACGAAGTGGTCACCTGGCAGCGGGCCAAGAAACGGGCCGGCACCGCCTGCACCAAGACCCGGGGGGAAGTCTCCGGGGGCGGCAAGAAGCCCTGGCGGCAGAAAGGCACCGGCCGGGCCCGGGCGGGCTCCATCCGCTCGCCCCTGTGGCGGGGGGGCGGCATCGTCTTTGGCCCCCGGCCCCGGAGCTATGCCTATACGCTCCCCAAGAAGGTCAAGCGCCTGGCCCTGAAGATGGCCCTGAGCAGCAAACTGGCCAACGGGCAGTTGGTGGTCCTGGAGGACTACCCTTACACCACCCCCAAGACCAAGGACTTTGTCCGGCTGCTCAAGACCTTCGCCATCGAGAAGGCCCTGGTGGTCACCGACCGGGAGCACGAGGCCCTGAGACTGTCCGCCCGCAACGTGCCCTATGTCCAGGTCATGCCCACCGCCGGCCTGAACGTCTATGACATCCTGAAACACGACCACCTGGTGGTGCTCTCCCCCGCGGTGGCCCAGATCGAAGCGAGGTTGGCGTAAATGAAGGCGCACTATCAGGTCATCAAGGGGCCGCTCATCACCGAAAAGACCCACGCCCTCAAGGAGGCGGGGAACAAGGTTACCCTGAAGGTGGCGGTGGACGCCAACAAGATCGAAATCCGCAAGGCGGTGGAGGAGATCTTCAAGGTCAAGGTGCTGAGCGTCAACACCATCCGCCTGAAGGGCAAGAAGAAGCGGCTGGGACGCACCGAGGGGGTGCGGCCGGACTGGAAGAAGGCCATTGTCACCCTGGCTCCGGGGGAAAAGCTCAGTGGCTTTGAGGTGTAAGGGAGCGCTAAAGGGAGCCGCAGTCGGCAGCGCGCGCTCAGTTCAAGATGGTGTGGTCCTTTAACGACGGGAGTAAACAGAAAGCTGCCAGTTGAGAGCAGACGGCTGGCCGCCCAAGGTATCGAGCCATGGCCCTGATTCAACGCAAACCCACCTCGGCGGGGCGCCGGTTTCAGACGGTGGCGGACTTCGCCGAGATTACCAAGACCGAACCGGAAAAGAGCCTGCTGGCGCCCCTGAAGAAGAAGGGCGGGCGCAACAATTACGGCCGCAACACCGCCCGGCACCGGGGGGGCGGCCACAAGCGCCTCTACCGCCTCATTGACTTCAAGCGGGACAAGCTGGAAGTGCCGGCCAAGGTGGCGGCCATCGAGTATGATCCCAACCGCTCGGCCAGGATCGCCCTGCTCCACTACCGAGACGGGGAGAAGCGTTACATCCTGGCGCCGCTGGAGCTCAAGGTGGGCGACCAGGTGGTCTCCAGCCCCGAGGCGGACATCAAGCCGGGCAACACCCTGCCCCTGGCCAACATCCCGGCCGGCACCCTGGTGCACAACGTGGAGATCAAGCCGGGCAAGGGCGGGCAGTTGGCCCGGTCGGCGGGGGCCTACGCCCAGCTCATGGCCAAGGAGGGGCAAAACGCCCACCTCAAGCTCCCCAGCGGCGAGGTGCGCATGGTGCCCATCTCCTGCAAGGCCACGGTGGGCCAGCTCAGCAACGTGGAGCATGAAAACGTCTCTCTGGGCAAGGCGGGGCGGAAACGCTGGCTGGGCAAACGCCCCCATGTCCGGGGCGTGGCCATGAACCCGGTGGACCATCCCCTGGGCGGCGGCGAGGGCAAGAGCTCCGGGGGCCGGCACCCCTGCACCCCCTGGGGCAAGCCCACCAAAGGCTACAAGACCCGCAAACCCAAAGAAAGCGACCGCTATATCATCAAGCGGCGGAAGTAGAGGTAACCAGTCGTGGCCCGATCACTGAAAAAGGGACCCTATGTAGAGGACTCCCTGCTCCGCAAGGTGCTCAACGCCCGGGAGACCCAAGACCGCAAGGTCATCAAGACCTGGTCCCGGCGCAGCACCATCACCCCGGAATTCATCGGCCTGACCCTGGCGGTGCACAACGGCAAGAAGTTCATCCCGGTGTATGTCACCGAGAACATGGTGGGCCACAAGCTGGGGGAATTCGCCCCCACCCGCCACTTCGGCGGCCACGCCGGCGACCGCAAGAGCAAGGTGGGTAAGAAGTAGCCATGGAAATCAGAGCACAGGCCAAATATTTGCGGGTGCCGCCCACCAAGCTGCGGCTGCTCACCCGGCCCCTCACCGGCAAGCAGGTGGAGGAGGCCCTGGCGGCCCTTAGCTTCATGCCCCAGCGGGGGGCCCGCCTGGTGAAGAAGGTGGTGGAGCAGGCGGTGGCCAACGCCGGGCAGCGCCCCCAGGTGGACGTGGACACCCTGTTTGTCAAGAGCATCTGCGTGGATGGCGGACCGGTGCTGAAGCGGTTCATGGCCCGGGCCATGGGGCGGGTGAACCGCATCCTGAAACGCACCAGCCATCTTACCGTGGTGTTGGCCGAAGGACCGGCCAAGCCCGCCAAGCAGCGTTAAGGAGGCAATTTTGGGTCAGAAGGTTCACCCCATCGGGTTTCGCTTAGGGATCTACCGCACCTGGGACTCCATCTGGTTCGCCCGCAAGGACTACGCCCATCTGGTCCTGGAGGACAAGAAGATCCGGGACTTCATCAAGAAGGACCCGGAGTTCAAAGGCGCCGGGATTGCCGGGGTGGACATCAAGCGGGCCGCCAACAAGCTGAACATCAAGATTCACACCTCCCGGCCGGGCATGGTCATCGGCCAGAAGGGCAAAAAGATCGAGGAGCTCAGGCGGCGTCTCGAGAAGCTGGTGGGCCGGGACCTGGTCATCGACGTGCATGAGGTGCGCAAGCCGGAAATCAACGCCCAGCTGGTGGCGGAAAACATCGCCCAGCAGCTGGAGCGCCGGGTGTCCTTCCGCCGGGCCATGAAGAAGGCGGTGGGCCAGGCCCAGAAGTTCGGGGCCAAGGGCATCAAGGTGCGGGTCAAGGGCCGGCTGGCCGGCGCCGAGATCGCCCGCCAGGAATGGTACCGGGAGGGCCGGGTGCCTCTGCACACCCTGCGGGCCTTCATTGACTACGGCTTTGCCGAAGCCCGGACCACCTACGGGGTCATCGGCGTCAAGGCGTGGATCTTCCACGGCGAGCAGTTGGGGGCGGAAGAGCGCACCGGCATGTGAGGGGCGCCCCGGCCCGGGCCGGGAAGCGGCAGCCCCTGGCGGCAGGAAGTACCGGAAGCATCAGGCATGAACCCATGGCCCGGAGAGCGGGTCAGTTAGGATAAGGCACCATGTTAAGTCCGAAACGCGTCAAGCACCGCAAGGTGCAGAAAGGCCGCATGCGGGGCCGGGCCACCCGGGGCAACTTCGTGGCCTTCGGGGACTATGGCCTGCAGGCCCTGGGCAACGCCTGGATCACCGCCCAGCAGATCGAGGCGGCCCGGATCGCCATCACCCGCCACGTCAAGCGGGGCGGCAAGATCTGGATCCGCATCTTCCCGGACAAGCCCTTCACCAAGAAGCCGGCGGAAACCCGCATGGGCAAAGGCAAGGGCAGCCCGGAAGGCTGGGTGGCGGTGGTCAAGCGCGACCGCATCCTCTTCGAGCTGGCCGGGGTGGAGCCCGAGGTGGCCCGGGAGGCCATGCGCCTGGCGGCCCAGAAGCTGCCCATTTCGTGCAAGATCGTGACCCGGGAGACGGCCGGCAAGCAGGAGGCTTCGGCATGAAGGCGGCGGACCTGAGGGATCTGACGGCGGAAGAACTGGCCGCCAAACTCAAGGAGGTCTCCGAAGAGATGTTCAACCTCCAGTTTCAGCACCACACCAACCAACTGGACAACACGGCCCGCCTGGGTCAGGCCAAAAAGGACATCGCCCGCCTGAAGACGGTGCTCCGGGAAAAGACGGGGCAGAAATGGTAACCGGGGAGCAGACGAAGGCTATGGAAAGCAGACACGGCGTGCGCAAGACCCGGGTGGGGGTGGTGGTGTCGGACAAGATGGACAAGACCGTGGTGGTGGAAGTCAAGCGGTTGGTGTCCCACTCCCTCTATAAGAAGATTATCCGGCGACGCAAGAAGTTTAAGGCTCATGACCCCGACAACGCCTGCCGGGTGGGGGACAAGGTCCTCATTGAAGAGACCCGGCCCCTGTCCCGGGACAAGCGCTGGCGGGTGAAGGAGATCCTGGAGAAGGCCCGCTAACCGGGGCTTTCCCGAGGAGACGATCATATGGTTCAGGTGCAGACGCAACTCACGGTGGCCGACAATTCCGGGGCCAAGCGCCTCATGTGCATCCGGGTGCTGGGCGGCACGAAACGGCGCTACGCCCGGGTGGGCGACATCATCGTGGTGGCGGTGAAGGAGGCCCTGCCGCACTCCAAGGTGAAGAAGGGCGACGTCATGCGGGCCGTGGTGGTGCGCACCGTCAAGGAAACCCGGCGGCCCGACGGCTCCTACATCAAGTTTGACGACAACTCCGCGGTGCTCATCAATCCGGCGGGCGACCCCATCGGTACCCGCATCTTCGGGCCGGTGGCCCGGGAACTCCGGGCCCGGCGGTTTATGAAGATCATCTCCCTGGCCCCGGAGGTGCTCTGATTATGCCCAAAGCCAAGAAAAAACCGGTGGAGCCCCAGCGCATCCGCCTGAAGAAAAACGACCTGGTGGAAGTCATCTCCGGGAAAGAAAAAGGCAAGACCGGCAAGATCCTCAAGGTGGTGCGGGAGAAGAACCAGGTGCTGGTGGAAAAGATCAACATCATCAAGCGCCACACCCGGCCCAGCCCCCAGACCGGCCAGGGCGGCATCGTGGAGAAGGAAGCGCCCCTGCACGTCTCCAAGGTGATGCTCATCTGTCCCAAGTGCGCCACCGCCACCCGGTTCCGCCTGACGGTGACCGGCGAGGGCAAAAAGGCCCGGGTCTGCCGGAAGTGCAAGGAGCTGGTCGATGGCTGAGAAAGCGCAAAAGAAGGCCCCGGAGGCCAAGAAGAAGCCCGAGGCCCCTGCCAAGGGCGGGCAGAAGCCGCTCAGGGTCAAGGCCCGGCTCCTGGACTACTACCGGCAGCAAGTGGTGCCCCGCATGATGCAGGAGTTCCGCTACGAGAGCCCCATGCAGGTGCCCAAGCTCACCAAGATCGTCATCAACATGGGGCTGGGCGAAGCCATCCAGAACATCAAGATCCTGGAGTCGGCCCAGGCGGAGCTGGCCGCCATCACCGGCCAGAAGCCCGTGGTGACCCGGGGCCGGCGTTCCATCGCGGCCTTCAAACTCCGGGAAGGCATGCCCATCGGCTGCATGGTGACCCTGAGAAAGGACCGCATGTACGCCTTCCTGGACAAGCTGGTGAACGTGGTCCTGCCCCGGGTGCGGGACTTTCGGGGCGTGAGCGACAAGGGCTTCGACGGTCGGGGGAACTATACCCTGGGGATCAAGGAGCAGATCATCTTCCCCGAGATCGACTACGACAAGATCGACAAGATCAAAGGCATGAACATCACCATCGTCACCACCGCGCCCACGGACGCCGAAGGCAAGCAGCTGCTGGCGCTTTTGGGCATGCCGTTCAGGAGATAGCATGGCCAAGAAATCACTCATTGCCAAGGCCAAGCGGCCCCCCAAGTTTGCGGTCAGGGACTACCATCGCTGCCCCCTCTGCGGCCGGCCCCGGGCCTTCTTAAGGAAGTTCGGCATCTGCCGCATCTGTTTCCGCAGCATGGCCCTCAAGGGGGAAATCCCCGGGGTGATCAAATCCAGTTGGTGAGGGAGACAGCAGCATGAGCATGACCGACCCCCTGGCCGACATGTTGACCAGGATCAGGAACGCCGGCAAGGCCGGGTTCGACAAGGTGGACATCCCCGCCTCCCGCATGAAGATCGCCCTGGCCCGCATCTTCAAGGAAGAGGGCTTCATCAAGAACTACAAGGTGATCAAGGACAACCGCCAGGGCATCCTGCGGGTTTACCTGAAATACGACGACCGCCAGAAACCCCTGATCCAGGGTCTGACCCGGGTGAGCAAACCCGGCCGCCGGGTCTATGTGGGGCATGTGGACCTGCCCCGGGTCCAGGGCGGCCTGGGGGTGGCGGTGGTCTCCACCAACAAAGGGGTGCTCACCGACCGGATGGCCCGCAAACTCAAAGTCGGCGGCGAAGTCTTGTGCCAGATCTGGTAGGGAAGATATTATGTCACGCATCGGCAAGAAACCCATCCCCCTGCCCAAAGGGGTGAAAATCGATCTCACGGCCGACACCCTGACGGTGTCCGGGGCTTTGGGCACCCTGTCCCGGCCTCTGCCGCCCCGGGTCCGGCTGGAGGTGGGCGACTCCGAGATCCGGGTGGCTCCGGTGGATGACAGCCGCCTGAGCCGGTCGTTCTGGGGACTGGCCCGCACCCTGGTGGACAACATGGTGGTGGGCGTTTCCCAGGGCTTTACCCGGGTGCTGGAGATCGTGGGCACCGGTTACAAGGTGGAGGCCAAAGGCGACACCCTGGCCTTCAGCCTGGGCTATTCCAACCCGGTGGAGTTCCCCCTGCCCCAGGGCATCAGCGCCAACGTCATGGAGAAGGGCACCAAGGTGGAGCTCAAGGGCTTCGACAAGGAGCAGCTGGGGCAGACCTGCGCCACCATCCGGGCCATCCGGCCGCCGGATGCCTACAAGAACAAGGGCGTCCGGTTGGCGGGCGAACGGCTGCGCAAGAAGATGGGCAAGGCCGGCGGCAGGTAGCGGCCACGGCTAACAGAAGCAGGAACGTTCGGCTGGCAGCCTTGGGCTGGCAGCGGTAGAGCTGAAGGAACAACCTATGGGCAACACGAATCCCCGGCTCGTCATGCGGCTGAAGCGCAAAGGGCGCATCCGCCGGAAACTGAGCGGCACCGCGGCCCGGCCGCGGCTCACCGTGTTCCGGAGCGCCCGCCACATCTACGGGCAGATCATTGACGATACCGCCGGCCGGACCCTGGTGGCGGCCTGCACCCTGAGCCCCGAGCTCAAGGACCAGCTGGCCGGCCTGAAAAAGACGGAGGCGGCCAAGGCGGTGGGGCGCCTGCTGGCGGAAAAGGCCAGACTGGCGGGCATTGAGACGGTGGTCTTTGACCGCAACGGCTTTCTCTACCACGGCCGGGTAAAGGCCCTGGCGGACAGCGCCCGGGAAAACGGCCTGGTGTTTTAGCGGTCCGCCCCGAGCCTTCGGCGTCACCTGAAAGCCTCAGTATTTTGGGCGGAAGCGAAGCTAAGTGCTAAACCTTAAACAAAGGAAGCTGAAAGCTGAGGGCTGACAGCCGACAGCTACCATGGAGGCAAGTTTGTTCGAGACCGAGGCCCCCGAGGTTCAGTTTATTGACAAGGTGGTGAGCATCAACCGCGTCGCCAAGGTGGTGAAGGGGGGCAGACGCTTCCGGTTCAGCGCCATCGTGGTGGTGGGCGACGGCGCCGGCCGGGTGGGCGCCGGCCTGGGGAAGGCCCAGGAGGTGCCGGAAGCCATCCGCAAGGCCATGGAGCAGGCCAAGAAGAACCTGATCAAGGTGCCCCTCATCAACAACACCATTCCCTTCGCCACGGTGGGCGAGTACGGCTCCGGCCGGGTGCTGCTCCGGCCGGCGGCGGAGGGCACCGGGGTCATCGCCGGCGGGCCGGTCCGGGCCGTGGTGGAGGTGGCGGGCATCAAGAACGTGCTCACCAAGTGCATCGGGTCCCACAACCCGCACAACGCGGTGAAGGCCACCATGGAGGCCCTGCGCCAACTGGCCGCGCCCGAGGAGGTGGCGATGCGGCGCAACCGGCCCCTGGCGGAGTTGGTGGCATAAAAAGCTGTCAGTTGTCAGCTGTCAGCCTGCCGTGAAAAATTGCGGTTCCAGGCGTCCCGGGATAACGCACTAGGCCCATCCGAATAAGGAAAAATTGTCAAGAGCTGGCAGCGGCGAGCTGGCAGCCGAAGGCGACACCCATGATGCTGGAAATTACTCTGAAGAAAAGCCCCATCGGCCGGGTCCCCAAGCACCGGTTGACCGTCAAGGCCCTGGGGTTGACCAAGTTGAACCAGACCGTGCGGCTCAAGGAAACGCCCGCCGTGGTGGGGATGGTCAATCAGGTGGGCTACCTCCTGGAAGTGCGGCGTCTGCCGGAAAGGAGTGAGCCGTGAAACTGAGCGAACTGTATCCTGCCCAAGGCGCCAAGCATCGCAAGAAGCGGGTGGGCCGGGGTCCGGGCTCGGGCACGGGCAAGACCGCGGGCCGAGGGGTCAAAGGCCAGCGCTCCCGGGCCGGGGGCGGAGTCAGGCCGGGCTTCGAAGGCGGCCAGATGCCCCTCATCCGCCGCCTGCCCAAACGGGGGTTTAAAAACCCGCTGGGCAAGACCTTCCTGGTGGTGAACCTCCGGGACCTGGAGCGCTTCCCGGCGGAGAGCACGGTGGACGAAGGGGCCTTGAGGCGGGCCGGCCTGGTGAAGGGCGCGGCCCAGGGCATCAAGCTGCTGGGCCAGGGCGAGGTCACCCGGCCCCTCACCGTCAAGGTCAACGCGGTGAGCGCCCAGGCCCGGGCCAAAATCGAGGCCGCGGGCGGCCGGGTGGAGGTCTTCTAGCTTGGCCAGCGGGCTTTACAACATCGGCAAGATCCCGGAGCTGAAACGGCGCATCCTGTTCACGCTCCTCATGCTGGCCGTGTACCGCATCGGCTGTTTCATCCCCACCCCGGGGATCGACGCCGAGGCCCTGATGGCCTTCTTTGCCCGGCAGCAGCGCACCATCTTCGGGCTGTTCGACATGTTCTCCGGCGGGGCCCTGGAGCGCCTCAGCGTCTTTGCCCTGGGGATCATGCCCTATATCAGCGCCGCCATCATCATGGAGCTCCTCAAGGTGGTCATCCCGGCCATCGAAAAGCTCTACAAGGAAGGCGAGGCGGGCACCAAGAAGATCAAGCAGTACACCCGCTACGGCACCGTGGTCATCGCGGCCATCCAAGCCCTGGGCATCAGCATCGCCCTGGAAGGCATGGGCGGGCTGGACGGCGGCGGCGGCCGGGCGGTGGTCCTGAATCCCGGCTGGGCCTTTCGCCTGATGACCATCCTCACCCTGACCAGCGGCACCGCCTTCATCATGTGGCAGGGGGAGATGATCACCGAACGGGGCATCGGCAACGGCATCAGCCTCATCATCTTTGCGGGCATTGTGGCGCGGCTGCCTTCGGCCATCATCAAGAGCGGCGAGCTCATCCGGGCCGGCGAACTCTCCCCCCTCATCATGCTCTTGTTGACCCTGATGATGGTGGCGGTGGTGGGGGCCATTGTCTTTGTGGAGCGGGGCCAGCGGCGCATCCCGGTGCAGTATGCCCGCCGGGTGGTGGGCCGCCGCATGATGGGGGGCCAGAGCACCCATCTGCCCCTCAAGATCAACGTGGCCGGCGTCATTCCGCCCATTTTCGCCTCGTCGCTCCTCATGTTCCCGGCCACCATCGGCAGCTTCATCCGGGTGGACTGGGTGAAAAACATCGTGGACGCCCTCGCCCCGGGCAACTGGATCCACGACCTGGTGTACGTCGGTCTCATCATCTTCTTCTGCTATTTCTACACCGCGGTGACCTTCAACCCGGTGGACGTGGCGGACAACTTGAAGAAGTGGGGGGGCTACATCCCGGGCATCCGGCCGGGGCGCTCCACCGCCGACTACATCGACCGCATTCTCTCCCGCATCACCTTGGGCGGGGCCTTGTATGTGAGTGCGGTGTGCGTGTTGCCCACTATTCTCATCGCCCGCTTCAACGTGCCGTTCTATTTCGGCGGCACGGCGCTCCTCATCGTCGTGGGGGTGGCCATGGACACCATGGCCCAGATCGAATCGCACATGCTCACCCGTCATTACGAGGGGTTCATGAAAAAACGCATGAGCCGGGTACGGCGCTAACCGCTAACAAGGAGAGTTGACTTATGAACCTGATTCTGTTGGGTGGCCCCGGGGCAGGCAAAGGAACGCAGGCGAAGAAACTCATCGACAAGTACCAGATTCCGCAGATTTCCACCGGCGACATCCTCCGGGCCGCGGTGAAGGAAGGCACGGAGATGGGCAAGAAGGCCAAGGAATATATGGACGCCGGCAAACTGGTGCCCGATGAGGTGGTCATCGGCATCATCAAGGACCGGTTGGCTCAGCCCGACTGCAAGAAGGGCTTCATTCTGGACGGCTTTCCCCGCACCGTGCCCCAGGCCGAGGCCCTGGACAAGGTGCTGGCCGGCCTGAACACCCGCATCGACCACGTGGTGAGCATCGACGTGGACGAGGAAGAACTGGTGACCCGGCTCACCGGGCGGCGCACCTGCAAAAATGCGGCTTGCGGCCAGATGTACCACATCAAGTTCACCCCCCCGAAGAAGGAAGGGGTGTGCGACAAGTGCGGCAGTGAGCTCTATCAGCGGGATGACGACAACGAAACCACGGTGAGGAGCCGTCTGGCCACTTACAACCAGGCCACCAAGCCTTTGATCGACTACTATACGGCCAAGGGCCTGGTGCGGCCCATTAAGGGCGTCGGCAGCATTGACGACATCTTTCAGCAGATTTGCAGCATCCTGGGGTAGGAGACCCACCCAGCCACGGGGGTCAGCAGCCGGCCGGCAGCGGGCCGCAGCCCCCTCTGCACCGCCGGCTGGCGGCTGGCTGTTGACCAGGTGATATGATTTTGTTGAAATCACCCGCCGAGATTGCCAAGATGGAGGCGGCCAGCCGCATCGTGGCCGAGATCCTGGCGGAGGTGCAGGCCAAGGTGAAGCCCGGGGTGGAGACCCGGGAGTTGGATGAGCTGGCCGAGGAACTGTGCCACCGCCGCCAGGTGGAGCCGGCCTTCAAGGGCTACCGGGGGTATCCGGCCTCCCTGTGCATCTCGGTGAACGAAGAGGTGGTGCACGGTATCCCGGGCCCCCGGAAACTCAAGGCCGGCGACCTGGTGAGCCTGGACTTCGGGGTGAAAAAAGACGGCTACTACGGCGACGCCGCCCTGACCCTGGCGGTGGGCGAGGTCACCCCCCAGGCCCAGCTCCTGCTCAAGGCCACCGAGGAGTCCCTCTACGCCGCCATCGAGCAGGCCAAACCCGGCAACCGCCTCTCGGACATCTCCCACGCCACCCAGAGCGTGGTGGAAAGATACGGC
>FWPV01007560.1_pt1:0-5000 | contig 19617 bp, 13 predicted proteins | sample 2228371 | NCBI WGS metagenome assembly FWPV01 (sample SAMEA103939776, study PRJEB20133) | metagenome
AAATTCTAAATTTGTAAATATATAAAAAATATTTTATCAGGGGGGACTTAAACTTTATGGATCTGTTATTGTAATTTTACAATAAACAGTTGTCCAGCAGTCCCATCCATCGCGGTATTTTTTGCAAATTATACATCCAGGTTCGTAGGGGCAATGAACAGCTATTACCCTACCAGCTAATAAACCTGTTGCATAAAATTTCTCCAAATTTACAGAGTGAAATAACCAGCATTTAAAAAATATAGAAGCTATTTTTGCCATTTGAGGGGCTTCTGCTTTATTTTCTACTACCTTTTCAACAACTTCTTGTAAATATGATCTTAAATCAGGATTTTCTCTTAAAAAATTTTCTAATTTTGATGTATTTTCATTTCCTATTGTTTTATTACCACACTCTTCACCTTCAAGACATGCAAATTCTTTTTCAAAATTTATTATAAAATTTTCTTTCCAGTTAAAATTCTTTGCTTGCAATATAACCTTTAAAATGTTGTTTCCAGAATATATCATTTTTAGATGCAAATTTTCTTCTGGATTGGAAGTATAATTTAAATTATTTTTCTCAAGCACAAAACTTGAACCCAAAGCGGGGGTTGGGTTCACATAATCCATAACAATTGGAAAATCTACTTTGAATTCACTTAACCCCTCTGGGCATTCTAATTTTATATAGGTTTCATTTTCTTCAATATTAAAATATGCCTTACAATTTTTATCCGAGACAATCCAAAAATTTGGAACAAGATTTTCAGCAAGTTTTAAATTTTGGGGGTTTTTTATTTTGTAAATTACATCCTCTTTCTGCGATAGAAAGAGGGGAAAAAATAATAAGATAAATATGTTCATATTTTTTCCTCCTTTCTATCCCCCCTGATTTATCCTAAGATATAAATATGTATTGGGTAAGCACCTATAAGATTATGGCTTTAGCACGCGGCCGATTAGTACGGGTTAGCTGTATATCTGGCAAGCCAGATATACCCCTTAACGGGCAGCCCTCACGGGCTTTACACACCCCGCCTATCAACCTGGTCATCTACCAGAGGCCTTATTTGGATACCTAATCTTGGGGTTGGCTTCCTGCTTAGATGCTTTCAGCAGTTATCCATGCCGGACACAGCTACCCAGCGCTGCACCTGGCGGCACAACTGGTATACTGGAGGTCCGTTCGCTCCGATCCTCTCGTACTGGGAGCGACTCCCCTCAAGTATCCTTCGCCCGTGACAGATAGGGACCGAACTGTCTCGCGACGTTCTAAACCCAGCTCACGTACCGCTTTAATCGGCGAACAGACGAACCCTTGGGACCTGCTTCAGCCCCAGGATGCGATGAGCCGACATCGAGGTGCCAAACCTGGCCGTCGATATGGGCTCTCGGGCCAGATCAGCCTGTTATCCCCGGAGTACCTTTTATCCTTTGAGCGATGGCCCTTCCACACGGAACCACCGGATCACTAAGCCCGCCTTTCGGCTCTGCTTGACCTGTCGGTCTTGCAGTCAGGCTCCCTTATGCCTTTACACTCAACACCTGGTTTCCAATCAGGTTGAGGGAACCTTTGGGAGCCTCCGTTACTTTTTAGGAGGCGACCGCCCCAGTCAAACTACCCGCCTGACATTGTCCCTGACCCTGTTTCAAGGGCCCGAGGTTAGGACTTCAGTACGGTAAGGGTGGTATCTCACCGACGGCTCCACATCCCCCGAAAGGGATGCTTCAAAGCCTCCCACCTATCCTGCGCGTACTGCACCAAAATCCAGTGCCAGGGTATAGTAAAGGTTCACGGGGTCTTTCCGTCTTGTCACGGGTACCCGGCGTCTTCACCGGAAGCACAGTTTCGCTGAGCCCCTCGCCGAGACAGCGCCCAGATCGTTACGCCATTCGTGCAGGTCGGAACTTCACCACATCCTATATTTCTATAGGGGGCAGACTATACCTTCACCTCTTCAAGAATTCTTAGGAGGTATTCTTTTTTATATTTCCTCTTTCCAGAAGCATTCATACAATAAGCCAATTGAATTATTTCAGAAAGGTGTTTTTTTGACAAATGCAAATTTGATCTAACCATTGTGCATATTTTTTTAAAGATTTCAAAATCCTTTTTCTTTTCTCCTACAAGGGGATACTCATCAAAGTGGGGAATTACTTTCTTTAAAAGGTCTGATATGCTTCTTACTTCAAATTTATATGTCCTGTCAGATTTGGAAAATCTTATTCCCCCACAACCAAAGAAATTTTTCAAATCCTTAATCAGTTCTAAATTTCTTTTATTGAGGGAGATAGAAAAGGAAGGTCTTGTTTCTATCTTTACTTTAAGTTTAGACCTTAAAGAAAAACTTACACTAAAGCAACCTTCACCTTCTACTAAACCTGTAACATACCATTGATTTAATTCCATTAAATACCTCCATAAATTCTTACTGCGCAAAAATTGCGGAAGAGGGCCGGCGTATTGAGGCATTAAATAATATGCCTCCTCACCTTTCGGATCAGTCGTTACGGGGCTTCCCAATCCTCTCGAACTGGGAGCTTCCCTCGGGATTACCCCACACTAAGATTTGTCTTAGTAGGAGGGCTCCCCCGATATGAGCCGGACATGGGCAAGTTTTTTACTTACCCGACAAGGAATTTCGCTACCTTAGGCATTTTTGTTACTATCCTATTCTAAATTATAGGACGGCTGGTCGGTTTCTGTTCCCTCCAGCTCCCAATGTCGCCATTGGGATCGGACCATATCTTATCCTATGGATTAGGACTTTAGCGTATGGCCTCTGAGGATAATGCCTAAAACTTCTTGTAGTTCTCTTTTCCTTTTTTTTCCTTTTCCAAAAGGATTTAGCTCATATGCCTTCTCGACAATTGAAGCTAACCCTTCTGGCGTATGATGTTCCTTGCGATACATTCTCTCAACAATTTCAATAAATGTATCATAATCTTTTCTTTTAGAGGATAAAATCATAAACTTTTTCAAAAAAGGCACAACCTTTTCTAATAGAGACCTCCTTTCGGTAATTGCAAATACTAAAACATTTTCATTTCCTGGTTTCGGGAAAATTCTTCCAGTTCCAAAAACCTTTTTTGCAAGCTCAAGTAATGATTTAGAATTTTTATTTTGGTAAATAAAAAATTCAGGATCTACAAAAAAACCAAATTTTGCTTTTGGATGTTTCTTTATAGAAACACATACACTTCCTTCTCCTTCAATTAAACCAGCAAGGAACCATTTCACACTTTCAGCTTTAGGCATTCTTTCCTGCTGATAGTTTGCACTAATCATTTTTTCACCTCCTCGGTAATGTTAGATACCCCAAACTTCTCAGCATATAGCTAAATTTTGCAACGGCCATGCGTTGACCGTTATAGTTACGGCCGCCGTTCACCGGGGCTTCGGTTCTCTGCTTCTCCCGATTACTCGGAATAACAGATCCCCTTAACCTTCCGGCACCGGGCAGGCGTCAGGCCCTATACTTCGTTTTTGACTTAGCAGAGCCCTGTGTTTTTAGTAAACAGTCGCCTGGGCCATTTCACTGCGACTCCTTTCTGCTTTGAGGGGCAAGCCCTCTGACAAAAAGGAGCACACCTTCTCCCGAAGTTACGGTGCTAACTTGCCTAGTTCCTTAGCGAGGGATCACTCACGCGCCTTAGGATTCTCTCCTCGTCTACCTGTGGCGGTTTGCGGTACGGTCACCCTGCAAGCTCCTTAGAGGTTTTTCTTGGCAGTGTGGATTCAGCGAGTTTGTGGGGATATAATCCCCTCCCCATCGCGCCTTGAGGTTTGGAATAGGAAGGCGGATTTGCCTACCTTCCCCCTCTACACGCTTGGCCCGGGACAACCAACACCCGGTACGCCTATCCTCCTGCGTCACCCCTTCGTGATAACGCCTGCAAGGTGGTACAGGAATGTTAACCTGTTTCCCATCAGCTACGCCTTTCGGCCTCACCTTAGGGACCGACTAACCCTGAGCGGACGAACCTTCCCCAGGAAACCTTAGACTTTTGGCGACCCGAATTCTCATCGGGTTTATCGCTACTCGTGCCGGCAGAGTCACTTCCCATCAGTCCACCAGAGCTTGCGCTCTGACTTCAGCCCAATGGGAACGCTCCCCTACCACCAGTCCTTCAAAAAAAAGGACTGATCCGCAGCTTTGGTGAGTGGCTTAAGCCCCGTTACATTTTCGGCGCAGAGACACTCGACCAGTGAGCTGTTACGCTTTCTTTAAAGGATGGCTGCTTCTAAGCCAACCTCCTGGCTGTTTTAGCATCTCCACTTCCTTTCCCACTTAGCCACTTCTTAGGGACCTTAGCTGGCGGTCTGGGCTGTTTCCCTTTCGACTATGAAGCTTAGCCCCCACAGTCTGACTCCCGCGCATTGAGTCAGTGGCATTCGGAGTTTGATTGGTTTTGGTAGGCATTAAGCCCCCTAAGCCATTCAGTGCTCTACCACCACTGCTGTCCACGCGAGGCTAGCCCTAAAGCTATTTCGGGGAGAACGAGCAATAACGGAATTTGATTAGCCTTTCACCCCTACCCACAGCTCATCCAAGCCGTTTTCAACCGACACTGGTTCGGACCTCCATCCCGTGTTACCGGGATTTCATCCTGGCCATGGGTAGATCATCCCGCTTCGCGTCTATTTCCAGTGACTTATCGCCCATTTAAGACTCGCTTTCGCTACGGCTCCCTCTGACAAACCAGAGTTAACCTCGCCACTGAAAATAACTAGCCGGCTCATTAAACAAAAGGCACGCCGTCACTTACTCTCAAAAACATAAAATGCCTTTGATTTCAGCTCCGACTGATTGTAGGTATGCGGTTTCAGGTACTTTTCACTCCCCTAACAGGGGGTCTTTTCACCTTTCCCTCACGGTACTGGTTCACTATCGGTCACGAAGGAGTATTTAGCCTTGGAAGGTGGTCCTCCCAACTTCCCACAGAATTTCCCGTGTTCCGTGGTACTTAGGAGCTTTGACCAAGGAGATTTTTCCTTTTCGCTTACAGGACTTTCA
>FWPV01007560.1_pt1:10000-19617 | contig 19617 bp, 13 predicted proteins | sample 2228371 | NCBI WGS metagenome assembly FWPV01 (sample SAMEA103939776, study PRJEB20133) | metagenome
AAGGATCGCAAGTCAAAATTTCCCTATCCCAATCATAGAGAACACCCCATTTAAAAAATTGATTTTTCATTTCTTTAATATTTTCTTCCGTCCAGTTCTTAGGATGAAACCCCATTTTTATAGCAGCGTTTTCTGCTGGAAGTCCAAAGGAATCCCAACCCATAGGGTTTAAGGGTTTAAGGCCTCTCATTCTATAATACCTATAAACAGCATCGCCCAAAATATAATTTCTTCCATGTCCCACATGCAATTTTCCTGAAGGATAAGGAAACATCATAAGCATATAAAACTTTTCACCAAAATTATTATTTAAAACTTTGGCAACTTTTCTTTCGTTCCAAATTTTTTGCCACTTTTCCTCTATGGATTTGAAATCATAAATTTTCAAAGCATCCATTTTTTTTACCTTTTTTGAAGTAGTTCTTGAATAGTTTTAATTAAATGGGATGATTGGATTGGTTTTGCTATATAGGAATTTGCTCCTAAGGCAAGACCCCTTTGCCTATCCTCTTCAGCCCCTTCCGTTGTAATTATAATTATTGGCAAATCCTTAAGTTCTGGATTTTGCCTAATCAAAGATACAAGTTTTAAACCATCCATTACGGGCATATTTATATCTGTTAAAATTACATCTATTTTTTCAGAAGCCAATTTTTTTAAAGCATCAACTCCATCTACTGCTTCAACTATCCTACAACCTTTAAACCTTTTTAAAGAAAAAGAAATCAGCTGTCTCATTGTTGGTGAGTCCTCTACAACTAAAAAAGTTAATCCTTCTATTTCCATAAAAACCTCATCCTGAAGTAGTTAATAAGTCCAAAAAGCTTTGGATTGTTGATAATTTTCTTTCTGATTGGGAATATAACTTTGAAGCAAAAATTGCCGTAGCTGCTTGTCCAGCAAGTAAATTAAAAAGTTCATAATCAACAGCAGAAAAACTATCCTTTTGCTTTAATAAACTATATATTGCAATTGTGCCAATTACATGTTCTTTAATTTTTAAAGGAACTGCTGCTAAGGGATTGTACAAATCAACCTTTGCCTCTGAAGGTGCTTGATTTATAAAATAACTTTCCCCTGTTTTTGCAACCCTTCCAATTATCCCTTCTCCTACCTTTATGCTTAAACTTTCAAGTCCAGGAAAAATATCAGAACCTTCACAACCTAAGGTCTTTATTTCATTTGTCTTTTCATCTAAAAGCATTATGGCAAATGCCTCTGCACCAATTAGATTAATAATAATTTCAATAACAATTTGAAGTACTTCTTGAAAATCTAAGGTAGAATGCAACTGGTATGAAGCAACATAAAGATTTGCTAAATTGTTATTTTGTTCCTCAACTTCTACATATCTCATTGCAAAATCCTTATTTTCTTCTTCCACTTTTTTTTGTCTTTCCAAAAGTTGTTCATATTCATCTTCAAGTTCTTTAATCCTTTCCCTTAAGCGAATAATTTCTTTATTTAAATTATTTGTATGCCCTACATTTTGTTGTTCTTCCAATAAGGCAATTCTATACCTTAAGCGTTCATTTTCCTTTAAGAGTTCTTCTGTAAACTGCTTTCCCATATTAAAGAGCTTTAAGAACTCTTCTCCCTTTTTAAGCAAAAGTTCTTCTTCTTTTTCCTTTTCTACCATAAACACCTCTTATAAAATCATTTTAATATATCATAAAAAACAAAATAATTCAAGCAAATTTAAAATAGAGAAGTTATTATAATTAGCATTCGGCATTTAGCATTAAGCATTTGGGATTTATAATTTTGTTCCTTAATGCTAACTACTAAATGCTGTCTACTGCTTTTTGGCATTCAGCATACAGCATTAAGTATTTAGGGTTTTTGATTTTAAACCCTTAATGCTAACTGCCAAATGCTAACTACTGCTTTTTGGCATTCAGCATTTAGCATTTAGGCGTGTGGTGTAAGAGGTGGCTGCTTGTCTTGGATTAATGAGATTGCTTCGCTTGCGCTCCCAAAGACAATAAGGGGAGTCATTGCGAAGGCATGAAAGTGCCTGTGGCCGTATTTGGCATATGGCATTCAGTATTTAGCATTTGGGGTTTTAACAGAGCAGAAGTGCTGTAGTGGCTGAATTTATTCAGCCATCCTCCAATTGTCATTGCGTGCGAATGGAGTGAGCATGGCAATCCGGCCAAGCCGTTGCGAGACGAAGGCGTGGCAATCCCCTCTTGGCATATAGCATTAAGCATTTAACATTAGGATTCTTATCTATTAATGCAACTATTACCCAAGACCAGATCCCTTTTATCTTTCTTTTAAATTGAAAAAAAATAAAGGGGAAAAGGTTTATATTCCTTTCCCCTTTTTTATTCTAAAATTTATAAGAAACGCCTAAAAATGCTAAATTTGCTTTATAAGATGGTGCCATATAAGCTCCTGTTAAAGAAGTAATAGAAGTGTCTGAACCTCCGTTATATGTATAAAGATAGCCATCTAAAGCAATGTCACTATAATTGTATCTTTCATAAAGGTAGTAGCCAAAAAATGAAAAGTTTTTATTATAGTTAAAGGTTGCTTTAAATGAAAAGGTTCTCTTCCACCAGTCATCTACATTTGAAATATCACTATTTTGTGCTGGGGTGTAATCAAAGAAAGTAAAATCAAAAAAGCCATCTGACTTTATATAATCATAATTTATATTGAATAGCAATTTATCATTTATGGCATTTATTTCAAAATTAGCACCATAATTATATGTTTTATTTTCACTTAAAACCTCCCAATTATAACTGTTTGAATCTCCCGGAACATAAGGATCAAGAGAACCTTGTGGAAGAGAAAAACGTTGAACCTGCGGAAATTTGGTTTTTTCATAACTCCCATAGCCCACAAATGTTGCAAAATTACCTATCTTTAAATCAAAATCTGCCCCAATCTCTTGCCTTTTGTCTTCCTTTAACCCAAGAATTGTTTCCTTATAATTAGATTTCTTATCTTTAAAATAAAGATTAAAAGAAAGAAAATCTAAAGGATAAATTTCGAGGGTTGTCTTTAAAGAGTTCCTATCCAAAGGAGCGCCATCAAATCTGAAAAGGTATTTTTCTACTACATTTGCAAGTGCCTGGTCTGTTTGAAAGAGTGTTTCGGGTATAAGATGAACAGCACTTCTTTTCAATATTTCATATCCAACCTTTGCTATCAAAAAATCTAAGCCATTCCACTTCATTTCAAGTAAATATATATTGTCTTTTGTTTCAGGAAGATCTCCTCTTTCTCTTTCTGTTTTCAAGTGGGTATATGAAGAAAGAAGAGAAAATTTTGGCATAAGTTTTAAATCAAATTCAACTCCAGATTTCTTTTTATTATAATCAAAGAGATGTGTTGTAAAGGGATTTCCTCCGTTTACAGCAGGATCAGTGTGTGTAATTTTGTCTGATTTATTTTCTTTATCATAAGCATTATAAAAAATTTTAGTATTAAGAAAACTTGTGGGATGGGAAGTAATTGTTATATCATAATTTGTCGAAGAAAACTTTCCATCAAATTTTAAATCACTTAAACCAACATTTTGAACTCCTCCCGTAATGTTTCTTATATAATAATCAAGGAGGTTATAATTTGAACTTGCCCTTGTCTTTGAAAATTTAACATTTACTGTGCTTCTTAAAGGGAGCTTCAAAGTTCCTTTAAAATTCAAATTATCATTTTTATTTTCTGGTGGAAGGGTCAAGTAATCCAATTCCGGAGCATTAAACATCGTGGCATTATATACATTTGTAAAATAAAGATATTGATTTTCATTTGAAAACTCACTTCTTAAATAGGAAAAGGAAAAGAAAAAAGGATTTTTTGCATAACCCCATTCTGCTTTAAAGTTATTTGTCACATAATCAATAGGTTCCGGCAGTTCTATAAAGTAAGAACCACCTCCTGCTGTAAGGGGAACAGCAGTTGGTTTTATGCCATCCTTTGTTTCCCTTGAAAATGAAACATTAAAATAAAAGGGCTTTATCAAATCCAGCATAAATCCACCCTCGCCATTTTTCCTTTGAAGGGAATAATCAAATAAGTTACTTGGTGTATAAGTATCTGGATTATTTAATATAAAATATGAACTTGCAGAAAGTTTATTTGTGCCTGCACCACTATAGATTGTCTTTGCATCATAAGTAAAATTGTGAGGGATTTCGTTATATTTAAAATACATCTTAAAACTTGTAAGAGCACCACCTTCTATCTCATAACTCTGTGTACCGTATCCCATATCATAAGCATAAAATTTTAAAAAATACTTTTCACTATCATATTTTAATTTAATCTTTCCATATAAACCATTTTCCAGATCTCTGTATTCATTGAATTTTGCTTCATTTCCACTCACATCTGCACTTGCTTGAGTTCCTTGAAATTCACCACTGAAATTTGTCTTATCTTCTGCAAAAAAATTAATTGTTGAAAATAAAGTTAAAAAAATTAAAAATATTTTTTTCATATTATCACCTCTATCTTGTAAATTTTGGACCTCTTGCCCCAACACCAAAACTGCCGTGAATATTTGTATGGCAGTTAAGGCAAGAACGTCCAATTAATTTATTCTTACTTACAGCAGACCCAGAGCCATCAAATCCATATTCCCCCGTATAGGCAGTCCCAGGATGGCGAGTCCAGTCATGACAACTCTGGCAAAGATTTGGCATCCTCATAGTCAAAAGCTTACTGTGATTGCTTCCATGGGGTGTATGGCAGTTTAAACAATTTTCTTCAACTGGAGGATGTTCAAACATATAAGGTCCTCTTTTTTCCGAATGGCATTTATAACACAATTCATTTACTGTATCTGCTTTTATCATCTTTGGTCCAAATTCTCCATGGGAATTATGACAATCACTACAAGATACTTTACCTTCTTTTATTGGGTGGCGAGATTGTTTATTTATCTGTAGTTTGACATCTTTATGACAATCAAAGCATACTTCATTTTGAGCACTTTTTAATAATTTTGTGTTATTTCCATGAACTAAATGGCAGTCATTGCAAGCTATTCCTTCTGAACTATGTTTGCTCATATTCCAGAATTCCTGTCCTACTTTTTCTTCATGACAGACAAGACATTTTTCATTTCTTGATATAGGGTTGACCTTTTTCCCAAAATCAAAAATATTTACTCCCCTTCCACCTCCCTTTTCTACATGCTTTCCTCCAGGTCCATGACAGGTCTCACAAGCTTCCTTTGCACCTGGTCCCTTTACCAATTTTTTGCTATGGATTGATGATTCATAAGTTGCATATTGTGTCTCATGACAGCCCTTGCAGGTCTCTGCACCAATATATTCTTTATCATCACCAAATAAAAAATTGCTCCCAAAAAATAGAAATGTTCCAAATATATAAATAAATGTTAAAATTTTTTCTTTCATATTTTTCCTACCTTTCTTTATCTTTTACTAACCTAAATCCAAGGGATTGGTGTCCAAATTTTGGAGTTAGTGCTACTCTATGTGAACTTCTCACTCCAAGGGGACCATTGCTCCAGCATCCCCCTCTCATAACTCTGTATTCTCCTGGAACTTCATATACCGGATTATTGCGAGGATGTTTAGAATAAGCCACACTGTCATATACATCTTGAACCCATTCCCAAACATTGCCAAGCATATCAAAAATACCAAAACCATTTGGCTTAAAACTTCCAACAGGTGCTGATGCTATAAAATTGTCTTCACAGTTATGCACAATCCAAGTTTGCCAGCGTTTCTTTGCAGTCAAGTCAGCAACATTTGCATAAAGGCAGGCGTCTTCCGGGTCATTTCCCCAGAATCTACTTGTTTTTGTTCCTCCTCTTGCTGCATATTCCCATTCTGCTTCTGTGGGCAGACGAAAATTTTGACCAGTTTTTTTAGAAAGCCACTTTGCAAAATTGACAGCATCGAACCAGGAGACATTGACTACTGGCTGGTTATCATCATCCAAACTAATACCATCATGTTTACCACTTGAATGTTCGGGCTTAAATTTTCTAAACTGAGCATTTGTAACTTCATATTTGGAGATGTAAAAATCCTTCACACAAACTTCATGCACAGGCCTTTCATTTACATCACCATCACCATAGCTGTCCCCCATTTCATAACACCCTCCCTTGACAAAAACAAACTCCATTCCAGTAAATTTTTCTACATAAACTGGTTCAGAAGCAAAAAGAAGAGAAAAACCTAAAAACAATAAAATTGAAATTTTTTTAAACATTTTTCCTCCTTTCATATTTTAATTTTCTGAAAAGAACTGTTTTATTTAAAAAATGAAAATTACCTATGGGTTTAAATTTGAATAAACCAATTATCCTTTACTGGCGAACTTTACTTTGCCAAATTTTTTTCATCTATCTTAAATTTAACAATTTTATTTTTTATTTTATTCCAAGGACCAAATATTCTTTTCCTCTATCTTCTCTTTATCTTTTTTTATGCCAAAATAATGTATAATATTTATATGAAAGCTTATGTCTTAGAAAATATTGTAAATTTAAAGACAAATAAAAAACCATTAAAATTAGTGGACTTGAAAGAACCAGAAATTGAAGAAGAAGATGAAATTATTATAAAGGTTGATTTTTGTGGAGTGTGCCACACGGAACTTGATGAAATAGAAGGCAGGTTGCCTCCAGCTTTTTTCCCCATTGTCTTGGGACACCAAATTACAGGAAAAGTGATAAAAAAGGGGCAAAAAGTTAAAAAATTTAAAATTAATGAAAGGGTAGGGGCTGGTTGGATTTATTCTTCTTGTGGAAAATGCGAATTTTGCAAAGGGGGTTTTGAAAACCTTTGTCCCAATTTTAAAGGAACTGGTAAAGATGTCAACGGAGGTTATGCTGAATTTTTTAAGATAAAAGAAAAATTTGCCTTTTCAATTCCAAAGGAAATAAGACCAGAAAAGGCAGCTCCTTTATTTTGTGCAGGTGCAATTGGTTATAGGTCTTTAAATTTAGCAAAACCAAAGGATGGGCAAAATGCAGGACTTGTAGGTTTTGGGGCATCGGGGCACTTGGTTTTAAAGATGATAAAACACCTTTACCCTTTAACTAAGGTTTTTGTTTTTTCAAGAACAGAAAAAGAAAGGGAACTTGCACTAAAATTAGGTGCTTTTTGGGCAGGTGATATAGATGAAAAACCAAAAGAAAAACTGCATTATGTGATAGATACTACACCTGTTTGGAAACCCCCTTTTTTATCCTTAAGATATTTAAACCCAAAGGGTAAATTAATTATTAATGCCATAAGAAAAGAAAATTTTGATAAGGAATATCTTTTAAATTTAAATTATTCTGAGGACTTATGGCTTGAAAAGGAAATAAAGACAGTAGCAAATGTTACAAGAAAGGATATTGAAGAGTTTTTAAAAATTTCTGCTTTGGCAAAAATTGAACCTGAAATAGAAATTTATGAATTTGAAAAGGCAAATGAAGCCCTTTTGGATATTTATTCAAGAAAAATTAAAGGGGCAAAGGTTTTAAAAATTTCAAATTAATTTCTTTATAAAGATAAACCCTAAAATAATCAAAATTACAAAAAGAATTGTTAGTAAATTAAAATATTTATCAATAAAATTTTTAATTTTTTCTCCAAATTTATATATTAAAAAGGAAACAAGGAAAAATCTGGCTCCCCTACTTAATAGTGAAGCAATAATAAATATGGGAAAGTTTACCCTAAAAAAGCCAGCAGAAATTGTAAAAACTTTATAAGGAATTGGAGTAAAGCCAGCAATTGCAATTGCCCACGCCTCATAATTGATAAAATAATTTCTTACTAATTCAAAAGTATCTTTTTCAATATATTTAAATATTATCAATTTTGAAATTTCCCAAAATTTTAAGCCAATAAAATATCCAAAGGAACCCCCAAGGACAGAACCAATTGTGCAATAAAAGGCAAATTTAAAGGATTTCTCTGGAATTGAAAGGGAGAGGGCAATCAAAAGCACATCTGGTGGAATTGGGAAAAAGGAGGACTCTGCAAAGGCAAGGATAAAAAGAGCTGGAAGGCCATAAGGAGTATATGCCCAATGTAAAACCCAATCATATAATTTTTTTAAGATTTTCACAATAAATTTTTCTTTAAAAATTCATCTACTTGAGGAATGCCACCTTGTAAAATTATATATCCATCATAGGGTTCCCTTGGGGTTATTTCACCTGCAATTGGTTTAAGCATTATTTTTTTTACTTTTTCTCTATCCTTTGTTTGACCTAAAGCCCAACACAACTTTACATAAGCCACTTCTGGAAGCATATTTTCACAAGGGATTATTCCAAGGTCTAAAAGATACCTTCCCGTATCATAAACATTCATATGTACATAACCCCAAAGGGTTTGAACTGTCATATAAATATGCATACCCCCTTTAATTGCTTTCTTCAAAATTGGGAAAAGAGCTCTATTTACATGTCCTAAGCCCGTTCCTGCAATTACAAGCCCTTCATAACCCTTTTCCATTATAGCCTCCACTATATCGGGTTGCATATTTGGATAATAATACAAAAGGGTTACTTTTTCTTCAAAATAAGGATAAAGTTTTACATTTTTATCTTTTCTTCTTTTATTATAATCATTGACCAAGGGTATAAGTTGGTTTACCCTTACCATTCCTAAGGGTCTTTCTCCAATTGTTCTAAAAGTTGATCTATAAGAGGAGTGCATTTTCCTAACCCTCGTTCCCCTATGCAAAAGACAAAAATAATCAGAGGTAGGACCAAACATACAAACCATAATTTCTGCTATATCTCCATAAGCAGCAGTATAAACAGCATTCATTAGATTTAGTGCAGCATCAGAAGAAGGTCTGTCAGATGACCTTTGAGAACCAACTAAAACAATTGGAATTGGAGGATTTTGAATCATAAAGGAAAGGATACCTGCTGTATGGTGTAAGGTATCTGTTCCATGCCCAATTACAATTCCATCATAACCTTCTTCTATTGATTTTTTTATTTCATAAGCAAGGGGAATGTACTGTTTTGGACCCATATCTTCTGAAAAAATCCCAAAGAGTTTTTTTGTTGTTAAATTAGCAATATCTGCCAGTTCTGGTACTGCTCCATAGAGTTCACCGGGAGAAAAGGCAGGGATGACTGCTCCAGTTTTGTAATCTAAACGAGAAGCAATTGTTCCACCTGTTCCTAAGAGTATGACCCTTGGTTTTGCTGGATCTTCAGGAAATGTGGATTCAGGTATTTGATAATGAGCTTTCTTTAATCCAATTTTTTCAATTTTTTTTATTTTATCCAAGGCAATTCCCACATTGTATCCCGTTTTAAGTTTTAAGACAATGTGGTCTTGGGGCAGGGTCCTATGCCTTGGAAGAATAATCCCTTCAAAAGATGCTTTTTCTGTCTTTAAAATTACTTCAGACCAAACCCCAACATCAAAGGATGATAATAATTTTTTTGCCTTTCCCTTATAGTCCTCATCATTTCTTGGCATAATATTCCCCTAAATTTTTAATCAAAAAATAAGGACAAAACTTTTTCTTATTTTCGGCTCTTAATTTAGCAATTAATTTTTCCCAAGAGATATTTGGTTCTTTAAAAAGAATTTTTTTTGCCTTCTTAGAAATTTCTTCACTTAACTTTTCTTCAAAATTTAATTTAAAGTTTT
>FWPV01007561.1_pt1 | contig 19613 bp, 19 predicted proteins | sample 2228371 | NCBI WGS metagenome assembly FWPV01 (sample SAMEA103939776, study PRJEB20133) | metagenome
GACGCGCAGGCCGCCCGCCGCGCCGCCGAGCTCGAGGCCGAGGCTGCCGCGCGCCAGGCCGAGCAGGAGCGCGCGGACCGCGCCTATTGGGCCGAGACCGGCGCGCGCGGCGACGAGGCGGGCCTGCGCGCCTACCTGCGCCGCTATCCCGACGGGGTCTTTGCCGAAATCGCGCAGGAACGGTTGCGCCCCTATGACGATGCGCGCGAGGAGCAGGCCGCCGCCGCCGACCGCGCCGCCTGGGAACGCGCGACCGGGCGCGACACGGTCGAGGCCTATCGCCAATACCTGGCCGAGCAGCCGCGCGGCGCCTTCACGGACGAGGCGCAGGACCGCATCGCCGCCCTTAACCGCAACCAGGACACCGCCGCCGAACGGGCCGAGGCCGCGCTGGGCCTCAACCCCTTCACCCGAAACCTGGTCGAGGCGCGGCTGGATGCGCTGGGGCTGCGGCCGGGCCGGGTGGACGGGGTCTTCGACGACAACACCCGCCGGGCCATCCGCCGCTACCAGTCGGCGCGCAACCTGCCCGCGACGGGCTATCTGACGCAGGACACGGTGGTGCGGCTCCTGGCAGATTCGATCCTGCGGTAGGGCGACCGTGGCGGCGGGCCGGCTCGACAACGGGGGTGCGAGACGCTAGCAGCGAAGATGACCGACCGACACCTGCCCGAGCCCGTCATGCGCCTCGTCCGCCTGCTGAAGCTGCTGCCCGTCCTCGCCCTTGCGCTGACCGCCGCCTGCGCCACCGTGCCGGTTGCCCCGCCGCCGCCGGGGAACGACGAGGTGGCCGCGCTGACCCGGGCGCTGACCGACCTCGGCCCCGATGTCGATCCGGCCGAGGCTGCGCGGATGGCCGAGATCGCGCTGCACTATCCCCGCGAGCTGGCCGTGCGCTACGGCGTGACGGACCCGCCCCTGATCCACAACACCAAGGTCAACATGGGGCTGCGGCCGCGGGGCCTGTGCTATCAGTGGGCTGACGACATCGAGGCGCGGCTCAGGCAGGAGGGGTTCCGGACCTTCGACTTCCACCGCGCCATCGCCAATGCCGACAATCCGATCCTGATCGACCACAGCACGGTGATCGTCAGCCGCCGCGGCGGGTCGATGGTCGAGGGCATCGTTCTGGATGGCTGGCGCGACGGCGGCGACCTGTTCTGGGCGCCGGTGCCGGAGGATACGCGCTACACCTGGGTCGCGCGCCACGAGGTCTTCGCGGCCAAGGGCTGGACCTCCGAGGCGCAGCTTCAGCAGTAGCACCGGGAGGCGGGCCAAAGCGAAGGGGCCGCCCGGTGTCCCGCGCGGCCCCTGGATACTCTGGCGGAAGGCTCAGCCCTGGCGGGCCTTGTAGCGCTTCTGGGTCTTGTTGATCACGTAGACGCGGCCTTTGCGGCGCACGATCTGGCAATCGCGGTGGCGCGCCTTGAGCGAGCGGAGCGAGTTGCGGACCTTCATCGGTCTTCCCCTTGTCGCGGCGCCGGTGCGCCTGGTGTGTCGTCTGCCCGACGGCGAACCGCCGGACGGTGAAATGGTGGGCGCGACAAGGATCGAACTTGTGACCCCTACGATGTCAACGTAGTGCTCTACCGCTGAGCTACGCGCCCTGACATCGGTCCGCCCAAATCCACGAGAACGCCGGGCGGGACCGCGTCGGTCGGCAGGTCTATAGAAGGAGTCGCGCGGGCATTCAAGGGCTTTTGGACGATGCCGAAAGCGCGCTATATCTTGGCCGGACGAGAGGATGCAGATGGCCCAGACGCCCTACACGCTGACCCTGCCCGCAGCGCGCACGACCAGCGTGATCTTCTCCTCCCCGCATTCGGGGCGCGCCTATCCGGCTGACTTCCTGGCGCGGTCGGTTCTGGACGAGCTGTCGATCCGGTCGTCGGAAGACGCCTTCGTGGACGAGCTTTTCGCCGCCGTCCCGGACTTCGGCGCGCCGCTTCTGGCGGCAAACGCGCCGCGCGCCTACATCGACATGAACCGTGCCGCCGAGGAGCTGGACCCCGCGCTGATCGAGGGCGTGCCACGATCGGCGCACAACCCGCGCATCAGCTCGGGCCTGGGGGTCATCCCCCGTGTCGTTGCCAACGGGCGGGTGATCTATCGCGGCAAGCTGGCCCGCGCCGAAGCGCAGGCGCGGATCGAGACGCACTGGCAGCCCTATCACCGCCGCCTGCGCAGCCTGATCGACGAATCCCTGGCGCTGTTCGGCGAGGCGGTGCTGATCGACTGCCATTCGATGCCGCACGAGGCGATCGAGCAGGTGACCGGCGGCGGTGCCCGCCCCCCCGACGTGGTCCTGGGCGACCGCTTCGGCGCCGCCGCCGGGGGCGAGGTCGTGGACCGGATCGAGGCCGCGTTCGAGGCTGCGGGCCTGCGCGTCGTGCGCAATTCGCCCTTCGCGGGCGCCTATATCGCGCAGGCCTACGGCCGGCCCTCGCGCGGGATCCACGTTGTGCAGATCGAACTGGACCGTGCGCTCTACATGGACGAACGGTCGGTCCGCCGGCACGATGGCTACGAGACGTTCCGCCGCGTGCTGACCTCGGTGGCGGCCGAGATCGCGGACATCGGTCGCCGGACCGAGGCGCAGCCGCTGGCGGCCGAATAGATCACCTGAGCGACCGGCCCTTGACGATGGCGTCGGGCCCGAACCGGGCGCGGATCGCGTCCGCCGCGCGTTCTGCGCCCGCGCGCCGCGCGGCGCCGGGGTCGAGAAGATCGCCCGACAGGTCCGCGCCCTCGGCCCCCGTCAGGTCCGACAGGCCCACGCCGATCAGCCGGAAGGGGCCGCGGTCGGCGACCTGGTCCAGCAGCTCGCGCGCGGTGCGGTAGAGCCGGTCCGCCAGCTGCGTTGGGTCGCGCAGGCTGGTCCGGCGGGTCAGCAGCCGGAAGTCCGCGCGCTTGAGCTTCAGCGTCACCGTCCGCCCCGCCAGCCCCTTGGCCTTGGCGCGGTCGGCGGTCTTTTCGGCCAGCCGCCAGACATGGCCATCGAGCAGTTCGCGGTCGGCGATGTCGTCGTGGAAGGTCGTCTCGTTCGAGATGGACTTGGGCCTCTCGTGCGGGCTGACACGGCGGTTGTCCTGCCCGCGGGCAAGGTGCCAGAGCCGTTCGCCCATCGACCCGAAGCGGTGGGTGAGGTCCGCGGCCTCCCACCGGCGCAGATCGGCGAAGGTGCGGATGCCCGCGGCCTCCAGCGCCTCCTGTGCCGCCGGACCCACGCCCCAGATCAGCCGGACGGGGCGCGGGGCCAGGAAGTCCGTCGTCTCGGCCCGGCCGACGACCGAGAAGCCGCGCGGCTTGTCCAGGTCGGAGGCCACCTTGGCCAGGAACTTGTTGTGCGACAGCCCGATGGAGCCTGTGATGCCCAGCTCTTCCTCCATCCGCTTGACGAGGCGGGCCAGCATCACGGCCGGCGGGGCATGGTGCAGCCGCGCGGTGCCGGTGAGGTCGAGGAACGCCTCGTCCAGCGACAGGGGTTCGATGGCGGGCGTCATGTCCTCCATCATCGCGCGGACCTGTCGGGAGACCTGGGCATAGACCTCCATCCGGGGGCGGATCACCACCGCCTCGGGGCACAGGGCCAGCGCCTTGAACATCGGCATGGCCGACCTCACGCCCTTGATGCGGGCGATGTAGCAGGCGGTCGAGACGACCCCGCGCCGCCCGCCGCCGATGATGACGGGCTTGTTCCGCAGGGTGGGGTCGTCGCGCTTTTCCACGCTGGCATAGAAGGCATCGCAGTCCATGTGCGCGATGGTCAGGTCGAAGAGCTCGGGGTGCGCGATCACGCGCGGCGACCGGCAGGCGGGGCAGCGGGCGCCGGTGTCGAAGGTCGTCAGGCAGTCGCGGCAGAGGGCGGGCATGGTCCCATCATACGCCGCCCCCGCGCCGGGAGGGAGAGGGCGCTTGCGCCCCCGCCGCCGATCCTGCGAGGGTGGGCCGACCGCCCCGAGGAAACCATGAGCCGCGATCCGCTCCTCCAGCCCTATCGCCTGCGGCACCTCACGCTGCGCAACCGGATCATGACGACGGCGCACGAACCCGCCTACCCAGAGGACGGGATGCCCAAGGACCGCTACCGCGCCTATCACGAGGAGCGGGCGAAGGGCGGGGTCGCGCTGACCATGACGGCGGGCTCGGCGCTGGTCAGCCGCGACAGCCCGCCCGCCTTCAACAACGTGCTGGCCTGGAAGGACGAGGTCGTGCCCTGGATGGCCCGCCTGGCCGAGGCCTGCCACGCCCATGGCGCGGCGGTGATGATCCAGCTGACGCATCTGGGCTGGCGCAGCCGGTGGGACTGGGGCGACTGGCTGCCCACGGTCGCGCCGGGCCCCTTGCGCGAGCCTGCGCACCGCGCCTTTCCCAAGGTGATGGAGGATTGGGACATCGACCGCGTGGTGGCCGACTATGCCGACGCGGCCGAACGGATGAAGGCCGCGGGCCTCGACGGGATCGAGCTCGAGGCCTATGGCCACCTGATCGACGCATTCTGGTCGGGGCACCTGAACCGGCTGGACGCGCCCTGGGGCGGGCCGGCGATCGCCGACAGGATGGCGTTTTCGCTGGAAGTGCTCCGGGCGATCCGCGACCGGGTGGGCCCCGACTTCATCGTGGGCGTGCGCTTCACCGCCGACGACCGCCAGCCGGGCGGGATCAGCGCGGCGGACGGGCTTGCCATCGGGCGCGCGCTGAGGGACAGCGGGATGGTCGATTTCCTGAACGTCATCCGCGGCCGGGTGGACACCGACGCGACGCTGACGGACGTGATCCCGGTGCAGGGCATGGCCTCGGCGCCGCATCTGGACTTCGCCGGCCGCATCAGGGCCGAGGTGGGCCTGCCCACGTTCCACGCCGCGCGCATCCCCGACGTCGCGACGGCGCGGCATGCCGTCGCCTCGGGCCTTCTGGACATGGTGGGGATGACGCGGGCGCATATCGCGGACCCGCACATCGTGCGGAAGATCGCCGAGGGGCGCGAGCACGATATCAGGCCCTGCGTCGGCGCGACCTACTGCCTGGACCGGATCTATGCGGGTGGCGCGGCGCTGTGCATCCACAACCCCGCCACGGGGCGGGAGCTGTCGATGCCCCATGTGATCCCCCGCGCCGATGCCGCGCGCCGTGTCGTCGTGGTCGGCGCCGGGCCGGGGGGCCTGGAGGCCGCGCGGGTCGCTGCCGAACGGGGTCACCGCGTCACCGTCCTCGAGGCCGCGCCCCAGCCCGGCGGGCAGGTGCGCCTGACCGCGCGCTCGCCCCGGCGGGCCGAGATGATCGGCATCATCGACTGGCGCATGGCGCAATGCGCCGCGCACGGGGTGGAATTCCGCTTCAACGCCTGGGCCGAGACGCAGGACGTATTGGCGCTGGAGCCCGAGGTGGTCGTCGTCGCCACCGGCGGGATGCCCGAGGTCTCGGGGCTGGAGGCCGGGAGCGACCTTGCGGTGACCGCCTGGGACATCCTGTCCGGCGACGTGAAGCCCGCGGGCGAGGTGCTGATCCATGACGAGGCCGGCGACCACGCGGGCCTTCAGGCGGCCGAAGTCGCCGCCGCCGCGGGCGCACGGGTCGAGCTGATGACGCGTGACCGAGCCGTGGCCCCCGAGGTCATGGGGATGAACCTCGTCCCCTACATGCGCGCGCTTCAGCCCCTCGGTGTGGAGTTCACCGTGGCGCGGCGATTGCTCGGGCTTTCCCGCGCGGGCAACCGCATCCGGGCGCGAATCGGGACGGATTACTCCGACCATGTGATCGAACGCGACTTCGACCAGGTCGTGGTGAACGCAGGGACCATGCCGGCGGCAGACCTCTACTTCGCGCTGAAGCCGCTGTCGCGGAACCTCGGCGCGGTGGACAATGCCGCGCTGGCCGAGGGGCGGGGCGAGCTGTTCCCGGCGCGCAACCCCTGTGGAGCCTTCACCGTTTACCGGATCGGGGATGCGGTCGCGGCGCGGAACACCCATGCGGCAATCTACGACGCGCTGCGGTTCGGGGTGCGCTGGTAGAAGGGGTAGCTCGCTTGCCGCGCTTGTGTGGTAGGATGCAGCCTCAGACCGGCCGGGAGGGCGCGACATGGCTGAGGCAGTCACGATTCTGGCGGGCACGACCAAGGGGCTGTTCCTGATCCGCGGCGATGGGCGGGGCGGCTGGACGGTCGATGGGCCCCATTGCGGGGGCTGGCCCATCAACCATGCGATCGGCGATGCCGGAACGGGCGTGATCTGGGCCGCGGGGGGCAACGACTGGTGGGGGGCGGGCGTCTGGCGGTCGGCCGACGGCGGCGCGACGTGGGAGCTGTCGAAGCTGGCGAACGGGGAGGCCGACGAATGGCAGGAGAGCAACCCCGAAATCGCGGCACAGCTGGGCTTCAAGCCCACGCCGCCCGGGCCCTTCACGGGCGAGGTCACGGCTCTCTGGTCGCTCGGGCGGGCGGGGGAGAGGCTCTATGCCGGCGCCAAGCCCGCGCAGCTCTTCGTCAGCGATGACGGCGGCGCCACCTGGGCGCGGGTGCAGGGGCTGAGCGACCATCCCTCCAGCGACAGCTGGCAGCCCGGCGCGGCGGGGCTGACGCTGCACACCATCGTGTCGGACCCGGGAAACCCGGCGAAGATGTGGGTCGGCATCTCGGCCGCCGGGGTCTTCGCGACCGAGGACGGCGGCGTGACCTGGGAACGGCGCAACCGCCGGTCGAATGCGCCCGCCCATGTTGCGCACCACCCCGCTGCGGGCGACGGGACCGAGACGGGGCACTGCGTGCACAACATGGTGCGCGCGCCCGGGGCGGAGGGAGACCTCCTCTACCAGCAGAACCACCACGGGGTTTACCGCAGCGCGGACGGCGGCCGCAGCTGGGACGAGGTGACCGAGGGCCTGCCCTCGACCTTCGGGTTTCCCATCGCGGTCCATCCGCGCGACCCGATGACGGTCTGGACGGTGCCTTTGAACGGCGACACCGAGGGGCGCTACCCGCCTGGGGCCGCCGCCGCCGTCTGGCGCAGCCGGGACGGCGGGGCGAGCTGGCAGGCGATGCGGCGGGGGCTGCCGCAAACGGCGTGCTTCTTCACGGTGCTGCGGCAGGGGATGGCGACCGACCGGGCGGACCCGGCAGGGGTCTGTTTTGGCACCAACACCGGGTCGGTATTCTTCTCGGGCGACGAGGGCGAAAGCTGGGACGAGATCGCCCGCCACCTGCCGACGGTGCTGTGCGTTGAGACGGTTGGGTAGGCGGCTGTGCGACGGAGGGCAGCGCAGGGCCGCGGGCGTGCGCTGCCCTCCGTCGCGCCGCGCGCTGCCTCCTAAGGCTCCACCTGCTCGATCTCGATCTTCACCCCCGCATACCAGTCTGCGACGGCGCGGATTTCCTCGTCGGTCAGGTCGGCCGCGATGGGCGACATGATCTCGTTCTCGCGCTTGCCCGTCCGGAAGGCCTTCAGCTGCGTGTCGATGTAGATGTTGGTCTCGCCCGCCAGGTTCGGCGCCTCGGGGATCTGGTGCAGCCCGTCGACGCCATGACAGGCCACGCAGAGCTCGGGCGCCATCGCGGGGTCGGCCGTGACCTCGGCGGTGATCCTGTGACCCGAATACCAGGCCGCGAGATCCGCGATCTGCTGGTCGGAGAGGCCCCTGGCCACGATCGACATCATCTCGTGCTCGCGCGTGCCGTCGCGGAACGCGGTCAGCTGCTTGACGATGTAGCCCGCGGGCTCGCCCCCGATATGGGGGGCGATGGGGATCTGGGCGAATCCGTCCAGCCCGTGACAGGTGCGGCACTGGCCGGCAAGTTGCCGGCCAGCCGCCCTGTCGCCGGTTGGCTCGGCGAGGGCTCCCTGGGCGAGGAGGACCACGCCCAGGGCAAAGGGTGCCGCAAGCCTCATTGGGCCGGCGGCGGGTTGTAGGCGATCCGCCAGATCGCGCCGGCGAAGTCGTCCGACACCAGCATCGACCCGTCGGGCAGGAACTCGATGTCCATCGGACGCCCGCGGTATTCGCCGGTGGCCTCGTTCAGCCAGCCGTCCGCGAAGACCTCGGCCCCGGTCGCGTCGCCGTTTTCGTCGAGCGCGGTGAACATCACCCGAGCGCCAACGGGGACGGTGCGGTTCCACGATCCGTGCTGGGCCCAGAAGATGCCGCCCCGATACTTCTCGGGGAACGAGCTGCCGGTGTAGAACCGCATGCCGAGGTCCGCGGCATGGGCCGTATTCTCGATCTGGGGCTCCACGAACTCGACCCCCTCGGGCCGTGGGACGGCCTTGTATTCGGGGATTTCGATGCGCGAGTTGGTCCAGGGGAAGCCGAAGTGCTGTCCGGCCGCCGTCTGGCGGTTGAGCTCGCCCGGCGGGATGTCGTCGCCCATGCCGTCAACCTGGTTGTCGGTGAACCACAGATCGCCGTTCGCCGGATTGAAGTCATGCCCGACCGAGTTGCGGATGCCGCGGGTGTAGACTTCGCGCCCCGTGCCGTCGCGGTTCATCCGGATTATGCCGCCGATGCCGATCTGGTCGTACATCTCGAGCTTTTCGACCGGCTGGACGTTGTAGGGCTGGCCCAGCGAGATGTAGAGCTTGTTGTCCGGCCCGATGCGGCAGACCCGCGCGGTATGGTTGAAGCTTTCCTCCTCCGGCGGGACAAGCTCGCCCTTGGCCACCACGACGCCAACTGCCGGGTCCGGCCCTTCGAAGAAGAATTCCGCCGCCGGGAAGGTCAGCACGCGGTTGCGTTCGGCGATGAACAGGAACCCGTCCTTCGAGAAGCAGGGCCCGTTCGGAACGTCGAAGGTGATCGACGGCGCGAAATCCATCACCTGGTCGGCGACGCGGTTGCGGTCGCGGTCGACGACGGACCAGACCTTGTCCTTCCGGGTGCCGACGAACAGCACCGTGCCCTGCGGCGCCATCGCCATCGAGCGCGCATCCGGCACCACGGCGTAGAGGCTGACCTCGAAGCCTTCGGGCACGTTGATGTATTGCACGATGTCCCGGAGCGCCGCCGCGGTGTCGCCCGACTGGTCGATCATCGTGAAGGTCGCGTCGGTGCGCTGCATGTTGGTCAGCTTGTCCATGTTGTCCTGTGCCAATGCAGGCACGGAAAGGGCGGTGGACAATAGAAGCCCTTTCGCAAGTCCGTTCGTTCTCATGGTGTCCTCCCTTCAGGTTTGGTCGGGCGGGAACCCTCCTCTGGCCCCCGCCCTGGCTGAGTGCGGTCAGATGTTGCCGCGGCTCATTTCGCCGGCGATGTGGTCGGCCTGGCGGATTGCCAGCGCGACGATCGTCAGTGTGGGGTTCTCCGCGGCGCCGGTGGTGAACTGGCTGCCGTCCGAGATGAAGAGGTTGGCGATGTCGTGGGTCTGGCCCCACTTGTTCACCACGCCGTCGCGGGGGTTCTCGCTCATCCTGTTGGTGCCGAGGTTGTGGGTCGACGGATAGGGCGGCGTCGGGAAGGTCCGCGTCGCGCCCACCGCCTCGTAGATCGCCTGGCCCTGCCGGTAGGCGTGATTGCGCATCGCGATGTCGTTCGGGTGGTCGGAGAAGTGGACGTTCGCCACAGGCAGGCCGAACTGGTCCTTCACGTCGTGGTTCAGCGTCACCCGGTTCGTCTCCTGCGGCATGTCCTCGCCGACGATCCACATGCCCGCCATGTTCTCGTAGCTGTCGAGCGCGGTGGTGAACTCGCGGCCCCAGGCGCCTGGATCGAGGAAGGCGGCCATGAACGGCAGGCCCAGGCTCAGCGTTTCCAGCTCGTACCCGCCGACGAAGCCGCGGGACGGGTCATGGCGGGCTTCGTCCTGGATGATGCCGGCCATCGTGGTGCCGCGCCACATCTTCACCGGCTTGTCGAAGACGGCATAGACCGACCCCGTCATGTGCCGCATGTAGTTGCGCCCCACCTGGCCCGAGCTGTTGGCCAGCCCGTCGGGGAACATGCTGGAGGCCGAGTTGAGCAGCAGGCGGGGGCTCTCGAACGAGTTGCCCGCCACGCAGACGATGCGCGCCTTCTGCATCTGGAGGTTGCCGTCGGCGTCGAAGTATTCGACCCCCGTCACCTTGCCGCTGTCATCATGCAGGATGCGCGCGGCGTGGGCGCGTTCGCGCACCTCGAGGTTGCCCGTCGCCTCGCCCCGCGGGATGTCGGTGTAGGCTGCCGACCACTTGGCGCCCCACTTGCAGCCCTGGAAGCAGAAGCCGGTCTGCTGGCAGGCGAGCCGGTCGTCATAGGGCGACGAGTTGATCGCCATCCGGCCGGTGTGGACTTCCTTGTAGCCGAGCGCCTTTGCGCCTTTCTCGAACACCAGGTAGTTGTTGTTGCCGGGCAGCCCTTCGCGCCCGCCGGTGCGCGTCACGCCCAGCTTCGTCTCGGCCAGGTCATACCACGGCGCCATCTCGGCCGCGTCGATCGGCCAGTCGAGAAGGTTCGCCCCCTGGACGTCGCCATAGGTGGTCTTGGCCTTCCACTCGTGCTCCTGAAAGCGCAGGGACGCGCCGGCCCAGTGCACGGTGGTGCCGCCCACCGCCTTCACGATCCAGGCCGGCAGGCCCGAGAAGTCCCTGGCCACGCGCCAGTCGCCCGAGGTCGTGCGTGGGTCCAGCCAGGCGAGCTGCCCGAAGCTTTCCCATTCGTCGTTGATGTAATCCTCGGGGTAGTATCGCCCGCCCGCTTCGAGCGCCACCACCTTGACGCCCCGCTGGGCGAGTTCGTTCGCCAGGACCCCGCCGCCCGCTCCGGTGCCGATGATGACGACGACGCTGTCGTCGGTCAGTTCGTATTTCGCAACCATGTCGGACCCTCCCTCAGAGCCAGGCGATGTCGTTGAAGCCGCGGTCGATGTAACCGCCCTGCGAGAAGCTCTCGCCCTCGTAGCCGAAGAGCGGCCAGACCGCCTTCTGGTTGTAGAGGCCTGTCACCAGCCCGCCCCGGATGGTCTGGAAGAAGGGGCCGTCCTCCATCGCGCGCAGGATATCCACGCGGTCGCGTTCCCACCCGATGGCGAGGTAGCTGGCGTGACCCTTGCCCTGCGCGGCGGCGTTCAGCGCGGCGATGCCGGCCTCGACCATCTCGGCCTTGGCGGCGTCATCATAGCCCTTGACGGCCACGGCGTAGTATTCGTCGCCCACGTGGTCGTGCGGATAGATGTCGCGCGCCATCTGGATCAGCGTGGCCATCGTCTCGGGCTTGAGGGCCGTCACCTCCATCGCCCAGGCGGCGGATTTGCCTGCGACCCACCCCGAGCCCACGACGAACGCCGCCCCCGCCGCAGCGCTGTGCGCCAGAAGCTCGCGCCGGGTCATGCCCTTGCGCTCTCTCACGGCTGTCATATCAGTCCTCCCTGGTCTTTTCGTTCTGGGTCAGTGGTAGCGGCCGGCCCGCTGGAGCACCTCGATCTGGTACCCGTCGGGATCGGCCACGAAGAAGAAGCGCGCGATGGGCTCGCCCCCGTCCGGGGCGAAGGCGACGAGCTTGCGTGGCGCGAGCCCCGCCGCCTCGAACCGCGCGTGTTCGGCATCGAGATCGTCGACCGAGCACGCCAGGTGCCCGTAGCCGTCGCCCAGGTCGTAGGGTTCGGTCCGGCCCTTGTTGACGGTCAGCTCAAGCTCGAAATCGTTCTCGGGGTTCGACAGGTAGACCAGCGTGAAGGTCTCGAATTCCAGCCGGTCCGCCACCGTGAGCCCGAAGGCGGTTTCATAGAAGTTCACCGAGCGTTCTTCGTCGAGAACGCGAATCATCGAGTGGATCGCACGCGCCACCAGTTCCCTCCCAAGGTCGCATATTGCCAACTTTGGTCAGGTTAACGAACCAGTTTCGAGGGCAGGTAGTAGGTGAATACTACATCGCGATTTTTCGCGCCTACTCGGCCGCCAATGCCCGCGCGTCGAAGGGAGCACTCCTTGTCCGGATCAGGCAGGCGCAGCGCAGAAGGGACGTGAAGTTAGGTGTTTCCCCCCTGAGTTCAAGCACTTCGGCGTGCAGCTTCGACACGAAGGCAGGGGTCGACACCCCCTCGTCCGCGGCGATCTGATCCAGGATATCCCAGAAGGACCGTTCCAGACGGATGCTGGTCGACTGGCCGTTGAGCCGGAGGTGCCGGGTCACGGGTTCGTAGTCCCGCGGATCCTGGCCGGCGAAGATCTGGCACATGATACCTCCTCCCCAGAATGTATCACTTGCGGCAGTGTTCCGCCTTGCCGCCGGTTTTCAAAGCGTTTTCTTCGATCCCTAGCCCTGCGGCGTCATCGCCTTGCGCTGGCGCGTGCGTTCCAGGCCCAGCTGGCGTTCCCGCCAGATGATCAGGACGCCCGCCAGGATGATCAGCGCGGCGCCGCCCAGCATGACCAGCGTCGGGACCTCGCCGAAGACGAAATAGCCGATCCCGATGGCCAGCAGCATCGAGGCATATTCGAACGGAGCGATGACCGAAGCATCCGCGTGGCGATAGGACGAGGTCAGCAGGATCTGCCCCACGCCTCCGAGAAGCCCCGCGCAGACCAGAAGCGCCGCCTCGCGCGGGGCGGGGACGACCCAGCCGAAGGGCAGCGTCAGAAGCGACAGCGCCGAGGCGGTGATCGAGAACCAGAAGACGATGGCCGAGGTGCGTTCGGTCTGCACCAGCTTGCGCACGAAGACCTGCGCCAGCGCCGCGCAGACCGCCCCCATCAGCACGACGGTCGCTCCCAGCGCCTCGCGGCTGCCCAGGTCGCCGTCCGACACCGCCGTCAGGCGCGGCGACAGCACGATCAGCACGCCCACCAGCCCCAGCGCGACCGCCCCCAGCCGGAAGGCGCGCACCTCCTCGCCCAGGAACATCGCCGCGAAGACCACGGTGAGAAGGGGCGCGGCATAGCCGATCGCCGTGACCTCGGGCAGCGGCAGAAGGCCCAGCCCCGCGAAGCCCAGGCCCATCGCCATCGTGCCCACGAGGCCCCGCCAGACATGGCCCATCGGGCTTTCCACCCGCGTCCCGCCCGCAAGCTCGCCCATGAGCGCAAGCCAGGCGAAGATCACCGGTATGGCGAAGAACGACCGGAAGAAGACAGCCTGCCCCGGCGGGACATGGTCGGCCGTCGCCTTGATCAGGCTCGCCATCGCGATGAAAACCGCGACCGAGCCGATCTTGAGAAGGATTCCGCGCAGCGGGCTCATCGGGCATCCCGGCAGTCAGGCCCGCCGTTCCGGCGGACCCTACCTGCCTAGCCTTGCGCGCGCCGAATGAAAAGCGCCGGGATCAGGCTTCGCGGCCGCGCTCGATGCGGGCGAACTGTTGCGCGCGAAGTCCGTCGTCGCGGTCACCCTTCGGGCGCCTCTGAAGTTCCTTGGCCTGTGGCCTTGGACGTTCCTGGCGCTCGATGTCGGTGAAGTGTCTGATGCGGCCACCCGCCTGGGGCGCGCGCTGCTTGTCGGCGGCATGCTTGCCCATGTGAGCCTCCCTTTCCTCCGCTCGAATGCGGATGCCCACCATGACACGATTCCCCCTGCGTTTCCATGACAGGGCTCAACTCTGCCCCGGTCTGGAATGCCCGCCCCGACCTTTCGGCCCTGCTGGCCACGATCTCGGCGGGCGAGGCGGCCCGGAAGCCCCTTGCCAGGGGCCGCGTGACCGAGAAGGCGTGATCCCCGGTCAGGGGGCGCCGGTCTCTTCCCCGGTGTCCCGGCCCAGCCGGCGCAGCGCCCAGCGCGCTGCGTCGGCCACGGCCGGGTGCGGGTCCCCGGCCAGCGGACGCGCGGCTTCGGCCAGCGCCGGGTCGCCCGAGTTCCCGATGGCATAAAGCACGTTCCGCACGAAGCGGTTGCGCCCGATCCGCTTGACCGCGCTGCCCGCGAATTTCGACCGGAACGCTGCGTCATCGAGCGTGGCCAGCTCCGCCAGGGGCTCAGGCCCCGCCGCCCGCGCGGCATAGCGCGCCTCCTGCCCGGCTTGCGCGAACTTGTTCCACGGACAGACAGCCAGGCAGTCGTCGCAGCCGTAGATGCGGTTGCCCATGAGGGCGCGCAATTCCTCATCGACAGGCCCGTGATGTTCGATCGTCAGGTAGCTGATGCACCGCCGCGCATCGAGCTGGAAGGGCGCCGGAAACGCCCGCGTCGGGCAGATGTCGAGGCACGCGGTGCAGCTGCCGCAGTGTTCCCGCTCGCCTGCGTCGGGCGGCAGGTCGAGGGTGGTGAAGATGGCGCCCAGGAAGAACCAGTTGCCCATCTCGCGCGACAGGAGGTTCGTGTGCTTGCCCTGCCAGCCCAGCCCCGCGGCCTGCGCCAGCGGCTTTTCCATCACCGGCGCGGTGTCGACGAAGACCTTGGCGTCGCCCTCCACGCCCTCGCGCCGCGCCAGTGCCAGCAGGCGCGAGCCCAGCGTCTTCAGCCGCCCCTTGACCACGTCGTGATAGTCGCGCCCCTGTGCATAGGCCGACACGACGCCGCGGTCGCGGGCCTTCAGCGCCTCGAGCGGGTCGTGGGCGGGGGCGTAGACATCGGCAACCATGACGACCGACCGCGCCGCGGGCCAGAGCGCCGCAGGCTCGCCGCGCCACGCCATCCGCTCGGCCATCCAGCCCATCTGCCCGTGCCGGCCTGCGGCCACGAAGGCCGCCAGCCGCCCCGCCGCCTCGGGGATCGCGTCGGGCCGCGTCACGCCGATCCGCGCGAATCCGAGCGCCTCTGCCTCCGCCCTGAGCCGTTCCTTCAGGTCAGCCATCTTCCCCGTGTTCCAGGTTCGGAGGGCGTTGCCATTGATCGCTCGGACCGATCGCGACGGGGGCTGGCCCCCCGGGCCTCGCCCTCAGAAATCGAGGTCCGCATAATGCGCCGGCGGCGGGAAGCCCGGCACCTGATCGGCCAGGATCGACCGGAAGGCCGGGCGCGACTTGATCTTCGCGTACCAGTCCTTGACCGAGGCGTTCCGGTTGCAGTCCACGTCGCTGATGTAGTCGAGGCAGGACAGATGCGCGGCCGCCGCGAAGTCGGCCAGCGTCATCGCGTCGCCCGCGAGCCAGCGGCGCTGGTCCAGAAGCCAGCCCAGGTAGTCGAGGTGATACTTGATCGCCTTGGCGCCCGCCTTGACGTTGGCGCTTTCGGGGTAGCCCAGCCCCATGACCTTCTTGTTCACCCGCTCATACAGCAGCTTCGAGGTCACCTCGCCGTGGAACTTGTCGTCGAACCAGCCGCAGAGCCGGCGCACCTCGAGCCGGCCCTCGGGCGTCCTGGGCATCAGCGGCGGCTCGGGCGCGGTTTCCTCCAGGTATTCGCAGATCGCCTGGCTTTCCGACATCACCCGCCCGTCGTGGCGCAGGACCGGAACCTTGCCGGCCGGGTTGCGGCGCAGGAAGTCGGCGCCGCGTTCCCAGTAGCGCTCCTCGATCAGCTCGACCTCGATCCGCTTCTCGGCCAGGACCAGGCGGACCTTGCGGCAGAAGGGCGACAGGGCGAAATGGTAAAGGCGTGTCATCGGGCCACCCGCGGCACTGGAAGGTGCCCCCTCATGCCGCCCCGCGGGACGGAATTCAACTCTCGAAGCAGGCCGCGCGCCCGTCCCGGCGGATTGTCTCGGCCCCGTCGGCCACCTGGGCGGCGCGCCGCCTGAGACTGGCGCTGAGCCGGTTGGGGTCGCGCTCCTTCGGGTTTGGCAGGATGACCGCCAGCCGCGCGGCCTGCATCGGCGTGAGGTCGGCGGCCGCCACCCCGAAGTGATGCCGCGCCGCGGCCTCGACCCCGAAGACGCCTTCGCCGAATTCGGCGACGTTCAGGTAGATCTCGAGGATCCGGCGCTTGGACCAGGCCGCCTCGACCAGAGGGGTCAGGCCCGCCTCGATCGCCTTGCGGGCCCAGCTGCGGTCCTGCCAGAGGTAGACGTTCTTGACGACCTGCTGGCTGATGGTCGAGGCGCCGCGCACCGCGCCGTCGTCCAGCGCGTCGCGGATCGCCGCCATGTCGAAGCCCCAGTGCAGGCAGTAATTGGCATCCTCGGCCGCCACCGCCGCGCGCAGCATCACCGGCGCGATGCGCTCGGCCGGGACCCAGCTGCGCTCCACCCCGCCCAGGCGTCGCGCCTCGGACCAGATCGTGTGGGTGGTGGGCGGGTTGACGACGGCGGGCGCCAGCACGGCCAGCGCCAGCAGGGCGACCAGCCCCAGCGCGCCGCGCCAGAGCCAGCGCGTCACGCGCAGGCGCGGGGAAACGGTCCTCGACCGCCCCTTGCGTGCCGTCCTGGCCGGTTTCCGGCCGCTGTCCCCTGCCCGTGCCACGGCTGCACCTTAGCCATGGCCGGCGGCCTTCGGTCAATGCCGGATGCATCGGCGCGGCCTTGCGGCCGCCAGGTCATCTCTCGCGCCGCGGGCGTCGCCCGCGGACGCTCGGGCGCATGAGTATTTGGAACAGGGTGAAGGGGCGGGCCGGGGTCCCGGGGCCGGCCCGTCCGTCCTATTCCGCCGGGACGGCCTGCGCGTCCAGCGTCAGCGGATAGGGCAGGTGGACCAGCATCTCCTTCGGGCAGACCTGGAGGAAGTTCTGCCGCTCGGCCTCCCAATGCTGGAGGATCGCGGCGGCCTTGCGGCTGCCGGTTTCCCGGGCATGGCGTTCGACCAGGTCCTTCAGCTGCGCCTCCCATTCAGGCACCGTGACCGGGCAGGTCACCAGCGTCTCCATGTTCATCAGGGCGGGCGCCAGGCCCTCCGGGTCGTGGACATAGGCCATGCCGCCGGTCATCCCCGCCCCGAAGTTCGCGCCGATCCGGCCGAGGATCACCGCGACGCCGCCGGTCATGTATTCGCAGCCGTTCGAGCCGCAGCCCTCGACCACCACCTTCGCGCCCGAGTTGCGCACCGCGAAGCGTTCGCCCGCGCGGCCGGCGGCGAAGAGATAGCCGTCGGTCGCGCCATAGAGGACGGTGTTGCCGATGATCGTGTTCTCGGAGGCCTCCAGCGGCGAATGCATCGGCGGGCGGACGACGATAATGCCGCCGGACAGGCCCTTGCCCACATAGTCGTTGGCGTCGCCCGAGACCTCGAGCTTCAGCCCCGGCGCGGCGAAGGCGCCCAGCGACTGCCCGCAGGACCCCGCCAGCTTGACCGTCAGGTGGTCGGGCTGGAGCTTGTTGCGCATGCCGAACTTCTGGACGATGTGGCTGCTGACGCGGGTGCCGATGGTGCGGTGGGTGTTCCGCACGGCGTAGGACAGCTGCATCTTCTCGCCGTCCTCGAAGAACCGCGCCGCGTCGCGCAGGATCTCGGCGTCCAGCGTGTCGGGCACGGCGTTGCGGGGCTTCGAGCGGTCGTAGGTGATCTTGTCGGCCCCGTCGACCGTGATCAGCAGAGGGTTGAGGTCGAGGTCGTCGAGATGCGCCGAGCCACGCGACACCTGCGTGAGCAGGTCGGCCCGGCCGATGATCTCGTCCATCGTGCGCGCGCCGATCGAGGCGAGGATTTCCCGCACCTCCTGGGCGTAGAAGGTGATGAGGTTCACCACCTTGTCGGCCGTTCCGGTGAACTTGGCGCGCAACCGCTCGTCCTGGGTGCAGACGCCGACCGGGCAGGTGTTCGACTGGCACTGGCGGACCATGATGCAGCCCATCGCGATGAGGGCGGCGGTGCCGATGCCGTATTCCTCGGCCCCCATCATCGCGGCCATGACGATGTCGCGCCCGGTGCGCAGGCCGCCGTCCGTGCGCAGCGTGATGCGGCCGCGCAGGTTGTTCATGCTGAGCACCTGGTGCGCCTCGGTCAGGCCCATCTCCCACGGCAGGCCCGCATACTTGATCGAGGTGGCCGGGCTGGCCCCGGTGCCGCCGTTGTGGCCCGAGATCAGGATCACGTCGGCCTTGGCCTTGGCCACGCCCGCCGCGATTGTGCCGACGCCAGACGCCGCCACCAGCTTGACCGTCACCTTGGCGCGCGGGTTGATCTGCTTGAGATCGTAGATCAGCTGCGCGAGGTCCTCGATCGAATAGATGTCATGGTGCGGCGGGGGCGAGATCAGCGTCACGCCGGGGGTGGAGTGCCTGAGCCGCGCGATCAGCCTGGTAACCTTCATGCCCGGAAGCTGGCCGCCCTCGCCGGGCTTGGCGCCCTGGGCCACCTTGATCTCGAGCTCCTCGCAGGCGTTGAGGTATTCCGCCGTCACGCCGAAGCGCCCCGAGGCGACCTGCTTGATCTTCGCGCTGGGGTTGTCGCCATTGGGTTCGGGCACGAAATGCGCCGGGTCCTCGCCGCCCTCGCCGCTGTCGGACTTGGCGCCGATGCGGTTCATCGCGACGTTCAGGGTCTTGTGCGCCTAGGGACTGAGCGCCCCCAGCGACATGCCCGGCGTCACGAAGCGCTTGCGGATCGAGGTGATCGATTCCACCTCCTCGATCGGGACCGGCTTGCCGAGCGGCTTGATGTCCAGAAGGTCGCGGATGTGGATCGGCGGATTCGCCCGCATCGCGGCCGAATACTGCTTCCACATCTCGTAGGAGGCGCGGTCGCAGGCCGATTGCAGCATGTGCATCGTGGTCGCTTCCCAGGCGTGCTTTTCGCCCGAGCGGCGGGCCTTGTAGAAGCCGCCGATGGGCAGGACGTCCTGGTTGCCGGTCCAGGCCTTGCGGTGCAGTTCCACGATCTTGTGCTGCAGGCCGGGGATGCCGATGCCCGAGATGCGCGAGTGCATGCCGGGGAAGTATTCGGCGACCATCGCGCGCGAGAGGCCCACGGCCTCGAAGTTCAGGCCGCCGCGATAGGACGACAGGACCGAGATGCCCATCTTGGACATGATCTTGAGCAGGCCCGCGTCGATCGCCGCGCGGTAGCGGCGCATCGCGTCCTCAAGCGTGCCGTCGAGCAGGCCGCGCTTCAGGCGGTCGGCCACGCTGTCCTCGGCAAGGTAGGCGTTGACCGTGGTCGCCCCGCAGCCGATCAGCACGGCAAAGTAATGTGCGTCGATGCATTCGGCCGACCGCACGTTGAGCGAGGTGAAGGTCCTCAGCCCCTTGCGGGTCAGCCAGGAATGGACCGCGCTGGTGGCCAGGATCATCGGCATGGGCACGCGGTCCGGGCCCTGGCGTTCGTCGGTCAGCACGATATGCGCGGCACCCGAGCGCACGGCATCCTCGGCCTCGGCGCGGATGCGCTCCAGCCCCAGGCGGAGGCCGTCGGATTCGTCCGTGCCGAAGGTGCAGTCGATCACCGTCACGGCCTCGCCGAACTGGCGCATCATCTCGTCGAATTCGGCGTTCGCGACGAAGGGGCTTTCCAGCACAAGGATCTCGGTCTGGGCCGAGCTTTCGTCGAGCACGTTCTTGAGGTTGCCGAACCGGGTCTTGAGGCTCATCACCCGGTGTTCGCGCAGGGAGTCGATGGGCGGGTTCGTGACCTGGCTGAAGTTCTGCCGGAAGAAGTGGCTCATCGGGCGGTAGCGGTCCGACAGCACCGCGGGTGGCGTGTCGTCGCCCATGGAGGCCACGGCTTCCTTCCCGTCCTCGGCCATCGGCGCCAGGATCTGCTCGAGCTCCTCCATCGTGTAGCCGGCCGCGATCTGGCGGCGGCGCAGCTCGGCGCCCTCGAACAGCGCCCTCTCGGGCACGTCGCGCATCATCTCGTTCAGGTCGACGATCTTCTCGGCCCAGTCGCCGAACGGCTGGCTGGAGGCCAGGCGGT
>FWPV01007562.1_pt1 | contig 19612 bp, 13 predicted proteins | sample 2228371 | NCBI WGS metagenome assembly FWPV01 (sample SAMEA103939776, study PRJEB20133) | metagenome
GCCGCTGCATGATCTTGCCGTTACGAGAAAGCAGCGCGCCCTGGTCGCCCCATACGGTTAACTCCTCCCACCACATGGGACTATCGCCGATGATCGAGAGGGTGCCCAGCGCCCCGTTGGTGAAGCGCAGGCTGACGGCCGAATCAATATCCACCTCGCTACCATGGTTTTCCATGTAGGCAAAGACGCTTTCGGCCGCCAAACCGGTCGTCCAAAGCAGAATATCAATCAAGTGGCTGCCCGAATCGTTGATCTGGCCGCCGCCGCTCAGGGCCTTGCTCTGTCGCCACGTCCCTCTCGTGCCGCGCAGCCAGTTCTGCGATTGCAGCGCCGCGACGTACTGAAGCTTGCCCAGGACGCCTTTCTGGATTTGATCGCGGATGTATAAATACGGCCCCTGGAAGTGGCGCTGGTACGAGATCATGAAAACCTTGCCCTTGCCCGCCGCGATGAGCTTGTGGGCATCCGGGGTGGTGCACACCAACGGCTTTTCCATAAGCAGATGCTTGCCCGCCGCCAGCACATCCAATCCTTGTTGGCAATGCTGGGTGTGCGGCGTATGGATCTCGACCGCGTCCATCGGCACTTTGGCGAGCATCTCGCGATAGTCGGCAAAGACGGGCACGCAGGCCATGTCGGGAAAAGTCTCGACCATTCTGGCGATGGCCGCCTGGCTCGGCTCGGCAAAGGCCACGATCTCGGCCTCGGGGATTTCCATCAGCCGCTTGACGTGGGCGCGCGCGATCCCTCCGGCGCCGATGAATCCGATACGCACTTTTTGAACCATGAATCCTCCCTGCACTCCAAAGTAACAATCCTGGTGGCAATGATCAGGCAAAGAAGGGCGTGAGCCACTCTTCCTGAATGTCGGTGCCGAAACCGGGCGCGTCCGTCACGGTGATGTAGCTATCCTTGGGCAAGACGCAGCCGGGCGACCAATCGCATTCTTCCAGCGGCACGCCGGGCGGAGGCCAGATGCCGAACTCGGCCCACGGCATATTGGGCATGGCGATCGTTAGATGTGTTCCGTAGGGATACATGCCGCCGCCGTGCAGGATCACGGTCTTGCCCGCGACGTTGGCCATCTCGGCGATCTTGCGGCAGGCCGTCAGCCCGCCCACCCAGAGCATGTCCGGCTGCAGAATATCCACGGCATCGTTGTCGATCAAGAACTTGAAGGGCCATGGCGTGTACATGTGCTCGCCGGTGGCCAGCGTCTGCCAGGGGAGGCGCTGGCGCACGGCCACGTGCCCTTGCAGATCCTCGGGGATCAGGTATTCCTCGATCCACTTGAGCCGGTAAGGACGCAGGCGCTCCGCCAGGCGCACCGTGTATTCCACGTCAAAGGCCATGTAGCAATCGAGCATGATCTCAACTTGGTCGCCCACCAACGCGCGCGTTTTGGCGACCAGCTTCTCGTTCTCGTCCAGTCCCCAAAGGCCATCCGCCGGGCCATAAGGACAGGCCAGCTTGACCGCTTTGAAGCCCAGCTCCAATTGCCAATCGGTGTCGTTGCCGGTAGCATAGGTAAATATCTTGTCGCGGCATTTGCCGCCCAGCAGAGCCCACACGGGCTTGTTCTGCAACTTGCCCGCCAAATCCCATAGGGCCAAGTCCACGCCGCTCATGGCTACCGAGGTTAGTCCCACCGTGCCATACGGCTTGGACATGCGGAACATCATATCCCAACAACGCTCGATAGCCAGGCAGTCCTGCCCCACGAGGAGCTTGGCGAAATGATCCTCGATAATCGCCGCCACAGGCCGTCCATAAGAGCAAGGTCCCACGCCCCAGGTGCCGTCTTCGGCAGTGACCTTGACCCAAACGCCCTCCCAAGTGGGCATCCACAAACCGCGGATGCGCTTGAACTCGGGGAATTTGCTCATCGGGTTGGCCACCTCGGTGTATTCCGCCCAGGACTCGCGCCGCGGCTTGGTCTTGGGTTGCTTGTGCGGCCGATTGAGCCGCATGGCCTCAACTTTCGCGATTTTCACGTTAGTGCCTCCTGTAGTTATTCGTCCTTCTATAAACATATCTAGAAGGTATGCTCCGTCCTGGCCAGTACGTGCTCCTGCAAATCCGGGTGCAGTTCCACAAAAACGGCGGAAAATCCCCACACCCGCACGATCAGCGTCCTGTATTCGGGCGCGGTCGGGTTGGCGCGTGCCCGCAACAGCGTATCGCGGTCAATGATGTTGAGCTGTAAAGTCGCCGTGCAAGGCAGCTTTAGGAAAGAATTGACAAGCGTCACAAGCTTCTCCAATCCTTCCGCGCCCCGAAAGATCGAGGAGTGTAACGCAATATCAAGCACCGAGCCATGCGAGGCTTCGGTCAAATCCACCTTGGCCGCTGACTTTAGTACAGCCGTTGGGCCGCTGCGATCCATGCCCACGGCGGGCGAAAAGCTGTTGGCCGTCGGCTCGCCCCGCCGCCGGCCGTCCGGAGATGCGGGCAGATCGCTCTTTTTATGGATGCCGAAGGACATAAACCCCGCCGCGCGTTTGCCCCCCGGCCCCTGGCGGTTTTGCCCTCGTTCATGGACGCTGTCGCAATAGTACTCGGCAACATCCTTGATGATGCGATCCACATCGTCGCGATCGTTACCGTACCTGGGCACGCGATTGCGGATCATCTGACGCAACGACTCGTAACCTTGATAGTCCGCCTTGAGCGCAGCAACGAGATCATCCCAAGTGACCGACCGATCCTCGTAAATCAGCTTCTTGATGGCCATCAAGCCATCGGCGGTGTTCCCCGTTTCGGCCAGGATCCAGCCCGAAATGCTATAACGCGCCCCCGCAACCGACCCTTTGGCCAGGCAATCCTCGATGCTGCCCGCAAAGTACGGAAACGTGACGGGATCCTCGGGGGCAGGCCCTTCGGGCATGAACGCGGTGAGGCGCTCCTTGAGATCGGCCATCACCGCGTCAAATGTGGGGTACGGATGCCGCTCCGCCGCCAGCGCCGTCTCGGTTAGCGCGGCCAGCGAGTCATACACCCTGAAGCGGATGGTGCTCTTCCCGCCGATGAGCAGCTCGGAACAGCCGTCGTTGCAATAGTCGCGCGCATCCTCGATGGGGATGCACAACCTCGACAGAGCGGGAATGGCCACCTCGTCGTTGAAGAAGGACAGCGTGTTGGCTCCCTTGGCCAATACGCGGCAGCATTCTCGCAGCAACTCGGGCGGCGAACCGCGGAAAAAGCGCACGTTCAACTTGGGATCCGGCAGCATGAGCTTGGCCGAGGCCTCCAGACACATATACGTCAGCTCGTTGCAGGCGTCCTGACCGTCGGGCGTCTGGCCTGCCAAAGCGATGTTGCGCAGATTGTCATTGTTCAGATACACGCCCGGCGTGGTCTCGTTCACATCGGCGAACTGGTTCAGCTTGATAAACAAGCACTCGAGTAGCTCCTGAGCCTCTTGCTGCGAGAGCCTGCCACTTTCTACATCCCTCTTGTAGAAGGGATACATCCACCGGTCAAAGCGCCCGATGCAGCCATATCCCCCGAAAATGCGCGTGAACTGGAAAAGTTGCAGCGCGGCATGAAACGAGGACGGCGGCTGCGTGGCGATCTCGTGGCAAACTTCAGAGATCCTGACCAAGTCCGTTCGGCGGCTCGCGTCCGTTTCAGAAGCGGCCATCTCTCGGGCGCGCCGGGCGTACTTTTCGGCGAATTGGCAGGCCGCATCGTACGAGATCTCCACGGCGCGGAAAAAGTCCTGTTTTTCAGGATCGGTTTCAACCTGCAGCCTGGCGCGCGCCTCGTCTCTAATGCCAACGAGCCCCTTTTGCAGGATGATCTTGTGGCCTGGCGGATAGTGGGAGTTATAGTAGCCGAGATTGATGGCCGTCCTATCGTTCGGGACGGCCAGGCAACAACCGACGATCAACTCATCCGGCTGGATGAACGGGTCGCTGGCCTCGAGAAGCGCGGCAAAATCGCGGGCGTGTCCGGTTAGCGTGTTTTCGCCGCACCCCACCACAGATTTGCGGACAAAGGCTGCTAGGTGGGTTTTGGCCCAGTACATCTCTCGCAGCCGCCCGATCCTTCCGCCAGGATCAAGCTCCATGTCGAGCACGCCGATCTTGGCCATTGTTTCTGCGTTAACGACCACTCCTGTCACCTCCGAGGCATATGATGGTTTGGGACTTATTACCAACCGTGCTCGCATCCGAGCATGGTTCGCCTTCCTCACTGCCCCAGAGGAAGCTGCACAGGCTGGCCCGTGCGGCCGGATTGGTAGATGGCCAACATCAACTCCACCGATTTGCGCCCCTGTTCGCCGTTCACCAGCGGCTCGCGCTTTTCCAATATGGCACGAAGGAAATCTTGGAGCTGAACCGCATGGTAGGTTGGAATGGCGGGTTTCTTGTACTGGTACCCTGTGTGCCAGGTAGGCGGCTGATCCCATATGGGAGCACGATAGATGTACTCGCCCTTTTGGACATGCTCGCGGAGCGATTCTTCGCGAACATGCTCCTCGCCGGGGATAGTCCAAACGTCGTTATAGCCCACGGCCCCTTCCGGCTCCTCGATGACGCCGACCGAAGCGCCGTTGCTGCCGTGTATGGTAATGCGCGTGCGCGAGTAATACGACGACGTGGACATGCGAATAACGCCCAGCGCGCCGCTGCGGAAGGCCAGCGCCGCCACGCCGTTATCTTCTACCTCGATATAGGGATGGCTTAGGTTAGCCCAGCGCCCCCCGACCGTCTCCACATCTCCCATGTACCACAGGAGCATGTCCAAAGCGTGAATGCCCTGGTTGCACAACACGCCGCCCCCCTCCGTATCCCAGCGGCCGCGCCAGGGGTCGCGCTTGTAATATGTCTCTGTGCGCCACCAGCTCAGCTCGCACTCGCACGAGACGGGCTGCCCGATCTTGCCCTCCACAATCGCCTGCTTGACGCGCAGCGATGCCGGCCAAAAGCGCCGCTGAAAGATCACCCCCAGCGTGCGCCCGGTGCGACGAGCGCAGGCGATCATCGCGTCGGCCTCGCGCAAGCTGACCGCCATGGGCTTTTCGACGATCACGTGGCGCCCGCTCTCCATCGCCGCGATGGCGATGGCCGCATGAGACGGATGGGGCGTGGCTACGGAGACGACTTGGACGCGCTCATCGCGCAGCAATTGGGCGACGTCGGTATAGGTGGCGACGCTGTATGGCTCGTTGGCCGCGCGCAGGCGTTCAGCATTGGTATCGCAAAGGGCGACGAGCGCGCTCTCCGGAAGCTCGGCATACGCTTTGGCGTGGGTGCGCCCTACTCCCAGGCCCACGACGGCAGCTCCTAGTTTTCTCATGTCTTTTATGTAAACCTCACGAGCGAAGAATATTGATGCCTATCAAAACGACGGGCTGCACTCTACGAGTATGCGCCATACTTGCGCACAAGCTCCAGGACATACCGGTACCGCTCCAGACTCACGTTGTTCGGCACCGAGTGATCAGAGTGGTAGACATAGCCCCCGCCCTTCTTGGCAAAGGTCACCTTGCTCGCGATCTCTTGCTCGATGATCGAGGGGTCAGGATCGGCCATGGCGCGCACGTCAATGCCCCCCATGAAAGCCAGGTCGCGCCCATATTGCTTCTTCAGCTCGATCACGTCCATCCCCGCCTTGACCTCCAACGGCTGGAGACAGGTCAGGCCATCCTCGATGAAACGCGGTATCAGATCGCGCACACAGCCGCAACTGTGCAAAATGACCGGCAATCCCCGATCCCTGAAGTAACGGAATAACCGTTTGAGCGTGGGGCGCAATTGTTCGTCATAATGCCGAGGGGAGAACAAGAGGCCGTTGCGATAGCCCAGGTCGCAGGTGAGCCATGCCCCGTCGAACTGGAATCCCCCTTGGGTCATGATCTCGTACATACCGATTGCCAAGTCGGCGTCCGTCTCATACATATCGCGTACCCAGTCCGGTTCGGTGGCGATGGCCATCAGCAATTGCTCGGTGTGGACGTAAAACTGCACCTTGTCGTAGCCGACCATGACCGAGTAACAGACGAAACGGCCTTGCTCACGCGCCTTCAGGCAGCCCGGCAGCCCCCTGCGCCATTCGCGCCGCCCTCGCTCCAGAGCCGACGCCTCGCCGCGCGCATCCTCTGCGCTGCCGGCCAGCCACGTGCCTTCCCAGTCCACACGGTCGCGGCTGGGCGTCAATCGCCCTTTGATCTTTTCCCAATCTGCGCGCGTCTTGCAGGGATAATCAATGATCTCGGGCGTGGTAGAATAATCCTTGTGGTCACGTCGCAGCCCACCAAAAGGTGTGCGATGGACGATGTATTCGTCCGTCTCTTTGATAACCTCCACCGGAAAGCGCGGCGATGTATCCGGCTCAATGCGCACGATCTCATAGTCAAAATACTCGGCCGGGTTCACAAAGGGCATCCCTTCCTTGTGCCAGCGCTCGATGGTAGCCACCCATGGCGAGTCATGGATCGGGACTCTATCCGCTTCCTGATGATTCAGCGCCGCAAGGACTCTCTCCCGCGCGTTCATCGCATAGCCCTCCTTCATGCCGCTTGGCCGTCTGACAACGGCTTGCTCCCCCAACCTCAGCCCGAACTCTCGCGGCCGTGAGATCGGGCTGAGGCAATCACCTGCGAGTCGAGCACCTCAACGCACGATAGCGTAACGATTCCAGCTCGCGCGCTGCTCAAAGGGTTTCTTGGTGCGGCGCGGCGCCCCCTCGGTGGGCACGCCAATGGGCACAACAACCATCAACAGACGATCTGAAGGCACCCCCAGAAGCTGGCATACGGCGTCGCGCTTGGCGGCATCGCGAAAGACGCCGTCCACCCAGCCGCCCGCATAGCCCAGAGCCGTGGCCGCCAAAAGCATGCTGGTCGTCGCCGCTGCATAGTCTTCGAGATAACAAGAGACTCCCGGCCCTCCCTCACCTGGATCTACGACGAGAACGATCATGGCGGGAGCGGTCTGCAAGGGCACGACGCCCGATATCTCCCCGATGCGCTTGCAGAGGTCGGGATCGTTGACGATGATGAACTCGGGCGACTGTTTATTGCCCGCCGAAGGGGCGGCCATGCCCGCCTGGACGATCTTTACTAGATCCTCATCGGGCACCTTGTCAGGTTTGAACGCCACCTTGTGACAATAGCGCTTTGCGACCACTTCAAAGAATTCCATGGTTTCCCTCCTTCACGATTCAGATCTATGAGGCGGACCCCAGCTTGGGATCGGACACGGCACAGTGTAACAGCTGCGCAGGATAATGTCAACGCAATCCACAGCCCGGCGGCGCATAACTAAAGCCAGAAAGGAGATCTATAAACGCAACGTCACGCCCGGCTTTAGGTATGGGCACATCGGTAAGCTCACCCGACACCCCGCCAACATAATTTGGAACCGAGTCTCAACGGGCCAACGCCGTCGCGCCATAGATGGCCGCCATCTCCACCAGGACAACGGCGCCGATTTTCCACACCGCGTCAACCCAAAAGGGCAGGGGATAGAGCTGGATCAGCGTGTCGGTCTCGAGGAAAAGCCAACTCCCGGCGCTGAAGAACATCTCGTGAAAGCGCGTGAAAAAGAGGTCGAAATCAATAAACGAGCTGATCACGATGGCCGCGATCAGTCCTGCGGTGATCCACACTCCCTGGCGCAGCGCGATGGGCACGCTCGGACGGGCAGGTGATGCCCACAGCACGATCAGACAGAGCAAGGCCACGGCCAGGCCAATGCCGTGCGCCCGCCAGAAGGCATCCATCACGACCTTAACGTCTACCAGATGTTGCACCTCGCTATCGAGAAGCGCGACCTCGCCGCGATCGGTGCGCATGGAGGCCATCTCCTCGCGCGAAGCGCGTCCCCGCAAGTAATTCACGATCGTGTCGGATAAACGCAGCCGCTCCTCGGGTGCAAAGCGCTCGGAGGGCGGAAAGCCTTTCTGCGCATATTCGTGTCGCACAAAAGCCGGCGTGACGAACAGATAAAGGGGCGAAAGCAACAAAACGACCGGCATCGCCAGCACGAGAAGGACGCGGGCTATGGCGGCTAACCAAGTTGGCATGATCAAAACTCCCTTCTTCAAGCCGCCTCGCTTCGGGGGCGGCGCGGTGTCGTATGGTGACGAATATTCATCGGCACGCTTGCGCGAGCGCCCAGTAGTTCTCGCCATATCGCCCCGCGCCGACGGCCAGCGCCTGGGCACGCAGCGCGTCGCGCATCTCGTCTGGGCCGCTCCAGAACGTACTGAGCTGCGAGATATAACAGGCCACGGCGTCCATCTTGGCCTGCAGGGCCGCTTCATCTACAAAGACCGTTTGCACGTTCCAGCAGTGCTCAGGCCAGCCCTCGCGCGCGCGGGCAACTGCCAGCGCGTCGCCCGCGTAGGGATAATCCTCGTAGAAAAGCGTGCGCCAACCCTCGCACAATCCCACGAGCGCCGCGCGCTGCACAAGGATATGATCCACATGGTGTCCCGCCGTTAGAGGTACATACAGCGTGGCGCGGCGCGCCTCTGGCACCTGCGCCGTGAAGGCCGCCCAAAGCGCCTGCGCGAACCCGCTTTCGCCGGGGTGCACGTCGGCAAAGATGTGTTGCACGGTGGGATAATAAGCCTCGCCCGAGCGCGGGTCTAGGCGATAGACGCAGTCGAGAAAGGGCAAATGCAGCCCTTCCGCCCCCAGAACGCGCAGTGCGGCCAGGTCCTCCTGCCGCCGCACGCCCACGGGGTCCGCCGCATTCCCCCAGCGCGCCTTTAATTCACGCGCAAAAGCGGTCGGCGCGTCGTTCTGAGGCGAGCCGGCAAAGAACGTAACGACCAACACGCGTGCGCCGGCGCGAGTCTGCTGGTAAATGGTCGCGCCACACGAGAGCACCACATCGTCCAGGTGCGGCGATAGATAAATATGCGCATAACCTTGGCCCGACATGGATGCAAGTATAGTCACCTTGCCCCGCGTTGCCAACCTGAAAGGCTGGGGAACGTTTGCCTCGGCATAGGCGTCCCTAATATTGTAGTCGTCCCGTGCGCCTGTTGACATGGGCGGGGCGAAGGAGGTCATAAAGCATGAAAAGGTCGTTGCTCGTTCTGATCAATGCGGGCCTGATTTTTCTGGTGCTGTGCGGCACCGCCTTGGCCGATGGGATCGTGATTCCCATAGACCGACCCGGCTTGCCGCCGCGGCCCATACGTAGCCTGGCCATCAAATACCATCGCGTGACCGTCAAGATCAATAACCAGGTAGCTGTCACACATGTAGACCAGGTGTTCGTCAACGAGAATCCGTTCGACATGGAGGGCGAATACATCTTCCCCCTGCCCGAGGGGGCGAGCGTCTCGCAATTCGCCATGTGGGTGGACGGCCAACGCCTGGAGGCCGAGGTGCTAGAGCGCGACAAGGCGCGCCAGATTTACGAGGACATCGTGCGGCAAAAGCGCGATCCGGCCCTGCTGGAGTACGTGGGGCGCAATGCCTTCCGCGCGCGGGTTTATCCCATTCCGGCGCGCGGCGAGAAGCGCATTGAGCTCGAGCACTCGGAAGCGCTGTCGCAGGATCATGGGCTGATTCGCTACGTGTACCCGCTGAACACGGAAAAGTTCTCCTCGCGCCCTTTGGAGGAGGTGAGCGTGAGCGTGCAGATCGCCTCGCGCCAGGCGATCAAAGCCGTCTATTCGCCCAGCCACGAGGTGAGCGTGCGCAAGGCCGACGATCAGCGCGCCGAGGTGAGCTATCGGGCCACCGGCGTCCGGCCGGATAAAGACTTTGTGCTCTACTATACGGTGAGCGGCGACGACCTGGGCGCCAACCTGTTGAGCTATCGCGAGGGGAACGAGGATGGCTTCTTTATGCTGCTCTTGGCCCCGCGCAGCGATGTGCAGGCCGAGGCGTTGGTTGCCCAAGATGTGCTCTTTGTCCTGGATACTTCCGGCAGTATGCGCGGCAGCAAGCTCGAGCAGGCCAAGCGCGCCGCCAAGTACGTCCTGGAGCATCTCAACCCGCGCGACCGCTTTAACATGATCTCTTTTAACACGTCCACAAGCCACTATGCCGACGGCCTGCGTCCGTCTTCCGAGACAGGCCAGGCGCGCGCTTTTGTGGACGCGCTGCAGGCAACGGGGAGCACCAACATCGTGCGCGCGCTGGAGGAGGCACTGGCTCAGACGGCCCCCGATCGGCCTCAGATCATCCTCTTTTTGACCGATGGCCTGCCGACGGAAGGCGAAACGCGCACGGAAAAAATCCTCGAGCGCGTGTCCAAAGTCGCCAAGCCTAATGTGCGTATCTTTTGCTTTGGTGTGGGCTATGATGTGAATACGGTCCTGCTAGACATGTTGGCCCAGTCGAACCGCGGCGCGACCGTCTATGTGCGCCCCGAAGAGGATATCGAAGGAGCGGTGTCTTCGCTTTTTGAGAAGATCAGCAAGCCCGTCCTTTCGGACGTGGCGCTTGATTTTGGGAGCGTGCGCGTCGAAGACGTGTATCCGTATCCCCTGCCCGACCTGTTCGCCGGGGGGCAACTCGTTGTGGTGGGGCGCTATCGCAACGCGGGCGACACGACCATCACCCTGCGCGGCACAGTGAACGGCAGGGCGGCCAGTTACACGTTCAAGGGGATGCGCTTTCTCCAGAGCGGCGGTGCCGATTTTATCCCGCGTCTGTGGGCCACGCGCCGCATCGGGCATTTGCTCACGCAGATCCGCCTGCACGGCGCCGACAAAGAGCTAGTGGAAGAGATCGTGCGGCTGAGCGTGCGCTATGGCATCGTCACGCCGTACACATCCTTTTTGATCAACGAAGATGAGGATGTGCTGCAGCCCAAAGCCATGGAAAAGGTCGTCGAACGGGAAATCGGCCGCGCTCCGGCGCCCGCGTTGCCGGCTCAAGGCATGGGAGGCGGCGGTCCCGTGCCCACGCCGGCGGTCTCGGGGCAAAAAGTGGTGGAAAGGAGCATCGCGCAGGAGGCGCTGCGCAAAGCCGAGGAAGCCAAGCGCAGGAGCCAGGAACAACAATCCGAGCCTGCCGGCGCCACGCCGGTGGACGAGCTGCACGAGCCGGCACCGCCGGTCCGGCACCGCTCGCTGTTCTCGCTGGAGCCGCGCGAACCCGCAGCAGCGCCGGCAGTGGACCCGGAGCCCGCCGCCGCGCCGATGCACGCCGTTGCAGCAGAAGCCGTCGTCATCGAGCCCCCGCGCGACGAAGTGCAGGACTATCTCGCTGCCGAGCCGGTACCGGAAGACAACTCACCACCACCGCACAGCAACCGGCGCCCCGGCCGCCAGACCCGCGACCAGCTGGCTGCAGCCTCGGTGTTCGCCGCCAAGCAGGCCGCCCGCAAGGACCCGCGCAAGCAGACCCGGCTGATGGCGCTGCTCGGTCTTGGCCTCACGGTCAGCCTCGGCGGTGGTGCCACGCTGTGGTATCTGCAGAACCAGTCCAGTTCCGGCCTCGCCATCAACCCGGCCATCGCCAACTATGATGTGGCCAGCCGCGGTTTCCTGGATGAGCCAGGCGCCGCAGCAGCCGCTGCCGAGCCCGGCGCAAGTGCCGCACCGGCCGTTCAGTCGCCGGCAGCCGACACATCAACAACTGCGGCGGCCCCTGTGGCGGAAAGCCCTGCAACGGCGACGACGGCCAATACAGACCAGACCGCCACAACGGCAAGCTCTGCCGCAGCAACACCGCCGGACGAGACCGAAGCGGCGAGCACCGTGCTGGCGGATACCGCCACTGTTACTGCAGCAGAGGGAGCTGTAGCAGGGGGTGCTGCCGGGGCCGAGACAGCGACACAAGCGCCTGCCACGGCCGAGCTGAGCCCTGCCGCCGCTGCCGAACTGGCCGCCGCCGCCGTGGCATCGACCCAGGCCCGCAACCCCGCAGCAGCGCCTGCCACTGCCGACAGCGCACCTGCAGCTGCCGACAGTGCTGTCGCACAGACCGACAACGCCGCTGCGCTTGTCACTGCAGTACCGGCTGCTGCGGCACTGGCGGCAACCACTGCGGCGATGGATACCGGCACCGCCCCGGCGACAACCACGGCAGCGCCCACCGTGCGCACGCTGGAAATTTCCCGCTCCAGCGGACGCAGCAGCGTCAACAGCACACTGCAGTCGGCCTACAACACCTTCCAGAGCGGCGACCTGCAGGCAGCTGCCCTGCTCTACCAGGAAGTGCTGGCCGAATTGCCCAACAACCGCGATGCCATGATCGGGCTGGCAGCCATCCGTCTGCGTGCCGGCGACTTTGCTGCCGCGCGCCAGCTCTACGCGCAACTGCTTACGCTGAACCCGCAGGACCCTTACGCGCGCACCGGCCTGCTGCAGGCCACCCAGGCCAGCAATGACCCCGCGCACGAAACCGAACTCAAGACCCTGCTGCAGCGCCATCCGGACCTGGCGCCGCTGCACTTCGCACTGGGCAACCTGCATGCCGCACAGCAGCGCTGGAGCGAAGCGCAGGCGGACTATTTCAACGCATTGCTGTATGCCGGCCGCGACAGCAGCACGCCGGTGAGCCCCGACTATGCCTTCAACCTGGCGGTGAGTCTGGAGCAGCTGCAGCAGCCTCAGGCGGCACTGGACTACTACCGACAGGCACAGGAGCTGTCACGCGCGAGCCCGCCGGGCTTCGATCCGGCGCTGCTCGCAAGCCGTCTCGCACTCCTGGAACAGACGCTGCCATGACCGCCGCCCAGAAAGACACCAAGAACAATCCCCGCAAGCGCCTGGGCCGCATCCTGCTGGAACAGGGCGTGATCACCGAGGACCAGCTGCGCATCGGCCTGCGCGAACAGCAGACCACGCGCAAACCGCTGGGCGCCATCCTCATCGACATGGGCTTCGTCACCGATTCGATCGTGCGTGACGCGCTCAGCGTCAACACCGGCCAGCGCAGCGTGGACCTCACGCACATCGTGCTGGATGCCGAGACCATCAAGATCGTCAACCAGAGCATCGCGCGCCGCCACAAGGTGCTGCCGCTGTCGTACGAACGCGACACGCACCACCTGACGCTGGCCATGGCTGACACCTTCAATATCGTGGCGCTGGACCAGATCCGCGCCATGAACGGCAGCAACCTGCAGATCACGCCGGTGCTGGCGAGTGACGAAGAGATCACGCGCAACATCGAAACCAACTACGGTTTCGACCTGTCCATCGACGGCATCCTGCACGAGATCGAAACCGGCGAGCTGGACTTCGAGAGCCTCTACGCCGAGGACAAGGGCTACAGCCATCCGATGGTGCGCCTCGTCAACGCACTGCTGGCCGATGCCGTGCAGCGCGGTGCCTCCGACATCCACTTCGAGCCGGAAGACGGCTTCATCCGCATCCGCTACCGCATCGATGGCGTGCTGCGCCAGATCCGCAGCCTGCACAAGAGTTACTGGCCGGCCATGGTGGTGCGCCTGAAAGTCATCAGCAACATGGACATCGCCGAGTCGCGCATTCCGCAGGACGGCCGCATCTCGATGACGCTGTCGGGCCGCCAGATCGACTTCCGTGTGGCCTCGCAGCCCACCACACACGGCGAGAACGTGGTGCTGCGTATCCTCGACCGCAAGAAGGGCATCGTGGCGATGGACAAGCTGGGCCTCTCCGACGAGAACTTCTCGCTGCTGCAGCTGCTGCTGGCGCGCCCCGAAGGCATCGTGCTGGTCACCGGCCCCACCGGCTCGGGCAAAACCACCACGCTGTACTCCGTGCTGAACCACCTCAACACCGAAGGCGTCAACATCATGACGATGGAAGACCCGGTGGAATACCCGATGGCGATGATCCTCCAGTCGTCGGTGAACGAGGCCATCCAGATGGGCTTCGGCGAAGGCATCCGCTCCATGATGCGCCAGGACCCGGACATCATCCTGGTCGGTGAGATCCGTGACCACGTCACGGCCGAGATGGCCTTCCGTGCCGCCATGACCGGCCATCAGGTGTTCTCCACGCTGCACACCAACTCCGCCATCGGCTCGATTCCGCGCCTGCTCGACATCGGCGTGATTCCCGACCTGATCGCCGGCAACCTCATCGGCGTGATTTCACAGCGCCTGATCCGCAAGCTGTGTGTGCACTGCAAGAAGCCCGCCGAAGCCACGCCGCTGGAAAAGCGCCTGCTGGGCTTCGGCGAAGCCGACAAGACGCCGGTGATCTACCATCCGGTAGGCTGTGCGTCCTGCGAAAACCTGGGCTATCGCGGCCGCTGCTCCATCATCGAGATCCTCAAGATCAACGCCGATCTCGACGACCTCATCGCGCGCCGCGCCAGCATGCGCGAGATGGTCAACCTGGCGGTGACACAGGGCTTCAAGCCGCTGATCGTCGATGCCTGCCGCCGCGTGCTGGACGGCACCACCAGCGTGGATGAAATCGCCCGCGTGGTGGATCTGACCGAACGCCTGCGGGATTGAGCGCCGCCATGCCGATCTTCAACTACAAGGCCATGACCCGCGACGGTTTCGTCCGCACCGGCAGCCTGGAGGCCAACAACGAAGCCGACCTGGAAAAGCGCCTGCTGAATCTGCGCCTGGACCTCATCCGCGCCGACACCGCCACCGAACGCAAGGTGGCAGGCGGCCGCCGTGTGGAACGCCGTGACGTGATCCTGTTCTGCATGCAGATGGCCCAGCTGGCGCGCGCCGGTGTACCGCTGCTGGAAGCGCTGACGGACCTGCGCGACTCGGTGGAAAGCCCCGAGTTCAAGGAAATCATCGGCAGCCTCATCGAAGTGATCGAGAGCGGCGAGAGCATGTCGCAGGCCATGGAGGATTTTCCGCAGGTCTTCGACACGCTGTTCATCGCACTGGTGCGTGCCGGGGAGGCCAGCGGCCGCCTGGCCGAGGTGTTCGAATCACTCACCGACATGATCAAGTGGCAGGACGAGCTGGCCAGTTCCACCAAGAAGCTCATCATGACGCCGCTGATCGTGGGTACCGTGGTGCTGGGCGTCACGGCCTTCCTGATGGTGTACCTGGTGCCGCAGCTGATCGACTTCATCGCCAACATGGGTGAGGAGCTGCCGCTGCATACCAAGGCGCTGATCGCCACGTCGGACTTCATGGTCAACTACTGGTACACCTGGGTCATCGTGCCGCCGACGCTGTTCATCATTGCCAAGATCATGATCAAGACGAACCCGGAGTTCCGCTACAAGGCCGACAAGGCCAAGCTGCGTGTGCCCAAGGTGGGCCCGGTGATCCAGAAGATCATCCTGTCACGCTTCGCCAACTTCTTCGCGATGATGTACGCGGCAGGCATTCCCGTGCTGTCCAGCCTGGAAATCGCCGAAAGCATCATCGACAACCTGGTGATCAAGCGCGCGCTGCAGAAGGCGCGCGAGGACATCGAGCAGGGCGATCCCATTTCGCAGAGCCTGGCCAACACCGGCATGTTTCCGCCGCTTATCCTGCGCATCATCAAGATCGGCGAAACCACCGGCAAACTCGACAAGGCGCTGCTGAATGTCAGCTACTTCTACGAGCGCGACATCAAGGACAGCATCGACCGCCTGCAGGCGCTGATCCAGCCGGCCATGACGGCGGTGGTGGGCGGCCTGCTGGGCTGGGTGATGATTTCGGTGCTGGGGCCGGTGTACAGCAGCCTCAGCAACATCCAATAAGGCAACGATGGCATGAGCTTCGGCGCACAGAACAAGGCACTGGTACTGCTCATCACCGAGACCACGGCGCAATTGCTGCTGTGGGAACGGCGCAGACTGCAGGAACTGGCGCTGTTCACCACCAGTCCCGACGACCAGGAACTGTTTGTCGCCGAGCTGCGGCTCTACCCGAAACATCCCATCATTGTCGTCACCGACCTCATCGACGAGAACTTCCGCCACGACACCATCGTGCATGTGGGCGGCAGCGACCGCGATGCCCTGCTCAAGCGCAAGCTGGACTTTGCCTTCCGCAACACGCGCTACCGCATCGGCAGCGTCATCGCGCGCCAGGCCGAAGGCCGCAAGGACGACCGCATCCTGCTCAGCGCACTGACCAAGCCCGAACGCATCGACGTGTGGGCCAAGCTGCTGCTGCAGGAAAAGATGGCGGTGCAGGCCGTGACTTCTGTCGCGCACCTGCTGAATGCCTGGCTGCCGCTGCAGAAACTGGAGCAGGAAGAGTTCCTGCTGGTCAGCAAGCTGGACGCCGACAACAACCTGCGCCAGACCTTCGTGAAGCAGGGCCGCGTGATGTTCAGCCGCCTGGCCTCACTGACCACGGTGCCGGAACGCCGCCTGGGTGTGGAAATCCTGCAGGAAAGCACCCAGCTGCGCCAATACCTGGAGCGCATCCAGTTCCTCAGCTACGAAAGCCCGCTGCGCATCCAGGTGCTGTCGGCGCTGTCCGAGGACAGCATCCAGGTGGAGCCCTTCTCCACCGAACTGAACCGCTTCGAAACCCTGGACATCCGCGACCCCTGCCGTGAGCTCAACATCGAGCTTGAGCGCAGCCCGCTGCTGCCGTCCCACTACCTCATTGCCAACGTGCTGCGGCACAGGAACATCGACAACCTGTACGCACCACCCTCGCTGACCCGTTTCAGCGACCTGCGCAGTTTCGGCCGTCTGCTGCTGGGATCGGCGGCGGCCGTGCTGCTGCTGGGCGTTGGGCTCAATCTGCCGGGTCTGCTGGGCGTTTTCGAAAAACAGGAGCAGGCAGCCACGATGAGCGCACGCTCCATACCGCTGCTGCGCGAGTACGAAGAGTTGACGGCGCGCTTCCCGGCTACGCCGCTGCCACCGCGTGAGCTACAGCTGGTGGTGGACACCTACCGCACCATCGAAGAGCAGCTGCGATCACCCGTGCGGGCTTTGAACAGAATTGCCGCAGCACTGGACGGCGCACCAGGTCTTACCCTCACCGAGATCGAATGGGCTCTGGTAGAGGCCGACCTCGACGCCACACCGGATGCCTTCGGCAACCTTCCGCAGCCACCGTCCCCCCTGCAAGGGCTACCAGCCGACCAGACCCTGACCAATGCGCTGCTGCAAAAGCGCACCGATGTGCGGGTACGGATCAATGGTGAAGCTTACTCACCCCAAAGCTTCCGCACCGCGCAGGAGCAGGTCGCGAACTTCATTGCTGCCCTGGAAGAGGAGGATGGCATTCGAGTAGTCGATCGCCAGATGCCCATCGATGTTCGCCCCGATGTCAGCGTCACCGCCACCATCAACGACAGTGAGGTGCGCGCACCGTTTTCGCTGGAACTGCGTCTGGCTCCCCAGGAAAGCAGCACAGCGGAACAGCTAGCCGGAGCACGGCCATGACCCTCACTGAACTGCGCCGCGAAGACTATCTGGGACTCAGCCTGCATTTCGTGCTGCTGGCCGTCAGTATCCTGCTGGTAGGCGGCATGTTCTATGGCGTTGGCCTGCTGGACACCACCGCCACGCGCCAGCTCAATGTGGCCCGCGGCGAGTTGAGCAGTGCCGAGGCAACCCTGCAGCAGATTGCACAGGAAGAGCAGGTTATCACCAGCTATCTGGAGCCTTACCGCGCGATCGAGGCAGGCGCGGTATCCGGAGCCAATCGCCTCGACATGCAGGAGAGTTTTGCCGAAGTGCGTACGCGTTACTCGCTGTTTCCGATCCAGCTCAACATCCAGCAGGAAGTACGCTATACGCTGCCTTACGCTCCGGAGATAGCCCAACCTGGCGGCCCGGTGGATCTGCTCATCACACAGATCGATACGTCCTTGCCGCTGTTGCACGAGAACGATCTGGCTCATTACCTTGATGCCCTCATCGGTGCCTCTACGCTATTGCTGCCCACCGAATGCACGCTCACCCGCACTACCCAGAATCCTCAGGAACTGCTGCGGCTCGGCCAGCATCTGAATGCCAGCTGTTCCTTCCTCTGGTACAAGTTCCAGCTCGCTACGGCTAACGGAGTCGGTCAATGACTGCTCTGCGCCTCGCCAGCCTCTTCTGCCTGCTGAACACCCTTGCCTCAGTCGTCTGCGCCCAGGCCGAGCTGGAGGGGACGCTGTTTACCTCACCCGAGCAGCGTGCCTACCTCGACTACCTGCGCCAGGACTTTCTGGCGCGCAGCCGCGAGCGCGGCTTCGACATCAGCACCACCGAAGTACCGGATATCCCGACCGCTGACACCGCTGCGGAAGATTCGGCACCGGTTGTCCACCGCCTGGGCGGCATCGTTACGCTGCGCGATGGCACGCAGCGCATCTGGCTGAACGGCCAGGCGCTGGGCGAAGACGAGTTGCCTGAAGGTTTCAGCCTCATCAGCCACAATGGCGCCTTACTGCTGAGCATCATTCACGAGGGGCGCCACTATGAACTCAAGGCGGGGCAGTCACTTGAGTTGGGCGGCGAGCAAGGTCCGCAGGAACACTACGCATTCACGCAACGACAACAAGAGCAAACAGATGCCACCACAATGGATCCTCACGATCCACCGCTGCCGGATGATCAGATCGACGATTCACTGACAGAGCAAGCAGCGGAGCCAGGGCAGCCAAACTCGAATACGCAGGCAACTGCTCAGTCTGCTGCCGATGGCGAGCTGCCGTCCGCGGAATCACTCACCGATAGCATCATGGCGCTGAATCCAGCAGAGATGGAGCTTTTGCTCGAAGCGTTGGAGCAGGCCCAATCAGGTGGTGAAGAAGATGCAGCCACTGAGATTGAAGACGATGACGCCGAATAAACTGACTCTGCGTCAACGAGGTGTTGTGCTCTTGTTGCTTCTGCTGGTGCTGTTCGTATCCGGCTCATCCATCCTGCTGGGAGCACGCAACAACCGGGAGTCTGTATCGCTGCAGAATGATGTCGAGGTTCAACGCCAGCTACAGATGGCGAAAGCAGCCTTGTTGTCATACGCGGCCAATACCGCGGCACTATGGGACAACACAATGGGCCCCGGCTTCTTTCCATGCCCCGATAAGGACATAACCGATGGCAATCCAGCACCGGATGCTTCCTGCAACGGAAATGTGCCTCAGATAGGACGGCTACCGGAGTACGTCAATACAACCAATCAAACCCATCGATTGAATGCTGCTTACAGCGGCGTAGACCAGCAGTTTTGGTACGTTGTTGCACCACGCTACATTTATGACACAGCTACCACAACAAACCGCAGGGCCAACTATCGAACATCCACTACGCACAACAACCTGCGTCTGACTCTAGATGGCAATGGCCCTTATGTCGCACTCCTGATTGCTCCCGGAGAAGCGTTGGCTACCCAGAACCGGACCAACAACCGGAACGACTACACGAACTACCTTGATGGCCAAAACGGTTCTGATGGCTTTGCTTTTTACACCCGCTATGCAGCCATTCCGGCCTTGTTCAATGACAAGATCATCGGCATCACCCTGGATGAATACATGAAGTATGTCGGCACACGTGTGGCAACCGAGATATTCAAGCAGCTGTCTGTTTATCATTCTTCCAATTTCAGATATCCGCCGAGCAGCAGCTCAAGCACCACTTTCCGTTCACAGTTCGATGGCAGCTCAATTTGGCTCCGGCGTCTCACGCCACACAACGGGGAACGCTGGTCCAATACAAGCACGACAGTCACCAGCACCGCGATCAACTCTAACTGGATTCGTTGCTCCGACGATGATCGCGGCTATCTTTATTTTCAAGGCTACAGCAGCATCCGCTGGTACTTCGATG
>FWPV01007563.1_pt1 | contig 19608 bp, 25 predicted proteins | sample 2228371 | NCBI WGS metagenome assembly FWPV01 (sample SAMEA103939776, study PRJEB20133) | metagenome
CCCTCCCGAAGCTGCCCCACAGCCCGCCGCGGGCGCCGGTACCTGTCCTTCCTGCGGAGGAGAGGTCCCCGAGGGCTCGGCCTTCTGCCCCAACTGCGGGACGAAGATCTAGAGGAAGGCCGCCGGCCGCATACCCGGGGAGCGGAGATGGCCGTACGTGCCGCCAGGGTCCTCCTTCCGCTGGCCGCCGCGCTGGCGCTCTGCCTGGCGGCGGCGGGGTGCGGACAGGAGACGCCGGAAGGAACGGTGTACAAGTTCCTGGGCGCGGTGCAGTCCCACGACCTCCCGGCCATGCGTTCCTGCGTCAATCCCGAGGCTCTGAAAAGGGTCTCTGGAGGGGAAGGGGAACTGGCGCGCGCCTGGGAGGGTCTATATCGTATGTATCTCGCCGCGCCCGTGGACTGGCGCATGGCCTTCACGGGCATAAGGCTGGAGACCGACTACCTGGACGGGGAACGTGCCCTGGTGAGGATCGTCTCCGGCCGCTGCGGGCTCTACCGCAGGGCGGGAGGAGCCTGGAGAAGAAAAGGAGAGGTGGATTTTGCGCGCGAGGATTTCGTGCCCCTCTACCTGGTGCGCAGAGACGGCGCATGGTACCTGGAGGCACTCGACCTCTATCTCATCCGCGCCCTCGAGGAAGCGGCGAGCTCGTGAAGCTGGGGAATACATGCGTGTCGGAGAATGCGCGGCGATGTCCGCCACGGCGAGGGGTGCTGCAGGGTCGGATTCGGCACGTGGCGGGCAGGGAACACCTGCGTTCGCGGAGGGTGCGCCGGTTCCGGAAGGCGGTTAGAATATGGAGAGGAACGGAGTCGCTCACGAAAGCTCCGGGAAAGGCCGGGTCAGATAAAAGGACACCCTGCGCCGGCGTTTTCGGCCCCGCCGCGCGCGAAAACGGACATACACGGGCTTGCCCGGGCGGACAAGGGGGTTTGAGTTGCGTTGTCCCAACTGCGGGTTCGATAACCCGGAGGGGCGCCGCTACTGCGAGGAGTGCGGCGAGAAGGTGATGGACCTCGAGGCGTTGAAGGCGCGCGCTCGCAGGCGCTCCCAGCGCGAGGCGGCGCGCTACCGCCGCGAAGCCCTCCGCAAGGGCCTGGACGCGGAGGAGGCCGAGAGGAGGAGGCGCCGCGCCCGCCGCCGCACCAGCCCCCTGGTGGGGTTGCTGCTCCTGGCGGCGTTGGTGGCGGCGGCGGTGGTGCTCGTGGTGGTGCTGGCCGGGGGCGGGGAGAGCGGGCCGGAGAAAGCGGTCAAGGAGTTCTACGGCGCCATCCGCGACAAGAACGTCATGCTCTTCCTCAAGCATACGGACCTGGAGCTTTACAAGATGGCGCAGCGGGGTGAATACGAGCCCGATCCCTACACCGAGGGCATCGATTACGACTACTACCTCCTGGAGGGGCTCAAGACACGCCTGGTAAAGGAGGAGGGGGATTACGCGGAAGTGGAGTTGGTGGGGGGGACCTTCAGGGGCTTCTACAACTCGGGTGGCGACAGCGGCGGCATCGATTTCGCCCAGTACCCGAGGACGGTGCGCCTGGTGAGGGTGGAGGGCACGTGGGTGGTGCAGGATTACCAGCTGGCCAAGCTGCCCTACTACTATGAGGATATCGGACCCGGGGAGCCGGAGTTTCCGGAGGTCGAGGAGGGGGCGCAGGGGCCGAGCTGACAGGCGTAGGCCGGTGCAATATACTTAGGCGGTCGGGACGGAGGCGCGCCGGCCTGAGCGCCGTGCCGGACGCATGATGGGGACCGGCCACTTGCTCCGCTCGCGGGATCGGGGTGAAGTGTCTCTATGGACAGGAGGTCGAGCTTGCGGATACCGAGGTGGTTCGTATATGCCGCTGCGGCGGTGTTCCTTCTCGCCTGCGCGGGATGCGGGTGGAGCAGCGGGGCTTCTTTCAAGGATGACTTCGACCCCGAGGACAGGAGCCCGGTGACGGCGGTCAAGAAATGGTTCAAATCCATGGAGTGGAAGGAGGGCGAGAGCTCCGAAGGCAAGACGGTGCGCGACCCGGAGAAGGGGCGCGATTTCGACCTCTACCTGGAGGTGGTGAATCCCGTCTTCCTCCAGGACGAGAAGGGGCAGTTCGTGGGCATGGAGCAGGTGGATTCCCTGCGGGAGATGTGGAACTCCCGGGAGTGGGAGATAGAGTTCCTGGAAGTGCAGATGGAGGAGGTCAGCAACGACGGCAGGGATGCCACGGTGGCCCTCACCGGCGGGGGTGTGCGCTATATCGGCAAGGAGATGTTCGGTAGCCCCGAGTACAAGCAGGACAGCTTCGGTGACAAGAAGGGCGAGATATACCTCCGCTGGTACGAAGACCCGGATAACGACCCCCTGCTCTTCATCCCCGGCTTCGAAGAGCTGGCCGGCAGGGGACGCTGGGTGGTTGTGGGAGGCCTGGACCTCTCGGAAGATGAACCCTGGGGCGAGACCCCCTGAAAGCCCCGCGACGGCGCCGCTTCAATCCAGCCACACCACGGACGGCACGATGGCGCCGTTCTCTACGGTGAGCACCGCTTGACATCCGTGGCCCGCGAGAGCCGAGGCCCTTTCCGCCCGGGCTTAACGCCGCTTCAATCCAGCCACACCACGGACGGCACGATGGCGCCGTTCTCTACGGTGAGCACCGCGTAGGAGAGGCGGTCGGAGAAGCGCCTGTCGGTGGGGGTGCCGGGGTTCACCAGCAGCACTCCCCTGCGCTCCTCCACGAGGGCTTTGTGGGTATGGCCGAAGACCACCGCGTCCACCCCCGAGAAGCGCGAGAGCACCCTCCTCTCGATGCCCACGGGAGGGCCCGATCCGTGGGTTAGGCCGATCAGCTTCCCTTCCACCTCCACGGTGACCTGCTGTGGCAACACCGAACTCACCTCCGGCAGGTCCATGTTCCCCGCCACCGCGCGCACCGGGGCCAGGGAACGGAGCTCGTCCAGCACCCTCATCTCCACCAGGTCGCCGGCGTGCAGCACCAGGTCCGCCCCGCGCGCCGCCTCCAGGACCTCCCGTGGCAGCGAATCGCCCACCTTGGGTATGTGGGTGTCCGAGATCACCAAGACCTTCGCCATGCCGTCTCCTCCCCCTCGAGAACAATTCGGCTTTTCTTCTCCCGGCCGCCCCGCGCGCCGCGGGTTGCCTTTTCCCAAGCCTGCTATATTATTATAGGAGGTCAGGACCGCGGGAGAACGACATGATCCACAAGAAGAAGAAAGAGCTGCGCAAGAAGGTCCAGGAGCTCCGCGACGCCATAGATCCCGAGCAGAGGAAGCTGCTTTCGGCGCGCGTGGCCGAGAACCTGTGGTCGGTCCCCGAGTTCGCGGCGGCGAAGACCGTCCTCTTCTTCATCTCCTTCCGCAGCGAGGTGGACACCCTGCCCATGATCCGGCGCGCCCTGGAGGAAGGCAAGGTGGTCTGCGTGCCCTGCACCAACGACGGGGACAAGAGCATGGTGGCCTCGCGCATCCTCGACCTGCAGGAGGACCTCGCGCCGGGGAACTACGACATCCTGGAGCCCAGGTGCGAATGCCTGCGGCCGGTGCCTCCGGAGGAGATAGACGTGGTGCTCATGCCGGGCGTGGCCTTCGATCTCTCCGGAGGCAGGCTGGGATACGGCGGCGGCTACTACGACCGCTTCCTTGAGAAGTGCAGCCCCCGCTGCCGCCTCATCGCCGTGGCCTTCGAGCTGCAGATCGTGGAGCACGTGCCCTGCGCCGACCACGACGCGCGCATCCACAGCATCGTCACCGAGAAGCGGGTCATCGACTGCCCCGCCGCCTGCCGCCTGCGCTGACCGTGGCAGGCCGGCCTCACCTCCGCGTGGTATAATCAACCAGTACAGGCTGCGGGAGCCCCGTGCGCGGAAGTCGCGAAAAGCATGCGCGAGCGGTCGCAAAAGGCGGGCGCCGGGCTCGGCCGGCACGGTCTCGAGGCCGGGCAGGGCGCGGGGATACCGGACCCACCGGCGAATAAGCGGGAGTGATATGACCTTGGAGGACAGCCATGCCCGCCAGGGAGGGGCGCAGGAGAAGGAGGCTGACACGCCGGGAACTGCTGCTGTTCCTGGCCGTGCTCGGCCCCGGCATCATCGTGAACATGGTGGACACCGATGCCGGGGGCATCGCCACCTACTCCGTTTCCGGCGCCCGCTACGGCTATAACCTCCTCTGGGTCCTCACCGTCACCGCCGTCTTCCTGGCCCTCATCCAGGAGGTCATCGTGCGCCTGGGGACGGTCACCGGCAGGGGTTTGGCCGCCCTGATCAGGGAGCGTTTTTCACTGCGCGTGACCGCCCTGGTGATGCTCGCCCTGCTCTTTACCAACTTCGCCAACACAGTCTCAAACTTCGCCGGGCTGGCCGCCAGCCTGCAGCTCTTCCATCTCCCTCCCCTGCTGGCCATACCCCCCCTCGCCTTCGCGGTGTGGTGGCTGGTGGTCAAAGGGACCTACAAGCGGGTGGAGAAGATCTTTTTGGTGGTGAGCCTGGTCTACGTAGCCTACTTCGTCTCCGCCTTCCTGGCCGGGCCGGACTGGTCGGAGGTGGGGCGCTCGCTGGTGGTCCCCAGGCTGAGCATGGAGACGCCCTACCTCGTGCTGGCGGTGACCAACATCGGCACCACCATTGCCCCCTGGATGCTCTTCTACCAGCAGTCCTCCATCGTGGACAAGGGGCTGGACGCGGAGAAGATCGCCTACGAGCGCGCCGACACCCTGGTGGGGGTGTTCTTCGCCGTGGTGGTGGGGATGTTCATCATCATCTGCTGCGCCGCCGCTTTCTATTACAAGCCAGGGGTGGGCGCCGTCAACATCACCTCCGCCGAGGAGGCGGCGGCCGGGCTTGCTCCGGTGGCGGGGAGCTACGCCTCTTACCTCTTCGCCTTCGGTCTCTTCGCCGCCTCCCTCTTCGCCGCCTCCATCCTTCCCCTCACCACCGCCTACACGGTATGCGAGGCCTTCGGCTGGGAGGCGACCATCGACCGCCCCTACCGCGAGGCGCCCCAGTTCTACCTCACCTACACCCTGTTCATAGCGGGTAGCGCCCTGCTGGTGATGATCCCCCGCATCAACCTGGTCTTCATCATGGTGGCCTCCCAGACTTTGAACGGCATCCTGCTGCCGGTGATCGTGACCTTCATGATGATCCTGGTGAACGACCGCGAGCTGATGGGAGAATATGCCAATTCGCCGCGTTTCAACGCCGTGATGTGGACGGTGACGGCGTTTCTCTACCTCGTAAACCTGGCCATGATCGTGTCCACTTTTATGCCATCCGGATAAGGGGGTGAGGGTGCGTGGAGGAAGGCCAGATGATGCTGGCATCCCTGCTCAGGCGTGAGGTCAGGGACGCGAAGGACCGGGAGGTCGGCCACCTGGAGGACCTCGCTTTCGACCTAGTGGCGAGGCCGCCCGTGGCCACCGACATCGCCGTACACCTGGAGTGGACGGACCGCGTGGGGGAGCTGCTGCTTCCCCGGCCCGTGGAGGACATCGTGCTCCTGCTGCCGTGGTCGGAGGTGGAAGCCCTGGAGCCGGAGGCGGTCTACCTGCGGCATGAGCATCCCCGTTTCGAGGTCTCCTCCAGCGAGGGGAAGCTGCTCCTGCGCAGGGACGTCCTCAACAAGCAGATGGTGGACTCGGAGGGGAACCGCCTGCAGCGCGTGGACGCGGTCATCCTCAAGCGCGAGGGAGTGCTGCTCTTCCTGGAGGGGCTGCAGGTGGGCATGGAATGGTTCCCCGCGGGGAAGCGGATGGAGCGCCTGGTGGGGAAGCTGCGCCGCCGCTACAACCGGCCCGGGGAGGCGAACGTCATCCCCTACGAGGCCATCGTGCGCGTGGACGAGGAGGCCCTGGTCATACGGACCTGAAGGGCCGGGGGGCGCGCGAGGGCCCTAAGTCGTCGGCTTGAGCAGGACCTTGTGCTCCAGCAGGGTGATGGAGGCGACCTCGGCCTCGAGGGTGCTCTCCTCCCCGATGATGTTGGAGAGGATCACCTTGCCCCCTTCCTCCCGGATGCTTATCACGTCCTCCATGACCAGCCGCTCTTCCTCGCCCTCCAGAAGATAGGCGTGTGATTCGCACATCTCAGCCACCTCCGGCGTTCTTGAAGCTGATGCTGCGCACCAGGTGGTTCCAGCTGCAACCTATGCACACCTCCACCACGTAGCAGGTGAAGTCGCGGTAACGTTTCCTCAGCCCGTCGAAGACCACCTCGGTGGGGAACACGCGGCCGTTGTCCCCGTCGAGCTCGTTGCCGTAGACGAAGTTGAGCAGGCGCAGGTTGTGCTTGCGGCAGACCGGGCAGAGGCACGAGGTGGTCTCGCCCACGTTGGTGGCGATGCGGCGGATCTCGGGATGGGCGTCGCAGACGTCGTAGACCGAGAGGCGCCCGCAGCGAAAGTCGCGCAGCACGGAGCGCTTGCGCAGAGTGTAATCCACCGTCGTCGCCACGCTTCTCATCTTCCCTCACTCCCATTCCGTCGCGTCCATTATACCCCACGTGCCGGGAGGCGGTGTCGTCGTGGATCAGGATGAGGATCGGGCCCCCGCGCGCCGGGTGCCGCAAGCATCTCGTAGATCGGATCGTGGCGCTCAACCATGGGGTCCCCGGGCGCCGCCTGCGACGAAGTCTACAACCTCATCCGGAACGTCACCGGGCCCCCGCGCGCCGGGCGGCGCCTTTTAGGTCTGCTGGTCGTTGCTCTCCAGGCCGCGAAGGTGGGCCACGTCGTTCATGTGCCGCAACACCCATCCCCGCTCCCCGCGGGTGATGACGTTGATCGCCCCGTTGGACTGCTCCACCCTCCAGATGCCCCGCGTGGGCAGGTCGAGGACGATGCAGATGACCAGGCGGTTGATGAGCTTGTGCCCCACCACCAGCACCTTTCCCGCATGGCGGGAGGAGAGCCACTCCAGCCCCCGGCGCAGCCTCTCCCTCACTTCCCGCACCGATTCGCCGCCCGGGAAGACGGCCTTCTCGGGGTCATCGGACCAGGCCGCGAACTCCTCCGGCCAGGCCTCCCTGATCTCGTCGACGCTCTTTCCGCTCCACTCGCCGTAATCGACATCGAGGAAGAAATCGAGGGCCTCCACCTCCGCCCCGTGCCGGGCGGCGATGGCGCGGGCGGTCTGCATGGAACGGGCAAGGGGGCTGGAGTAGAAGGCCTCGAAGCTCTCGCCTTCTAGGTAGTGAGCCGCCGCCTCCGCCTGCTCCCGCCCCCGTTCGTTCAGCGGGAGATCGACGCGGCCGCGGAAGACGTCCGCGCGGTTGTATTCCGTCTCTCCGTGTCTTACCAGCACGAGGTCCAAGACTCTACCCTTTCTCCCAGATTTTCATAGCAGTGGTTCCGTTCATTTGAGCGTGGGCGCTGCTGAGGCCCGCGGGGATGAAGGCGTTCCGTTCAACCCGAGGCCCTGGCGGCATCCAGGGCTTCCATGTAACCGAGGGTGGTGTAGTAGACGGCGCGGTCGAAGTAAAGGACCACCTGGTTGTTGAGCTCCAAGGCCTGATAGAGCTCGAGATTGGTCTGGGTGAGTCCCTCAGAGAGCACCTCCAGCCACAGGTACCGCTTGAGGAGGATGAGGGCCATGATCACTTCCTCGAGCCGGAACCCCTCCTGGTAGCGGCGCTGTCCCAGGTTCATATAGAAGTGCCTTATCTCCTCCTGCTTGGTTTCCGGGCTCAACCAGTACCCCAGCCGCTCGTAGACCGCCATGGCCCGCTCGAAGAGGAGTTCCTCGGGAAAGTGGTGGTAGGTGGGCGTGTATTTGGACTGCCTGACTTCCTTCAACCAGAGTTTGGCCACCTTGTCCGCCCTGGTCTCGATCATTTTCACGAATCGTCTGGTCAGCACGGCAACCTCCGCAGGTGCGATATCCGTTCGGGCTCCATGTAGGGCGAAAGACAGGGATATTATAACCGTTTCAAAGCCCTTTTCAAATCGTCCCCGTCTCTCACGGGACGGCGCACTCCCCGCCGTCGCCGCGCAGCTTGTCCAGGCCGTGGGGGAGGGCGGGCATGATGACCTCCAGGTTCTCGCGCGCCCCGCGGGGGCTTCCCGGGAGGTTCACGATGAGGGTGGAGGAGCGCAGGCCGCTCACGGCGCGCGAGAGCATGGCGTGGGGAGTCCTGGCCAGGGAGGCGGCGCGCATGGCCTCTGCGAAGCCCGGCGCCTCTCTCTCGATGACGCGGCGCGTGGCCTCCGGGGTCACGTCCCGGGGACTCAGGCCCGTGCCCCCGGTGGTGAGGACCAGGTCCACCTTGAGCTCGTCGCAGTAACGCACCAGGCGCTCCGCGATGGCCTCCTCCTCGTCGGGGACGACCTCGCGGACCTCCACGCTCCATCCCCTGGCGAGGACGGCCTCCTCCAGGGCCGCGCCCGAGAGGTCCTCCCGCTCTCCGCGCGAGCCCTTGTCACTCACCGTGAGTATCGCCACCCGGTATGTCGTCAACCTTCCTGCCCCCCCGCTCTTTTCCGTTCTTCGCCTCGAGGCCCGTCCGCCCCGGCACGCCGCCCTTCCGCCGCCGCGGACCGCCCCGAGGCCGGAGGTGATGCGCGCCCCGTCTTTTTTTGAGTCCGTGCCGCTTCGCCCTCCGGGCGCGGCGTTCCGGGACGGCCTTATCCCACTTTCCGCACCGCGTCTCCGGGCACGACGGCTCCGCCCTCGATAACCCGCGCGAAGATCCCCTCGCGGGGCATGATGCAGTCGCCCGCGGCGTAGTAGATGGCGCAGCGGTCGACGCATTCTTTGCCCACCTGCGAGACCTCCAGGACCACCTCGTCGCCCACCCGCAGGCGGTCCCCTATCTGCAGCGAGAGGAGGTCGATGCCACGGGTGAGGAGGTTCTCCCCGAAGGCCCCGGGCTTGAGGCCAGCGAGGCCCTTTTCCCGCATCTTGTCCACGCTCTCGTCCGCCAGCAGGCTTACCTGGCGGTGCCCGAAGCCGTAATGCGCGTCGCCCTCGATGCCCTTATCGGGGACCAGCACCACCCGGTCCACCGCCTGTTTCTGCACGTGCTTTTCCGCGCTTACGCAAACCGCCTCTATCCTTCCCTCCGCCATTCAGAGCTACCTCCGGCTCAGTCCGTATCCGGGTGTCATGGCCCGCCACCCTTTACTCTTCCCGCCGATACGCCCCCGACTTGCCGCCGGTCTTGAAGAGCAACTTCACCTCGGTGACCGCCATGTCGCGGTCCACCGCCTTGCACATGTCATAGATGGTGAGGGCCGCCACCGCGGCCCCGGTAAGGGCTTCCATCTCTATCCCGGTGCGGTCCCGGGTCCGGGCGGTGACCACGGCGGTGATGGCGGAGGCCTCCTCGTCCACCTTGAACTCCAGGTCCACCCCGGTGATGGCGATGGGGTGGCACATGGGGATGATCTCGCTGGTCTTCTTGGCGGCCATGATCCCCGCCACCTGGGCCACCGCCAGCACGTCGCCCTTCTCGATCCCGCCGCCCGTGATGAGCTCGAGGGTGGACCTCCGCATGGTCACCGTGGCCTGGGCCACCGCCTCCCGCGCGGTGACCTGCTTGGCCGACACGTCCACCATCCTGGCGCGTCCCGAAGCGTCCAGGTGGGAGAGCCTGCCTTTTTCCCTCTCTCCGGTACCCGACATCCCTCAGCCTCCTATCTGGGACATGGTCCTGCCCGGGGCGCCGCTGGCCAGCCCCCCGTGGTCGCGCGGCTTGGCGGCCAGGGAGGCCCGCAGGGCGGCGAGGATGTCGGCGTCTCCGCCTCCCTCCCGCATGATCACCAGGAGGTCGGTCTCCGAGGGGGAGAAGAGGCAGGGCTTGAGCTTCCCGTCCGCGGTGAGGCGCAGGCGGTTGCACTGGGGACAGAAATGCGAGCTCACCGGGGATATGAAGCCGATGGTGCCGCGCGCGCCCGGCAGGCGGAAGTAACGCGCCGGGCCCCCTCCCCGGGGCGGCTCGCATCGCCTCAGTTCCCCGTGCCTCTCCAGCGCCTCCCTGATCCTCTCCGCGGGCACGTAAAAGCTGCCGTCGACCACCCCGCAGGGGCTCATGTATTCTATGAACCTCACATGCACCGGGAGGCGCCGCACCAGGGACACGAAATCCTCCAGCTCTTCGGGGAGGTGGGGCAGCACCACCACGTTGACCTTCACCGGGTCCATGCCCGCCGCCAGGGCGGCCTCCAGGCCCCGCAGGGCGTCGCCCAGCCTGCCGGTGCGCGTCAGGGCACGGTAGGTCTCCTCGCGCAGGGAGTCGATGCTGATGTTCACACGGCGCAGGCCCGCGGCGGCCAGCCTCTCCGCCTGGTCAGCGAGGAGGGTGCCGTTGGTGGTGAGGGAGAGGTCGAGGGTGGGGCGCAGGGACGCCACCTCGCTCACCAGGTACTCGAGGTCCTTGCGCACCAGGGGCTCGCCTCCCGTGAGGCGCACCTTGCTGATGCCCGCCTCCACCGCGACCCCGAGCACGCGCACGATCTCCTCGTAGGTGAGGACCTCGGCGTGGTCGAGGTGGGGCACCCCCTCGGGGGGCATGCAGTAGACGCAGCGCAGGTTGCAGCGGTCGGTGACCGCCAGCCGCAGGTAATCGATCTTCCTGGCGTAGGGGTCTTTAAGGGAGGTCATCTATATCTCCCGGACGCGTAAAAAATAGGGCGAACCCGCGCCGCCACATGCGTAGATCACCGCCTATGCAGGTCTTTCGCTCACGTTGGAGATTATAGCACAGGGGTCGGCAGAGGACCCGGCGCGAGAGCATGCCCTTCGGCCCGCGCGGTTTTCCGACCGTCTTTCGCTGCTCCCGGCACGACGACTCCGTCGCGTGCGGAGCGGTCTCGGGATATGCGCCGAAAAGGACATGGTCATAAGGATTTAAGCCGATGCACGCGCGCGTCTCGGGAAAAGACCGGCGAGGAGAGCGCGGGATCTCGAGATGTCCCGTGCTGCGGTCCATGATCCGGTACCCGATGTCGGGCCCGTTCTTCCATACCCGAAGGATCCTCGATCCTGTCACGATGGTTATCCCTCGATGCCGCCGGATTTTCCTTGTCGTGGCGAGCCACACGCGCCGGTGGTGTTTATCGCGGACAGCGAGCTGGGGGTTGCGCCAGGAATGCACAATTGTATATACATTTAATAATTAAACTGTAACGGCAGCGGATATTCGAAGGTGAAAACGGGCAAGGTGAATGAAAAGAAGATAAATCCGAAAGACTATACCCCGGCATATTACCAGCTTGCTCAGATCCTGCGCGAGAAGATAATGGGCGGCGAGCTGCGTCCCGGTGACCGCATCCCCAGCGAGGAGGAGTTGGGGACGGAGTATGGCCTCAGCCGCATGACCGTGCGCAGGGCTATATCCACCCTCTCCGAGGAAGGGTTGCTGCGCGGAGAGAGGGGGAGGGGCACCTTCGTCGTCGAACCCAGGGTGGACGGCGGCCTCTTCCTCATCCCTGATTTCCATACGGAGATGCGCAACCGGGGCTTCTCCACCCGCGTCAGGCTGCTGGGCGTGAAGGCGGTAAAGGCAGGCGGGGTGCCGGCGGAGAAGCTTGGGATCAGGCGGGGGAGGAAGGTCCTGTATCTGGAACGGGTACTGGAGGGAAACGGGGAGCCCCTGGTGTTCGACCGCAAATATATCCTCTACGACAAGGCCCAGCCGTTATTGGAGGAGGAACTGGGTCTCGGTTCCACGGCCGATCTCTTCCCCGGGGGTTCGGGATTGAAGCCGGTGCGGGCGGAGCTGAACCTCACCGCCACCGTCCTCTCGGCTCGCGAAGCGGAGCTCCTCGCGAGCAGGAAAGGGGCTCCCGCCTTCTGCATGGAGCAGCTGCTCTATGCCGCCAACGACCTGAGGGTGGTGTGGGGCTGGATGATCTACCGGGGCGACAGGTTCTCTTTCGCCTCGCTGAGCCGACCGCTGTGAGGTGATGAAGAATGATCGGGAACGATCTGGCCGAGGGACTTATGCTGGCCGTGGCGGACGTGGAGGAGGAGAAGGCGTTGGAGCTCGCGGGGGAGATGATCTCCCGCGGCGTGGAGCCCCTGCTCATCATCGACGCCTGCCAGAAGGGACTGGAAATGGTCGGGAAGAGATATGAACGCAGGGAATACTTCTTGAGCGCCCTGATCATGTCCGGCGAGATCTTCCGTGAGATCACGGTGATGCTGGAAAAGAAGGGATGTTTCAAGCCTTCCGAGGACGAGGACGCGCCCAAGGTGATCCTGGGCGCGCCCCTCGGAGACATCCACGACCTGGGGAAATATATCGTCTCGGTGCTCCTGCGCCGTGCGGGATTCCGGGTGATCGACCTGGGGGTGAGCATTATTCCCGCGAGGTTCGTGGAAGCGGCCGCAGAGGAAGACGCCCGCCTGGTCGCCATGAGCGCCCTCATCACCGCCGCCTACGAGCCCATCAGGGAGACGGTCGCTGGCTTCGAGCAGGCCGGCTTGCGGGAAAGGGTGAAGATAATACTGGGTGGAGGCGCCATCAACCAGATGGTCTGTAACCACACCGGCGCGGACGCGTGGAGCAGGCAGGCTACGGACGCGGTGAAGTTCGCCCGGGAATTCCTGGTAGGAACGACCGGCCGGGGATAACCCTGCCAGGCCAAACCGGGAACCAGGATTGAAACCGCGCGTTGTCCTCGGGCCCGAAGGCGGGCTCAACCCTTGTCGTAGTAGCCGTACTTGACCACCGAATTGAAGAAGACCTTCACGTTCTCCGGTTTGGCGTTGGCGTCCATCTCGCAACCCGTACCCAGGATGAAGCCGCCGCCCTTGCCCACTTCCTCGATGAGGCGATGGCAGTACTCGTCCACCTCGCTGGGCGAGCCCATGGCCATCATGGCCGGGTGCACGTCTCCGTAGATGCACATGCGGTCACCGAGCACCTCCTTGGCCTTGAAGATGTCGGAGGTCCCGTCGAACTGCACGACGCACTGGCCGGCCGGCAACACCCTAAGCGCTTCAAGGTTGAGGTCCCAGTTCCCGTCCAGATGCAGGATGCTGGTGATGCCGGCGTCCGCCAGGCGCTCCACCAGCATCTTCACCGACGGCAGGGAGTATTTCCTGAACTGCTCGGGGGAGATGAAATCGTTGGACGAGCGGTGTAGGGTTATCTGGGTTCTCCTTATGCCGAAGAACTTCACCGCCAGCTTGATGGTCGCGGCAAAGGATTCCACCAGGGCTTCCGCCGCTCTCACGATCTCCTCGGGGCGTTGATAGAGGTCGTTGACGAAGGGGATCAGCCCGCGGGAGAGGGAGAAGGCGTCGAAGGGGAGCATGCGGGGGCCCATGGAGTACCACATTGTGACCCCCCTCTCCACCCATTCCCGGAGTTCCCATACGTAATGGGCCATCTGCGCCACGAAGCGGGAGATCACGAAGGGGTAGACCCGCCAGCTGTCCTCGATATGATCGTATATCCTCGGCAGCAGCATCCTGGCCATGCGGTCCCAGGCGAGCGCAGGGGTCTTCCTGCCCAACTCGGCGATCACCCGGTAGTCCTCCGGTTTCATGATCTCCGTCTCGATGAACTGGCGAACGTAGTCCGCCGGCAGCTCGAAGCCCGGCTCGAGGGTCTTCATGGGTATGTAATACGAGGCGAGCTCCCGGTAGTAGTAGTGAAACATGTAATATGCATCCCAGGGTCCGAGCTCGTCGAAGACCCTGAGCGCGGCTTTCGGATAGAGCTTGTGGTCGAACAGGTCCGCGTAGGTTATGCCGGTATAGTTGGAGATGAAGTAGTAGACCGACGGGACCACCGGCACCCGGTCCGGTATCTGGAGGCGGCAAGCCGCCTGGATGCGCTCCTCCGTGGTCATGGTGTCACGGGGATGGATCTTCCTGGTCACCTTGATCATCATCACCACTCCTCCCGTCGCCCGGCCCCTACCGTCCTGCGGAAGGGGGGATGAACCTCTCGGCCAGCCTCAGGGCTTCGGCGGGGTTCAAGCCGAAGCCGTCGGCGCCGGTATGGTCCACCACCCTCTCGTTGACCGGGCCTCCCCCGATGATCACCTTTATACCATCCCTGAGGCCGGCTTCGGTGAGGGCGTCCACGGTGTTCTTGATGGAATCGAAGGAGGTGGTCAGCAGGGCGGACATGGCCACCAGGGTGGCTCCCGTCTCCCTGGCCTTGTCCACGAAGGCCTGGGGAGGGACGTCCACCCCCAGGTCGTGCACCTCGTAGCCGGCGCAGCGCAGCATGGTGGCGACGAGGTTCTTGCCGATGTCGTGGATGTCGCCCTGCACGGTGCCGATGACGATGCTCCCCTTGCTCGCGGTCGCGCTTCCCTTGAGGTGGGGCTCGATCAATCCCACCGCTCTCTTGAAGATCTCCGCGGACATGATCAGGTCGGGAAGGAAGTATTCCCGGGCCTCGAACTTCTCGCCCACCACCGACATGCCCTCCCGCAGCGACTCGATCACCGCGAGCGGTTCCGCGCCTCCGGAAAGAGCCGCCCGCACCTCCCGCAGGGTCTCCTCCTCCTTTATCTGCGCCAGGAGGACTGCAATGTTCTCGCTCATGGGATCTTCTCCTTTCCCGCAGGGTTGACTGCCTTTCTTCCCGTCCTGGCTCCGGGGTCAGGCCCCGCAGCCCGCAACGTCCTGCCGTTGGGTCTGGCCGCCGGTATTCGGGGTAGAAGCGACATGAAAACCGGCAGCGGCTTCTTCCCGCGTCGGTATCGGCGTTGGGTGGCTTCCTGGCTCGGAGATGTGTGTGCCTCCTTTCCGGCGGAGAAGCGTTGCATCCGATGCCTATTTGATATAATGTATATACAACTATACTAATAGTGCCGTCAAGGGCCGGGTCTGTCAAGGCGCTCAAGGGTTCGCGGGACCCGGGGCAGAGGTCGGTCATGAGGGGAGGCGATATGCCCGTTACTATCTGCCATATCTAACCAGTATCGCATGGACAGGTCCTGCGGGAACTACGAGGGATAAGCGAAGGAGGCTGTCATGGAAGAACCACGCAACGTGGTTCCGGGAAGGGAGAGGAGGTATGACATGTACCCTGAATTCAAGGGCTTCGTGGTCATGGTCACCGGTGCCGCCTCGGGCATCGGCCTGGGAACCGCCGGGCAGTTCATCGCGGAGGGCGCCACGGTCATCTCGCCCGACATCGACGGGGAAGGGCTGGGCAGGGCGGCGGCCGAGCTGGGAGAGAAGTACGTCCCCCGGGTATGCGACATCTCCAAGGCGGACCAGGTATCCGCGCTGGCCGATTTCGTGCGGGAGGAATACGGCCGGCTGGACGTGCTGGTGAACAACGCCGCCAAGGGCAAGCTCGCCGCCGTGGACGCCATGACCGAGGATGACTTCTACTACCATTACGAGGTGGACGTGAAGGGGACCATGCTCATGGTCACCGCCTTCCTCCCCCTGCTGCGGGAGTCGTCCTATCCCTCCATCGTCAACATCTCGTCCAGCGCCGCCCTGGTGGAGCACGTAAACCACCACTTCCTCTACTCGAGCGCCAAGGCGGCGGTGCTCAAGTACACCAGGCACCTGGCCAGGGACCTTCCCGGCATCAGGGCCAACTGCATCCTCCCGGGGTGGGTGGACACCCCCATCTACGAGCGCGCGGGCTTCGAGCGCTCCTTCGTGGAGCAGGTGTACGAGAAGGCCGCCAAGCACATACCCGCCGGGCGCGTGGCGGAGCCGGAGGACATCGCCAACTGCATCCTCTTCCTTTGTTCGAAAAAGGCGGGCTACGTCAACGGCGCGGCCCTGAGCGTTGACGGGGGCTACCTCACCGGCGCCGACTGGGGGTTCCCCTTCTAGCCCGCTCCTCCCTTCACCCCGGACGGCGGGCTTTCCTCCGGGGTCCGGGGATCGCCGCCTGCGACGGGGTGGAGGAGGAAACTGGCTTCCGGGGACGAGAGCCAGAGGGATTCATGCCCGGCGAGCCGAGAGGGACTGGAGTACCAACTCGAGGTCCTTGCGCACAGGGGCTCGCCTCCCGTGAGGCGCACCTTGCTTATCCCTGCCTCCACCGCGACCCCGAGCACGCGCACGATCTCCTCGTAGGTGAGGACCTCGGCGTGGTCGAGGTGGGGAACGCCCTCGGGGGGCATGCAGTAGACGCAGCGCAGGTTGCAGCGGTCGGTGACCGCCAGCCGCAGGTAACCGATCTTGAGCCTGGAATCTGCGTGACAAGACCATACCGCTTGTTTTTTTACGGATGAATTGCAGGTTCCCCGGCTGTGCCCAGAACATGCCCTATTTCCGGGGAGGCCAGAGCGCGGAGATGATGGAGAAAGGGGCGAAGTTCATGCCTCTTTCTCTATTACATCTGCGATGAGCGGCTTGAGTCTCGGGATGTCCTCCATCACGGTGTTCCATAACGCCGTTGAATTCACCCCGAAATATTCATGGATCAGTTTATCACGGATTCCGGCCATCTCTTTCCAGGGGACCTCCGGATAAGAATCCTTTGTCTCTGGAGGGATCTTCTTCGAAGCCTCGCCGACGATCTCCAGGGCCCTGACCACGGCGTACGAGGTCTTCTTGTCCTTGGTGAACGCCTCGTAATCAAGGCCATGTGTGAAATCCAAGATGTCCTGGATGGCCCCCTGTGTGTCTAACAGATAGTCCCTATGATCTCTTTCGGCAATCATAGCGAAACGGCTTCCTTGAGGATTCGTTCACCTATTGCCGGCCTTAACGCATCCTTCATCACCAGGTCCACCTTGACTCCCAGAAGGTCGGAGAGGTGATTCTCGAGTGCGATAAAACCGAGCAAAGAGGGGGTTTTTTCAAACTCGATCAAGAGATCGAGATCGTTAGCCGACTCCCGCCCGCCCCTCAGAAAGGACCCGAAGACCTGAATGCTGCCTACATGATAGTCGCGTTTCAACTGAGGCAGGTTCTCGCGCAGGGCAGCCATTATCTCCTGCGTATCTACAGGAAGATCCTGATGACCATGCGAGCTTCTACCCATGGAGGCCGCAACCATTCCCTTTTCACCGCCTTGAATCGGCCCTTTACACAAACATTCTACAATGCCAAGAAGATCTTGACACCAGAAGACATGGCAAGAGAACCCGTACCGGGGGATTCGGGCGCTATCGCGGTCCGTCATGTGTGGGGCTACCCGTATACGATGCCCCTCTCCGAAGTGTCATCATGCTGGCAGTGCCGTGTTCTGGGGTCAAAAGGGTTTCCTGCCGTTACGAGTTCGCGGAAGAGGTTGCAAAAGAGAGCTCAAGGTAAGGGCATGGACCGTGTACGGCATCAGTGTGGATGGTGCGGCATGGCCCCGGGAATGATGGGGGAACTCGAGGAGGCGGAGGCGGCGCTGAAAAAGGGGCTGGAGAACGCCTTTGAGACAGACGACGTATTCGGGGCCGGATTCATCAGCATCGGTTACTGCATCGTTGCGCTCGCCGCAGGGGACGCGGACTGACCTAACCGCACCACTTATCGATGGGCATGGAAAGGAAATCCTCCAAGGCGACGCTGTCAGCCCCGATCAGCAACGGTTTTGCCTTGCGATAGTTCCCTGTGAATGCCCCGAGGCCCGGCAGCGCATCCCGCCTTCTGCCGCTCTTCACTTCGATGGCTATAAGGTTGCGACCGGCCTTCACCACGAAGTCCACCTCGCGGTTGCGTTCGCGCCAATAGAAGAGCTCCAGTGAACCGGCGGCCTGCGCGTTTGCCAGATGTGCCCCCACCGCCGATTCCACCAGCCGGCCCCAGAGTTCCCGGTCTGCCTTCAACTCCCGGGGGGACACGCCTGCCTGAGCGGTCATGAGCGCGGTGTTCAGCACCTGCAGCTTAGGGCTCGACCCCCGCCGGCCCACCACGGTTCCCGAGTACTTCTGAAGCCCTACAAGCAGGCCGGCCGCGGCGAGAAGGTCCAGGTAATGCGCGAGAGTGGTAGTGTTTCCGGCGTCCTGCAGTTGCCCTATCATCTTGTTGTAGGAAAGCACCTGGCCGGAGTAACGGCATCCGAGCTCGAAGAGCCGCCGCAATAAAGCCGGCTTATCCACACGGGTGAGCAGCAATACATCGCGCGCTATGGTGGTTTCGATAAGCGCGTCCTTTATATATCGCGCCCAACGTTCCGGCTCCTCTATCAATGCCGCCGCCCCGGGGTAGGCGCCGTAATACAGGTAATCATCGAGGTTGAATCCGAAGGCCTCGCGCATCTCCTGAAACGACCAGTGAGGGAGATGAAGGACCTCGAAGCGTCCGGCAAGGCTCTCGGTCAGACCTTGTCGCATAAGGAGGGGAGACGAACCGAGGACGATCACCTTTAGCGGCAGTCGCGACGCAGTGTCAGCATCCCAGAGACGCTTGACCGTTTCCGACCATGCCGGTATTTTCTGGATCTCGTCCAAGGCCAATACCGCGCCAGAGCGACCTCTATCGCTGATAAGCAGGCGCGCAGTTTCCCATTGGGCTTCCAGCCAGGCACGGTCCTTAAGCGATGGCTCATCGGCAGATGCATAATGAGCCTGCGCCTCAAGCCCCGCCAATACCTGACGGACCAGAGTCGTCTTGCCGACCTGGCGTGGTCCTGCCACCACCTGGATGAAACGCCGGGGCTCAAGCAGGCGCTTCTCCAGGACCTTTGCCTGAGGCCGTCTGTATTCCTCTTTCATTTTACTCATTACATTGAGTATTTTTACTCAAGTTATTTAGTAAGTCAATTATATTAAGGCCGGCCCATCCCGCTCGAAAGGCGGCGTTCTCTGCGGTGGATCCCGCGAGTCCGGGTCATGGCCCAGACATCGTCATGAACGTCACGAGGCCCGGCCGTCCTCATCCCGGGGAGGGAAGGTCATCTTACCCCAACTCGCGCAGGAGGTAAGCCGTTTCCCTGCAGGCATTCTCCAGCAGAGGCTCCGCGAGGCGCATGCTCTCCTCCCGGCTCATGGGGCCGCGGGCGATGCCCAGGAGCGCGGTCACCCCCAGCTCGTGCAGCTTCTCCGCCCCCGCGGCGACCTCCCCGCCCAGGGCCAGCACCGGCAGGCCGCGGCGCGCGGCGGCCCGGGCGACCCCGGTGACCGTCTTCCCCTGGGCGGTCTGGGCGTCAAGCCTTCCCTCTCCGGTGACCACGAGGTCGCAGGCGTCCAGCCTTTCCTCGAAGCCCACCGCCTCCATGACCACCTCTATGCCCGGGCGGACCTCGGCCCCCAGGAAGGCCATGAGCCCGAAGCCCAGGCCTCCCGCGGCCCCGGCGCCGGGACGGTCCGCGCAGTCCAGGCCCAACGTCCTCTCCGTGACCTCCGCCAGCCTCGCCAGCCCCCGCTCGAGGCGCTCAACCGCGCCGGCGTCCGCCCCCTTCTGTGGGGCATAGACCCTCGATGCGCCCTCCTCTCCCAGCAGGGGGTTGGCCACGTCGCAGGCGACGACCACCTCCGCACCCTCCAGACGCGGGTCCAGTCCCGTGAGGTCTATGACGGCAAGATCTGCCAGGCCGCCTCCTCCCGGCGGGAGCTCCGCGCCCGAGGAGTCCAGGAAGCGCGCCCCCAGGGCGGCGGCCATGCCCGTGCCCCCGTCGTTGGTGGCGCTGCCCCCGATGCCCACGACGATGCGGTGCAGGCCGGCGTCGAGGGCGCAACGGATGAGGTCCCCCGTGCCGGCGGTGGTGGTGATAAGGGGGTTGCGCATCGCGGGCGGGACCAGAA
>FWPV01007564.1_pt1 | contig 19608 bp, 24 predicted proteins | sample 2228371 | NCBI WGS metagenome assembly FWPV01 (sample SAMEA103939776, study PRJEB20133) | metagenome
ATTCGAAAGAATCACAGATAAGACAAGGCAAAAAAAGCCCTATATATCCCTTGCTCAATTGGGTGGGGTTTGGATGGTGGGAGTCTAAGGATATATAGGGCCAAAATTGTAGTATGCCGGCGCTCCGCGTCCTCCTCTCAGTCAAGGCCAAGAAATGAAGAGGGGCACCCGCTTAACTGTCCAAGCAAGGCCGATGGAAGGAGAAGCTTCCAACCTCGGCAATCCTCCACTTCAGCCATTCGTACGTCTTCTTGAAAAATCGTCCCTCTTTCAGGTTGGCTCTCCTCTTCCCTTTCTTCTTCCGGTTCGGTCCATAGCGCTCGTGAATATTTTCTGACATTACCCCGCACCCCCTTTTTTCTGATCCTCGAAAAGGACCAGTAAGTTACAAAACAGATTCGATCACGTGCCCTTCCAGTTCTTGATCGTCTCGTTAAAGTCCTTTACGCTGTTGAAAAATCTCCGAATCGAAAAACCCTTTTCCTCTCTTTCGGCCCGAAGGGGAATGACCCTACCGCCGCCCGCCGCCACGGCCTCTTCAAAGCCGACCAACTTGGCTTTCTCTTCCGCCTTGATCCGTTCCAATTCCAAACCGTGTTCCAATTCCATCTCATGTTCCGTCAGATTCCCTGTAATCCAAGCCCAATTCATGGGATAGACATCGGGGTTGAAGATCACAGAGTAGAAATGCCAGACAAGGATGGTAAGCGTTGCTAAGATCGCTTCGTAGAAATGGATCGCCCGGGCGACATCGAACGTCCACAGGGGAAAAAACAATAGCCATTCTTCCTTAAACCAGAGAATGAAGCCCGTCACCGTCATCACAATCGTTCCCCAGATCAACCCCAGGTACTCGAACTTTTCTCGGAAATTGAACCGACCCATCTTGATGACCTTCGCGGGCCGGTTAATGAAGAGATTATTTTTCAGTGTCTCCCAGAAGTCTTGGAGGTCCTTCACCCCTGGAATCATATCCCTGATGATCCCTCTCCCCCTCGGGGTGAAGATGCAGTAAAGGATGTGGTATCCTCCCAAGAAAACGATGGCGACGCCACAGAGCCGATGGAGGAAACCGCGAAACGTCATCCCCATGGGAACGTCGGTGATGGGAGAAGCCCAGAAGGCCTCCGGATATTTCAGGGCAAACCCCGTGATGACCAGGAGCGTGAAGTTGATGAAAAGATTGAGGTGCTGGAACCTCTCGTTCAACGTCATTCTGAGATATTTTTTCATGGCCTTCTTTTCCATAGGCTTACGGCCTCCTCTCGATCGTCTTTCGCAGCCAGTCGGTGAAATTGAAAAAGGTCATGCCACCAATGACGCAGACGATGAGAATGATGTAGGCAATCCTCACCCATCCAACCACCTTCTCCCCAAAATCCTCACCCCGAATCGATGCTACGGAATGGATCTTCCCCCGAGCGAAGTTCTCCGATGCCCTCGGATGGCAACTCCCACAGGTCTTCTGGAGATTATCTTTATGGACCATCGACTTCGGGTCGGAGGAAGGACGAATATCATGAACCCCATGGCAACTCGCACAATTGGCTGAAAAGGTGTCCCCGCCCCGATAGGACAGGCCGTGAAAACTATCGTAGTAGGACCTTACCGGGGTCGTGGTGATTCGATATTCTTTCGAGATCCTTTCGGCCGCATGACACTGCGGACAGGTCGTCATTGCAATCTTCCGTTCGTGCACGGGGGAATCTGGATCCACCTTCGCCTTGATCCCGTGGAATCCGTGACAAGTCGTACAGGTGGGGGCATCGCTCCTCCCTCGGGCTGCGAGAACCCCGTGGATGCTTTCGGTGAACTGATTCGTGATATCCGGATGGCACCCCCCGCAGGTCTGGGGAATATTCGATCGAAAGATGCTCGATTTCGGGTCGACCAGAGACCTCAGATCGTGGCTCCCATGACAACTCGTACACGTCACTTCGCCCGTCTTCCCATGGACACTCTCTCTAAATTCCTCCTTAGGAAGAGGAGCCCCCAGTGCATGTTCCTTGACGAATTCCACGTCGGCATGGCACCGGTTACAGGTTTTGTCGATATTCGCGACATGGGTCATCGACTTGGGATTCTTGCTGGGAAGGATGCTGTGTTTTCCATGGCAGTCGTGACAGTAGGCCGCCCTTTCGGTCCCCTTCATGACCATCTTTGAATGGAGTCCACTCAGATACTCCTTCTCCGCTTTCTCATGACAGATCCCACAGTTCACTCGCTTATCCGCGGCCTTCTTCCCTCCCTCGGCATGCGTATCATCCCTCACCTTTGTATGGCAATCCCAACACGCGAGCTTTCCATGGACCGACTTTTTGAAACCTTCCTCAGACACAAAAAGGGAAATCTTCCTTCCCCGCGCATCCTGCTTCGAAAGATTCTCATCTTGATGACAGCCCAAGCACATGGAATTGTCCTTGGCCCAGCCGACGGCTCCCCCCCATCCCACGCAAAAGAAGGCAAAAAGAACTCCGAGAAACAGAATTCGTCCCCTCATCTCCTTTTCCCTCCACGTCATGCAGGAACCCTCCTTGGAATGAGGAAAGGTAAGAACCCTTCTCTCAAGCTTTCTCTCTCAATCTTTTCAAAAGCGCACTCAACGGCCGACTTGATCTCTTCCAGGTCGACGGGTTTCATCGCCTGATAGAAGATTCCCGCTCCCCGGAGACGCTTCGCCAACCCTAAGGAAACCTCGGATGAAATGACAATAATCTGGATCTTTTCGTTCATCTTCTTGAAAAGCGGGACAAGGTCACAGGCCTTTACGCCCTCAATCTCATCATCAAGGAGAACGACCTGGATATTCCTGCTCCGGACCTTCCGAATCAGGTCGCTGACGGCCTTGGCTGTCTCCACCTTATATCCAAGGCCATGGAAGAAGGTGGATAACGATCTTGTCCCTATGTCATCCTGATAGGCAACGAGGATGGTTTTCTTCATGGCCCCTTCCTCCCTCTGACGACATTCAACCCCGACGATTCCGGACTCCTCTAACGTGGCTTTGATCGGCACCTCTCCCTTCCTGAAAGAAGAAAAGGTCGTTCCAATAAAGGCTGAAAGAACGATGCCCGCGGGGATGAGTTGAGCCAACACAATGAAAACCCCAAAGGTGAGGAAGAACCAAACCCCTAAGAGTCCAACCCCTCGAACGCCCCCTGTGTACGCAATGGCGACGGAGAAGATACCCACCGCTCCGATGAAGATTAAGCTCATTGCAATCAGAGCTTTTTTCGTTTGAGACGACATACGCTTTCTCCTTCTCTTTAGTCTTACTTCTCAACCGTTGCTGGTTTGTATTCCGAAAGAGAAACTTTTTCCGCAGCCTCTTCCTCTGCCTTCTTTCTCTTCAAGACCATGCCCGAGGCGGTTCCGATGAAGGAGAAGAAGAGAATCGCCGCCGGGATCAACTGGAGCAGTACAATGATCGCCCCGATGATGATGAAGATCCACAGGGTAACTCCTGCATCCTTGAGTGAGATCCCCCTTGCAAAAGCAGGAGTAGCCGTAAGGGTCACCAAGCAAAAAAGCAATGGCCAGAACCATGATTTATTGATCTTTGCCATAGGAAACTCCCCCCTTTCCGATTGGGTCCACACTCGAGAATTGCATACCGTGTGCCAACAGGGAGGGTCTTGGATATTCGCTAGAACAACTTGAAATTATTAAATTTTTTACATAAGCACCCAGTCGGAACTCCTTGGCATCATCTCTATATGTATAAAAAAATTATTCTGCCATCCGGGATTCTTGTGAAAAGTTTAGTGATTAGGAAGGGTTATTGAATTTTTAGAAAAATTAGAAAAATATGCACCCTGCCTTTTCAGAACCCCAGTGTCCTGGCAAGAATGGAGAATGCAATGATGGGGATGAGCCAACAGAAGAAGGCTATAATAAAACAGAGGCTTACGTCATCGGTCTCGATCTTCTTAATCTCTCCGTACTTTACGATTAGGATCAACCCGAGGGCAGCGATGCCAACCACCACCATCGACCAGCCTATGATCAGCCATTTGAAGAAATCAGACATTGCGCTTCGCTCATTCTTGCGATCTTCGATCGGTGCAATATCGGAATACTGGCAAACCGGCGGCTACCCATGCGAGACATCGATCCCTCCCGTGCTTGCACCATACCATCCTTCGTTACGATTCTTCTCTTGCTCGGAGGCCATATTTCCTCATCAATGCCTGGAAATTGGGGCGAAGCATTCCCACCTCTTCCGCAGCTCTCGTGACATTCCAGTTGTGGCGCTCAAGGGCATTGAGGACAAAAGCCTTTTCAACCTCTTCCACCGCTTTCTCCCGGATCCGTTTCTTAAGCTGTTTTAATTCCTCGCTGGTCATCGGCACATGGTCGACCGGTTCCTCCTTCCCTTTCTGGCCCGGTAGGATAAGGTGTTCCTCGCGAACCATTTCGTCATCGATCATCACCACCGTTCGCTCGATCACGTTCTCCAGTTCGCGAACATTGCCCGGCCATGGATACTTCATCAATTTGTTCATCGCCTCCGGTGTGAACCCCTTGATCGTCTTGCCCATCTCGTCCGCATACTTCTTGAGAAAATGAGTGGCCAAAAGAGGAATATCCTCCTGTCGCTCCTTTAACGGTGGGAGAAAAATGGGAACGATATTGAGCCGATAGTAGAGATCCTCGCGAAAGGTCCCCTCTTGAATCATCTTCTCGAGGTCTTTGTTCGTCGCCGCGATGAGTCGGATGTCCACTTTCTTCGCCTTGGTTCCCCCCACAGGAGTGAACTCCCTTTCCTGTAACACCCGCAAAAGTTTGGCCTGGATGGACAGACTGATATTCCCAACTTCGTCAAGGAAGACCGTCCCTCCATCCGCCACCTCAAAGAGGCCCGGCTTAGTCGTCACCGCACCCGTAAAGGATCCCCTCACGTGCCCGAATAATTCGCTCTCCAGAAGATTCTCTGAAAGGACGGCGCAATCCACCGGGACAAATTGTTTGTCCCTTCTGTGGCTATTGAAGTGAATCGCCCGGGCAATGAGTTCTTTTCCGGTTCCGCTCTGTCCGTAGATCAGAACAGTGCTATCGGTGTTCGCAACCTTCGCAATCACTCGATAGATCTCCTGCATCTTCTTGCTTTTGCCCACAATGTTGTGGAAACCGTACCTCTCCTGCAATTCTTGACGAAGATAGATATTTTCGAGGAGAAGGCTCTGTTTCTCGACCGCCTTCTTGACGACAACAGAAACCTCATCCGGCGTAAACGGTTTCGGGATATAGTCAAAGGCGCCAAGCTTCATCGCTTCGACCGCCGTCTCCACCGTCGAAAAACCAGTAATCATGATCACGATCGTCTCCGGGTACTCTTTCCGCAAGGTCTTGAGCACTTCCATACCATCGATCCCCGGCATCTTCAGATCCGTAATCACAATATCAAAAGGATCCTCCTTCATCTTCTTGAAGGCCTCTTCCCCACTGAGGGCAATGTCCACTTCATAGCCTTCCTCTTCGAGAATCCTCTTGCAACTTTCACAAACGATCATCTCATCGTCAACGACCAAAATCCTCGGATTTGGCAAATTTATCCCTCCGCCCTTCGCAGATTCCAAAAAATTCTATCACAAAAAAGAGAAGCCTTTCAATCGCTTCCACCCACCATCGTAATCCCTCGCTCAATCTACCGCCGGAATCGGACAGGGATGTCGGAGAAAATCTTAGAGCGGAACCCTCAACCTGTTCCCTTGCTCGAAGAACCACCTATAGATTCAGGGGCTGTCCTGTTACCAGCGAAGTGACCTTTGCCAAACGATCATCTCAAAACGTCCCCTTAGGAAGATCTCCGGAGATATTCCTCTCCGATCGCCCGACCTTCCCCACGCTTCAGTGAGGCATTCCCGCCCATCCGCTCGGTCTTTTTAAGGACCGAATCAGAAGGCCGGCCGATAGGGAAGCGAGAGCCCCTAGGCCAAAGGGCCAGCGAAACGTCCCGGTCACATCGGCTAGGTAACCCGTGACCACGGGCGTCGTCATTGCACCGGCCCCGTAAAAAATCGTTAAGAGACCCAAAATCGTGCCGGTGACTTCCTTCGGACAATAATCCGTCCCGCAGGCTGCCACCAATGGGAAGATGCCCCCGTAAAGTACCCCAAACCATCCCACCCCCACCATGAGCAAGGGTTCGCTTTTCTCGAAGATAACGAATAGGATGCTCAAGCCCGTCAACGTGTAGGTGATCCCGAGGGCCCTCTTCGTTCCGATTCGGTTCGAAAGCATCATGATCAATATGCCACCCGGAATGCCGCAGAAGGCGATGACCGTCACGAAGAGCGACGCAGTCCCGTAGGCGATATTCAATTCGAGAAGTCCGTAGGTCACGATAAAATCCAGCAATGCATAGCTCCCGTATGAAATGAGGAAATAGGAGATGCCGAGAACCCAGAAGGGACGTTGTCTAAGAATTTTCATATAATCTATCTGCTTTAAGGGAAGACTCCTCCCCCTTCCCTCCTCTCCCTTTCCACCCCAAGGGGAGAGGCCCATCGCTTCAGGCCGATCTCTCAACAGGGGCCCATTCAACAGGACAAGCGAGAGGCCAACGAGCCCAAGGAAAAACCATCCGAACCTCCAACCCTGTCCCAGGACCATCATGGGTAGGACCAACCCCATGCATCCAAATCCAGCCCCGGAACTCGCATTCAGAATCCCCAGCGCCATTCCCCTCCACGTCGTGGCGAACCAATTCTGGATTAAGGTGGCGCTCGGGACCCACATGGCAGCTGATCCAATTCCGACGATTCCGAAAAAGAGAATGGCCTGGTAAAGGTTCGCGGCCTTCCCCATCAGGAACGCGCCTCCACCCAGAAAAAGGCAGAAAAAACTGATGACCTTTCTTGCTCCGATCCGATCCGTCAGGGTTCCCATCACGGGAGCGAAGACGACATAGGTGATGGCAAAAGCACTTTTGATGAGGCCGGCTTCCGCCTTCGTCAGGTGAAGATCCCTGATCATCTCTGGGAGGAGAATGGGATAGGCACCAATCCGAATACTATAGTTGATGAATAACGTAATGAAGCTTGCCCCCAGAATTACCCACGCCCAATGGATCTTGTGGGATCCTCTTTCCGTGGACGAATCGGCCATCTCCATTCCTTGCAGTGCGACTCAACGTAGGATCTCTCCTAACTCCTCCAAGCTCCGAATCACCGAATCCCCTTCCCGTTGGCCGGAGCGATCGAGGTAGTAGGCTCGGATCCCCAATTGTCTGGGAACAAGATAATCGAACTCGTAGTGATCCCCTACATGGACAACCTCATGAGGAGCCACGTTCAGGAGTTGACAGACCTGTTCATAGAATTGGCCCGTCTTCTTGACGACGCGAAAGTCGCTCGTCGCAGAGAAGATTCGATCGAAATATCTGTCCAGACCCGTCGCCTCCATCTCTATCTCGATGAACTCCCTTCCAGCATTGGAGGTTAAAATCAAGGGAAACCTTTCCTTCAACTGCTCCAAACTTTGTTTGACATCAGGATAGACTTTGATCTTGTCGACGAATTGCCTCATCAGATCCTTCCAGTCCTCCTCCAATTCAAAGAGACGGAACCAGTACTTGATGTCGTACCACTCCACCGCCCCCTCGCCCACCCTCTCATACGCCTTGACCACGATCTCTTTCGCCGTCTCAAAAGGAAGACCTGCCTTCCTCCCGTAAAGGGAGGGGATTCCGTAGCCCCATACCCAATCGGTGAACTCTGGATCCACAAGGGTTCCATCCATGTCAAGGGAGATGTATTTCAGCATGGAATCCATCACGCTCCCGGGGGAAATTCGACGGAATCGGACAGGGATGTCGGAGAAAATCTTATAGCGGAAACCTCAACTTGTCCCCTGGCTCGAAGAATCCACTCAGGAATTCAGAGGCCTATCCTGTTATCGGCGAAGTGACCTCTGCCAAACGATCATCCCAAATCGTCCGCTTGGTAAGATTTTCGGAGATCTTCCTGTCCGATCACCCGATCTTCCCCACGCTTCAGTGAAGCATTTCCTCAGCGTCTTTCAATCATCCTCACCGAGATCCAAAATTAGATCCTCTCCAGCTCTACATCTTCCGCAGTCCGAATTTCCCTCTCCATATCGGCAATGGCGACGGTTCGGGTGGGGAGATACGCACTGGACGTAAAAATGGTGATGCATCGCTTGTCGAACATCAGGGGAGAGGCATGGGGTTGGTGGGATCGGATGAGCACCCGTTTTTGGTACCGATCCATCATCCTCATGAAATACAATCTCCCGTACTGGGGTCTCCCACCCCAGTCCTCCATAACCTCCATATCCACTTCGACAAAATCCCCCCAAACAATCCTGTTCCAGTTATCATCTCCCCATTCGATACGATTGAAGTCCTCGAGGGTCTCAACATCCGGCAGCCCCCCGTGAAGGGCGAGGATCCCGTTGGGGGAGGTTGCTGCCAAAGGGAGCTTGGAAAAGAGGCTTCCGTAGGCTTCTCGCTCCCTCTGGGTGAGCGACCTCCAAAAAGTGACCGGGTAGAATTCCTTCACCATGTATCCTTCGTGGTTGCCCGCGAGAAGAAAAATATCGTCCGGGTGCTCCAATTTGAGTTGAAGGAGAAGCTCGATGTTCTCTTCAGAGTACCTTCCTCGGTCGACATAGTCACCGAGGAAGACGACTCGATATCCTACCCTGAGGTATCGCTGAATGACTCGGCGGGTCGCTTCCAGATCCCCGTGGGTATCTCCGACAAAGACTACTTTTCCTTCGGGTCGAAGATGGATCAAACGGGGCTCCCTTCCAATGACCTCTCCCACATTCCGCAGCAAACTCTCCTCGTCCATCCTTTTTCGCTCTTGCCTTCTCTCTTGCGAAAAACAGTATCGCTCCATGATCAAAAAAAGAGGTGACCCTCGTTTTCAGCCTTCTCCTTTCACCACCTTGACGTAGACCTCACGGTTTCGCGGACCGTCGAACTCGCAGAAAAAAATTCCCTGCCACGTTCCCAACGCCAATCGGCCAGACTCCACAAAGGCCGTAACCGAGGAACCCAAAAGGCTAGCCTTAATATGGGCGGGCGAATTCCCCTCCGAGTGTCTGTACCGATCCTGGAAAGGAACGATCTTATTGATCTCCATCAAAATGTCCTCTGAAACCGTATGATCGGCATTCTCGTTAATCGTGATGCCAGCCGTCGTATGAGGCACATAGACGACGCAGACCCCTTCCTTCACCCCTGACTTTTGGACAGCCTGCTCCACTAATTCCGTAATATCGAGAAACTCTGTCTTGGCCCTCGTTCTCAGCCGAACCTTTTCGATCATCCCCGCATCTCCATGTTCTCAACTCATCTTTTCTCTCATATCATAACAGAGAGACAGCAGGCAATAGAAAATTACCCGAGAGGGTAATCCCTCAGTCTAACAGGGGAATTCAATGGAATCGGACAGGGGTGTGGGAGAAAATCTTAGAGCGGAAACTTCGGCTTGTCCCCTGGCTCGAAGAATTCAGTCTTCCCCACGCTTCGGTGACGCATTACGTTTCAGACATTTTTTCTCTTGAAAAATGTCGTTCCATGTGTTACGCAAAAATGGTTTAACTCCTTGACTCCATTCGGGTGCTGAGGTAAACGAGGAGGTCTTCCCAAATCCACCCACGGGAGGATCCGTAAAACCTTTTTGAGGAGGAGCGATGCAAAAGAGAAGGGGTGTTCCATGTCAACGGTGACAATGAAAGAATTGCTGGAGGCTGGAGTCCATTTTGGCCACGAGACGAAGCGATGGGACCCAAAAATGAAGCCCTATATTTTCGGGGCCAGGAACGGCATCTACATTATTGACCTCCAGAAAACGGTCCAATTGTTCAAAGAGGCGTATCAGTTCGTTCGAGATCTTGCAGCCCGGGGGGAGTATCTCCTCTTTGTCGGAACGAAGAAGCAGGCCCAGGAAACCATTAGCGAACAGGCGACCCGCTGCGGCATGTTTTACGTGAATCACCGGTGGCTGGGAGGAATGTTGACCAATTTCCAAACGATCAAGCGGTCCATCGAGCGGCTGAAGAAACTCGAGGCGATGAAGAATGAGGAGATCTACAATCTTCTTCCCAAAAAGGAGGTGATGGAGTTAGAAAAAGAGAGAAATCGATTGGAGAAGTCCCTGGGGGGAATCAAGAACATGGATCGTTTGCCGGGAGCGATTTTTGTCGTCGACCCCAAAAAGGAGAAGATCGCAGTGCGAGAGGCGAGGAAGATGGGAATTCCCTCCATCGGCATCGTGGATACGAATTGTAATCCGGAGGAGGTCGACTACGTCATCCCCGGCAATGATGACGCCATTCGCGCTATCCAGCTTTTTACGACGAAAATGGCCGATGCCGTGTTAGAAGGGCGTCAGATTTACGAAAAGCAGCTTCAGTCAGAAGGAGTCCCTGCTGAAAAAGAGGCGGCTCCGACGGAATCGTCCCAAGGGGAGATTCAGGTGGAGGAAGCCTCAGAGGAGCAAGAGATAGAGCAAGGGCTGGACCGAGAACCAGAACAAGAGGAGGAATAGGATCGAATGGAGATTTCGGTTGAACTCGTAAAAGATTTGAGACAAAGGACCGGAGCCGGCATCATCGATTGCAAGGCTGCCCTTCAAGAGGCCAAGGGAGATATGGAGAAGGCCATCGAATACCTGCGCCGGAAGGGACTGGCCACGGCGGCCAAAAAGGCCGGGCGGATCGCCACCGATGGTCTGGTAGCTTCCTACATCCATGCGGGAGGAAAGATGGGCGTATTGGTGGAAGTCAACTGCGAAACGGACTTCGTTGCAAAGACAGAGGAGTTTCAAAACTTCGTAAAAAATATTGCCATGCAGATTGCCGCCACTAATCCGCAATACATCCGAAGAGAGGATATCCCTGCCGAGGTTTTGGAAAAGGAGAGAAGGATCTTTCGAGCTCAGGCCTTAGAGGCCGGGAAACCCGAGAAGGTTATTGATAAAATTGTGGAAGGCAAGATGGAGCGGTTCTACTCCGAAGTTTGCCTCTTGGAACAGACCTACATCAAGGATTCCAATGTGACGGTAAAAGAGGTCCTTGATGCGACAATCGCCAAGATCGGCGAGAACATAACCATCCGTCGATTTGCCCGATTTCAACTGGGTGAGGGATTACCGTCGTCTTAATGCTGACCTGCCTATGTTTCCTGGGCGCCAAAAGCAAACTCCTGCGTTAGTTCGCCCTTCTATGAAGAAGATTCGTTACCATCGGATTCTTTTGAAGATCAGCGGGGAGGTTCTAACGGGCGGGGGAAACTACGGGATCGACCCGCCCGTTCTCCAGCAGATTGCGAAAGAGATTAAAGACGTCAAGACCCTCGGCGTCGAGGTCGCTGTCGTGATCGGGGGAGGGAACATTTTTCGCGGGCTCGCCGCGAGCTCCAAGGGGATGGACCGGGCCTCTGCGGATTACGTAGGCATGCTCGCAACGGTCATGAACGGAATTGCCCTCCAAGACGCGCTGGAAAAGATCGGGGTCCAAACGCGCCTGCAGACTGCCATCGAAATGCGTGAGGTCGCAGAACCTTACATCCGGCGAAGGGCGATACGCCACCTGGAGAAGGGGCGGGTCGTCATTTTCGCAGGGGGCACGGGGAATCCTTACTTCACGACTGATACGACTGCATCCTTACGGGCGATGGAGATCGGCGCAGAGGTCATTCTCAAAGCGACGAAGGTCGACGGGGTCTATGATTCAGATCCCTTGCTCCATAAAGACGCCAAAAAATTTCGCCGTCTCTCATATCTGGATGTCCTGGAGAAACAGCTCAAAGTGATGGACGCCACTGCCATCTCGCTATGCATGGACCACAAGATTCCGATCATCGTATTTAACCTAAAAAAGAAAGGAAATATCAAGCGAGTCGTCTTAGGAGACAACGTGGGAACGACAGTGGAGGGATGACCCATGGATGAGAAAGTGCTCAAAGAGGCGGAAGCAAAAATGGAAAAGACCCTCTCCTCCTTCAAGGGCGACCTCAATAAGGTGAGAACGGGAAGGGCTTCTCTCGCACTTTTTGATGACATCCGCATTGACTATTACGGCAAACCCACGCCCCTAAACCAAATGGCGACCCTCGCCGTGCCGGAACCGAGACTCATTACCATCCAACCTTGGGATCCTTCCGTCATCGGTGAAATCGAAAAAGCGATCCTCCGATCGGAGCTCGGGGTCACGCCGACCAGTGACGGAAAGATTATCCGTATCGCGATCCCAAGGTTGACGGAGGAAAGAAGGAAGGAGCTCGTGAAAGTGGTCAAGAAGATGTCAGAAGCAGCGAAGGTCTCCATCCGGAATATTCGGCGCGAGGCAAATGATCAGTTGAAGATGTTGGAAAAGGAGAAGAAGATTTCACAGGATGAGCTCCGTCAGTGGATGGACAAGATCCAAACCTCCACGGACAAGTACATCAAGAAGGTCGATGAAGTTCTCGCCGCGAAGGAAAAAGAGATCTTAGAGATTTGACGACGAAAGGGGGGATGGGAGTGGCCTACGTGATTACGGAAGAGTGTGTCGCCTGTGGAACCTGTGCAGAGGAGTGTCCCGCCGAGGCCATTGAGGAGGGAGAACCCTACGTGATCGATGAAGAGAAGTGCACGGAGTGCGGAACTTGCTCCGAGGTTTGCCCTGTGGAGGCCATTGTTGAAAAATAACCCCCTTCGGAGGCCTTTGAGCGCCAAAGCCTTCACTCTCACGCCGGGTATCTTATTGCTCCCCGGGTCGCCTTCTTTCCTCCCTTTACATCGTAGGGTTTCGTCTCACGAAGGAAGTGAGGTGTGTGCCGCGACATCTCTTCGACCATCTGCCGAGCAAGGCTTTGGCCTGCCGGCGGGGGGCCGGAGATATTCCTGCCCGATCACCCAATCTTCCCAATGCTTTAGCGAGGCATCCCATTTCTTCGCCCCTGTTGATTGAAAATCACCATTGAATATGGTAACTTAACTTCCATAAGGAAGGAGAGGTGCTCGTCCGCCATTCATTCACTTTTCATCTCTTACGGCACTGCAAACAGGGACACGGGAGACGAGTGCGAGCCAACTTAGGTGCTCGAGGATCGTTCGAAGGCGGGTCTTTCAGAGGATAAGAGAAACCCATGCAACGGATCGATAAAAAGAAACTCCCTCAACACATCGCCATTATCATGGACGGAAATGGTCGATGGGCCAAGAAGAGGCACCTCAGTCGGATCAGCGGGCACATCAAAGGTGTTGAGGCGGTGCGGGAGGTCGTGAAGACTTGCCGAGAATTGGGTATCAAGATCCTGACCCTCTATGCCTTTTCGATGGAGAATTGGCGAAGACCGAAGGAGGAAGTGAAGGCTTTGATGGATCTCTTGAACGAATATCTGGTGAAGGAACGGGCGGAGATGATCGAGAAGAACATCCGTCTCATGGCCATAGGAAGATTGCAGGATCTCCCTCCTCCTGTTCAGCTGACGCTTCGCGAGACGATCCGTATGACGGAAGCTTGCAATGGCATGATTCTTAATCTCGCCCTGAGCTATGGGGGACGCGCAGAAATTCTCCACGCTGTTCAAGGCATCATGGCTGATGTCCGAAACAAAACGATTACGGCTGAGGAGATTGATCAAGAGCGGTTCTCCCGCTACCTCTGGACTTGGGGACTTCCTGATCCAGACCTACTCATCCGGACGAGCGGGGAATTCCGAATCTCCAACTTCCTTCTTTGGCAGATCGCCTATACCGAACTGTATGTCACCGATACCCTCTGGCCAGACTTCAACCGAGAGGAGCTTTTGAGGGCGATCGCCGACTACCAATCAAGGGAGAGACGATTCGGTCTTACGAGTGAGCAGCTCAATGGATGAAGATCCGGATGTTGAACGGACATTGGACCATGCTCATCCGTGAGACCTTTGATACGATCCGAAACTGAAAAAGGAGCGTTTGTGAAGGAAGTTTCAAAAAAGAAGATACTGACAGGCTGTCTCCTCGTTCCGCCAATCCTTTTTCTGATCATCGTTGGCCCCCCGACCGTCCTGTCCGCAATGGTCTTTGCGGCCACCTTCCTCGGACTCCGTGAATTCTACATCCTCTCCCTTCCTCACTCCAAAGGAATTGAAAGAACCGCCGGGATTGGACTGGGTCTGCTTCTATGCTGGGTTGTCATCTACGGGGATGCGAGGGCCATATTCCCCTTCTTCGTTCTCCTTCTCCTCTCGCTCTCTCTTCTTTTTCTGATCATTTCACAGAACGTGGCATCGACCATCGCCCACATGGGCATCCTCCTCCTCGGAATTTTTTATGTGGGATTCCTTCTCGCCCACGTCGCCCTTATTCGGAATATGTTGGAAGGAAGAACCTGGGTTCTATTTCTGATCGTTACCGTCTGGGCCGGAGATATCTTCGCTTTTCTCAGCGGTTCTCTCTTCGGGAGGCATAAGCTCTATCCCAAGATCAGCCCAAACAAAACCTACGAAGGGTTGGTTGGAGCCATGGTTGGATCGGTTCTGGTGGCACTGCTCTTTTCCAATTTTTTCATTCCTCGGTTGGAGACGGGACTCTGCGTCCTCCTGGCTGTGGGCCTTACCCTCTTCGGACAATTGGGGGATTTCGCAGAGTCCATGCTGAAGCGAAGTGCTCAGGTCAAGGATTCGGGATCGCTCATTCCCGGCCATGGGGGCATGTTAGACCGGATGGACAGCTTTCTCTTCTCCGCGCCTTTTCTCCACTATTTCCTCCTCTTTTTTCCGAAGGAGGTCCGATGAAGCGTTTGGCAGTTCTTGGATGCACGGGTTCGATCGGTGTCAATACCCTTCAGATCGTCGAACAATTTCCGGAACGTTTCGAAGTGGTCGGTCTCGCTGCCGGCGCCAATATCCAGCTTCTCAGAGAACAGATCCTGAAATTTCGTCCCAAGGTTGTCTCTGTTCTCAATCGAGAATTGGAGGAGGCCCTCCGAAGCGATCTCGGGGATTCCTACGTTCAAATCTTTCATGGGATTGAGGGACTCATTCAGGTGGCCACCCACCCAGAGGTGGATCAAGTGGTCTCCGGTATCGTCGGGGCGGTCGGTCTCATCCCGACGCTCTCGGCGGTCAAGACGGGAAAGGCCATTGCTCTCGCCAACAAGGAACCCCTGGTCATGGCTGGCAAGATCTTGATCGAGGAGGCAAGAAGGAACAACGTCCAGATCCTCCCCGTGGACAGCGAACACAGTGCCATCTTCCAATCCCTGCTCGGCCACCAAAGGGAGGACGTTCACCGACTAATCCTCACCGCATCGGGAGGTCCCTTTCTGAACGTGCCGCTTCACAAGCTCCAGGATGTGACAGTGAACGAAGCCCTGCGGCATCCTCACTGGGAGATGGGAAAGAAGATCACGATCGATTCTGCCTCCCTCATGAATAAGGGTTTAGAGGTGATCGAGGCCCACTGGCTTTTCAATATCCCGGTGGAGAAGATCGCTGTCCAGATCCATCCCCAGAGCGTTGTTCACTCCATGGTCGAATATGTGGACGGCTCCGTGGTCGCCCAGATGGGAATCGCGGACATGAGAATCCCTATCTCCTACGCTCTCTCCTTCCCTCATCGACTCCCCTTAAACTTACCTCGCTTGGATCTCCCACGGTTGGGAAGCCTTACTTTTTCCACGCCCGATCCAGAGCGATTTCCTTGTTTGCAACTCGCCTATCAGTCAATTCAGATTGGCGAGACGATGCCTACCATTCTTAATGCCACCAATGAAGTTGCAGTGAACGCCTTCCTGGAGGGATCGATCCGATTCACGGACATTCCTCTCCTCCTCCGACGAGTGATGGAGCAGCATGAGGTGAAGGTCGTTCATACGATCGAGGATGTCCTGAAAGCAGACCAGTGGGCTCGGGAAAGGGCGAAGGCGATTCTTTCGGAAGGGAGAAAACTGTGTTAGTGACCATTTTGTCAACCATCATCGTCCTGGGAATCCTCGTCTTCGTTCACGAGCTTGGCCATTTCCTTCTCGCGAAACGACTCGGCGTTGGGGTTCTCACCTTCTCGTTGGGGTTTGGACCAAAAATCCTGGGAAGGAAGATCGGGGAGACCCAGTACCAGATCTCTGTCGTCCCGTTGGGAGGATATGTAAAGCTCATCGGGGAGAATCCCGAGGAGGAGGTTAAGGAAGAGGATCGGGGTCGTTCTTTCTCGCTTCAGCCCATCTGGAAACGGGCCCTCATCGTCAGCGCAGGCCCCTTTTTCAATTTCTTTCTTGCGGTACTCCTTTTCTCCTCGGTCAACCTGTTCATGGGTATTCCCGTTTCTCCCACCCCCAAGATCGGGGAGGTCTCGGTGGGCTTCCCCGCCTATGAAGCCGGTTTGAAAAAGGGGGATTTGGTCCTCTCCATTGACGGAGAGGAGGTTTCCAAATGGGACGATCTTTCCAGAATCATACGGGGTAGCCAAGGGAAAGAGCTTCACCTCAAGGTGAAAAGGAATGGGGAGATCTTAGACATCCGGGTGGCTCCAAAGGCGACCATTCAAAAGAATCTCTTTGGCGAAGAAATCCAGACTTTCCTCATCGGTATTACGCCGGCAGAAGAAATGACGCTCAAGAAAGTGAGCGCTCCGATTGCGATCGGAACCGGATTCCTCCAGACATGGAACGGGATTAAATTGACGGTCCTCGGAATTGTGAAACTCATTCAGCGGGTCATTCCCGCCAAGGAGATCGGCAGTCCCATTATGATCGCAAAATTGGCCGGGGAACAAGCCAAAAAGGGTGTGATGAGCCTGGCCCTCTTCACGGCGATCATCAGCATCAACCTCGGGATCATCAACCTCTTCCCCATCCCCATCCTGGACGGAGGTCACTTCCTTTTCCTGGGGTTGGAGGCTGTGTTGAGGCGACCTGTCAGTATCAAAAAGATGGAGATCGCTCAGCAGATCGGCTTGGTCTTCATTATCCTTCTGATGCTCTTCGCCATCCGAAACGATGTGATGCGCTACTTCTTCCCATGAAGGTTCTTGGAATCGATACCTCAACGATGAGTGGGAGTGTCGGTTTGGCCGACGATGAAGAGGTTCTCTCGGAATATACACTCAACCTATCCATCACGCACTCAGAAAGACTCCTCGACGCCGTGGATCTCGTTCTCAAGAGGGCTCACCAGAAGCTCGAGGACCTTTCGGGGTTCGCAATTTCTCTCGGCCCAGGCTCCTTCACAGGAGTCCGAATTGGCGTGAGCACAATCAAGGGCTTGGCGTATGCGCTTGAGAAGCCCGTCGTTGGTGTCTCTTCTCTCGATGTGTTGGCTTCCCAGATCTCTCCCACCCCTTACCTCATTTGCCCGATCATTGATGCCAGGAAAGGAGAGGTCTATTCAGCCCTCTATCGATACGAAGAGTCAAGTCAACCTAAGAGGATCTCATCCTATCAGGCCGTTAAACCTGAGACGCTTTTCGGGATGCTAAGAGAAAAAACCATTTTCGTTGGGAATGGGGTGAAAAAATACGGGGATCTCCTTAAAGAAAGACTTCAATCGTTAGCTCTTTTTCCTTCCCCCACCCTTCATCTTCCCCGAGGGTCCGGAGTGGCAAGGCTTGGAATGGAACTTCTTCAAGCTAAGCGCTATCTCGATCTGGCCACCTTTACCCCTCTCTACGTGCGACCTTCGGAAGCTGAATTGAAGTGGCAAGAGAGGAACTCCAATTGACAAATCGGCGTCACCTGTAGTACCTTTCAAAAAGATCCGAGTTTCGGTTTTTCCATAGCCTTCGCTGTCTAAGTCAATCCATGAAGGCTTGGAAATTGGGATTTCCACTGAAGGAAGGAGGGTTAAGGGGAGGAATGAAGGACGAGGAATTGATCGAAAGGTTGATGAGAGAGGATGAGGAGTTTCTGAAGGCGAGAGAGGCTCATATGCAGCTCGCCAAGCAGTTGGAAGAGCTGGAAAAAAAATCCTTTTTCACGCCACAGGATGAGATGGAGATGAAAATTCTTAAGAAAAAGAAGTTGGCTGCCAAGGACCAGATGGAAAAGATCTTGATGAAATATCGTTAGGGACCCTTTTCCCGTTGTCGTGAACCTGTGTAAGGAGAAGTTCGAATGACGAGCCCACCCCGTTGGCCCATTGCCAAGGAAGGCCTCTCCTTTCTGATCCCCTTTGCTCTTTTCGCCGTAGTGGCTGCGGTGATGGGCTGGAATTTATTGACTTTTTTCGCAATCTTATTTACACTGTTTATTGGCTTCTTTTTCAGGAACCCACAGAGGAAGGTTCCTTCCGATGAGAATGTGATTATTTCTCCTGCGGACGGAAAAATCATCTTTGTGGGAGAGCAAGAGGAAGACCGGTTCTTAAAGCGAAAGGCGCTGAAGATCAGCATCTTCATGTCTATCTTTGACGTCCACATTAACCGGTCCCCGGTCTCCGGCAAGGTTCTTGAGAGAAGTTACTTTCCCGGTCGGTTTTTGCTGGCCAGCAGGGAGAGGTCGTCGCTTCTCAATGAGCAGAACGCGCTCGTTTTGGACTCTGAGGATTGGTCGAAGATCGTGCTCGTTCAGGTCGCGGGGTTCATTGCGAGAAGGATTGTTTGCTATGCAAATGTGGATGATGTGCTTACGCGAGGCCAAATCTTCGGCATGATCCGCTTTGGATCGAGGGTCGATCTCTATCTCCCTCTTGGGGTGAAACCCCTTGTGAGCGTTGGGCAACATGTGAAGGGAGGCGAGTCGATCATCGGGTGTCGAGAGTGAGAAAGAGAAAAGCGCCGATTCGAATGCGAAGGGGAATTTACGTTCTCCCAAATGTCTTCACCACAGGAAATCTCTTCTGTGGGTTTTGGGCTATCATCTCGGTCTTCCAAGAAAGATTCTTTTACGCAGCGATCGCCATCCTTCTCGCTTCGGTGTTCGACGTCCTGGACGGGAAGGTGGCAAGGTTTTCTGGGACCACAAGCAAATTTGGAGTCCAGTACGATTCTCTTGCCGATCTCGTTTCCTTCGGGGTTGCTCCGGCCCTTCTCGCCTATAGCTGGGCCCTTCGCCCCTATGGGCGTTTTGGCTGGCTGGCTGCCTTCCTCTTCGTTGTCTGCGGGGCATTGAGATTGGCCAGATTCAATGTGCTGTCCGCCTCAGGGGATACAAAATACTTTAGGGGACTCCCCATTCCCGCGGCGGCCTGTATGATTGCACTGACGATCCTTTTGTACCTGCGATTGATTGAGACGGGTTTGGTCAAGGATATCGTCATCCTTGTAACGATCTACTTTTTGGCTTTCTTGATGGTTTCGAACATCCGATACCACAGTCTGAAGGAACTCAATCTGGGAAAGCGAAGACCTTTTAGCCTTTTTATCTTTATTGTGCTTTCAATGATTGTGATTGTCATGGAACCTGTTATCGTTCTTTTCGGTTTTGTGGTTCTTTACATCTTCTCGGGACCCGTAACCCTGGCTTTGGCGTGGAATCGCAAGAGGGTTCTTCGGAGGACCGAGACTGTCCCAGAGGAGGATTTGGTCGTTCGCGGATGAGAGGGATGGGATTCAAACGTCCATAGGGCAAAACCCCCGAATTCCGCAACCTGAAATTTTGTTTACATAGATTCCCCGGTAGCTCAACCGGTAGTAGCGGGTGGCTGTTAACCACTAGGTTGCAGGTTCG
>FWPV01007565.1_pt1 | contig 19608 bp, 17 predicted proteins | sample 2228371 | NCBI WGS metagenome assembly FWPV01 (sample SAMEA103939776, study PRJEB20133) | metagenome
GCAGCACCAAAGCGACGCTCAGTGCACTTGGCGGTCGCAAACTGGCGATTTGGCGGCACTAAGTTCAGTAAAAAAAGTTCACTAAAAAAGTGTACAAAAAACGCGGCACAAGCCGCGTTGATGGTTAATCTGATGCTACTTGCCCTCATGGCGTGAGCGCTGTGTTCTTGTTATTTTTTCTCAAGAAAATCAACGGCTAAAGCGGTCAGTGCGCGCATGCCGTTTTCCATGGCCGGTTCATGAATTTTAAAAAACGGCGAGTGATTGGGTGCGGTTTTTTCCACACTCACCCCTGGCTCGTTAATACCTAAAAAGAAAAACACGCCAGGCACCTGCTGTTGATAAAAGGAAAAATCTTCTGAAGCAGTAATAGGTTTAATTGGTGCTACACCTGCATCGCGGCCAGCCCATTGCAGGCTGGGCATGGCCCATTGCGTGAGTTTGACATCATTCCAGGTCACAGCAGCAAAACCACGTTGGCTAAATTCGGCACTGGCGCCGCTGGCGGCAGCAATATGTTCAGCGGTATGTTTCATTTTGCTTAAAAGCTGTTCGCGCATTTGTGGGTCAAAGGTGCGGACTGTGCCACCCAGCGTCACTTCATCCGGAATAATATTCCAGCGCACACCGCCATTCACCTGGCCTATTGACAGCACTGCGGGTGCTTTGGTGACATCCAGCTGGCGCGCCGGTATTTGATGCAGTGCTGTGATCAGCTGGCCTGTGACGGCCACAGGGTCAACCCCACGCCATGGGCTGGAGCCATGCACCTGCACCCCTTTGACTTTAATTTCAAAACTGTCGGCGGCGGCCATTATGCCTTCATCTTTGACTTGCAGCTGGCCGCTAGGCCCCGGCCACACATGGACGCCAAAAATGGCATCGGGTTTGAGTTTGCTGAATAAACCCTGTTTCAGCATTAAAGCAGCACCACCTTCTTCACCGGCCGGCGGGCCTTCTTCGGCCGGCTGAAAAATAAAGACCACAGTGCCTGTGAGATTTTTTTGCTGTGATTTCAGCACCGTAGCAGCGCCTAATAACATAGCCACATGGGCGTCATGGCCACAGGCATGCATTACACCGACTTCCTGGCCGTTAAATTCAGCTTTGGCTTTGGAAGCAAAAGGAATGTCCACCTGCTCTGTTACCGGCAGTGCATCCATGTCGGCACGTAGCGCCACCACAGGACCTGGCTTGCCACCTTTCAGAACACCGACCACGCCGGTATGGGCAATGCCGGTTTGTACTTCCAGCCCAAGTTTTTTCAGCTCTTTGGCCACCAGTTCACTGGTACGGAACTCGCGGTTGGACAGCTCCGGATGTTGGTGTAAATCACGGCGCCAGCTAATGACTTGTGGCATCAGCTTGCTGATCTGTGGCTCCAGTGCAGGTTTTAAATCGGCATTGGCGTGTTGCGCATAAAAAGCGCTTAAACAAAACAGGGCAGGCAGGCAAATACGCATGGTCGATCTCCGTGGCGCTGGCCACCGGCAGGTGGCCATGACTCAAAAAAAGCACTTCATAAAAAACTAAATGACAATACTCAGTTGCAGCACAATGTATCGGCTTTTGGCCAGCATCACAAATCTTGGCTTGCAGGTACTGACGGCTGGCAATCACAGCCAGCCGTTATTCTTCCAGCAAGGTTTGCCTCAGGCCAGGGCACTGCAGTTCAATACCAACAGTGGCCAGATGCTCTTTTTCTGCCAGCAAATCGGCTGCCAATACACTTTGTTGCTGATACCACTCAGCGGGTATTTGTAATTCCAGCTGGTTGCCTTTGGCGTGCAGCTCAAGTGCCGGTACCACATCGTCACGGCGCTTTTGATTCAGCAAAATGGCCAGACGGAACAAGGCCAGTGCCTGATGTACCTGCTGGTGCTGGAATAAATAAAAAGGCGGAAATTTATCAGGTTTAATTTTGCGGCGGTGAAAACGCACCAGACAAGACAACAGCTGTTGTTGCTCCTGGTTAAAACCGGGCAGGCTGGTGTTTGACAGAATATAAGCGCTGTGGCGCTGCACACTGGACGAATTAATTTGCAGGCCGGTTTCATACAAAGTGGCGGCCCAGCCAAGCAGCTGCGGCCATTCATCGCCAAGTGGCCAGTTGGGTTGTACCTTGGCATGTAACATCAGTACGGTTTTTTTCACCCGCTCGGCCTGCTCTGTGTCTATGGCATAACGTTTTACCAGGCTTGCCACCGTATGGCTGCGGATATCCTGATGTTGCAGCCGGTCGCTCATTTCGTACAACACGCCTTCACGCAGCGCTGCATCCACATACACCATCTGGTCGATATCCAGCATATTAAAAGCGGCGATCAGAATAGCCAGGCCAGGGCAAAGCAGTTGTTTTCTGTCTTCAGTCAGGCCGGGTAAATCCAGTTCGTCGCAGTTTTCGTGCGCCAGGGCCAGCTGTTTTATTTTTTCCAGATGGGCAAGCTCAATACAATGCGGATGCCAGCCCAGGCCACTAATAATGTCTTTAATGGTTTTAATGGTGCCTGAGGTGCCCACCACCTGTTGCCAGCCGGTGGTTTTGTAGTTGTTCACTATATTCTCAAGCTCTTGTTCGGCCTGAATAATAGCGCGCTCAAAACGTTTTTCGCTGATTTTGCCTTTGGCAAAAAACTGTCTGGCGTAACTGACACAGCCCATGTTGCGGCTGGCCAGGCGCAGCGGCTGAAAATCTAAACCAATGGCAAATTCGGTACTGCCACCGCCAATGTCCATGACCAGGCGCTGGCCGGCATAATGTTCAAAATGCGCCACACCCTGATAAATAAAACGGGCTTCTTCCTGGCCGGAAATGACTTCAATAGGGTAAGGAAATACCGCTTTGGCTTTATGCAAAAAGCTGTTGGCGTTTTTGGCGCGGCGCAGGGTGTAAGTGGCAATGACCCTTACAGAGCCGGACGGCACGCCCTGCAGCGTGTCGGCAAATTGTTTTAACACCACCAGGCCACGGTGCATGGCCTCATCGCTTAGCATCAGCTGTTCATCCAGACCATCGGCCAGCTGAACCTTTTGTTTTTCCCGGTGCAAAAGCTGCAAAGCGCCATCCATGATGCGTGCTATCACCAGATGGAAACTATTGGAGCCTAAGTCTACTGCAGCAATAAGTTCGGCTGCAGCAATTGCGCTGGAAGTTAACTGGGTCATGGTTCTGCCTGAATCGTCGGACCAAACTGCTGACTGGCCAGATAATCATAAATGGCCTGTTGCGAGCGGATATTCTTTTTATTGCCCCGTTTGACGTAGGCATTCTGTTGTAACTGGTCAATGATACGGGCTTTCACGTTGTCGTGCCATTGCAAATCCAGAATCGTCATAATTTGCTGTTTAATGCGCGCATCATAAATAGGCACACCCACTTCCACCCGCTGGTCGATATTGCGGGTCATCCAGTCGGCGGACGACAGGTATAAGTCGATATCTCCGCCATTGTGGAACTGATAAACCCGCGCATGCTCAAGGTAGCGGTCGAGCACACTAATGACTTTAATATTGTGGCTTTTGCCCGCAATGCCGGGCACTAACGAGCACATACCACGGATGATCATGCGGATTTTTACCCCGGCCTGACTGGCTTTGTAGAGTAAATCCACAATGTCGTTGTCGACCAGGTTATTAATTTTCAGCAGAATTTCTGCTTTGCGCCCGCTGACAGCAAAGTCAATTTCACGCTGGATCAGGCCGGTCAGTTTGGCGCGGCTCCAGGTAGGGGACACTATTAAGTGATTAAATTTAAATGGTTTATAGCTGTATTCTATAAACTCAAACACCTGATCCACTTCATCACAAATTTCGCCATGACAGGTGAACAAACTCATATCGGTATATACCCGGGCGGTTTTTTCATTAAAGTTGCCGGTGCCGATATGGGCGTATTTCACCACTTTGCCTTTTTCCTGGCGGCTGATTAAACAAAGTTTGGAGTGAATTTTTAACGTGGTGAGGCCAAACACCACCTGGATGCCGGCCTGAGTCATGCGTCTGGCCCAGTGAATATTGTTTTCTTCATCAAAACGGGCTTTGAGTTCCACCACCACTGTAACTTTTTTACCGTTACGCACAGCGTCCAGCAGTGAATGGATGACCCGCGAGTTTTTGGCTACCCGGTACATCGTCATTTTGATTGAAGTGACTTTCGGGTCAAAAGACGCCTGGCGCACCCACTCGGTAAAATAGGTAAAGTTGTGATAGGGGTAATGCAGCAGCACGTCATTGCTGCGAATGGCATCAAAAGTGGTGGTGTGCTGCTCAAAATCCGGGCTTGGCAAAGGCGGTAGCGGCGGATATTCCAAACTGGCGTGGCCAATATTGGGGAAGCTGATAAAGTCTTTAAAGTTGCGGTAGCGTGAGCCCGGAATAAGGGAGTCAAAAGAGCTGGCGCCAAGCTGTTTTTTCAGAATTTTCAGCATATGTTCCGGCATAGTGGCGTCATACACCAGCCGTACCGGCTCAGATTCCAGCCGCTGGCGAATACCTCTGGACATTTTATCCAGCAGGCTTTGGTCCAGGGTGTCACTTAAATTGTATTCGGCGTCTTTGGTCAGTTTGAGTGAAAAGGCCTGAATGTCACAAAATTCAAAAAAACCACGGAATAAGTCGTGCAGACAATGAATGATTAAATCATCCAGCATCATAAACTGATGGCGGTAACGGCCGCGTTTTTTGGTTTTATTTAAATAAATCGGCAGTTCAATAAAACGTGACACTTCTTCGGTGGGCACCTGCACTATGGCGTATTCAGCTTTGTTGGCACCGGTCATTTCCACCATCAGATAAGTGGCGTTGTCTTCTAACCGTTTTGACAGTTTTAAATCTTCATTCGACAGCAAAATAGGGGATATATGCCGAAGCACCCGTTCGCGGAAATAAGTGCGCACCCAGGCCGACTGCGATTCATTGAGTTTATGCTGGTCGATAAATTCAATATTGTGTTTACGCAGCTCCAGCAACAAAGTCTGGTAAATACCGTTAAATTTGTCACCCAACCGCAACACCTGCCGCTGGATATCCAGCATCAGCTGTTCGGCATCTTCTTCATCTGCCTGATATTTTTTCAGTAAAATTCGTCTTTTAACGTCTGCAACCCGCACCCGGTAAAACTCATCCATGTTATTGGAATAAATACCTAAAAAGCGCAGCCGCTCAATCAGCGGGTTACGTTCATCTGCTGCTTCCTGCAGCACACGTTCATTAAAGGCTAACCAGCTCAGTTCTTTGGGGAAATAATGCAATTCAGTTACTGTCTGTTGTTGTGCATTCATAAGGTGACCATCATCCGCGGGGGTTGCGGCACTCTATGGCAATTTGATGAAAGATTTATGAACAAGATAGCCGCAGCGGGCTATCTTGTCTGTTTCTTTGTGTATTAATGCAGATCTTCAACATCGACCACCACATCAGAAGCAATAGCTTCCAGCGCACGCACGACTTCTTCTTTATTTAAGCCTTGTGGCAATTCCACTGTGGCAATAGCGTTAAAGAGTGGCACGCCCCAGTTGGGTGCACTTTGTTTTGAGCTTTCAAAGTGAATAATGTTGGTGCCTTTGTGTTTAATCACTGAAGACAGCTCGCGAACTATGCCTGGCCTGTCGTTGCCGGTGATGACAAACTTCAGTTGCTGCTGTGGATTGACTTTAGACTCCATGCCCTGATGGATTTTAACGTCCAGTTCCTGCATGGTTTCCAGCGCTGCAGTTAACGCCGCTGCGTGTTCTTCTGCCACTTCAACCTGTAATATACCGGCAAAATAACCGCCCAGGTGGCTCAGGTTACTGGCTGTCCAGTTCCCATGATGGGCATTAATCACAGTTGCCAGCTGTTCAACCAAACCTGCTTTATCTTTACCAATCAGTGTCAGAACCAACTGCTTCATAGCGCAATTCCTTGTTTTTAAGTTGTACATCATTCACAAACTTGTTGTTGTAGTTTTAACTGCTCAGCGCTGGTATGTCCAGCGCGGGCGGCGGCGTTAGTCGCAAACAGCCGCTGAAATTTAGCAAGCCGAAACTATAGACCCTCAGCTTAAAAACTCCAGCCTGTGACCGGGTAAAATTTATTGGTAGTCATAATAGTGTCATATTTACTTCTTAAGATTGTCATATTCGACTCATAAGATGACCAGGATTCGAACTACAGGCTAACGCCTGATTTTGCCAACAGAGGACAGCATAGTGAAAGCTTTGAACATGTTAACTACCGCAACTTTGGTTGCCGCTACTTTATCTTTTAGTGTTGCCGCCAGTACCAAAGTGGATCCGGCGCTGCCAGATTATCAAAAGGCCAGCGGTGTGTCGGGCAATATTTCCAGCATTGGTTCTGACACGTTAAACAACCTGATGACCTTATGGGCGGAAGACTACCGCAAGGTGTACCCGAACGTGAATATTCAGATCCAGGGCGCAGGTTCTTCTACTGCACCAACCGCCTTAACTGAAGGCACCGCCAACTTTGGCCCTATGAGCCGGGCGATGAAACCATCAGAAGTGCAGGCATTTGAAGCCAAGTATGGTTACAAACCAACAGCTGTGCCTGTTGCTATCGACTTACTGGCTGTTTATGTTAACAAAGACAACCCAATCAAAGGCTTAACCATTGCAGAGGTTGACGCTATTTTCTCGGCAACCCGTCGTTGTGCTTACAAAGAAGACGTAACACGCTGGGGTCAGCTGGGTTTAACAGGTGCCTGGGCCAACCGTGATTTCACCACTTACAGCCGTAACGCTGTGTCTGGTACCTACGGTTATTTTAAAGAACACGCTTTATGTAACGGTGACTTTAAAGCCAGCATCAACGAACAACCTGGTTCTGCATCTGTAGTGCAGGGGGTCAGTGAATCCATTAACGGTATCGGTTATTCAGGCATCGGTTATATCACCTCTGGTGTCCGTGCTTTACCTCTGGCGAAAAAAGCCGGTGAGCCTTTTGTGGAGCCAACAGCTGAACACGCTTTAGATGGTAAATACCCACTGTCGCGTTTCCTGTACGTGTACGTCAACAAACACCCAAACAAAGAGTTAGCGCCAATGGAGCGTGAATTCGTCAAGATGGTGTTGTCTAAACGTGGTCAGGAAATTGTGGTACGTGACGGTTACGTACCAGTGCCAAATAAAGTTGCAGCCAAGGTGCTGGCTGAGTTAGGCATTAAATAACAAGACTGCATTACAACAACTTGCATGCAGAATCATAGCGGCGCCATTGGGCGCCGTTGTTTTTTGTGCAAGCAGTGCATCGTTGTACAGTTAGCCGCTGGCTCAGGCCATTGATTTTTCAGCCATTCTGACATTTTTGTGTCAACTGTGTGACAAAAACGCTCAATGTAATATTTCTGACATATTCCTGCTCTATAGTTTGCAGCATCCTAAAGTCAGAAGTGGATGTGCAACAATGCAACCTAACCAAGCCAGTTCAGCCGGCACGCAGACCGAACTTCAGTCGCTGTTGCCGAGCGGTGAACGCCGCGCCCGGTTACGCCGTTGGCGTAGTCTGAAAGATCAAATGTCCCGTTATGGCATCGCCTTTGCCGGTATCAGTGTGGTACTGGCATTTACCACTATTTTTGTGTATCTGTTCTCAGAGGTGGGGCCGATTTTTTCTTCGGCATCAACTGAGCAGCAGCAGACTTATCAAAGCCCGGAACAAAACGCTATTTTTGCCAACCTGGAGCGTTATGGTGAAGTAGGGCTTGTGGCCAATAAAGCCGGTGAGTTGCAGTTTTTTAATGCACAAACCGGTGAGCCCGGGCAAAAACTGCAGCTGGCCTTGCCTGAAGGCGCCAGCATCACCAGTTTTTCCCGGGGTGAACCCCGCTCCGGCATTATTGCTTTTGGTTTATCCAATGGTCAGGTGCTGGTGGCCAAACACGAATACAACTTAAGTTACCCTAATGATAAAAGGCAGATAGTGCCTGTGGTGACTTATCCGCTGGGTGAAACACCTTTACAGCTGGACGCCAAACAACAGGCTATTTTATCGCTGGCGGTGCAGGAAGGTCCTTCAGGCACTGCTATTACTGCATTTACTGCCGATGGCCGTTTGTCTTATAACCTGTTTGAAGCCAAAACCGAGTTTTTAACCGGCGAAACGACCTTAGAACGCAGTGAATACCAGCTGCCGGATGCGCCAAAGACAGTGTTAAAAATGCTGGTCGACACCACATTACAAAACCTGTTTGTGGCTGACACTCAGGGCAATATTCATTATTACGATATCCGCGACCCGGCATCAGCCCGTTATGTAGAAGCCATCAGTGCGGTAAAAGCTGGTCAGCAGCTAACGGCACTGGAATTTTTGGTGGGCTCGGTGTCGCTGATCGCAGGTGGCAGTGACGGTTCTCTCAGTCAGTGGTTTTTAGTGCGTGATGAACACAACAACTTCCACTTAAAACATATCCGCGACTTTGAGCAACATCCGGCAGCTATTGTGCAGATTGAACCTGAATATTCGCGCAAAGGTTTTATGGCCATTGATGCCAAAGGTTATCTGGGCATTCATTACGGCACCTCAGCCCGCACCCTGATGCTGGAACCTTTGGGTGAACAACTGCAACCTGCGCGTATTGCCATTTCACCAATCAACCAGAGTTTCCTGGCTTTTGATAAAAACGGCACAGTGCAGCATTTTGCACTGGACAATGCCCATCCGGAAGTCAGCTGGAAAGCGATGTGGAACGAAGTCTGGTATGAAGGTCGCGCTGAAAAAGACTATATCTGGCAGGCATCTTCAGGTTCTGATGAATTTGAAGCCAAAATGAGCCTGGTGCCTTTGGCGTCGGGCACCTTAAAAGCGGCATTTTTTGCCATGTTATTTGCCACGCCGCTGGCTCTGATGGGCGCTTTATACACAGCGTATTTTATGGCGCCGGCATTAAGAGGCAAGGTCAAACCTACCATTGAAGTGATGGAAGCTTTGCCTACAGTGATCCTGGGCTTTTTAGCCGGCCTGTGGTTAGCGCCTTTTATTGAATCTTATTTAAGTGCAGTGTTCTCCATTTTACTGCTGCTGCCGCTGATGATGATTGCAACTGCTTATCTGTGGCGTTATGCCCCGGAAAAGCTGCGTTTTGCACTGGGCCATGGCTGGGAAGTGGTGGTGCTTATTCCGGTCATCATGCTGCTGATTTACCTTTGTGTACAGGCAAGCCCGGTGATTGACCACATGTTTTTTGCCGGCAATTTACGTCAGTGGCTGACTGACAACGGCATTACTTATGATCAGCGTAACGCTCTGGTGGTGGGCATTGCCATGGGCTTTGCGGTTATCCCCAATATCTTTTCGATTGCTGAAGATGCCATTTACAACGTACCAAAACACCTGACGCAGGGCTCATTGGCACTGGGTGCAACACCATGGCAAACCATGATGAATGTTGTGTTGCCAACAGCAAGCCCGGGCGTATTTGCCGCCGTGATGGTGGGTTTTGGCCGTGCCGTGGGCGAAACCATGATAGTGCTGATGGCGACAGGTAATAGCCCTATTGTGAACTTTAACCTGTTTGAAGGCATGCGCACTTTGTCGGCCAATATAGCGGTAGAACTACCGGAAACTGCAGTGGGTAGCACTCACTTTAGGGTGTTGTTCCTGGCTGCGCTGGTGCTGTTGGTCTTTACCTTTATTTTTAATACTGTCGCCGAACTGATTCGGCAGCGTTTACGTCAACGCTTCAGTAACCTGTAAGTTGGAGTCATAGTGATGAAAGCGTGGTTTAGAACAGGAACGCCGTGGATTTGGTTAAATGCCGGTGCTATTGCCCTGAGTCTGGTGATGGTACTTGGTGTGCTGGGCCTGATCACTGTGCAGGGTGCCAGTCATTTTTGGCCGGCCGATTTGCAGCAGGTCAAACTGACCAAAGCTGATGGCAGCACACAGATGATTCTGGCTGAGCTGGTCAGAACTGAAGAAGTCAGTGCCACTGTGTTGAAAGATTCAGGCATTAAGCTTGAAACCCAGGCAGAGTTTTATCAGCGCCATTTGTTAAAAATGGGTAACCGGGATTTATACGGCCGTGACTTTAGCTGGTTTCTGCAGCCGCAGTTATCAGACTGGTCACAACCAGAAAATGCCATTGTGATTGAGCGGCGCGAGTGGGGTAACTTTTATGGTTTCCCACTGCGGTTGTTGCAGGAGGGGCAGGTTGTGGCAGAAGGCGACAAATTGTTGACTGAGCTGCAGCAACGTATTGCCCGCGCCAATGAAATTTACCAGCAAATTGCCCTGATTGAAAAAGGCGATATCGGCCGTATCAACAAAAAGCTGGAAGCCTTGCGGCTGACAGAAAGGAAACTGCAGCTCGCACAGGCCGATGCAGCAACTTTGCAGGCACACAAGGCCGAAGCTTTAACAGAAAAAGCGGCGCTTGATGCTGAATACGCTGCGCTGCAACAACAATTAGAGCAGCTGTACGCAGCAACCAAAAGAGACGTTTTGTTGGTGCAAAGTGCCGAAGGTAAAGAGCTGGAAATTAGCCTTGGTAACATAGTCCATGCGCATTTCCCGAATGCCATGAGCACCACAGACAAACTGCAGCACTATGTTGCTGCAATCTGGAATTTCCTCAGTGACGAACCGAGGGAAGCCAACACCGAAGGCGGTATTTTCCCGGCGATTTTCGGCACTGTCACTATGGTGATCTTAATGTCGATTATCGTCACACCTTTTGGCGTGCTGGCGGCCATTTATCTGCGTGAATATGCCAAAGACGGCCCGTTGCTGCGGGTGATCCGGATTTCGGTCTACAACCTGGCCGGTGTTCCTTCGATAGTGTATGGCGTATTTGGTCTGGGCTTTTTTGTCTACATTATGGGCGGCAGTATTGATGCGCTGTTTTATCCGGAGTCTTTACCTTCGCCAACTTTTGGTACCCCGGGTTTATTCTGGGCATCTTTGACCCTGGCGTTATTAACTTTGCCCGTGGTGATTGTATCGACCGAAGAAGGTTTGTCACGTATTCCAAGCACCATCCGGATGGGCAGTCTGGCGTTGGGCGCGACCAAGTCTGAAACTTTATGGAAAGTGGTGGTTCCGCTGGCAACGCCGGCCATGATGACTGGTTTGATCCTGGCCATTGCCCGCGCTGCCGGTGAAGTGGCACCGCTGATGCTGGTTGGGGTGGTGAAACTGGCGCCAACTTTACCTGTGGACGGTAATTTTCCCTTTGTGCATTTAGATCAAAAAATCATGCACTTAGGCTTCCATGTTTATGATGTGGGTTTCCAGAGTCCGAACGTTGAAGCGTCACGGCCGCTGCTTTATGCCACAGCATTGGTGTTGGTGATCCTGATTATGGTGCTGAACCTGGCCGCCATTCAGTTGCGCAACAGGCTGCGGGAAAAATACCGTAGTGAATCAGACTAAACAGAACACAGAGCAAGGGCAAAACTCTGGTTTTGCCTGCAAGAACAAATTTTGCAGTAATGAGAGACGAATCATGACCCAACAGCAAACGATATTAAATGATGCCGAACTGAACCTGGCGGATGAGAAAATTAAATTAGAAGTCAACGATTTACGCTTGTACTACGGCGATTCGCTTGCACTGAAAAACATTAACCTGCGCATTCCGGAAAAACGCGTGACGGCTTTTATCGGCCCCTCAGGCTGTGGTAAATCCACCTTGTTGCGTTGTTTTAACCGCATGAACGACCTGGTGGATATTTGCCGTATCGAAGGCAAAATTCTGATGGATGGCCAGAATATTTATGACAAAAAAGTGGACGTGGCTGAGCTGCGCCGCCAAGTGGGTATGGTGTTTCAAAAACCAAACCCATTCCCGAAAACCATTTATGAAAACGTGGCTTATGGCCTGCGCCTGCAAGGGGTGAAAGATCGCCGCGTGTTGGACGAAGTGGTGGAAAACTCACTGAAAGGCGCTGCGCTCTGGAACGAAGTGAAAGACCGTCTGCATGACAACGCTTTTGGTTTGTCCGGTGGTCAGCAGCAGCGTCTGGTGATTGCCCGCGCTATTGCCATTGAGCCTGAAGTGTTATTGCTGGACGAACCGGCTTCTGCACTGGACCCTATTTCGACGTTAAAAATTGAAGAGCTGATTTATGAGCTCAAGGACAAATACACCATAGTCATTGTGACCCACAACATGCAGCAGGCGGCCCGTGTGTCTGACTATACTGCCTTTATGTATATGGGCGATTTAATTGAGTTTGACGCCACCAACAAGATGTTTACCAATCCATCGCAACAGCAGACTGAAGATTACATCACAGGTCGTTTTGGTTAAGCGCTTAGGGCTTTAATAAAGAGGAATTGATGATGGATAAGCTGAATCTGACAAAACACATTTCCAGCCAGTTTAATGAAGAAATTGAACAAATCCGCAACCACGTCATGGCGATGGGTGGTTTGATTGAACAGCAACTGTCGGATGCGTTAACCGCTATTGCCCAGAACAACGCAGAGCTGGCGCAGCAAGTGATTGCGACTGATTTAAAAGTGAATGAGTGGGAGATCCGCATTGACGGTGAATGCACCCGTATTATTGCCAAACGCCAGCCGGCAGCCAGCGATTTACGGCTGATTATGGCCATTATCAAAGCCATTTCCGACTTAGAACGCATTGGTGATGAAGCCGAGCGTATTGCCAAAGTGGCGCTTGAATCATTTTCCAGTGCACAACAGGATTTACTGGTCAATCTGGAAAACATGGGCCGCCATGTTGCGCAGATGTTACATGACGTATTGGACGCTTTTGCCCGGATGGACGTGGAAGCTGCGCTTGCCGTATATAAAGAAGATAAAAAAGTCGACCGTGAATATGAAGCCATCACCCGTCAGCTGATGACTTATATGATGGAAGACCCGCGTTCTATTCCAAAAATCATGAATGTGCTCTGGTCGGCCCGCTCGCTGGAGCGTATTGGTGATCGCTGTAAAAACGTGGCTGAATACGTGATTTCTTTTGTTAAAGGCAAAGATGTGCGGCACAGCGACGAAGATAGTCTGGAGCAAAATGCCCGCAGCTGATCATAATCTCTGTAGCTCAGCAAGGCGTTAAAAAAACAAAAAGATAGCGCCTTGTGGCGCTATCAGAAAAATAACCGGCAATGCAGCCAGTTCTGACTAAAATTCAGGCTGGCTTTTGTATTTTCAGCGCAGAATTCGTTTTTATTCAGCACCTGATGCAGTACAATGCGCGCCGACTTTCGTCCATCTAAAAAAACCAAGAGGCACACTTATGCCAAGTGCATTTTTAGCTGTTTTTGCTAAATCACCGATCAAACCGATCGAAGAGCATATTCGCAAAGTATTAACAGCCAGCGAGCAGTTATTACCATTTTTCGCTGCTGTATATAACAAAGACTGGGATAAAGCAGCGGAAGTCAGGAAGACGATAGTGGCGCTGGAAAAAGACGCCGACAAATTAAAACGGGATATCCGTATTCACTTACCCCGAGGTTTGTTTTTGCCTGTGGACCGCACCGACATTCTGGAGCTGGTGTCACAACAAGACAAAATCGCGAACAAAGCCAAAGACATCACAGGCCGGGTATTAGGCCGTGAGCTGGAAATTCCGGCGCCAATTCAGGCCGAATTTCACGCTTATCTGCAACGTTGTGTCGATGCGGTGGCGTTGGCTTGTGATGCTATTAACGAGTTAGACGAACTGCTGGAAACCGGTTTCCGTGGCCGTGAAGTGGATCTGGTGATCAAGATGGTCGAAAAAATCGACGAGATTGAACACGACACAGATCAAATGCAAGTGAGCCTGCGTAAGTTTGTCCGCAAAGCAGAAACTGAGTTAAATCCAGTTGATGTGATGTTCCTGTACCGCACGCTGGAGTGGGTAGGCGACTTAGCCGACACTGCACTGCGCGTGGGTTCGCGTCTTGAAATCATGTTAGCTCGTTAATTCTCAGGGTAGTTAAATCATGGAATTATTGTCTCAATACGGCTTTTATTTGCTGGTTGCCGCCGCTTTGTTCGGCTTTTTTATGGCTTATGGTGTAGGTGCAAATGATGTTGCCAACGCCATGGGTACTTCAGTAGGTTCAAAAGCCTTAACCTTAAAGCAAGCCTTAATTGTGGCTGCAGTATTTGAAGCTGCCGGTGCCTGGTTAGCCGGTGGTGAAGTTACTTCCACCATCCGCAGTGGCATTGTTGATGCAGCCGCTTTTGCGCCAGTGCCTGAACTTTTGGTGTACGGCATGATAGCGTCGTTATTGGCTGCCGGCACCTGGTTATTGGTGGCTTCTTATTTTGGCTGGCCTGTATCGACCACTCACTCTATTGTTGGTGCCATTATAGGTTTTGCCTCAGTAGGCGTGGGCATGGAATATGTGCACTGGGATGAAGTAGGCGGTATTGTTGGCAGCTGGGTGGTAACCCCTGTGCTGTCAGGTATCCTGGCTTATTTGATCTTTATGAGTGCACAAAAGCTGATTTTTGATACTGAAAACCCATTGGCCAATGCCAAAAAATATGTGCCTTTTTACATGTTTTTTGCCGCTTTTATTATGGCTTATGTGACAGTTTCAAAAGGTCTGAAACATGTTGGTCTTAAATTCAGCACTGCTGAGGGGATCTGGTTATGTTTGGCGATCGCAGTCACTGTTGCTGTGATTGGTAAAATTGCCATTAGCCGGCTCAAGATTGATCCGGATGCCGATAAAGAAATGCACTTTACCAATGTGGAAAAAATCTTTGGTATTCTGATGATTTTCACTGCCTGTTGTATGGCCTTTGCCCACGGTTCAAATGACGTTGCCAATGCGATTGGCCCTCTGGCTGCGGTAGTGGGTATTATCCAGTCTGGTGGTCAAATACTGGATAAAGTTGCGCTGGATTGGTGGATTTTACCTTTAGGTGCTGTGGGTATTGTGATTGGTTTGGCGACTCTGGGTGCCAAAGTGATTCAGACCATTGGTGAAAATATCACCCACTTAACTCCAAGCCGTGGTTTTGCGGCTGAAATAGCAGCGGCAAGTACTGTGGTGATTTCATCTGGTTTAGGTTTACCTATTTCCACCACTCAGACCCTGGTTGGTGCTGTATTAGGTGTAGGTTTAGCTCGTGGTATCGCTGCATTAAATTTAGGTGTGATCCGTAACATCTTTATTTCGTGGGTCGTCACTTTACCAGTGGGTGCTTTCCTGTCCATCGTATTCTTCTATGCCATCAAAGGTATTATGGGTTCGCTCTAAGCTTTTGAAAAAGAATAAAAACCCGCTGCGGCGGGTTTTTTTATTGCTGAAAAGTGCTGCCATTGTGTTGCCGCCTGCTGCAGTTTTGTTTGCTTTAGCAAAATCTTAATTTTCACTTGCTGCGTTAGCGCTTATCCACTAGCATCAATTCATCGTAATTACAGCTAAAAATCTTTCTTTTTAACGGATTTAATGATGAAACGATTACCCAGTATTAAACAACTGCAATACCTGCTGGCGTTACATGAACATCAGCATTTTGGTCGTGCAGCCGACGCCTGTTATATCGGGCAATCTACCTTAAGTGCTGCCATCGCCAATCTGGAAGAGACGATGAATGCGCAGTTGTTGGAACGCGACCATAAAACCTTTATTTTTACCCCGCTGGGTGAGGATGTGGTGCGCCAGGCACGTTATATCATTGAGCAGTGTGAAGAGCTGACCGATTTTGCCCGCCACCAGGGCAAACCTATGACTGGCCCTTTCCGCTTGGGTTGTATCCCAACCATTGCACCTTTTGTGCTGAGTGAAGTGATGGCGCTGTGCCGTGAGCGTTATCCGGAATTACAGCTGTTGCTGCGGGAAGACACCTCAGATAATTCGCTGCATGCCTTAGCTGAGGGTAGGCTGGATATGGTGCTGTTGGCATTGCCTTATGAAACCGGCGCTTTGCACACTGAAGTGTTGGCTCAGGATGCATTTAAGCTGGTACTGCATAAAGACTGGCTGGACAGAGGTTTTCAGAACGATATCAGCCAGTGGCCGGATGAAAGTATTTTTTTACTGGAACGGGAACACTGCCTGACCAATCATGCGGTAAAAGCCTGTGAGCTGGAAGACTCGCGCAAAGTGAATCCGTTTTTTGCCACCAGTCTGCATACCTTAACCCAGATGGTAAACAACAAACTGGGCGTGACCTTTATGCCCCAAATGGCCATTAACAGCGGTTTGCTGGATGGCACTGAACTGGTTAGTCAAAGCCCGGCAACGGCCGGTGCTTACCGCGATATAGGTGTAGCCTGGCGGCCTACGTCTACCAAAGCCCGCAGTTACCGTATGATGGCTACACTGATTGCCGAAGTGCTGCAGAAAAAATGTGCTGTGCGTTAGATCTGACGGCTGAAACTCTGTCCATCACAACAAAAACCAGCACCATAATGCTGGTTTTTGCTTTAACGGGCTGAGCTTCAGGGACGTTGTCGGTGTTTACTAAAATACACCTGATGCAGATGGGCATTTTTATCTGGCAGCAGATACAACAATAACAATGAAAAGAAGTTGAGCAGTGGAACCAGGCCAAGTAAAGCAAAGAGCCAGGGCGGGTAACCTTTTTCCAGTGCCAGCTGATGACAATACCAGCTTAAAATTAACAAACTGCAGCCAAATAACCACAGCGTAAACCAAAGTTCCATTTATGCTCCTTATTTCGGCGTCCTGCCGTATTTTTCAATGCCGCAATTATAGTCAGGCTTTATCTGTGCGAAAAATAAAAATAACAAAAATTAATCATTTAGCTATTTATCTTGATGTTGAACCTGATTTTGCAACAGGTTGTTGCGGCACTGTTGGTTTGAGTTCAGCGGCAAAGCTCAGTACAATGGCGCCCCTTTTTTAGTTTGTCAGTAAAGCGGACTAACCCCATGTTAAGAACAGATTTTAGTTTTGAGCTGCCTGAGCAGCTGATCGCCCGTTTCCCACAACCTGAACGTTCAGCCAGCCGGTTGTTGCGTTTAAACAGACGGAGCGGAGAATTATCCCACCATAAATTCAGCGATATCCTTGATGCTATTGCTCCCGGTGACTTGCTGGTGTTTAACAACACCAGAGTGATCCCGGCGCGGCTGTTTGGCCAAAAAGCTTCAGGCGGTAAAGTGGAGGTGCTGGTAGAGCGACTACTGGACGAACAGCGTTTTTTAGCCCATGTCCGTGCCAGTAAAGCGCCAAAACCCGGCACCATGTTGCTGCTGGAAAATGATGCTGAAGTGGAAATGCTGCAGCGCCAGGGCGAGTTGTTTGAGCTCAGAGTCACGGGCAGCGAGCCTGTGCTTGCCATGCTGGAGCGGTTGGGCCATATGCCACTGCCACCTTATATCGATAGACCCGACAGCGCCGCAGACCGTGAGCGTTATCAGACTGTGTATAACCAAAAGCCAGGTGCAGTGGCTGCGCCAACAGCAGGCTTGCATTTTGATGAACCTTTGCTGGCAGCACTGAAAGCCAAAGGTGTGGAGTTTGCTTTTGTCACGCTGCATGTTGGCGCTGGCACCTTTCAGCCTGTGCGGGTAGATAACGTACTTGAACATCAGATGCATGCTGAATATATCGAAGTGCCGGACGAGGTGGTGGCGGCGGTAAAAGCCTGTAAAGCGCGGGGCAATAAAGTGATTGCTGTGGGCACCACTTCAGTGCGGTCGCTGGAGTCGGCGGCACAAATTGCCAAAAATAACGGCAAAGAGCTGGAAGCCTACAGCGGGGACACCCGGATCTTTATCTACCCAGGTTATCAGTTTGCCGTGGTGGATGGCCTGATCACCAATTTCCACCTGCCGGAATCTACGCTGATTATGCTGGTATCTGCGTTCAGCTCCCGTGAATTTGTAATGAATGCCTACCAAACAGCCATTAACGAGCAGTATCGTTTTTACTCATATGGCGATGCCATGCTTATTCTCTGAATCCTGCTGCTGACTCTGCTTTTGTTGCGGCGCAAAAGGCCGTGACAAGGGTAGGGTTCGGCATTTCTTTCTGCTACAATCGGGCGGTTTTTTGACAAGCGCTGGACTGTTTTTCCGGCGATACGAGGTTATTGTGAAATTTGAATTATTAACCACAGACGGCAAAGCCCGTCGTGGCCGTATGGTATTTGACCGCGGCGTTGTGGAAACTCCGGCCTTTATGCCGGTGGGAACTTACGGCACAGTCAAAGGCATGACGCCGGAAGAACTGGAAGCAACAGGCGCGCAAATTTGCCTGGGCAATACATTTCATCTGATGCTGCGCCCTGGCACCGACATTATTAAAAAACACGGTGACCTGCATGATTTTATGCAGTGGCAAAAACCAATCCTGACCGACTCAGGTGGTTTTCAGGTGTTTAGCCTGGGTGAACTGCGCAAAATCAAAGAAGAGGGGGTGACTTTCCGCTCTCCGCTCAATGGTGAAAAAATCTTTTTAACACCGGAAAAATCGATGGAAGTGCAGGCTGCGCTTGGCTCTGACATTGTGATGATTTTTGACGAATGTACGCCGTACCCAGCTACTGAAAAACAAGCGAAAAAGTCGATGGAAATGAGCCTGCGCTGGGCTAAACGCAGTAAAGAAGCGCATGGTGACAACCCTTCGGCACTCTTTGGCATTATTCAGGGCGGCATGTATCCGAACCTGCGTGATGTGTCGTTGCAGGGTCTGGAAGAGATTGGTTTTGACGGTTATGCCATTGGCGGTTTGTCGGTGGGTGAACCTAAGCATGAAATGATCAAAATTCTCAATCACACCACAGACCAAATGCCGGCGCATAAACCGCGTTATCTGATGGGGGTGGGCAAACCTGAAGACTTAGTTGAAGGTGTGCGCCGTGGTATTGATATGTTCGACTGTGTGATGCCAACCCGTAATGCCCGCAACGGTCATTTGTTTGTGCAAACTGGTGTGGTGAAGATCCGTAACGCCAAATACAAAGACGACGTAACGCCACTGGACGCAGAATGTGACTGTTACACTTGTAAAAATTACACTCGGTCATATCTACATCATCTGGACCGTTGCAACGAAATTCTCGGAGCACGGCTCAATACCATCCACAACCTGCGGCATTACCAAATTCTGATGCAAGGTTTACGGGATGCAATAGCTGCAGGTAAGCTGGATGCCTTTGTGGCCGACTTTTACCAAAAACGTGGGCAGGAAGTACCGGCACTGGATGTGCTGCCTCCTTTACCGGCAACAGTACAAGCATAAAAATTTGAGTTTTTTAAATTAAGGGGACAACCATGAGTTTATTTATTTCCAACGCCTACGCTCAAACTGCACCAGCTGGCCAGCCAGGTGGCGGTTTAGACATGATCATTATGCTGGTGGCATTTGGTTTAATTTTTTATTTCCTGATTTACCGTCCGCAAGCCAAACGTTTAAAAGAGCACAAAAACCTGATGGCAGCATTGGCCAAAGGAGACGAAGTGCTGACCGGTGGTGGTTTAGTAGGCCGCATCAGCAAAATTGCTGATGACAAAGATTTTGTCATTATCGCGCTGAACGACACTACTGAAGTGACTGTACAAAAAGGCGCTATTTCTGCGGTGTTGCCAAAAGGCACACTGAAGTCGCTGTAACAGCTGCTCTTTTTTTCACAAGGAATTACCCGTGTTAAACCAGAACTCTATCTGGCGGTATCTGACGGTTGTGGTAGTGCTTGCGGTCGCTTTGATCTACGCACTACCAAATA
>FWPV01007568.1_pt1 | contig 19605 bp, 20 predicted proteins | sample 2228371 | NCBI WGS metagenome assembly FWPV01 (sample SAMEA103939776, study PRJEB20133) | metagenome
TCTCTCTCAGAGAAACGTGATTAAAAGTATGGCATTCAAACTCAACACCGCTTTCTTTCTCAAACTTGATTATTTTTTCAATTTCTTCTTTTGTTTTTTTTGAATAAAAAAATGATTGGCCTACAACGAAAAACGTTGCCTTTGTCTTGAAATCAGAATATATCTTATTAAATTCGTTCAGAGTCCTAACAAAATTTAAATTGTTGAAATCATCATAAACAGTAAGAACAACTGGCTTTTTGCCTTGTGGTATCTCCATTGTATCTTCTATCATTTCTTTTGCATAAACAGGTACAAATCCTTCTGAATAAAGATAGTAAAAAATATCGTTAAGCTGTTGCGGGGTAATTGAAAGATGAGATGTCGGCTTATCTTCTATTTTATGAAATACTAAAACTAAAACTAAGCCTTTTTTTTCATGATGTAAGGACGTATTAGATGTTTCAGTTATCACGCTTTCCAAGTTAACAGTTTGTGCTGTGTTTGCTTGAATTATTTGAGGTTCGTCTGCATAAGAAGGGTTTGATAAATAAAGTGTTGTTCCAAGAAATATTCCAAATATTGTTGATTTTTTCATAATTAAAGTCCATCAGAACTCTTTTTTCAAAATATAAAATCATGCGATTAAATGCATAAATATAAGGGCAATATATAAATTTTCGGGAAAGCTTTATAAACCCCCTCTAATCAATTTATTTTCATATGGCAACACAAATCGTTGAAACGCTTATTGAAGGCGGAAAAGCAACTGCAGCACCGCCACTAGGACCTGCTTTAGGTCCAACTGGAGTAAATATAGGGCAGGTTGTATCAAAAATAAATGAAAAAACAGCTATTTTCAAAGGAATGCAGGTGCCTGTTAAAGTCATAATCAATCCATCCAATAAAACATTTGAGATTGAAGTGGGTACTCCGCCTGCTTCTGCTCTTCTCAAAAAGGAGGCAAATATAGAAAAAGGGTCTGGCAAACCTAATTTAGACAAGGTTGCTGATGTTTTAATTGAACAAATAATTAAAATAGCCAAGATGAAAGAAGACGATCTTACTGGCAGAACAATGAAAGAAAAAGTGAAAGAAGTCATTGGAACTTGCTGTTCGATGGGAATTTTAGTGGAAGGAAAAGATGCAAAAGAAGCAATAAGAATGGTTGATGAAGGCAAATTTGATGCAGAGATAAAAGCAGAAAAGACAGAGCTAACCGCAGAAGAATTGAAACAACTGGAAGAAGAAAGAAAGAGACTGGAAGCAGAAGCTGTGGCAAGAGCTGCAAAAGAAGAAGCTACTGCAAAGCAGATTATTGCAGAGATGGCTGGCAAAGAAAGAGGACTCATAAAAGCAAGATTGATAGAAGCCGGAATTTCAAAAGCCATGATCGACAAGTTGCTGCCTGTAGAAGGTCTTGCTGCGCCTGGAGCTGCTTCTACGGGTTCTGCTGCTGGGGCTGCTGCAAAGGCTGCTGCGCCTGCTAAGAAATAATTTTTCTAATTTTTTGTTTGAAATAAAAAAATTTAATTCCGGATAAAAACAATTACAGATAAAATTAATAAAAAACGATGGTATTCTTTCTTTGTATTCTTTGAGTATCGAGTGGTGCTTGAGTTAAATAATTTTACCGTAATATTTAAATATAAGTATATTTATATGTATTTATATTAATAATTAAATTAATACTTAAATAAGAATTAAAATAAGTATTTTATATATAAATATGGAATTCAAGCGAAAGCTGTACAGGAGAGGGAGTTCTTTTGAGACAACAATACCTATGCCGATGCTTTTTCACTTGGACAAAAACAAGAAACACAATGTTGTCTTCAAATTTGATGCTAAGCAGAATAAGTGGTATGTTGAGTTTGAGGAAATAAAATGAAAAAAGAAAACAAAATAACAGAAATAATAATTTTAATAATTTTTGCTTTCGCTAGCTGCTTGCCCGTTGTTTTCTTTAATAAAAATACTTGCTTGACAACATTCTTTGTTTCATTAGTTTCAATATTTGGAATTTGGAGATGGCAATCAAAGACAAATTCGCTGGTTTATCTAACTGGTTTTGTTTGGGGCCCATTGGCAGAACAATTATGCGTATCAGCAGGAGCTTGGACTTATGCGTATTCAAACATATTAAATTTACCTGTTTGGTTATTTTTTGTTTGGGGAAATATGGCAATTTTACTATATCAATCTGGAAATTTAATCAAAAGACTGGTGAAAGAGAAATGAAACTAACATTCCACGGAGCAACTTATGAAGTCGGAAGGTCTTGTATTGAGCTAGAATCAGACAGAAGAAGGATATTGTTTGATGCAGGGCTTAAGCTTGGCGAGGAAACAGAATATCCCTCAAAGATCGACAGGCTAAATAAGATTGATGCTGTTTTCTTGAGTCATGCGCATCTTGATCATTCTGGAGCGCTGCCTTATCTTAACTTCAACAAACTTAACTGTCCGATTTATGCAACATCTGAAACCATATTAATGACAAAAATTTTGTTAAAAGACTCTTTTCATATTGAAACATTGAGTCACATACCTCCTTATCTCAAAGACAATATCTACAATGTTGTAAGCATGATGAGTTCAAGAGACAGAAACACTGTTTATGAATTTAATGAACTGAATTATAAACTATTTGATGCTGGCCATATCGCTGGTGCTGTTTCCGTTTTTGTTGATGTAGACGACAAGTCTGTTCTTTATTCAGGGGATATAAATACTGATGAAACGAGAATAGCAACAAAAGAAAATGTAAATGTGAAGAACCCAGATGTTTTGATTCTTGAATCGACTTACGGCGATAGGCAGCATCCGCCAAGAAAAGAAGTAGAAGAATATTTTATAGCAGAAGTAAAAGAAACTTTGTCAAGGGGCGGCTCTGTACTTATTCCTGCTTTCGCAATAGGGAGAGCGCAGGAAGTCATAATGATTCTGAACAAAAAGATAAACGCGCCAATCTATCTTGACGGAATGGCGCAAGATATTTCAAATATATTCATACAAAAAAAATGTGCAAACAACATAAGCGAATTTGAAAATGCTTATAGAAAAGTAAAAAAAGTGAAAGGCTGGAAAGATAGGAGAGATCTGGTAAAAGAACAAGGAATCTTTATAACAACATCAGGAATGATGGATGGCGGTCCTGTCATGGATTATCTGAAATATATGTCACACGATCCGAAGAATGCCATTCTGATGACAGGTTATCAGGCAGAAGGCACAAACGGCAGAATGCTTTTGGAAGATGGTTCTGTTTTCATAGATGGCATGAAGGTAAAAGTAAAATCGAAGTATATGCAGTTTGATTTGTCAGCTCATGCTGGCTTGGAAGGCTTAAGAAGATTTGCGAATAGGATAAATCCTAAAAAAATAATTCTCAATCATGGCGATCCGAATGCTGTTGAAAATCTTGCAAAAGATCTAAGAAGCATCGGATTTGAAGTCTATACTCCAAAAATGAACAGTGTAATAAACATATGAGGTGATAGCATGGAAGGCATAAAAGAGGCGATAGATGATTTAAACTATAATGAACTAAAAGCGCTTGAGAAGAGCTTGAAAGGCGGTGCAATCAAAAGCTTGATCAGAGAAAAGATAGAAGAAATTGACAGAAAAAATGCGAGAGTTTGCGCAACATGCGGCAAATATCTTGATGCTTTTAGCCTAACAAATTTCTCGCTGATGTTCGGGCCCGAGGATTTCAAGAAAAGAGCTTCTTTCTGCGCATTTGACTGCCTTGAACATTTTATAGGTAGACTGAAAAAACTTCACAAGAAGTTCAACGAAAGTGGGAATAATGGAATTTGATAAAAAAATTGATGAAAATATAAACAAGATAGAAAAACTCGCATTTGAACAAGTCAAGAGGCTTAACGAAACTGATGAAAAGCACGAATATGACTTAATAAAAGTCTTGAAGATGATGAATAACAAAGGTGGCTGATGGAATATTATGCTGAAAAGATAGCTGACGTACTGTCAGATTTGAAAACTTCTGAGAAAGGTTTGAGCACAGAAGAAGCTAACAGAAGATTAAAAATAGTTGGTTTTAACGAAATTAAAGAAGCAAAAAAAATCAGTCCAGTAAAAATATTCATCGATCAATTTAAAAGCCCAATTATTTTTATATTAATTTTTGCAGTAATGATATCTTTATTTATAAAAGAATTTATTGACGCATTGGTAATATCTGCAATTCTCATATTGAACGCCATACTTGGTTTTCTACAAGAATACAAAGCTGAAAAAGCAATCGAAGCATTGAAAAAATCAATGTCGCTAAAAGCAAGAGTTATCAGAGATGGCAACGAATTACAAATCAATGCAAAGGAGCTTGTTCCAGGAGACATAATATTGTTAGAAGAAGGTGAAAAGGTGCCTGCGGACTGCAGGTTGTTGCAGACCATAAATCTCAAATTACAGGAAGCTAGCCTTACCGGAGAATCTGTTGCTGTTGTTAAGCAAACTGCGATTCTGAAAAAAGGCACTGTTGTTGCAGATAGAATAAATATGGCTTTTGCAGGTACAATGGTTGTTTCTGGCAAAGCAAAAGCAGTTGTTGTTTCAACAGGAATGAATACTGAAATCGGAAAAATAGCAGGTATGGTTCAAACTGAAAAAAAAGAATTGACCCCTTTACAAAAACAATTAAAAGTATTATCAAAAAATCTCGGGATTTTGACAGCGGTTATTGCATTTATGGTGTTTTGTGTAGGTTTAATACGCGGTTTTAATCTCGAAAATACGCTTATTTCTGCAATAGCGCTTGCAGTTGCCGCAATACCTGAAGGTCTTCCTGCTGTGGTTACAGTAAGTTTAGCATTAGGTGTTCAAAGAATGCTAAAAAGGAATGCACTGATAAGAAAACTGCCCAGTGTTGAAGCATTAGGCGGATGTACAGTAATCTGCGTTGATAAGACGGGAACTTTAACGCATAACGAAATGACTGTGAGAAAAATTTACACAAACAGCCAAATAACAGAAGTATCTGGTCATGGTTATGATCCGAAAGGCGCTTTTTCAAATGATCCTAAAAAACTAGAATTTATTTTGAAAATCGGAGCATTATGCAACAATGCTCGTTTGGTAAAAGAGAATGATAAGTGGTCGGTTATTGGTGATCCTACAGAAGGTGCTTTGATAGTTAGTGCTTTAAAAGCAGGTTTATCAAAAGAAAAACTAAGTATAGAAAATAAAAAAGTTATGGAAGTGCCTTTCAGTTCTGAAAAGAAAATAATGGTAACTGTTCACAGAATTAAAAATAAGTATTTTGCATTTGCAAAAGGCGCTCCAGAAGTTTTAATTGAAAAATGTAACTCTTTTTATGAAAACGGCAAAATCGAAATGTTCACTAGACAAAAAAAATTAGAATTTTTGAGGGTAAATGAAGATTTCTCACATGATGCTTTAAGAGTACTTGGCTTTGCATATAAAGAAATAAAAGGTGAAGTCGATAAAGCAAATTTAGAAAAAGACTTTGTTTTTGTTGGTCTTCAAGGAATGATAGACCCGCCAAGAGAAGGTGTAAAAGAGTCTGTTAAAAAATGTTATCAAGCCGGTATAAAAGTTGTAATGATTACTGGCGATCATATAGAAACGGCAAAAGCGATTGCTGAGCAAATTGGAATAAAAGGAAAAGCGATAACTGGTGAAGAAATTGACAAAATGAAAAATTTTGAAGATGTTGTTGAACAAATCACAATTTATGCAAGAGTCAACCCTGAACATAAATTAAAAATAGTAAAGGCTTTGCAGGCAAAAGGACATATTGTTGCTATGACTGGTGATGGCGTGAATGATGCCCCCTCTTTAAAAAAAGCAAATATTGGAATTGCCATGGGCATAACGGGAACAGATGTTGCAAGAGAAGCAAGCGACATAGTATTAACTGATGATCACTTTAGCTCAATAGTAAATGCTGTTGAAGAGGGAAGAACAATTTTTGATAACATAAGAAAATTTGTAGTTTATCTTTTAAGCTCAAATATCACAGAAATCTTGACTGTTTTAATGGCTTTGCTAATCGGTTTGCCTTTACCTTTAATAGCACTGCAAATCTTATGGATAAATCTGATAACAGACGGCTTGCCTGCATTATCCTTGGGAGTAGAGCCTGCTGATTATGGCGTAATGAAAAGGGCTCCAAGAAAAGTAAAAGAACAAATAATTGAAAAATCAACCTGGTTCTATATGCTTGCTATAAGTTTAATCATGACTGCAGGCACATTGTATTTGTTTAATTTATACAATCCTGAAAAAAACCTTATTTATGCGCAAACAATCGCGTTTTCAGTTTTGGTGATGTTTCAGATGTTTAATGTATTAAATTGTAAATCAGAAATTACGCCAATATTTAAAAATATTTTCAACAATCCTAAATTAATAGCCGCAGTAATAATGTCTATCATAATGCAATTAGTTGTAATATATACTCCGCTTTCAGACATATTTAGAACAACTGAATTGAATTTAAAAGATTGGATTTATATAACTGGGACTTCTGCAACAGTCTTGTTGTTCAGTGAAATTGTAAAAGCATTTAAGAAAAGAAACTCTCAACTTGTTCAAACCACTATTATTTAACCTCACAAAGTTTTTTAAATATTTCCTAATTTCATATAGCTATGAATTTTTACGAAGAAATTATTGAAAAAATAAAAAATGAAAGATTAAGCAAAGAGCAGATTGCAAAGCTAAAAACTAAACTGTGCTCAAAATACAGGATGACGGAAATACCGACGGATATACAAATTCTCCTTCATGCGCAGGAAAAAGATGTTCAATTTCTTAAAAAATACCTGATGACAAAGCCGACGAGGACTATAAGCGGGGTTGCTGTCTGCGCTGTAATGACCGCTCCTTTCAAATGTCCTCATGGAAAATGCATAACGTGCCCTGGTGGAGTTAATTCTGTTTTTGGAACAGTGCCCCAAAGCTATACAGGAAAAGAACCAGCTACAATGCGCGCAATAAGAAATAAGTACGATCCTTATCTGCAGGTGTTCAACAGACTTGAAGCGTACATTGTCATGGGGCAGAACCCTGAAAAACTTGAGCTTATCATAATGGGAGGAACATTCCCGAGATTTACAAAAAAATACCAAGAAGAATTTGTAACTTATGCGCTTAAAGCAATGAATGATTTTTCTGATTTGTTTTACGATGAAAGAGAGTTTGATGTTATAAAATTCAAAGAATTTTTTGAGCTTCCTGCAGATATAAACAACCCTGAGAGAATAGAAAGAATGCGAAATAAACTTCTAAATCTAAAAAACAAAAATAAAACAAATCTAAAAAAAGAGCAGAAAAGAAATGAAAAATCAAGAATAAGATGCGTTGGATTGACAATTGAAACGAGACCTGACTACGGAAAATTGAAACATGGTAATGAGATGCTTAAGCTAGGCGCGACAAGAGTAGAGCTAGGTATACAAAGTGTTTATGAAAATGCGCTCAAAAAAATGGAGCGCGGCCATACTGTAAAAGATTCTATTGAGTCAATAAGAATTCTGAAGGATTTAGGATTCAAATTGAATTTTCACTATATGCCAGGGCTTTTTGTTTCCAAAGAAAAAGATCTTGAAGGCATGAAGCAACTTTTTGAAAACCCTGATTTCAGGCCGGATATGTTAAAAATCTATCCATGCATGGTTGTCAAAGGAACAAAATTATATGATATGTGGAAAACTGGAAATTATAAACCGCTAAGCACAAAGGAAGCTGCTGAACTAATTGCTGAATTCAAAAAACATGTTCCAGAATACTGCAGAATAATGCGGGTTCAGAGAGACATTCCTTCTTATCTGTCAGAAGCAGGCGTAAACAGAACTAATCTAAGGCAGTACATAAAAGAAGTAATGAAACAGAAAGGAATAAAATGCAGATGCATAAGATGCAGAGAGCCGCGCAATGAGAAAATCGGTAAAACTGAAATAAAAGTGAGAGAGTATAAAGCTTCAGAAGGAAAGGAATTCTTTATCTCTGAGGAAAACGAAAACAACATATTGGGATTTTGCAGAATGAGATTTCCTTCGCAATTCTTAAGAAAAGAGGTAACAAAAGATTCTGCATTAATAAGAGAGCTTCATGTCTATGGACAGGCAACAGGGATTGGGGAAGAGGGAATAATACAACACAAAGGGATTGGTAAAAAGCTGCTTGCTGAAGCTGAAAAAATAGCAAAACAGCATGGAAAAAAGAAAATAGTAGTCATCTCAGGAATTGGAGTGAGGGATTATTATAGGAGACTTGGATACAAGCTGCAAGGGGTCTATGTTGTTAAGAGCCTTGCTTAATTTTCTTATTAATTTTATATCAGGGTCATTTTCTATAAATTCGTCTAAATTATATTTGGTTAAAACCTCTTTGAAATCATCTTCTGTGTAATACAGGGGTTTGTTATTATCATCCATGAGTATTCCGCCTTTTGTGCTATTAAACTCTGTATTTGGATTTGTTTCATTTTCTTTCAAGAAATAAATATAATCAACTATGCCCTGCGAAAGTATTTGTTTTAATTTATATTTTGAACACAGCTCCAAGTGCTGGTCCTTTACTTTTTCAAACTTTGCAAGATAGCAGCTCAATCTCTCTTTTATTTTATTCTCCTGTTTTTTGCTTGGCAGAGATATTGAAACGTTTTTTATCTTTTTTTCCTTGACCAGTCTGCATATCTCTAAAAACTTGTGAAGTTTTTCTGCATTCGAGATAAGATTTACTGCATTTTCCATTACTTTTGGATAAGCAGGAACCAAAGTATCGTAAGTCGCCTTGAATCTCTGAAAAGAATCGTCTTTCAGCTTCATCTGCTTGTTTGCTTTTTGACTTTCAAAAATATCCTTGTAAACAACATTCGCAGCTTTTTTGCATTTGTTTATTTCTTCATCAGTCAGAAAAAGATGGATCTTTTCTATCTGGTTGTGCCTTATCCTCTCTTCAAGAAGATACGATATATACTTATAAGCATCAATTCTTTTTTCAACGCCAAGAGAGCCTGATTTCAGCTCATCATACATGAAAGAATTTACATTATTTAGCAGAACGTTTTCCAGAATGGCAACTTCCTTGACCAATTCTTCTGTTGGCTTCATCTCAACCTTTGGTTTTTTCTCATTCTTTCTTACAACATAAATCCCTTTCGCTGCATTTGAGCTTGCTTCAGTTTCTTTTACATCAACAAGCGAAACTGCACAAAAATCTTCATCAATATCTTCGTAGAAAACAGCATAAATTGCTTTTTTTACTTCATCAAGATCAATTTTTCTTGGTCCCGGTTTGCTGTTTTGTTTTGTTATGTTTTCGGGATCGTACTTAAATTTTGTTTCTGCTTTCCTGCCTAAAAATCTCCTTGTGCACACATAAAATAAGTATGCCTGATATAAGTTTTCATCAACGCTTCTTTTTGTGTCAGGAGTGTAGCTTTTCTTGTCTAAGCTGAACTGCTCAAATTCCTCAAGAGCTGGAAATTCGTTTTTAGCTTGCAATATGGCATCAAAATTTCTCCAATCTCTGGGAGCAATTTCCTTTCCAGTATACCATTGGTCAAGCTGCGCTCTTGTGACAGTCTCAAAATTATTTTTTGCTGCATAATCACGCATCATTTCATAAAGCCTGTCTAAAAAAACATCTTTGTTTATTTCACCTTGTGCTCTTTTAAGTATCCTTGAAAGTTTTGTCTCATAAAAATTGTTTTCGTTCAACTCAAATAATCTTTCTTTCGCTCTTTTATACTGTGAAGCTTGTCCTCCTTTTGACTGCAAAAGTATTTCTTCTAATTCAGAAAAAGAAACATTTATTCCTTTTCTTTTAATTGCAATTTTACATTCATTTACATATTTAACTGATTTTGCAGCAGGTATTTCCAAATAACTTCCGTCTTTCAGCTGAACTAGCACCAAATCCCCTGGATTAACAAGATGAACTCCGCCTGTTGTTTTCAGTTCTAAATATTGTGCCATTTTGCACTGTTTTCTGAATTTGACTTATTTATAAATCTTGCTATGTGTGAGTAGTGAAATATTTATATAAAAGCGCGTGAATTTGAACAAATTATGCTAGAAATGATGCCCAATGCAGCTAATTTAGAGAAACAGTTTAAACCGAAATTCATAGAAAGATACAGTGCTTTAACTGACTGGAATGATTTTAAAAAATACAGCCTGGCTTTTCTACGCAAATCAATAAGAGTCAATACTCTTAAAATTTCTGTTGCTGATCTTAAAAAAAGGCTTGAAAGCGAGTGGAAGCTTGATCCAATTCCTTGGTGTAAAGAAGGTTTTTGGATTTCTGGAAGCAGAAGAGATATTGGAAATTTGCCAGAACATATTTTGGGCTACATTTATGTTCAGGAAGCAGCATCAATGATACCGCCTATCGTTCTTGAGCCAAACGAGGGTGATTTAATATTGGATATGTGCGCAGCGCCTGGCTCAAAAGCAACGCAGATCGCGCAGTATATGAAAAATTCAGGCCTATTAGTTGCAAATGACACAACAGGAGATAGATTAGCAGCTCTTGGAGTCAATATTCAAAGAAGCGGCGTCATGAACTGCATAATAACGCAAATGCAAGGCAGATATTTTAGCGGTTTTGAGTTTGACAAGATTCTTGTTGATGCTCCTTGCTCTGGTATTGGCACAATAAGGAAATCCCCAAAAACAATTCTTATGTGGAATCCTGACATGGTCAAAAGGCTTGCCGCAACTCAAAAACAGCTCATCAAAACTGCCTTTGAAAATCTAAAAGAAAACGGAACATTGGTTTATTCTACTTGCACTTTAGAACCGGAAGAGAACGAAGGTGTTGTTGATTATCTTTTGAGTGAGTTTGAAAATGCGAAAGTTATGCCTATTGAGCTCGACATTAAAAGATCTCCTGCTGTTGTTGAGTTTGAAAAGGAAAAATACAGTCCTGAAGTTAAAAAATGCCTGAGAATATGGCCGCAGGATAACGACACAGAGGGTTTTTTTGTTGCGAAAATCAAAAAAACATAAAGCGAAAATGCACGAAATAATAATTGCAAAACAGATAATTGATGAAGCGAAAAAGCATGGCGATGTGAAAAAAATTATTGTAGAAGTCGGTGATTTGGCTCATTTGCCTGCTGAAGAGCTTGAGCCTGCACTTAGAAATCTCGCAAATTGGGAAATTAGAATAATAAAAACTAAAGCAACTGTTCAATGTAGCTGCGGTTACAAAGGCAAACCAAAAATAATTGAGCATAAGCATGATTCTGTCTTGTTTGAATGCCCAAAATGCTGTTCTTTGCCAAAAGTATTAAAAGGAGATGAAATTATACTTAGGAAAGTGGTGGTGGATTAATGTGCTTGTCTGTTCCTGGCAGAGTGATAAGCATAAAAGATAATGAAGCTGTTGTTGATTACGCTGGTGAAAAAAGAACAGCTAAAAACCTGTTCATTAATGATTTAAAGACGAATGATTATGTTTTAGTGCAAAATGGATTTATTGTTGAGAAAATAAGTAAAGAGAAGGCAATAAAATCAATTGGGTTATGGAAAAATGCTGGAAGAAAAAATGAAAGCTAACATCGTATTTTTCAGATATGCTTTTCCCTGCAGTTCTGACCTTTATGCACTGAATAAAATAAGATTGGATGACTATAATTTAATGAATGTTCTTTATAGAAGTGGAAAAGCTCCTGAAAAGGAAAAGCTGGAAAAGCTGTTTCCGAACGCAATTGCAAGAATTAAGAAACTGGCGGAAGAACTAGGAGAAAAAGATTACTGGAGAGAACATATCATAAGGGATTATTTTATAAACAGGCACAATAAAGTAATTGACAACAACGAAGGGCTTTACAGCAATCCTTACTATGATGAAAAACTGAAAAATCTCTGCAAAGTTCACATCGCAGAAATTAATGAAATTAAAAAAGGGCAGGAATCTCTTTATGTGGTATCTTTTGATGGCCAGAAAAGGAGTGTTATTGATATTGGGCCTTTTGTACCGGATGCCAAAAAAGGAGATAAAGTCGTAATACACTCCAGATTTGTTGTTGAAAAATATGACGAAAATCTACTGCTTCGGAAATGAATTTATCAAAGAAGATTCTTTGGCTAAAAAAATAAGCGATGAAATAAAAATAAACGGATTTGATTTTGTAAAATGCGAAACGCTTGAAGATTTGGAAGGCGACATCATAATTCTTGATGTTGTAAAAGGCATAAAAGACGTAACCTTGATAAACAATTTGGACGAAATAAATGATGCGCGTTTTGTTTCATCACATGATTTTGATTTGGGCACAGAACTTAAATTAAGAAAAGCCGTCGGCCAATTTAAAAAAATAAAAATAATAGGCATACCTCAAAGCGGAGATAAAGGGAGAATTATAAAAGGCATTAAAAAAATATTAGTTGCGCTCTAATTTCAATTCTAAAAAATGTGTTGAGCAAGAAATACAAGGATCATAAGCCCTTATCAGCCTTTCTATTTCAAGCTTTATCTGGTCTTTTGATTTGTTTAATATTTTTAGTGTAAATTGTTTTATGGAATTTTCCATATCTGCTAAATTCTGTGTTGTCGGTGTTGTTATGTCTGCTGATGTGCAGATTCCTTCGTCATCAAAAGAGTATTTGTGGAACAACATTCCACGGGGAGCTTCAATTGCGCCTATGCCGGTTGATTTAATTGGTTTTATTTTAGGAAGAGCTTCATTTTTTAATTTTAAATTTTCAATTATTTCTATTGCTCTGTTGAATCCTTCGTAAATTTCAACTGCTTGCGCAAGATTGTTATAGAATGGATTGCACTTATTCTTTTCAAGCATTTTAATGTATTCTTTTGAGTTTTTTAGCAGATTTTTGTTTGCCAAAACCCTGGCAAATGCGCCAACAGTGTAGCTCTTTCCTTCCTTTGTCGCAAATTCTGCTGTCGAGGACTTCCTAAAATACTCTTTGAAATGTTTATCATAATCTTTTGTGAGAAAACATTCTCCTTCTTCACATCTTATTATGTTTTCAGAATAAAAATATGGGCCGCCACTCAATGCAAAATAATCAACATGCCTTTTGAATTCAGGATAATCTAATGAAGCGAACAAGTCAACTGTTTTTTTAGCATCTCTTTTTGACAGTATCAGTTGTTTCAAGAGCTTATGCATATCTTCCTGCTTAGGCAATCTTGAAAATCCTCCGGGAACAGAAGCAATAGGATGGACGTCCCTCCCACCTATTGTTCTGACGATTGAATTTGCTGTCTTTTTTATAGATAATGCTCTTTTCAATTCTTCTTTGTGTTTTGAAGCTAGTTCAATTGCATTTTCACAGTTAAAATAATCAGGCAAAGCTAAGAAATAAAGGTGCAGAACATGACTTTGTATCATTCCTGCAATATTAAGCAATTCTCTCAGCTCATTAGTCTGCTCTGAAATCTCCACTTTAAATGCATTTTCAATTGCTCTCAGTGCAGCAAGATTATGGACAACAGAGCAGACACCGCAAATTCTTGAAGCAATGTGGTTTATATCGTTGTACTTCCTGTTTTTTAGTATGCCTTCAAAGAATCTTGAACCTTCATATATTTTTAGTTGCGCTTTTTTTACGTTGTTTTTGTCTATTACAATGTGCAGCTTTGCATGTCCTTCAATCTTTGTAACGTGATTTAATTTTATTGTTCTCATTTTGTTATTATTTTCTTATTCTTATGAAATTTTCAAAGCTTCTGTCATATGTTCTTTCTGCTTCTTTTGTGAAGCAGCATGCAGGAAGTTCGTTGTTGCTCAAATGATAGTGTAGGCACTCGCAGCAGATGCCTTTTCTTGGGCATCCTGGGTATGTACAGTTGCATCTCTTTTTGTTGGCTTCTTTTTTGCATTCCATTACAGATCACCAAATTCTCTCAGCCTGAAAAATATATCTCTTTCTGTCAAGCCCATTCTTTTAAACAGCGCGATCTCTGCTGCGAAATTCGCATTTTTGCAAGGGCCCCTGCACATCACGCAAGACATGTTGTCTTTTGGGCAGATTGCCTTGCAGCCGCCATTCGTCAATGCTCCCAGGCATTCCTTTTTCTCGAGAAGGAGGCAGTTTTTTCCCCTTCTTGGACATTCTTCACAGACAGGGCCTTCAAACTGCTTTATTATTTTTCCCTCTATAAAGTTATTTATGAAATCAACAAATTCTTCTTTTATTATCGGGCAGCCGTACATGTAATAGTCAACTTTCACGAATTTATCTATTGGCGATGCTTCAATTGAGTCCTTAAGCATGCCTTGGCTATACACGTATTTTTTCAGCTCTTCTGATTCTATAAAATTTCTCATCGCTGGAATTCCTCCATGACAGGCACAGGCTCCGAATGCAACAAGAAACTTTGATTTTTTTCTTATGACTTTCAGTTTTTTAATCTCTCTTTTTGACGTTATAGCCCCTTCGACAAAAGCAATGTCAAAATTCGTCTGCCTGTTCTTTTCCTTCAACAGATGAAAATATTGAAAATCCAATTTGCTTAAAATGTCCATTAGATCATCAAGAAAAAGCAATGTGAATTGGCATCCTTCGCAGCAGGTGAATGAGAAAATGCCTGCTTTCAACCTCTTTTTTTGCATAATATGCTTAATTTAACTGATATTTATAAAATTTGTCAAGAATCAGCACTTTATCTTCACAGGCGCAAGTTTGTTTAGCTGTTCCTGTAGCTCATTTATGTCCTCTTTTACGTTCAGAGAATTTAACTTTGATTTCAATTTTTCGATTTCAGATTCAATCTTTGCGATTTGCTCTTCACTGTGCTTAAGTTTGTAATTTAAATCGTTTATTTCGTTGTTTATTGTGTTTATGCTCAACCTTCTGTTTATTTCTATCAGTTTATTTTTTATTGCGCCGTATTTCCAAAGGAAATCCTTTATGTAAACTTCATTGAACTTGTTTATCGCTGACAAAATCCTCTCTTTCTTTTTCTCGTCTGGTTCTATTTCATTAAGCTTATAGGCAACATTCTTCAATATGTTAAGTATCTTTAAAGTCTTGTCATTTTCAAGTGCTTCGACAGGTGATCTGATATAATCATTCAGCACTTCTTTGTCTGATTCAAAAGCGATTCTTTGATATTTCGCCAACGCTTTCTCTATTGGCGAGAAAAACAGGCTGAAATTCTCCTTATGTCTTCTAAGTTCAGCTTCTATTTTCAATTTTGTGCTCTGATTTTCGCTGTGTGCCTGAAACTGCGGGCTTGTTTCCAAATTATCAATATCTGTTTCTATCTTTTCTTTCTGTGCCTTTGCTTCCTTAAGTTTTGCATCTAATTCGTCAATTTTCTCCTTGAGTTTTTCTTCTTCTATTAATTTTTGCTCAACATTTTTTATTTTGCTGTGAACATCGTGTATGTAACTGAATCCTCTGTCCTTATCAATTAGTCTAACTATTTCATCCTTGAGCTCATCGATTTTTTTTATGCTGATTGCAACATCTTTTGCCTCGTTTGCGAAGAATTCCTGTAGTATGTAATACTGCTTAACAGTAGAATCATTTAAATCATTCATTAAAACAGAAAGACGCTCTGTGAATTCTTTTAAGTTAATGAGACTATTTTTTTCAGGCGGGTTGATTTGCTTTATGAAATCGTTAACTTTTTTGATGTATGATTCTCTATTTCCTTCCATCAGCTGCAATGCTCTTTCAGATATGTTTTTGTTTTTTATATCTGCTTTTTGAAGTATGCTGAGGCTTGTCTGCAGCTTTCTTATCTCATCGTCTATTTTAGCGTAAATGCTGTCCAGTTCATCATACAAATCAAGATTTTCTTTTATTTTGCTGTCAAACCATTCATCTACATTAGAAAGCATTATTTCTTCTTCTGAAGTCTGTTTGCTGAAAAACCCCTTGAAAAACCTGAACATAGTCAATTTAAAAAAACAAGTTATTTATATTGTTTGTGCTTCAGATATCTTGCTATCTAGGGGCGTCATCCAGGTTTATTTGCTTCACGAAACCAAATGATAAAAAAATAAAACAACTGAAAACGACAAGATTTAAAACATGCAAAATAACCATTTTCAATATGAGAAGAAGCAAGGCTGATTTAAGGATAATCGCCCTAGACAGAATAAAAGAATTGATAAACCAGGCAGATCTTGTTTTCTTAAAAAAACCGTATCTTGCCAACAGATATGTTTATTTGGCAAGAAGGATGGCTATGAAATATAAAGTAAGGCTTCCTATTGAGCTAAAAAGGAAGTTCTGCAAGCACTGCAACAGTTATTGGAAGCCTGGCAAAACAGTTCGTATAAGGCTTTTAAAAGGTAAAAAAGTGTATTACTGCCTTGTTTGCAAGCATTTTAAGAGGGTTTTATATAAGCGAAAAGTTACTACTTTGATATAGAAAAAAACCAAAAGGTTTATATATTAATTCTGTTTCAGAAAACCAAGGGGGCAGAATGATATCTTCAGAAAGTATAGCTAAAATTAACCAAGCACTATCTAATTCTTTTGCTAATATAAAACGAGATATGGATGAGATAAAAGAGGCAATAAGATCGCAAAATAAAGATATCATTTCATTGCAATCAGATGTTTCTCATTTGAAATCAGAGGCAGTTACAAAAGAAAAAATAGATTTCATTAGGTTGAAAATTGGTGAGCTGAACGAGAATCTGAAAAAAATATGGGATATTGAGAAGGGTCTAAAAGGAGTCTCTGAAAGGTCTGTCAACAAAATAGAGTTTGAGCAGTCAATTGATGATATTAAGAGCAAAATAGGGCAGCTTAATTTTAAACTTGCAGAAGTAGGCAAAAATTATGTTAGTGAAAACCAGATAAAAGATTTGTTGGCAAGCATTAACCAAGAATTTGTAAATGTTCAGCAGGCGATAAGGGAAGCAAGAGCTGTCAAAGCAGGAATATCAATGAGTGATCTCGAGCACCACACTTCAAAAATTGCAAAAAGAGTTGAAGGATTTGATAAGGATTTATCAAAACTGAAAAATTCTGCAAAAGATTTTGTAACAGAAGAACAAGTAAGATTCATTCTCGATGACGCCAACAAAGAGCTCGATGCGATAAGAAGAGATATTGCAATACTTGAAAAGAGGAGCCATGGTTTTGCTGCTGAAAGCAAGGTGAAATCTTGGATTGAAGGCTTAAGAAACCATATGGAAAAGGTTGATGAGAGAAGTCATGGCTACGTTACAGAAAGTGAAGTTGCGAACCTTGTTGATGACATCAACAAAGGATTTGAAAATGTAAAAGAAAAATTAAAAACTATTGAAAAAGATAATAAAACAAATGTAAAAGACCACGAAGTTAAAGCCATAATTGATGACATAAATAAAGAATTCATGAATTTTAAAAGGGAATTGAAAAAAATAAAAGATAAAAGCAAAGAATATGTTGATATTTTCAAATTAACAGGAGCTGTTGATAAACTGCACAGAGAAATAGATGATATTAAGAAAGAAAATAAAAATTTCGTGACAGACATTCAGGTTAAAAATCTTGTAAATGACATAAATAAAGAGTTTGCTTCTTTCAAAAATGAGCTCGATTATGTGACTGAGCTTGAGCTTGACATGAAAGCTATTGATAAAACATATGCGAAGAAGTTTGATGCTCAAAAACTTTCTGAGAGGATAGATGAAGTAAGAAGGGAGTACGCCAAAAAGCATGATGCTGAGAAATTGGCTGCCCACATAGATGAGATTGAAACAGCAATGGCTAAGATAAAAGAAAACTTTGCAGAGAACAAAAAAGTTGAAAAGCTAGAAAGGGAACTGGAAAATCTCAAAAAAGAATTGAATAAATTAAGGTCAAATTTCATTTCAAGGAAGGAATATGATGAAGATATGATCTCATTGAACAGTGAGCTGGAAAGCATAAACGGCAGAACAATAATCAAGGAATTGAAGCCTGCAAAAACAATCAAAGCAATGAAGAAAAAGAAAAAATACGGAATTCCGTTTTTCTTTGCAAACCTTTTCATTTTACTTTCGTTCTTTTTGCTGGCTTTCAGCATAGTTAGCTTCGTGGTGGGTGAAGTATCCCTAATGGACAAATCAGCAATAGGTGCTGTTGTTTTATTCATTATAGGCATAATAACAAGGAGTATTGTTACAAATAAGCGTAAGAATTTATAAACCTCTATTTCTTTTTTCATGTATTGGCCAATATATAACATATATTCTTAAGAATATTATATTAGTACTAATATTAATACTATTGATAGTATTAAATATAGATATTAATTAAGGTATTAATATAAGTATGAACATTAGCACTTTATAATGGTGATAAATTTTTAAATAAAGATAAAACAATTCTATTTTCAAATTGGCCAATCACAGAAATAATGGGGACATAGATAGAGATATACTTAAAATTATAGCTAGTTCTGACAGGCCTGTTTCTAGCAGAGAAATTTCTTTGAAAATAAACAGGGCATGGCATTCTGTCAACACACGTTGCCTAAGGCTTCAGTTAGCTGGCAAAATAAACGGCTATAAAATAGGAAATATGAATGTGTGGAGCATAAGATGAAAAACACAACAGGAAAAGAAAAAGGAAAAATGTTGCTTTTGCCATTCATAGTTCTATTCAGCTTGATATCTGCTGCTGACTGTTTTGCCTATGTTGTAAATTTCACAACCAGCACAACATGGACTGTTCCTGCTGATGTTTTAAACATAAAAGTTGAAGCTTGGGGAGGCGGTGGTGGTGGAGGTGGATCAAGTGTAAATAACAATGGTGGCAGTGGCGGTGCAGGCGGACAATATGCAATGAAAAAGCTGAATGTAACGCCCGGGCAAATATACACAATTACAATAGGCGCAGGAGGAACTGCAGGAGCCGCAGCAGGCGGCACTGGCGGAACAGGAAGGAATACTTCGTTTAATTACACATTAGTTCGTGCGATGGGAGGCGCAGGTGGAGCTGGAAATTCGGGCGCTGCCGGAAAAGGAAGCACTGCAGATGGTATTGGCGATATTGTTTATGCTGGCGGTAATGGCGCAGTAGGCGGCACTTTTGGAGGCGGAGGAGGAAGTGGAGCAGGTAGCACTGGAACTGGAAACGATGCTTCAGGAGCAACAGGCGGAGCAGCTAAAGCTGAACTTGGCGGTGCAGGGGGAAATGGGACTCAAAATTCTGCAGGAAAACCCGGCTCTGTATACGGAGGTGCAGGCGGCGGCGGTGAACGTGCTGGAACAAGCAGGGCAGGAGGTGCGGGCGCTCAAGGTTTCTTAAGAATAACATACTATGATTCAGTTGCTCCAAAAGTATTTGATGTAAGACCTATTTATGAGCCTGTTTACAACACTTCAAACATAATCACAATATCTGCAAATGCGACTGATGGATTTAATGTAAGCCACGTATTTGCAAACATCACTTTGCCAAATAGAACAGCAGTTTTGCTTGAATTAATAAAAGAAGGAACGACCAACAAATATAACAACACATTTACAATTCCTAACATAACTGGAATTTACAATGTGACATTCATAGCAAACGATACTTCAAACAACGTAAACAACACTATAAAAACAAACTTTACTGTAAACGATGTTTTGAAGCCAGAAGTTAGTTATATACAACCAACTTCAGCAAACGAGGATGTTGCTGTTAACTACAATGCAACTGTTTCAGATAATGTAGAAGTTGTT
>FWPV01007569.1_pt1 | contig 19604 bp, 18 predicted proteins | sample 2228371 | NCBI WGS metagenome assembly FWPV01 (sample SAMEA103939776, study PRJEB20133) | metagenome
GGGTGCCGATTTGTCAAGTTGATCGGCAGATATGGGTGGAATGAAGAATAGACTTCTCTTCGCTCTGATGCTCGGATCCTTCTTGCTCTCTGTTTTTCTCTCTTCCACCTGTTCTCCAAAAAAGGTCCCCCTCGATCCAAGGCGACCTCCTCCCGAGACGAAGGGCGTCCGGCGGGGAGTCTATCATGTCGTTGAGAGGCACCAGACGCTCTATCGCATCTGCAAGACCTACGGAGCCGATCTTCGAGAAGTGGCTTCGCTAAATGGAATTGCCGATCATAGCAAGATCCGGGTGGGGCAGAGAATCTTCATTCCGGGGGCAAAGAAGGTCTTGAAGGTTGAGGTTCTCATCGAGGACGTCGTCGCAGAACCCTGGGAAGAAGAAAGAGATAAATGGAAGGTCCATAAGACGACGGATTTCATTTGGCCCGTGGAGGGAAAATTGGGGGATCTTTTTGAGGAGGACGAGAATAGAAGGCACCAGGGAATCGATATTCGTTCGCTCCAAGGAACACTGATCAAGGCCTCGAGTGCTGGGGTCGTCATCTACTCGGGGAATACGATCAAGGGGTACGGAAACATGGTTATCCTCCGCCATTCCGAGGAGTTTGTCACGGTCTATGCCCACAATGAGGTGAACCTTGTCGCAGAGGGGGAGTGGGTGGAAAAAGGCCAGATCATTGCAAGGGTCGGTCAAACGGGCAGGGCCTCTGGGCCTCATCTCCATTTCGAAGTGAGAAGGAACAATAGGGCGGTGGATCCTTTGCTCTTCTTGAAGTGAAGAGCAAAGAGGGTGTTTGGGCTCGGTGGAGAAAAGGGTGAGGGTTATGCGAGTCCTTGCGATCGAAACGTCATGCGACGACACGGCGGCGGCCGTTGTTCTCAATGGCCGGAAGATCCTTTCCAGCATCGTTTCTTCACAAGTCTCGATCCATCAGAAATATGGTGGGGTCGTTCCGGAGTTGGCGTCGCGAAGACATATCGAAATGATCGTTCCCATCGTGAACGAAGCCCTCGAGGTGGCGGGGCTTACGTTGAGGGAGATTGAAGGGATTGCAGTGACCCAGGGACCGGGGTTGGTGGGGTCGCTTCTGGTGGGTCTCTCCTTTGCCAAATCGCTCAGTTTCGCAACAGGGATCCCTTTCGTTGGGGTGAACCATGTGGAGGCGCACCTCTCCGCCATCTTTCTTGAAGAAAGAAGTCCAAGGTTCCCCTTCATCGGATTGGTTGTCTCGGGAGGCCACACCTCGCTCTACCGGGTCGATGGGTTTGGGAAGTTTCGGAGGTTAGGACAGACTCGAGACGATGCGGCAGGAGAGGCCTTCGATAAGGTGGCAAAATTTCTGAAACTCGGCTACCCGGGGGGGCCGATCATCGATGAACTCTCGCAGTCAGGAAATTCAAAGGCGATTCGATTTCCGAGGCCGTCGATTGGCAAGAATTCTTTTGACTTCAGCTTCAGCGGACTCAAGACGTCCGTGGTCAATCATGTCAAAGACCACCTTTCTTCGGCAGAGTCCTGTCCCAAGGAGGTCGTCGCCGACATTGTGGCGAGCTTTCAAGAGGCGGTCGTCGAGGTTCTTGTAAAGAAAACGATTCAAGCGGCCCTGAGCGAGGGATTGAGGAGGATCGTCGTCGCTGGAGGGGTTGCATCGAATCGCCTTCTCCGAGGGCGAATGAAAGAGGAGGCTTCCGCACAAAAGATGAAGGTCTACGTCCCTTCTCCGTCTCTCTGTACCGATAACGCTGCGATGGTGGGGATGCTTGGGTACGAGTACTTGAGGAGAGGCATCCGGGCGCCGCTATCCCTCAATGCCTTTTCAAATCTACCCCTTTAGACATTCGACATTCGAGGGAGGGCTCGAAGCGATTCAAAATTCTGAGCATTCTAACTCGAGATCTCGGTGACGCTCCTTCTTTGAGTCGATCTTTGGCAGAGGATCGTCTCCGTCCCGAATCGAGAGGACCACGGGCTTGGCCCGTGAGGCTCCGTGAGGCTGTCGCATGATGGGGTCTGTCAAGCGAGAACTTGCAGAGCTCGGTCTCGTTCCCCGAAAAGGATGGGGTCAACATTTTCTTGCGGATCGGAATATCCTGACGAAGATGATCCGGACTGCCGGGCTCGACAAAGGGGATGTGGTTCTTGAGGTCGGCTCGGGATTGGGAGAGATGACGTTGGCTCTTGCCCGCATCGTCAAAAAGGTACTTGCCGTCGAGATCGATCGAAAGCTGGTGGCGAACTTAAAGACGAAGACGATGGGCCTTCCGACGATTACGGTGATCGAGGGGGATATCCTCAAGATAAACTTTGGAGAACTTTGCCAGCGCGAGGGTCAGCGGTTGAAGGTCGTGGCGAACCTCCCTTATCAGATCTCGACCCCTTTGCTCTTTCGTTTCATCGAGGCAAGAGAAGCCTTCTCGCGGTTCACTCTGATGGTCCAGCGGGAGGTCGCGGAAAGGATGGTTGCCTCCCCTGGAACGAAGGCGTATGGACCGCTCTCGATCTTCATCCAGTCGATCGCGGATCTTTCGATCGAGTTCTACGTTAAACCCTCAGCCTTCTTTCCTCCCCCCAAGGTCGAATCGGCTGTGATCGATATGGTCTGGAAGAAGAGTCCCCTTGTCAGCAAGAGAGACGAGGAGTGGTTCAAAAAGGTGGTCAGGGGGTGTTTCAGTTATCGTCGAAAAAGGCTCATCAACGCCTTGAAACACGCGGATCTCCCCATTCCTGACGATCTTGAAGAGAGGATTAGGGAAATCGGCATCGAGCCTCAAAAAAGACCCGAAGCCCTTACGATCGAAGAATTCTTGCGACTCGCTGAAATCTTGAGACGTAAATCTTCAAGCATTTCATCGGATTAGCAATAATGGAAGGCAGAAGGCCCTCGTTTCTTTTGATTTGCCAAACCCTCTTGAGATGATTATCTTAAAGGCGAAATTGAAAAAGGGGGCTCAATCGCCCACTGAATTCCGTGCAGAGGACGAATGGGAGTGAATCAATATGCAATTCGAACGGTTTACGTTTAAGGCGCAAGAGGCCCTTCAGGAAGCGAAGGCCATTGCTGAACAGAAAAACCATCAACAGATCGACGTGGAGCATCTTCTCTTGGCTCTTCTGAGGCAGAGGGAAGGGATTGTCGTTCCGATCCTCCAGAAATTGGGAGCCAATGCCGATTTGATCATTTCACAGCTCGAAGGAGAGCTGAACCGAATCCCGAGAGTCACCGGAGGAGGAGCGGGTCAGGTCTATCTTTCCAGTCGGCTCAACGAGATTTTCAATGCCGCTTGGAAGGAGGCCGAGCGGTTGACAGACGAATATCTTTCTACCGAACACCTGCTCATTGCCATCGCTGATGAGAAGCGGGGACCGTCTTCACAGATCCTGCAAAGAAACGGTGTCAACAAGGATGCGATCTACAGGGTGCTGCAGGAGATCCGGGGCTCCCATCGCGTCACCGACCAAAGCCCAGAGGAGAAATATCAGGCTCTGAAGCGGTACAGCCGAGACCTCACGGAGGAAGCAAGGAAGGGAAAGCTTGATCCAGTGATCGGGAGGGATGATGAGATTCGTCGGGTGATCCAGGTTCTCTCAAGAAGGACGAAGAACAACCCTGTTCTGATTGGTGAGCCTGGTGTCGGAAAGACGGCGATCGTGGAGGGACTCGCCCAAAGAATCGTCAAGGGAGATGTCCCCGAGACCTTAAAGAATAAGAGGCTGGTGGCCCTCGATCTTGGGGCGCTGATTGCGGGTGCCAAGTTCCGAGGAGAGTTTGAGGAAAGGCTCAAGGCAGTGCTCAAAGAGATCACTGCAGCAGCGGGCAACATCATCCTCTTCATCGATGAGCTCCACACTTTGGTGGGAGCTGGTGCGGCTGAAGGGGCGATCGATGCCTCCAATATGTTAAAGCCTGCTTTGGCGAGAGGGGAGCTGAGGTGCGTGGGGGCGACGACGCTCAACGAGTATCGAAAGTACGTAGAGAAGGATGCGGCATTGGAGCGTCGATTCCAACCCATCTATGTGGCCCAACCGACCGTGGAGGATACGATCGCCATCCTGAGAGGACTCAAAGAGCGGTACGAGGTTCACCACGGGGTGAAGATCAAGGACTCGGCCATCATCGCCGCGGCCATGCTTTCGAATCGATATATCTCGGACCGTTTCCTTCCGGACAAGGCGGTCGATCTGATCGACGAGGCGGCCTCGCGTCTCAGGATTGAGATCGACAGCGTTCCCATGGAGATCGATGAGATTCAAAGGAAGGTGATGCAACTGGAGATCGAGCGTCAGGCCCTGAAAAAGGAGAAGGACAAGGCCTCCGTGGAGCGGCTCAAGAAACTCGAAAAGGAGCTCGCCGACCTGAAGGAGGAAGTGAAGGAGAAGTTGGCCAAATGGGAGAATGAGAAAAGGTCCATTTCCAAGATCCGCGAAATCAAAGAGCGGATTGAGAAGACGAAACAGATGATCAAGGAGGCGGAGCGGGAGCTGGATTACACGCGCTTGGCCGAGTTGCAGTACGGGGAGATGACCCATCTTGAGCAGGAGCTGAGGAAGGAGGAGGAGAAGCTCGCCGCGATTCAGAAAGATGGGAAGATGCTCAAGGAGGAGGTCGATGAGGAGGATGTGGCCGAGGTGGTCTCCAAATGGACGGGGATTCCAGTGGCCAGGATGTTGGAGGGCGAGGTGGAGAAGCTCATCCACATGGAGGAGAGGTTGAAGCAGAGGGTCGTGGGGCAGGACGATGCGATTCGCGCTGTCTCCAATGCGGTGAGGCGGGCGAGGGCAGGACTTCAGGACCCCAATCGACCCATCGGGTCGTTCATCTTCATGGGACCTACGGGCGTCGGGAAGACAGAACTGGCCCGTGCCTTGGCAGAGTTTCTCTTCGATGATGAGCAGGCGATGGTAAGAATCGACATGTCGGAGTACATGGAGAAGCACTCGGTGGCGAGGCTGATTGGAGCTCCCCCGGGATACGTGGGATATGAGGAGGGAGGCTTTCTCACCGAGGCAGTTCGGCGCAGACCTTACTCCATCGTTCTCATGGATGAGATTGAGAAGGCGCACCCGGAAGTCTTCAACATCTTGCTTCAGATTCTCGATGACGGGAGGCTGACGGATGGTCATGGAAGAACGGTGGATTTCAAGAATACAGTGGTGATCATGACCTCGAACATCGGAAGCCAATGGATTACGGACTTGGGAGAGAAGGATTACGAGGAGATGAAACGTCGGGTCATGGAGGCTGTGAGAGCCCATTTCAAGCCTGAGTTCTTGAATCGAATCGATGAATTGATTATCTTCCATGGGCTTGGAATGGAAGAGATCAAAGCGATCGTCGAGATCCAGGTCAGAAAGCTTGAGCAGCGTCTGAAAGAGAGAAGAATAGAGCTGAAAATAACAGAGCAGGCGAAAGAATGGTTAGCCAGGGAAGGCTTTGACCCTGCTTATGGAGCCAGACCTCTTAAGCGCGTGATTCAAAAGGAGATTCAAGATAAATTGGCACTCAAGATCTTAGAGGGAAAGTTCAAAGAAGGCGATACGGTCACCGTGGGGGTTGATGAGAGAAAAGGAGAATTGATATTCAAGGCATAGAGCCGTAACCTAAGAATTTTCTTGACAATCTCTGAAAAATCGGTTAAAAAAACACATCCTTTCAAAAAGGGAGGCATCAGGCACGTAGCTCAGGGGGAGAGCGCTACCTTGACGCGGTAGAAGTCTGGGGTTCAAATCCCCACGTGCCTACCACTGAAATCAACCGCTCGCGGAATGAGTTATAATTCTTTGAAAGAAGAGACTTTTTAATCGATTCAAAAACGAAGGGGCATCATCCAGATCTAACTTGGGTGATGCCTCTTCCGCTTCAATTCCCGATGGATAGGGTGGAACAGGTTTCGATCACGCTCCCCGATGGCCGAAAGCGTTCGGTTCCTAAGGGAACGAAATTACAGGAATTGGCCGACGACCAAGCCGTGGCCGCTCAGGTCAACGGTCACTATGTCGATCTTTCGCAGCCGATTGAGGAAGATGCTTTGGTCTCCTTTGTTTCGGTCCGTTCAAGGAAAGGTCTTGAGATATTACGCCATTCCGCTGCTCATGTCATGGCTCAGGCGGTAAAGGAGCTCTTTCCTTCGGCCAAACTCACCTTTGGCCCCTCTACGGAAACAGGATTCTACTACGATTTCGATTACGATCGTCCCTTCACGCCCGAGGATTTGGAGAAGATCGGAGAGAGAGTTGCGGAGATCATCAAGGAGAATTTCCCTTTTGTCCGGAGCGTGGTCTCCAAGGAAGAGGCGATTAGAACCTTTCAGGAAATGGGGGAATCGTACAAGGTGGAGCATCTTCAGGAGTTGCCGGAGCGAGTCTCCCTTTATCGCCAAGGCGGTTTCTTGGATCTCTGCGAAGGACCCCACATTCCGTCGACGGGAAGGATCAAGGCCTTCAAGCTTCTCAGCGTCTCCGGGACCTATTGGAGAGGGGATGCGCGAAACCAAGTGCTTCAAAGAATCTATGGGACAGCGTTTCCAGACTCCGAGGGGCTGGAAGAATACCTCCATATGCTGGAGGAGGCTCGTAAACGAGATCATCGGAAGCTGGGGAGAGAGCTCGACCTCTTCAGCATTCAGGAGGAAGCGGGTCCAGGGCTGGTCATCTATCATCCCAAGGGGGCGATGCTCAGGACGATCCTGGAAGACTTCGAAAGACGAGAACATCTTAAGAGAGGTTACCACATTGTGATGGGTCCTCAGCTCCTTCGGCTGGAGCTCTGGAAGCAATCGGGCCATTTCGAGAACTACCGCGACAAGATGTACTTTACGAAGGTGGAAGATGCGGAATATGGGATCAAACCGATGAACTGTTTGGCCCACATGCTGATCTACAAGTCTCGCATCCGAAGCTATCGGGATCTTCCCCTCCGCTATTTCGAACTTGGAACCGTTCATCGCCACGAGAAATCGGGTGAGCTTCATGGTCTGCTTCGGGTGAGGGGATTCACTCAGGATGATGCACACATCCTCTGCCGACCCGATCAGCTGAACGAGGAAATTTGTGCGATTATCGATTTCATTGACGATGTGATGAAGATCTTCGGATTTGAGTATGAGATGGAGCTCAGTACCCGACCGGAGAAATCGATCGGAAGCGACGAGGATTGGGAAAAGGCAACGCAGGCCCTCCTCGGGGCTCTTCACGGGAAAGGGCTCACCTACGAGGTGAATGAGGGCGAGGGAGCCTTCTACGGTCCCAAGATCGATGTGAAGTTGAAGGATGCGATCGGTCGAAAGTGGCAATGTGCCACGATCCAGGTCGACTTCGCAATGCCGGAACGGTTTGATCTGACCTATATCGGCAGCGATGGGGGGCGACATCGACCGGTGATGCTTCATCGCGTCATCCTCGGGGCCATGGAAAGATTCATCGGGGTATTGATCGAACATTATGCCGGGGCTTTCCCTGTGTGGCTTTCTCCCGTTCAGGCAATCCTCTTAACCGTTGCCGAACGACATGTCCCGTATGGCGAGAGGGTGTTTGACACCTTGGTTCGAAAGGGGCTACGCGTCGAAAAGGATTTCCGGAATGAGAAGTTGAGCTTCAAAATCCGGGAGGCTCAGGTTCAGAAGATCCCTTATATGTTGGTCATTGGAGATCGTGAAGAGAGGGAAGGGACGGTCTCGCCCCGAAAACGAAGCGGTGAGCAGATGGAGTCGCTTCGGCCGGAGGAATTCGTCATCCGGGTCCAATCCGAATATCCAAACATTTGAAAAGCGTGCGATGCGCTGAACGCATGGCGCACAGCGAGAAAAGGAGGTGGGATTTATCCTCAAAGACACCGTTCGGGTGAATCGTGGCATTCGAGCCAAGGAAGTGAGGGTCATCGACCCGGAAGGAAAACAGTTAGGAATTTTACCCGTTTTTGAAGCCCTTCGCGTTGCTGCAAGTTACGACCTAGACCTGGTGGAGGTTTCGCCGAAATCGGAGCCACCCGTCTGTCGCATCATGGATTATGGAAAATTCAAATACCAGCAACAGAAGAAGGCTCATGACGCCAAGAAGAAACAAGCGGTCGTTCATATCAAAGAGGTGAAACTGAGGCCGAAGACCGAGGAGCATGACCTTCAGTTCAAACTACGGCACATGGAGCGTTTCCTGAGGGAGGGGAATAAGATCAAGGTTACGGTCGTTTTCAGGGGGAGAGAGTTGGCTCACCCGGACCTCGGGAGAAACATGGTCAACCGAATCATAGAGAGCGTCAAGGAGTTTGGAAAGGTTGAGCAGGAACCGAAGTTCGAGGGGAGAAATTTTGTTATGATCCTTGCTCCTCTCCAGCCACCGAAACCGGCGTGATCCCTTAAGATCCTCCTGAAGGTTTTCCGTCCGATCTGGTTGAAAGCAAAGCCCTAGAATTGAGGAGAGCAGGGAGAAGAGCGTTCATTTTGGAAAGGAGAGACACGTGCCAAAATTGAAGACGAACCGAGGAGCAGCCAAACGGTTCAGGCAGACAGGAACCGGAAAGATGAAGGCAAAGAGGGCGTTCGCAAGACATATCTTGACCAAGAAGTCTGCGAACCGAAAGAGGGTCCTGAGGAAGCCCAAAACAATTGAAAAAGGGGATGCCAAGGGACTCAAGCGATTGCTTCCCTATCTCTAAGGAGTTCGGGATGAGGATCAGAGACTAAATTCGCACCGGAGGGATAGCTAACATGCCGAGGGTAAAGGGTGGGCCGAAGACGAGGCGGAGAAGAAAGAAGATTCTCAAAATGGCCAAAGGCTACGTGGGTGGGAGGAGTCGGCTCTACCGAACAGCCGTGGATGCCGTTCATCGTGCCCTGGCCGCAGCCTATCGAGATCGAAGGAGGAGGAAGAGGGATTTTCGGAGGCTTTGGATTGCGCGGATCAATGCAGCTGCGAGACTCCATGGGATCACCTACAGTCGTCTCATGGAGGCCTTGAAGAAGGCCCACGTCGAATTGGATCGGAAGATCTTGGCGGAGTTGGCCGTTCGCGATCCAAGCGCGTTCTCGCAGATTGTGGAGATGGCGAAGACGAGCGGTTTGGCCTCCCCATAGAGGCCAAGAGGCTCTCAAGGGGAAGGTTTTGTGAAAGAGGAACTGGAAGCCTTATACCAAGAAACGCTTTCTTCCCTGTCTCGGGCCACCACGACAAAAGAGGTCAATGACATTCGCGTTCGAGTCCTGGGAAGGAAGGGGGACCTAACCCGGCTCCTCAAAGGCCTGGCGGCCCTCTCGGCAGAGGACCGCCGCGAGATTGGGAAGAGGGCAAACGAGATCAAAGAGAGTTTGGAGTCAATGATTGATGAAGCTCTCTCTCGGATCCAAGAGCAGGAGAGGGAAGAGAGCTTAAAGAAGGAGAGGATCGATGTCAGCCTCCCTGGGAGGGGGGTTCCCGTGGGGCGGAGACATCCGATCACGCAGACCTTAGACGAAATCATCGACATCTTCTCACGCCTCGGTTTTGAAGTAGTGGAAGGGCCTGAGGTGGAACTCGATTACTATAACTTCGAGGCCCTCAACATCCCCAAAGGTCATCCCGCGAGAGAAATGCAGGCCACCTTCTTCATCTCGGAGGAGGTGGTCCTTCGGACGCACACCTCCCCGGTTCAGGTTCGAACGATGGAGAAGAAACGTCCTCCGGTCCGGATGATCTGTCCTGGCGCGGTCTACCGGTGCGACTCAGACCCCACCCATTCCCCCATGTTTCATCAAGTGGAGGGTCTGGTGGTCGATCGTGGCATCGCATTCTCCGATTTGAAGGGCGTGCTCACCGTCTTCGTCCACCAGATGTTCGGCGAAGGGACGAGACTCCGCTTCCGGCCGAGCTTCTTTCCTTTCACAGAACCGAGTGCAGAGATCGACATCGAATGCTTTATCTGCGGCGGGAAGGGGTGTGGAGTCTGCTCGAATACGGGGTGGCTGGAGATTTTGGGATCGGGGATGGTGGACCCAGCGGTGTATCAGTTTGTCGACTATGATCCGGAGGAGGTGACGGGTTTTGCCTTTGGAATGGGCATCGAGAGAATCGCAATGCTCAAGTTTGGGATCAACGATATTCGTCTCTTCTTTACGAATGATCTTCGATTTTTGAAACAATTCTAAATTGGGTTTGAATACGAAGCACGAAATCCAAACTCAAAGCGGATTCGAAAGAAGGAAAGAGAAAATTGAGGACGAAATAGGCCTCGGACGTTTTTTTCTGTGAGATTGGGGACTTCTTTCGGTGATAGGGAAAGCGAATGAAGGTCAGTCTGAATTGGATCCGAGATTACGTTGACATCTCGATGGGGACCGACGACCTGGTCGAGCTATTGACCATGGGAGGCCTCGAGGTCGAGGGGGTGACCACCACCGGCCAGGGATTTGAGAAGGTGGTCGTCGCGGAGCTCGAGACGATCCGTAAGCATCCGAATGCGGAGAAGCTCTCTTTAGTTCAGGCGAGGACGGATCGAGGAAGATTTTCGATTGTTTGTGGGGCAAAGAATATCAGGGAAGGACAGAAGGTCCCTTTGGCCCTCGTGGGAGCAAGACTTCCCAACGGCGTGGAGATCAGAAGAACGAAGATCCGAGGTGAAGTATCCGAGGGAATGCTCTGCTCGGAAACGGAGCTCGGCTTGGGGAAGGATGCGAGCGGAATCATGATTCTGCCGGGGGATTTCCCTCTGGGTGCCAATCTCGGTGAGTTATTGGGATTGCGAGATACGGTCCTCGACATCAGTGTCACTCCGAATAGACCAGATTGTCTCTCTGTGATCGGGGTGGCTCGGGAGATCGCTGCATTGACGCATCAACAACTCCGGTACCCTCGGATCGTCCTCTCGGAGGATGGGGAAGAGATTGGACATAGAACGTCTGTGACCGTTCTGGACCCGGACCTATGCCCTCGCTATGTGGCCAGGCTGATCGATGGCGTGAAGATTGGTCCCTCCCCGGTTTGGATGAGCACACGGTTGGAGAAGGTTGGGCTCCGTTCGATCAACAATGTGGTCGATGTCACCAACTATGTGATGATGGAGTATGGCCAACCGCTCCATGCCTTCGACTTCGAGCTCCTTGAGGAAGGAAGGATTGTCGTTCGTAGGGCCGTGGAAGGGGAGGAATTCGTCACTCTGGATGGGGTTAAGAGAACCCTCGATCAGGAGATGCTCATGATTTGCGACGGGGTCAAGCCCGTGGCCATTGCCGGAGTGATGGGCGGTCTCAATTCGGAGATCCGCGAGGAGACAAAGGTCGTCCTCTTGGAGAGCGCCTATTTTAGCCCTGCAGGGAACCGGAGAACGGCGAAGAAGCTTGGCCTCGAGACAGAGGCTGCCTACCGTTTCGGGAGAGGGGTCGACTATGGAGGATGTGTGGCTGCGGCCAACCGAGCTACTCAGTTGATCCAGGAACTCGCAGGAGGGAAGGTGCTGAAAGGGGTGATCGATGTCTATCCAGCGCCGATCCAGCCCAAACCCATTTCGTTAAGTCTGAAGAAGGTGCGGCAGGTCTTGGGAACGGAGGTTTCGGGTCAGGAGGTGGCGGCCCACCTGAAGGGTTTGGAGCTGAAGGTGGAAGAGGAAGGAGAGGATCTGCTGAGAGTGGTTCCCCCGTCCTTTCGGGGAGACTTGGAACGGGAGATCGACCTTATCGAAGAAGTGGCGAGACTGCATGGGTACGACAAGATTCCAACGACGCTCCCCAAAGGCCCGCCTTCCGCAGATGGTCGAAACAGAGCCCTGCTCCTCGAAAGAAAGGCCATCGATATGCTCATCCACCATGGCTATCATGAGGTGATCACCTATAGTTTTACCTCCCCGGTCTCCTCCGATCTTCTATGTCTCTCCGCCGATGACCCGCGCCGAAGGCATGTCCAGATACTGAATCCCCTCACGGAAGATTTTTCTGTTCTCAGGACGTCGCTCCTTCCCGGTCTCCTCGAGACGGCTCGCTTCAATATCTCCAGGAAGAATTTGAATCTCAAGCTCTTCGAGCTGAGGAAGGTCTTTCACCCTCGACCGAAAGAAAAGCTTCCAGAAGAGGTGAAATATCTTGCCGGTATCGCTCTGGGGTTGGACAGAGAACCTCACTGGAGTTCTGTTCCGAGGTCGGTCGATTTTTACGATGTCAAGGGGTGCATCGAAGACCTCCTTCGGATCCTGCAAATCAAGGGGGTGAAGTGGGTGAGAGACGAAACGATTCCCTACCTTCACCCCGGTAAATCCTCAAAACTCCTCATCGGTGGAGAGCCCGTGGGTGTGATCGGGGAGACCCATCCCAAGGTCATGACATCCTATGGTCTTCCTGGTAGAGCCTACATTTTCGAAATCAATTTCGAACAACTCCTGAAAGGGGCAGTGGAGGAAAAGCGCTTTCGTCCCTTACCGAAGTTCCCAGCCGTATTCCGGGATCTTTCCATGGTGGTCGACGAGTGGCTTGAGGTAGAAAAGGTCACAGAAGCGATCTGGGCCCTCCAACAGCCTTTCGTCGACGAGGTCCATCTTTTCGATGTGTATCGAGGAGCTCCCATCCCCGAAGGGAAAAAAAGCATCTCCTACCGCATCCGTTATCAAGCGCCCGATCGGACTTTGACCGACGAAGAGGTCAATCGCCACCATGAAAAGATCATCTTCCGACTGATGGAGATCTTTAAGGCAGAATTGAGGCAATGAGGGTTCTAAAGAAAGGGGGAGGCAGCCATGACAAAAGTGGATATCGTCGAAGCCATTTACGAGAAGGTGGGGTTCTCAAAAAAGGAAGTGGCGAAGATTGTGGAGACGATCTTTGATATCATCAAGGAGACCCTCAAAAAGGAAGACAAGATCAAGATTTCCGGATTTGGTAATTTTGTGGTGCGCCGCAAGAGAGCGAGGCGAGGCCGTAACCCCCAGACAGGGGCTGACATAGAAATCTCCCCGAGAAGAATTCTGACATTTAAGCCAAGCCAGGTACTGAGGGCAGCCCTAAATCGGCAAGAAACGACACCCAAAGCCACCGAATAGGACCATCGTCATGGGGAGCAGCAAGAGGAGGGAGGAAGCTTTGGTAAGGTTGTCGAAAGCTCAGGAGGATGAAAGTCCGATCTCTTCCGATCGGCTCTATTACAGGATCGGAGAGGTGAGCCGAATCACGGGCCTCAAACCCCATGTACTCCGCTACTGGGAGTCCGAATTCAAGGTGATCAAACCCCACAAGGGAGGATCTCTCCAGCGGCTCTATCGGAAGAAGGATTTAGATCTCATCTTGAAGATCAAGAAGCTTCTCTATGAAGAGGGGTTCACCATTGCAGGAGCGAAGAAAAAGATTCGTGATATGGAGAGATTGGAAAGCAAGCAGATGAAATTGAACCTGCCAGAGAGGAAATCGGACGAAAAGGAGGATGAACTCCTCGCCACGGTGAAGGAGGAGCTCAAGGGGATTCGGGAGATGCTCGAGTAGCTGCAGATGGAACGAACGGAAGCCCGATCATGGAAGTCAGTGTGGGTCGAAGGGATGGGCATTGGAATATTTTCTCCGACGTCGCTGTCGGCCCTGTTTTTCACCCGAGACCGATGGAGGACGTCGACGAGCAGGGCTGGACTTTTGCGAGAAAGTTGAGTATAGTATCTAAGGGTTCGGGGCGTGGCGCAGCCTGGTAGCGCACTGGCATGGGGTGTCAGGTGTCGGAGGTTCAAATCCTCTCGCCCCGACCATTTTCTTAGATCGGATTTCAGGCTGAATTTACGAACTTGCATCGTTCGAGGCATTAGGTCAGAAGGTTCCAAGGAAACCGAGATCCGCCTCTGACCTCCGACTGAAAACCCCCAGCGCGATCGATCTTACACTCTAACCCTATCTTCATCCGTCAGGTATGAGCAAAAGGCTAAGGATTTTGGTGACGAACGATGACGGAATTCATTCGGAAGGCATCGTTCTTTTGGCTGATGCCCTTCAAGAGGTCGGCGACGTGTTCGTCGTGGCTCCAGACAGGGAGAAAACGGCAGTCGCCCACTCGCTGACCCTTCACCGGCCCCTTCGGGTGGAGAAGATCAAGAGGAATTTTTGGACCGTGGATGGCACCCCTGCCGATTGTGTCTACCTTGGTGTCAATGCTATCCTTCCCCATCCCCCAAGGTTGATCGTTTCAGGGATCAACAAGGGGGGAAACATGGGCGACGATATCACCTATTCAGGGACCGTTTCCGCCGCCTTTGAAGGAGCGCTTCTGGGAATTCCCTCCTTTGCCATCTCGTTGGCGGCGAGGAGAGACTTTAAGTTCGATACCGCGGCACGCTTCGCGGTGAGGGTTGCCCGGGAGATAGCCAAGAGAGGGCTTCCCAAGGGTACTTTCCTCAATATCAACGTGCCAAACGTCGATGAAAAGGATGTGAGATCATACAAGATTACTCAACAAGGGAGGTGGTCGCAGGACGGAAATGCCGTCGTGAAAAAGACGGATCCGAGGGGAAAGAGGTACTACTGGATCGCCGGAAGTCGAAGGGCGTACTCCAAAAAGGGGGAAAGCGATATCAAGGCCGTCGCCCAGTGCTATATCTCCATCACCCCTCTCCATCTCGATCTGACGGATTATTCCTTTATGGGCGTCCTGAGAAAGTGGAGACTCTGAGGCACCAATCCCAACGTGGCATCGTTCCATATTTTGGTCGATAAGGGAGGAGATCATGAAGACGACACTCAGTATCATCAAGGCGGACATCGGAAGCATCGGCGGCCACATCCGTCCCAGTCAGAGGCTGGTGGAGGAGGTTCGAAATTACGTGGCAACGAATGGGAAGGGAATTATCCATGACTTTTTTGTGAGCCATACGGGGGATGATATCGCCATTCTTTTTTCCCATTCCCTGGGAAAGGGGAATGAAAAGATTCATCAATTGGCCTGGGATGCCTTTGTGGCGGGAACGAAGGTGGCGAAAGACCAAGGGCTTTACGGAGCCGGGCAAGATTTGCTAAAGGACTCCTTTTCAGGAAACGTGAAAGGGATGGGGCCCGCAGTGGCCGAGATGGAATTTGAGGAGAGGCCGAATGAACCCTTCCTCTTCTTCGCAGCCGACAAAACAGATCCAGGGGCCTACAATCTCCCCCTCTACCTTGCCTTCGCCGATCCCATGTATAACGCAGGATTGATCCTGAGCCCAGCGATGAACAAGGGGTTCCGGTTCGTCATCATGGATGTCGAGTATACGGAGGGAGACCGAGTCATCGAGCTGGATGCTCCCGAGGAGATCTACGACATCGCGGCCCTGCTGAGGGATAATCAGCGTTTTGTGGTCGAATCGATCTACTCGAGGAACACGGGAGAGATCGCTGCTGCGGTGAGCACGACGCGACTCCACAACATCGCTGGAAAGTATACGGGGAAGGATGATCCGGTCATGTTGGTCCGGGTTCAAGGAGCCTTTCCTGCTACGGGGGAAGTCCTTGCCCCGTTCAATATCGGCCATTATGTGGCTGGCTTCATGAGAGGGAGCCATACAGGGCCGCTCATGCCCGTGAAGATGAACTCCAGTATCTCCTACTTTGACGGACCACCGGTCGTCTGCTGCCTCGCCTTCTGCGTTCACAATGGAAAACTGACCGAGCCGGCCGATGCCTTTGATCACCCCTACTGGGATTGGGTGAGGAACAAAGTGGCGATGAAGGCAACGGACATGAGGCAACAGGGGTTCTCGGGAGCAGCCATGCTGCCTTATTCCGAGCTCGAATATGGTGGCATTGTTGAGAAGATGGGGATTCTGGACAAGAGATTCAAAGTGAGGAATTAGGGAGTTCCAAACTCCAAGCGCCAAATCCCAAACAAATTCGAAATTCCTTAATGTCTAACTCTGTCCTCGAAACTCACCGGAACCGTTGGCTCGATAAATTCGCTTCAAGAGTTGAGAGGGCCGGTGAGGCATGAAGTAGTTTTGGGATGGAAAGACACGTCTATATCGAGACCTATGGCTGCCAGATGAACGAGCATGACTCCGAGCGGATGCTTCGGCTCCTGGAGCAGCTCGGTTACAGAGAGACCAAGGAGCCCAACCGAGCCGATCTCATCCTGATCAATACCTGCAGTGTGAGAGAGAAACCGGAGCACAAAGTCTACAGTGCTCTGGGGAGGTTCAGGAAGCTGAAGGAGAGGAAGGGGACGCTGATCGGTGTAGCGGGGTGCGTCGCTCAGCAGGAAGGGGAACGATTACTGGATCGGATTCCCTACCTCGACTTGGTGATCGGGACCCATGCTATTCCGAAGATTCCGGAATTGCTCGAGAGGGTCGATGGTACGGGGGAGCGCGTCTGCGAGACGGCCTTCGACGAGACCGGCGATTACCTCAAGACGGAGCTTCCACAGAGACCTCTCGATCGGGTGAAGTCTTATGTGACGATCATGCAGGGGTGCAATCACTTCTGCTCCTTTTGCATCGTCCCCTATGTGAGGGGAAGGGAGAGGAGCCGCCCGAGTCATGAGATCCTCGAGGAGGTCAGACATCTGGCAGAGGAAGGAGTGAAGGAAGTCTTTCTCCTCGGCCAGAACGTGAATGGTTACGGAAAGGGGGTCCAAGGGGAACTCGACTTCCCGGGTCTTCTAAGACGAATCAATGAGATCGAAGGGATCGAGCGAATACGGTTCACGACGTCCCACCCCGCAGACCTTTCCGATGGGCTAATTGAAAGTTTTTCGAACTTGGAGAAGCTCTGCGAGCATATCCACCTTCCCTTTCAATCCGGATCCGATCGGATTTTGAAGGCGATGAACCGGGGTTACAGCAAGAGGTCCTATCTGGAGAAGATCGAGCGTTTGAGGGAAGAATGCCCTTCCATCGCGATCACGGCCGATGTAATCGTCGGATTTCCGGGTGAGGACGAGGAGGATTTCGAAGAGACCCTCGACCTCATGCAGAGGGTGAGGTTCGATGACCTCTTTTCCTTCAAGTATTCCCCGAGAAAAGGTACAGCGGCGGCACGAATGGAGAACCAAGTTCGAGAGGAAGTAAAGCAGGAGAGGCTCTCCCGCCTCCAGAGCATCCAGAAGGCGATTACCCTGGAGAAGAATCAGGCCTTGGAAGGCCAGGTGGAGCAAGTCCTGGTCGAGGGGACGAGCAAGCAGAGTGACCGGGAGGTGACGGGAAGAACCCGTGGCTATAAGATCGTCAATTTTCCGGGGGGTCGCGATCTCTTAGGCAAGTTGGTGCGTGTCGAAATTTTGAAGGCCTATCCCCATTCCCTGAAAGGGAGACCGATTCTTCGCTGCGAGGTTTGAATCGGTATCCATATGGAAACGCACCTTCCCCTTTTCTCCTTTCGCATCCCCTGTCTTAAGCGTAGGGATCAGGTATGTTTCATGACAATGCTCGAGATGATGTTCGCCGCTTCGTCTCCCCGATCCGCTGCGTTGCTCAGGTGGCGGTAGATTTCTCGCATCTTGAGCATGTAGATCGTGTCCGTCCCCTTGAAGAGATCGGCCAAGGCTAAGTGGTAGGCCTTCTCCATCTGATTCTCGTAGGCCTTTGCCTTCACCGCATGCTCGGAAGCAATCTTCGGATAGTCCTTCAGAATCTTGACGGCGTCGTTCAGTTCCCTTGCAGCCTTCCTCAGGATGTTGACCATATCCTTGATGTGTTGATCGCCCTGAACCCCGTAGATTTCCATTTCGTCAACCGTTGTATTCGCGTAGTCGACGACGTCATCGATTGCCCGCGAAAGGGCATAGATGTCCTCGCGGTCCAAGGGGGTGACAAAGGTGCTGTCCAATTCTTCGATCAGAATCCTCCTCAATTCATCTGCCTCTCTCTCGATGTTACGGACCAGATTGGCATTCTCTTGAGTGCCGTTTTCCGCAAATTTCCATAGGGCCTCCAAACCCTCGAGGGTCTTCGCAGACTGACGAGCAAGGAGGTCGAAAAATCGTCCTTCGTTGCCAGAAAAGCGCTTTTTTCTTCCGAAGATGCCCATGATCCACTCCTTTCCTGTTCCGTTAAAAATGGGGATGAACGAGACGAAGTAAAAAGAAGCTCACTCCCGCCATCAGCGCTGAGGCAGGGATGGTGACGAACCAGGCGATCACGATATTCCTCGCCACGCCCCATCGGACAGCAGAAATCCTCTGCCCGGCTCCCACCCCCATGATGCTGGAAGAAACGACATGGGTCGTCGACACGGGACCGCCTGCCAAAGCGGCCCCCAAAATCACTGCAGCAGAGGAAGTCTGAGCGCAGAAGGCATGGACCGACCTCAAACGATAGATCCTCGAACCAAGGGTCTTGATGATTCGCCAACCGCCACTGGCCGTCCCGAGAGCGATGGCTGCGGCGCAACTCGCGATCACCCAGAATGGGATCTCAAAGGTCGGTGAGAGGCCGAGGATGACCAGGGACATGGTGATCAGGCCCATCGATTTCTGGGCATCGTTTGCTCCGTGGCTTAGGGAAAGGGCAATGGAAGAGGGGATCTGCATCCAGTTGAAGAAGTACTTTATGTTCGGTGTTGCATTTCGAGAAAGGTAGAGGGTCGTTTTAAAAAAGAGGGTTCCAACGATCAGCCCAAGAACGGGGGAGAAAATCAAGACACCGATGACATAGAGCAGGCCTTTCCACAATATCCTCTCAGGCCCATAGGCTACCAGCACAGCGCCCACCATGCCGCCCACCAAAGCATGAGAGGAACTGGATGGGAATCCCCAGAACCAAGTGATCAGATTCCAGGCAATAGCACCAACGAGCGCAGCAACGAGGAGGGTGATCGAGAGTTCGGTCAATCTCGAATCGAACGTCGAGATGTCGATGATATTTTTCCCGATCGTTTCAGCGACGGCTGTCCCGAATAGGAAGGGACCGACAAAATGGCAGAACGCCGCCAAGCCCAGAGCGGGCCGAGGGCGCATGGCCCCCGTTGCGATGATGGTCGCCACGACGTTGGCAGCGTCGTGGAAGCCATTCGAGTAGTCGAAGAAGAGGGCGAGACCGACGACGATGATCGCTGAAATGAGAATCCAGTCGATGGGAAGCCTCCTTCCGATCCTTACTACCTGTTTAGACAGGTTATAAACGAAAAGAGAAGGCTTGTCAATCGGTTTGTATCTTGAGGCCTCGATCCGAGCGCTCGAGATTAGAAACCTTCCAAGCTGATATAGTATCCATCCACACCGGGCTCATAGTAGTCTCTTAGCGTTTTATTGAGAACGAAGCCGACCTTGAGGAAGAAACCGAGGGTTTCTTGGCGCGTGACCGCGGTGAGCCTTCGGTGCTTCCGCTTGAGGAGCTCGAGGACCGCCCTTCCCACCCCTTTCCCTTGATGCTCGGGGAGGATGCTGAAGTCGACGATGTACCTTGTGCCCCTCCTCCTACCCTCTAAAACGACATCTCCCGCATAATGTCCGTCGACCTCGATGCGGTAGACATCGCACGTTCGAAGGATATCCTTCCAGGTATCCTGGCTCCAGATGAGATAAGGCTTGCGATAGATCTTGAACTGATTTTGGTAGTAAAAATCGACGTCCGGATCGAGATCCTCTCGCAGGGTGATCTTCATTCGTTCCACCTGTCTCTTTTACGATAACCATTATCGTCGATTCAAAAGTCCCAGTCAAAAATATTTGTGACCTCCTAACCCCTCCTCCACTTATCTTAAGGGAGGAG
>FWPV01007570.1_pt1 | contig 19602 bp, 19 predicted proteins | sample 2228371 | NCBI WGS metagenome assembly FWPV01 (sample SAMEA103939776, study PRJEB20133) | metagenome
CGAAGCGCGCCAGCGCCCAGGCCGCGCCCAGCGTGTCGGCGATGCCGCCGCGCACCGTCAGGCCCAGATCGGCGCAATCCGCCTCGGCCTGTGCCAGAAGCGTGGCTTCACCCCCGAACAGATGCGCGCAGCCGGTCAGGTCCACGGTCAGCGCGTCGGGCGCCTCCTCGGCCACCCAGGGGCTGAACTTGCCCGCCCATCGGCGCAGCGCGGACAGGAAGGCGGCCTCGGCCTCGGGCGCCTCGGGGCGGGTGACGAGGTCGGGGCACATAGCGCGCGCGTCGCGCAGGGGCTGGCCCGCGCGCAGGCCCGCCGCCTCGGCCTGGGCCGAGAGCGAGGCGAGCAGCTGGGTGTTCCCGACCTCGCGCACGACGGCGAAAGGTGCGTCGCTCAGGCCGCGCGCCTGGCGCAGCCAGCGTTCCGCGGCAAGGCGGGGAAACCACAGCGAAAGAACGCGGCGGTGGGGCATGGCAGCAGCAGATGTTCCACTTTCGTTCACATCTAGCGCCACCCGGAGCCCGAGTCGAGTCGGGCCCGCGCTGTCAGGTCGCGAGGTGGTCGATCACCTGGCAGTGCTGCGAGAGCGTCCGCACCTCGCCCAGCCAGCGTTGCACCAGCCTGGGGTCCGAGGGCGCGGCGTGGACACCCACGGGGATCTCGCGCGCCAGGACCGCCTCGACCGCCAGCGCAACGGGGATCGAGACGAGCCGTGCCATCGCGCTGCCGCGCACGTCGCCGACCGCATCGAGCGCCCAGGTCTTGTGGTAGACGGGCCGCCCGTCGTGGTCGGCCTGAAGCGAGACGAACAGCACCACCCGGTCGGGTTCGCCGGGCTCATAGGCGTTGTCGCGCCAGAACTGGTCCGACATCTCGCGCAAGCGCGCCTCGCCCTCGGGGCCGGACAAGCGTTCGATCTCGGCGAAGACGTCCTTCCAGGCGTCGGACCAGCCGTTCAGGCGGATCGTGCCGCGCACGAAGTCCTTCACCTTCCACGCTGGATCGAAGCGGTAGTCCGCCATGAAGGGGATGCTGTCGCGGTTGGGATAGACCTCGAACGTCTCGGGCGTCGGCAGGGGCGCGGTATAGGTCGTGATCGCGTCCCAGGGGCGGGCGACGTTGAGTTCCGTGAAATGCCGGATCGAGCGGGAGGGCGAGCGCAGCGCGCGCAGCACGCCCAGCGGCGACCAGGAGAACTTGTAGCGGAAGGCGTTGGGGATCTTGGGGACGCCGCCGCAGTAGGACAGGAAGGACACCGTGTTGTCGGCGGCATAGCCCTTCGACGCGCGGTAGTCGTCGACCAGCCAGTGCGCCATGAGGTGGTCGATGCCGGGGTCGAGCCCGACCTCGTTCACCACGACCGATCCTGCCTCGCGCGCGGCGTCCGCGGCGTCGTCGAGCGCGCGCATCTCGGGCGAGATGTAGGAGGACGAGACGAAATGGGCGTGCCTTTCGACGCAGAGACGCGCCAGCGGCACGTGCTGGTCGGCCGGCAGCATCGAGACGACGACATCGCCGGCCTTCACCCGGGCGGCAAGCGTGTCGAAGTCGTAGGCTTCGATCCGGTCGGTCAGGTCGCCGACCGCCTGCCGGGCCTTGTCGACCGTGCGGTTCCAGACGGTCACCTCGTGCCCGCCCTCGATCAGCCGGCGCAGGCCCGGCACGGCAGACAGACCAGTTCCGCACCAGTGGATCATGGCGGTTCCTCCCTCAGACAGTGGCGATGTGACGGTCGAATTCGGCCTTCGCGCGGCCCCAGACGCCTGCGTCCAGACGGTCCAGAGTCAGGAGCGAGGGCAGAAGCTGCGCGGCGTAATCCTCGGACGACTCGACGGGTAGGAGCGACGGCAGGTTGTCGATGGCGGTGACGTCGAGCGGGGGCGCGTCGTGCACGCGCAGCGCCGGCTCCTCCCAGGTGGTGACACGGTCGTAGACCTTGATGGGCGAGAAATCCGAGGTCGGGTCGCAGGCGATGTCCCCGATCACCGTCAGGCGCCGCGCGGCGGTCTTCGCCGAGGCCGGCACGAACACCGGGGCACCGGGGCGGGCGAGGATGCAGTTGAGGAAGATGTCGTGCTGAAGCACCTCGGGGAAAGGCCCGCCGTGGGCGGTTTCGGCCATGTCCCATTTCGTCGTCGCCACGCCCATCGCCTGACACAGATCGCCCGCGCCGGTCCCGACGCGACCGAGCGCGCCGATGATGATGGCCGTGGGCCGCGCGGTGCCGAGGCGGACGAGTTCCTCCTGAAGGTCGGCCAGCAGTGCGGCCGACGACGGGAAGACGCCGACCGGCCCGCAGAGGCCGCCGCGGGCCTGCGCCGCCCAGCACTTCAATGCGACTGCCGCTCCAGCGTAGCCCGCCCAATAGCCGAAGGCCGCGACGCGCCTGCCGGACTCATCGACCAGGTATTCGAGGTCGTAGAGCGTCCCACCGCCGGCCTTGAACCGTTGCAACAGGACGCGCCCGGCGGGCTGACCCTTGAAGGCGTGGCCGAACATGATGTGGCGATGGATCAGGGGGGTGCCGTCCTCGGGCAGCTCCTTCAGGCCGAAGATGATGGCGTCGGTGGGTGCGCCGGGCCAGGCGCCTTCGGGTGCGATCTCGCAGCCGGCATCGCGGTAGCCCTGGATCGGTATGGCGCGGGTGCGACTGTCCTCGACCGTCACGCGGATGCCGCGGGCGATCAGGTCCGCCGCGCCCTTTGGCGTCAGGCCGACCCGTTCCTCGTGCGCGCGCTGTTCCGCCCTGACCCAGAGATGCGTCATGTGCCGATCCTCCCTCCCGTGGGTCTAGGGGAAGGTGCGGCGCCCCGCAATGGGGGGTCAGAGGCCCTGGTGGCGCAGGAACGCCTCGTGCAGGACGGGCGGTGCCACAAGAAGGCCGGGTGTCAGCGGACGCGCGGCGTTGAAGGCCAGCGCCTCGCCCCGCGCACCGGTGACGAGCGCGCCGGCCTCGGAAGCGATCAGGGCGCCGGCGGCCACGTCCCACTCCCAGGCCGGACGGAAGGTCAGTGTCGCGTCGTAGCTTCCGTCGGCGACGAGGCATAGCCGGTGCGCCAGCGAGGCGCGGAAATGCCGCTCGACGTTCGGCGCGCCATGGGGCCAGTTCTGCGCCGACAGGGCGTGGCTGGCGGCAATGACCGACGCGCCCTCGATCCGGTCACGGGTGCTGGCGCGTATGGCGTCGCCGTTCAGGTGCGCTCCGTTGCCCCGTTCGGCGGTGTAGAGCTTGTCGGCCATGGGCAGGAAGACCACCGCAGCGACGGTCTGACCGTCCTCCACCACGGCAAGCGCATGGGCGAAGCCCTTTTCGCCCGCGATGAAGGCGCGCGTACCGTCGATCGGGTCGACGATGAAGGTGCGGCTGGCAGACAGGCGGGCAGGGTCGTCCTCGGTCTCTTCCGACAGCCAGCCGTAGTCGGGGCGCGCGGCTGTCAGTCGGTCCTTCAGCATGCGGTCGATGGCGAGGTCGGCCTCGGTCACCGGGCCCGCGCCCTCGTCCTTCTCCCACTGCTTGGGCTTCAGCCGCCAGTACCGCGCCGCGATGCGGCCGGCGGCGCGGGCTGCGTCGACGAGGAGGGCGAGGTCATTCGCCGGCAATCGTCAGACCCTCGACCAGCAGGCTGGGCACGACGCGCGACAGGTGCGGGCGGGCATCGTTGGCGGGCACGATCCGGCGCAGCATGTCGCGCAGGTTGCCGGCGACAGTGCATTCGTTGACCGGATAGGCGATCTGCCCGTTCTCGACCCAGAAGCCCGATGCGCCGCGCGAATAGTCCCCCGTGGTGGGATTGATCGTCGAACCGATCATCGAGGTGACCAGAAGCCCGGTCCCCATCTCGGCGATGAGGGCCTCCCGGGTCTTGTCGCCCTGCGTCAACGCCAGGTTCCCGACTCCCGGCGACGGTGGCGAGGACACGCCGCGATAGGCGTTTCCGGTGCTTTGAAGCCCAAGCTTGCGGGCGGTTGCAAGGTCCAGCAACCAGCGCTTCAGCACGCCGTCCTCGACGATCGGTGCGGAGGCGGGGGGCAGGCCCTCGGCGTCAAACGGGCGCGAGCCGGTGATGCGTGGCCGGGCTGGATCCTCGGTCAGCGACAGCCCCGCGGGGAGAACCTCTGCGCCCATCGCATCGCGAAGCCACGAGGCTCCGCGGGCGATGGCCGTCCCGTGGATCGCGGCCAGAAGATGCCCGATCAACTGGCCCGAGACGCGTTCGTCGTAGAGGACCGGGAAGGCGCCCGTCTTCGGCCGGCGGGCACCCGCGCGTGCAACGGTGCGTTCGGCCGCAATCGTCCCGATCTCCTCGGGGCTGGGAAGGTCGGCCAGATGCGACCGGCCTTCGCCGCACCAGTCGCGCTCCATCGCCGTGCCTTCGCCGGTGATCGCCACGCAGGACAGTCCGTGGTCGGTTCGCCCGTAGCCGCCAGAAAACCCGTTGGTGGCCGCGAGGTGCAGGCTGCGGCGGCCATAGGTCGCGCTGGCGCTGTCGACCTGCGAGATGCCCTTGACCGCAAGCGCAGCGGCTTCGGCCCGGCGGGCGGAGTCCTCAAGCGCCGCGGCGGCCGGTTCGGGCGCGTCGTCGATCAGGTCGAGCGCGGATATGTCCCAGCCGCTGGCAAGTTGGGCAGGGTCGGCAAGTCCGGCGTTCGGGTCCTCCGGCGCTTCGCGCGCCATGGCGACAGCCCGTTCCGCCAGCGCGGCCAGCGTCTCGGGACGGGTGTCCGAGGCCGCGACGCAGGCTTGCCGTCCGCCGATCAGGACGCGCAGGCCGATCTCGGTCGACTCCGATCGTTCGGCAAGCTCCAGCCGCCCGCCGCGCACGTCGATCGATACCGACGTGCCCTTCATGGCAAGGGCGTCCGCGGCCTCGGCGCCGGCCTTGAGCGCCGCGTCAAGCGCAGCATGGGCCAGGTCTTCAAGCCGTTCGCTCATCGCCGCCCTCCCCGCGGAAATTTCCGGATCGGACCTAGGCCACGCCCGATCCTCGCGCAAGGCCTCGAACGAAAAGGCCCCGCGCAGGGTGTGCGGGGCCTTGTGGGTTGGTCCGTGGTTTGGGGATCAGCGGATGCGCTGACCGTTGGCCAGAACCTGTCCGTCGGGCTTGACTTCGATCCTGGACACCAGCGTGTCCTCTCCGTCGCCGGGCCGGGCGAACATGCCGAGCATCATGCGGAACCCCATCGCGTCGTCCTGAGAGACCAAGCCCATCTGCACGATCTTGTCGAGCAGTGCGTTGCCGCCGACCAGCTGAAGGTCGATCGCGCCGTCAGGTGCGGGCATCCCTTCGAACGTGGTCGTGTCGGAGTTGTCGAACGTGAAGTCGCCGGCACCGGTCAGTCGAGCGCCGGCGACGGCAACCTCGAGCTCGTTCAGGGTTACCGATTCGACCTCCATCGGAGCTTCGTCCATCGTCGCCGCGGCTTCCGGGTCGAGGATATCGACCAGCCATTTGCCGGTGCCGGTCAGGTCCAGCGCGACCGTGGCCGGGTCGCGGGGCAGGTTGCCCATCGGGTCGAGAAGCGCCCAGATACCGTCGCTGACCGTCAGCCCGCGCAGCGCGAACAGCAGCCCGAAGTCCTGCGCCTCGTCGCTGGAGGCGACGGGCATGCGCAGGCGCATCGCGTTTTCGGCCATCGCCATGCTGATCTCGGGCAGCGGGATGTCGCTGCTGCGCATGGTGAAGGTGGCGTCGGTGCTGGACGTCCCGTAGACGAGGCCATCGCCGGAGAATTCCACCTCGAACGCGCCGCTGGCCGCGCTGCCCGAGCCTTCGCTGTCGCTGCCGTCGGCGGTGCCGGAGAAGCCGAAGGTCGACGCCCCGTAGCGCATGTCGGCCTTCCCGGCGAGGCCTGCGGCCATCGCGGCGGGCAGGTCCGCCATGTCGACGCCTTCGGGCAGGAATCCTTCAGAGGTCGAGGTGATGTCGGCAAGATCCATCCCGAAGTCGAAGCTGTCGCTGGTGGCCGGGTCGCTCCCGTTGAATTCGATCCGCACGGCCGAGGCGTCCAGCGTGCTGGAGATCTGGCGCCCGGTGGTTTCGGAGGTGACGACATAGGCGCCCTCGGGCGACTCGGCCTTGATGCGGCCCGTGATCGGCATGGCGTCCCCTTCGACGACCATGCTGTCCAGCGCGAAGTCCACCGAGTTGGCCGAGTAGGTATAGGTCCGTGCGGCCTCGTCGCCGCTGACGACGATGGAAAGGCCGTCATGGGTCATGACCATGCCCGTCTCGACCGCCGCACCGCCGTCGGGAGTCGTCGCCGAGATGATGCGGTATTCCGGCGCCAACTGCACCTCGACCGTGCCGTCGCCGCGCTCGATCAGCTTGATCTCGCCCAGGGTGGCGCTGCTGCTGGCGCCCTCCATCGAAAAGTCGATGACGATGTCGGACACCGTCAGCGTCTCACCCGACTGCTCTTCGCTGCCGACGGTGACGGATTGGCCGTAGCCTTCCATCATGGCCTTGATGTCCGCCCAGACCTCGGCCGCGGTGACATCGGCGAGCGTGGCGGTGGTGCTCATCAGAAGGGCCATCGTCGCGGCAGGGACGGCGGCGGGAAAGCGGGGCATGGGGAAATCCTCTGGTCTGAAGTCGGCGGCGAGTGTTCCGCCTTGCACCGCTTGGGTCAAGGGGCCACAAGGTAGGGAAAACCCGTATCGGAGGCGACACCATGGCGGAATTGAGCGGTAAGCGTGTGCTCATCACCGGGGCGAGCAAGGGGATCGGCGCGGCCGCTGCTCGTGTGTTCGCCGAGGCCGGCGCGAAGGTGGGCCTCGCGGCGCGCAGTGCGGCCGAGGTCTCGGCGCTGGCAGCCGAGATCGGGCCGACCGCTCGCGCGCTGCCCTGCGACGTTGTGAAATGGGCCGAGGTCGAAGGCGCCGTCGCCGCCATGACGCGGGCCTTCGGCGGGGTCGATGTGCTGATCAACAACGCCGGCGTGATCGAACCCATCGCCGGTCTTGACCGCGTGGACGCCGCAGACTGGGGCAAGGCGATCGACATCAACCTGAAAGGCGTGCTGCACGGTATCCGCGCCGTCCTTCCCGGAATGATCCGCCAGGGCGGCGGCACGGTCATCACGGTCAGTTCCGGCGCCGCACATAACCCGCTGGAGGGCTGGAGCGCTTATTGCAGTTCCAAGGCCGGAGCCGCGATGCTGACTGCCTGCCTTCACCACGAGATGCACCTGAAGGGCATCCGCGCCATGGGCCTGTCGCCAGGCACGGTGGCGACCGAGATGCAGGTGAAGATCCGCGCATCGGGTGTGAACCCGGTCAGCCGCCTGGATCCCTCGGCCCACATCCCGCCCGACTGGCCTGCGCGCGCGCTTCTGTGGATGTGCGGCCCTGCGGCGGACGAATTCGCGGGTCAGGAGATCTCGCTGCGCGACGAAGGCATCCGCCGCCGCGTGGGCCTGATTCCGTGATCGCGGTCGACCGCGCGGGCGGCAAGCGTGTCCTGACGCTGAACCGTCCCGACAAGGCGAACGCTCTGACCCGCGAGATGCTGGAGCGGCTGGCCGACGAGGCCGAGACCGCGGCGCGCGAGGGCGACCGCGTGCTGGTCCTGACCGGGGCGGGCAAGGTTTTTTCGGCTGGCGCGGACCTCGATGCCGCGCGCGCGGGCCTTGCCACCGACCCGGTGTGGGAGAGGCTCTCGTCTGCCATCGCGGCCTTCCCCGGCCTCTCTGTCGCCGCGCTGAACGGCACCCTGGCCGGCGGCGCCTGCGGCATGGCGCTGGCCTGCGACCTGCGCGTGGCGGTGCCGGGGGCGAAGGTCTTCTACCCCGTCATGCGCCTGGGCTACCTGCCCCAGCCGTCCGACCCCGGTCGCCTCGCTGCGCTGGTCGGGCCGGCGCGGGCGAAACTGATCCTGATGGCGGGCGTCAAGGCCACCGCCGAGGAGGCGCTGGTCTGGGGCCTGATCGACCGCATCGCCTCTCCCGAAGGCCTGATGGCCGCGGTCGAGGAACTGACCGCCGACGTCCTGGCCGCGCCCGAGGGGCACGCCCAGGCGATCAGGCGCATGATCCCCTAACGCCGCCGCGCACCCGGCACCTTCGAGATGAAGCCGGGCGGGCGCTTCCTGACCCACTCCACGAACCGGGCGAGGCGCGGATGGGCGCGCAGCGCCTCGGGCGTGGCATAGTCGCGCGCGAGTTCGGCTTCGGTCAGGGTGGCGTGGATTTCCTTGTGGCAGATGTGATGCAACAGCACCGTCGGCCCGCCCTTCCCGCCTTTCAGCTTGGGGACGAGGTGATGCAGGCTGGCCGGCACCCCCGGCGGAATGGGGCGGCCGCACAGCGCGCAGGTCGGGTCGTGGGTCATCCTTGCCTTGTTTCACCGGTCACCGGGTGCCAAAGGATGGCGTGAAGGAACACGGGGGCAAGGCTTGGGGGCGGCGCTGGTCATCGGGGCGGGTCCGGCGGGGCTGATGGCGGCGGAGGAGCTGGCACTGGCCGGGCATGCCGTCACGGTGGCCGAGGCCAAGCCTTCGCCAGCGCGGAAGTTCCTGATGGCGGGCAAGTCGGGGCTGAACCTGACCAAGGCCGAACCGCCCGCCGCCTTCGCCGCCGCCTACGGGGACCAGGCCGGGTGGCTCAGGCCGATGCTGGACGACTTCGGCCCCGAGGCCGTGCAGGACTGGGCGCGCGGCCTGGGGCAAGAGGTGTTCACCGGCTCCACCGGGCGGGTGTTTCCGGTTGCCATGAAGGCCTCGCCCCTTCTGCGGGCGTGGCTTGCGCGGCTCGACGGTCTGGGTGTCGTTCTGCGCACACGCTGGCGCTGGACCGGGTGGGAGGAAGATGCGCTGGCGTTCGACACCCCCGAAGGGCAGCGGCTCGAACGCCCGGATGCGACCTTGCTGGCGCTTGGCGGGGCAAGCTGGGCGCGGCTGGGGTCGGACGCGGCCTGGGCTCCGATCCTCGCGGCGAAAGGGGTGGAGCTGGCGCCCTTCGCGCCGGCGAACTTCGGTCTAGCTGTCGGCTGGTCGCCGCACATGGCCCGTCACCATGGCGCGCCGCTGAAGGGCATCGCTCTGTCAGCGGGCGGCCTGACCTCGCGCGGCGAGGCGGTGATATCCGCCCGTGGACTCGAAGGCGGGGGCCTCTATCCCCTGTCGCGCCCGTTGCGCGACGGCGCGGCACTGGTGCTGGACCTCGCCCCCGACCTGCCCTTGGCCGAAGTCGCCGTGCGGCTGGCACGCCCCACACGCGACACCCTGTCCAACCGCCTGCGCAAGGCCCTGAAGCTCGGGCCGGAGAAGGCGGCGCTGCTCCAGGAATTCGCCCGCCCCCTGCCCGCCGACCCCGACGCGCTGGCGCGGGTCGTCAAGGCCCTGCCGGTCCGCCACGATGGCCCCCGCCCGATGGACGAGGCGATCTCGACCGCGGGCGGCATCCGGGCGACTGCGCTCACCCCCGGCCTGATGCTCCGCGCCCTCCCAGGCGTCTTCGCCGCCGGTGAGATGCTGGACTGGGAAGCGCCGACCGGCGGCTACCTGCTGACCGCGTGCCTTGCCACCGGCCGATGGGTGGGACGGCACGCGGCGGCCTTCGCCGCCCCTTGAAGCCGTTGCGTGCCGGTGGCAGGATTCGGCATGGAACACGCGAAACCCCTCCTCTCCTGGGCCGAAGCGGCCCCCCGCCTTGTTGCCGTGGCCGCGGGCCGGGCGCCCGCCGACCTGGTCATCCGCAAAGGCCGCTGGGTCAACGTCTACAGCCGCGAGGTGCTGGACGGCCACGACCTCGCCATCGCCGACGGGCGTTTTGCCTATTGCGGGCCGGACGCCTCGCACTGCATCGGACCCGATACCGAGGTCATCGAGGCCGACGGCCTCTACATGATCCCCGGCCTCTGCGACGGGCACATGCATATCGAGTCGGGCATGCTGACTCCGGCCGAGTTCGCGGCGGCCGTCATCCCGCACGGCACGACGACGATGTTCACTGACCCGCACGAGATCGCGAACGTGCTGGGTCTGAGGGGTGTCCGGCTGATGCATGACGAGGCGCTGATGCAGCCCGTCAGCATCTTCACCCAGATGCCGTCCTGCGCACCTTCAGCGCCGGGGCTTGAAACCACCGGCTACGAGATCACCGAGGCCGACGTTGCCGAGGCGATGGCCTGGCCCGGCATCATCGGCCTGGGCGAGATGATGAACTTCCCCGGCGTCGTGAACGGCTCGCCCCAGATGCTGGCCGAGATGGCCGCGACGATGCGGGCGGGCAAGACCGTGGGTGGGCACTATGCGTCGCCTGACCTCGGGCCTGCCTTCCATGCCTACGCGGCCGGCGGCGCGGCCGACGACCATGAGGGCACGCGCGAGGAGGATGCCGTGGCTCGCGTCCGTCAGGGCATGCGCGCCATGCTGCGGCTGGGGTCGGCCTGGTTCGACATTGCTGCGCAAATCACGGCGGTGACCGAACGGGGCCTCGATCCGCGGGGGTTCATCCTGTGCACCGACGACTGCCATTCCGGCACTCTGGTCAACGACGGCCACATGAATCGCGTGGTGCGCCACGCGATCGCCTGCGGCTGCGATCCTCTGGTGGCGCTCCAGATGGCGACGGTGAACACTGCGACGCATTTCGGTCTGGAGCGGGAACTGGGTTCTATCGCTCCGGGGCGGCGGGCGGATGTGATCCTGACCTCGGACCTGACGACCCTGCCGATCCACCGGGTGATCGCGCGGGGCGTGACAGTGGCCGAGGAGGGCAAGCTGACGGTCGCCTGCCCGCATCTCGACTGGCCGAAGGACGTGCGCCAGACCGTGAAGCTGGCCCGGCCGCTGACGGCGGCGGATTTCGTCGTGGCCGCGCCCGCGGGGCGGAACCGGGTCAAGGCCAAGGTCATCGGCGTGGTCGAAAACCAGGCGCCGACCAGGGCGCTGACGGCGGAACTCGACGTGACCGACGGCGTCGTGGAACCCGACGAGGCGCAGGACGTCGCGCAGATCGCGCTGGTGGAACGTCACCGCGGGACAGGTGGCGTGGTGAACGGCTTTGTCTCGGGCTTCGGATACCGGGGGCGGATGGCGATGGCCTCGACCGTCGCGCACGACAGCCACCACATGATCGTGGTGGGAACCAGCCGCGAGGACATGGCCGCCGCCGCCAATCGCCTGGCCGAGATCGGCGGCGGCGTCACCGTCTGGAAGGACGGAGCCGAGATCGCAGTGGTGCCCCTTCCCATCGCGGGGCTGATGTCCGACAGCCCTGCGGCCGAGGTCGCGGCCGCCGCGCAGAGGATGGTCGAGGCGATGGCCGAGGTCGGCTGCACGCTCAACAACGCCTACATGCAGCATTCCCTGCTGGCGCTGGTCGTGATACCGGAGCTGCGCATCTCGGACCTCGGCCTTGTCGACGTCACGAAGTTCGAGGTCACCGACCTGTTCGAAGGCGAAACCGCATGACTGCGCCCGACCGCAACCTTCCCTTCATCACGCCGGACCTGCCGCGCGCCGAATCCTTCACCGACGCGGGTGAGGCGGTCGCGCGGCTGGAAGAGCTCTATTCCGGCGCGACCTCGTTCCTGCGCGAGAAATTTGCCGAAACCCTTCGGACCGGCCGGCCGGCAGCGCGGTTCCGTGCCTACTATCCCGAGGTCCGGATGACCACGACCAGCTTCGCGCAGGTCGACAGCCGCCTGTCCTTCGGCCACGTGGCGATGCCCGGAACCTATTCTGCCTCGATCACGCGGCCTGACCTCTTCCGTGCCTACCTGACCCAGCAGATCGGCCTCCTGATCCAGAACCACAAGGTCCCGGTCCAGGTCGGACCGTCTGCTACGCCCATCCCGATTCACTTCGCTGCGGCGAACGACGCGACCCTGTCGGTTCCGCAGGAAGGTGTGCTGGACTTCCCGCTGCGCGATGTTTTCGATGTGCCGGACCTCGCCACCACCAACGACGATATCGTGAACGGCTACGGCTACGTGCACCCCGACGGGTCCGGGCCGCTGGCGCCGTTCACCGCACAGCGCGTGGACTATTCCCTGGCGCGCCTGTCGCACTACACCGCGACGGCGCCCGAGCACTTCCAGAACCACGTTCTGTTCACCAACTACCAGTTCTACGTCGAGGAGTTCGAAGCCTACGCCCGCAAGGCGCTGGCCAACCACGACTCCGGCTACGAAAGCTTCGTTGGCCCCGGGAATGCCGAGATCACGACGCCAGACGGCCACCTGCCGCACCCTGCGAAGATGCCGCAGATGCCGACCTATCACCTCAAGCGGCCCAACAACCAGGGCATCACGCTGGTGAACATTGGCGTCGGCCCGTCCAATGCAAAGACGGCGACGGACCACATTGCCGTCCTGCGCCCCCATGCCTGGTTGATGGTGGGCCATTGCGCGGGACTGAGGAATTCGCAGTCGCTGGGCGACTTCGTCCTGGCACACGCGTATCTGCGCGAGGACCACGTGCTGGACGACGACCTGCCGGTCTGGGTGCCGATCCCCGCGCTGGCCGAAATCCAGATCGCACTCGAGCGCGCGGTGGCCGAGGTGACGGAACTCGAAGGCTATGACCTCAAGCGCCTCATGCGCACGGGCACCGTCGCCACCATCGACAACCGCAACTGGGAACTGCGCGACCAGTCCGGTCCGGTTCAGCGCCTCAGCCAGTCCCGCGCAATCGCGCTGGACATGGAAAGCGCGACCATCGCCGCGAACGGGTTCCGCTTCCGTGTGCCCTACGGCACGCTTCTGTGCGTCTCCGACAAGCCTCTGCACGGAGAGCTGAAATTGCCCGGCATGGCGACGCAGTTCTACAAGACCCAGGTGACCCGCCATCTGCTGATCGGCATCCGCGCGATGGAACGCCTGCGCGACATGCCGCTGGAGCGGATTCACAGCCGCAAGCTGAGGAGTTTCGAGGAGACGGCCTTCCTGTAGGCGGCAAAATCCCCGCAAAATGCACTGAAACTGGGGGGCTGGACACACTATTGGTTGTGTGCGCCCCCAATATTCCGGTAAATCGGCGCCATCAGCCCCGACCCAGAGGGCAAAACGAGGAGACCTTAAATGTCGAAACCGATGACCAAATCACAGCTCGTCGCCGCGCTTGCGGACAAGATGGGCTCGGACAAGAAGACTGCCGGCGCAGCGATCGACGCGCTCAGCGACATCATCACCAGCGAAGTGGCGAACGGCGGTTCGGTCACCCTTCCCAACATCGGCAAGATCTCCTGCCGCACCCGCCCCGAGCGCATGGTGCGCAACCCCGCCACCGGCGAGCAGATCAAGAAACCGGCCGACAAGGTCGTGAAGATCTCGGTCGCGAAGGCACTGAAGGACAGCGTGAACGGCTGATCGCGCGCGAGCGTGAGTAACGGGGCCGCCCTTGGGCGGCCTTCCACTTTTGCAGGGGCCGTTACGCTTCGGAAGCAGGCGGTATCTCGACGAAACTCTCCAGCGGGTTGCCGTCCGGATCGCGGAACGACAGCGTGGGGTGGCCAGGGGCGAGATCCTCTTGTCCGCGGGGGCGCAGGCGGACGCATCGACCTCGGCCGGAGCGACGCGGAACGCAAGCTGACGTCCGGCAAGCTCGGGTCGTCCGACATGAGGCTCCGGACCGCCACCGCGAGGGTGTTCGGCCCGATGCTGTCTTCGACCCACGAGGGCGAGAGCTCGCACACCAGCTGAAAGCCCATGACCTCGCCATGGAAGCGGCGCATCGCCTGCATGTCGCGGACGAAGGTCACGCTGTTGTCGATGGCACGGACGGCGGAGAGCGGTGGGGATTTCATTCCTCTCCGTGCGACCCTTGCCCGTGCCGGGCAATCGTCTAGGGTCGCCCCATCCCGGGAGGTTCGATGGACATTCGCGCAATACTCATGGGGCTGGCCTTTGCCTTCATGTGGTCATCGGCCTTCACCTCGGCTCGGATCATCGTGGCCGATGCACCGCCGTTGACGGCGCTGGCGCTCAGGTTCCTGATCTCGGGGCTTCTCGGCATCGCGATCGCGCTTGCACTCGGTCAGACGTGGCGACTGACGCGGGCGCAGTGGCGGGCGACGTTCGTCTTCGGCATCTGCCAGAACGCGCTATACCTGGGGCTCAACTTCGTCGCCATGCAGTGGATCGAGGCGTCGCTGGCGGCAATCATCGCCTCGACAATGCCGCTGTTGGTGGCTCTGTCCGGCTGGCTGATCTTCGGCGAAAGGATGCGTCCGCTGGGCATCGCCGGACTGGTGGCGGGGGTGGCCGGCGTCGCGCTGATCATGGGCGCGCGGGTGTCGGGCGGGGTCGACCTTGTGGGCGTCGCGCTATGCGGGGTGGGCGTCATGGCGCTGGCCTTCGCGACGCTCGCGGTGCGGGGCGCCACCTCGGGCGGGAACGTGCTGATGATCGTCGGCCTCCAGATGCTGGTCGGCGCCGCGGTTCTGGCGGTGGCGGCTGCCGCGTTCGAGACCTGGGAGGTGCGGTGGAGCTGGACGCTCATCGCCGCCTTCGTCTACACGACGCTGGTGCCGGGGCTGGCGGCAACGCTGGTGTGGTTCCTGCTGGTCAACCGGATCGGCGCGGTCCGGGCTGCGACGTTCCACTTCCTCAACCCGTTCTTCGGTGTCGCCATTGCGGCAGTCTTGCTGGGCGAGGCGCTTGGGGCGCTGGATGTCGCAGGCGTCGCAGTGATCGCGGCGGGCATCCTGGCCGTGCAGTTGTCGCGCGTGCCGCCGCCGCGCCCTTTGACCGAACATTCGCCCCGCCGCCCTGGCTGATCGTCCGGCCGAGGCCCTCTAGGACGGCGCGCGTTACAGGAGTCTGACGCCGAGTTTACCGGACGGCACCGCCTTGTCAGATGACAAGTCGAGGGCGGCGGAGCAACGTGCCGGCGATGAACCTGATCTTCGCATATGGAGCCGGCCTTCTGACGCTCATCAACCCGTGCGTCCTGCCGGTATTGCCCATAGTCCTGGCCGGTGCGTTGCAGGCCAGCCGCTGGGGGCCGGCCGCGATGGCGGCGGGGATGAGTCTGTCGTTCGTCGTGCTCGGCCTGACGGTCACCGCCGCCGGGCGTGCCCTCCGCCTGACCGAGGATGCCGTGGCGCAGGCAGGTGCCGTGCTGATGGTCGGTTTCGGGCTGGTGATGCTGGTTCCGCAGCTTAACCGCGGCTTCGCGCTCGCGACGGCCGGGGTTGCGTCGCGCGCCGACGCCAGTCTCGACACGATCGACCGACAGGGCCCGTGGGGACAGTTCCTGGGCGGCGCGCTTCTTGGCGCTGTCTGGTCGCCCTGCATCGGCCCAACGCTGGGTGCCGCGATTTCTCTGGCCAGCCAGGGCCAGGACCTGGCGCGTGCAGGGTCGGTCATGGTGGCCTTCGCCGCGGGCGTCGCCACGCTGATCCTGGCGATCGGCTATGGCCTTCGATCGGCGCTGGCCCGCAACCGCGCCGTCATGATGACATTCGCCATACGCGCCCGCCCGATCATGGGCGCCGTTTTCGTGGCCGTCGGACTGGCGATCCTGTTCAGGCTTCATCACCTCGCCGAGGCGTGGGCCATCGAAAACCTGCCCGCCTGGCTGATCGACCTTTCGGTTTCCCTTTGAACGGAGGATCCCTCATGCACCGTCGTGATTTTCTGGCCCTGACCGCCGCCGTGTCCGTCGCCCTGCCGGTCAAGGCACGCGCGTCCGCGCTGAACTACACGCCCGGCCTTGTCGACGAACGCCTTGCGGCGGGCGAGACGTTGTTCCTCGACTTCAAGGCCAGCTGGTGTTCCACCTGCGCCGCGCAGGAACGCGTGATCAACGCGCTGAAGGCCGAGAACCCTGCCTACGAACGCGCGATCACCTTCATCAACGTCGACTGGGACAGCTACAGGGACGATCCCCTGACCGTCATGCTGAACATTCCCCGCCGGTCCACGCTGGTCGTCCTGAAGGGCGAGGAGGAGCTGGGCCGCATCGTCGCCGGCACCGCCCGCGGCGAGATCAAGGCGCTGTTGGACACGGCCCTTTCGGCGGCAACGTCCTAAAGCCCCTTCGCCGCGATGGCCGTCACGAGCCGCGCCCGCGCCGGCGGGAGCGGCCTGTTCCCCAGCGCCGGGGCGAGCCAGCGTTCCAGAAAGTGCCCGGTCGTTCGCAGGCTTTCGGTCGCCTCGCCCGGCGCGTCGCCGGCCACTCCGCGCAGCGCGGGAGGCAACGGCAGCAGCCGGTCGGCCCAGTCCCCTGCACCCTGGCGGCTGACCGCGCGGCCGGATTTTTGCGATACGTAGATCAACTCCTGCGTCGACCCCGTCACCGCACAGCGCGACAGGTCGAGGCCGAAGCCCATGTCCTCCAGCAGCGACAGCTCCCACAGCAGGTAGTCCGCCACCCAGGTGTCGCCCTCGCCCAGGGCGTCCAGCAGGCGCTGGGTGCGGGCGTAGAGCGCGGGATGCGGCTCGCGTTCCGGAAGGACGAAGGTCAGAAGCGCGGTGATCGACCCCAGCCCGGCCAGCGCGAGCCGGTCGCCCATCACGGCTGCCGCGCGGGACCGGATCGGCTCGACCTTGAAGGTGCCGATGTGCTCGTCAAGCCGCGCCCGCCAGGTCAGGTCAAGCTGCGCGCCCGGTTGCAGGATCGGTGCGATGCGGCGGCTGACGCCCCCACGCACGACACCGGCATGCCTCCCGTGAAGGGCGGTGAACACCTCGATGATCGCTGAGGTTTCGCCATGCTGCCGGACGCTGAGAAGCGTCCCTTCGTCGTGCCATTCCATCACCGGACTGTCCCGCGCCGCGACGGTCGCTGCAAGGGGTCAGGGCAGGACGATGTCCACCCACACCAGACGGTGGCGCGACGCCGCCTCGACCGTCGCGGCCATCGGGTCGTCCCCGATGGGCCAGAAGACGCCGGCCCCGGCAAGCTCGAGCTCTGCCGAGGGCAGAACATAGTCCGCGCGCAGATTGCCCGGGCCGTCGTCCGGCCAATCGGCCGTGTCCATCGCCGGATCGCCTCCATGCGCGGCATTCGCCCCCGTCTGCGCGGCTGCGGCGCCACCCGCGCTGCGCGGCTGCGGGTCGCGAACCCCGGGGTGGGCCAGCAGCGCACGCATCGCCTCGCCCCGCCCGTCGCCGTCCTGGGGGTCGAGGTTCGCGTCGCCCAGCAGGACGAAGGGCGGCTCCGGCGGGGCAAAGGGCAAGTCCCCGTCCAGCATCCGCAGCCAGAAGGCCGTCTCGTCATGGTTGCGCCGCCCGTTGCGGTCCTCGGGCCCGTCGAAGACGGGGGGCGAGGCGTGCCAGGCGAGCAACGTCAGCCGCCCGCCGTCGGGCAGAACCACCGGCACCGCCCAATGCCCGGTGGTCGACAGCCGCTGAACCTCCTGCACCTCGGCCGAAGGGAAGGGCGCACCGTCGGACTCGGGCAGAAGCGCGCCGGGCAGGTCCCGCCAGAGCAGGGTCGAGAAGTCGCGTACTGCCCCGGTGTCGACCGGCAGCCGCGACAGGATCGCCATCCCTCCCTGCCCGGCGAAGGCGCCGTAGCCCTGTGCATCTCCCGGCCCGCCGAGCCGTCCGTCGCCATCCATGTCGAGGCCTGTCGACCAGCCCGTGTTCGGGCGCAACGCGAAACGATGCGGATAAGCGGCTCCGGCCTCGGACAGGCGGTCCGCCAGCGCCTCCAGCGCGACGAGGCCGAGATCGAAGTCGAAGGAGGTCAGCAGCAGCACGTCCGGCGATTGCGCCGCGATGACGCCGACCACTGCCGCGACCTGCGCATCCTCGCCCGACCTTATGTCCCTGAGGAGGAGGCCCGGACCTTCGCGGTCGAGTTCGGCGTTGAATGTCGCGATGCGAAGCGTCTCGGCGCAGACCGGGGCCACGCCCGCGAAAGGCGCAGTGGCCAGCGCCGCAAGGAGAAGCTCTGCCGGCTTCAGGCTGTGGCCATCGCACTGCCGAGTTGCGAGCCACGGCGACGCTTCTCGGCGATCATGTCGGCCACCCGACCCATCGCGATGCCACGCATGAACAGGCTGGCTGGCAGGAAGGCCCAGGCCGCAACGGTCCAGATCAGCGTGTGGCTCGACCCGAAGTTCATCGGCTCGAACACGATCGCGCCGCCGCGCACCGTCAACGGGATCAGGAATGGCAGCAGGAAGCCCAACGCGATGTTGAGCCGGGCGTCGCGATTCAGCCGCTGCACGACGTCAGCCCCCGCGGTCGGGTCGAAAGTGGGCAGGTTGACCCAGACGTTGAACCCGGTCAGACCCTTCGGCCATCCGCCGACGCGGAGGACGATGACGAAGATCGCCAGAGAGACGAGCGACGCCAGATAGGCGATTCCCGCAGCCGACCGGATCAGCTGGATCTGCTGGGGTTGCGCATCGGGCGGCAGCATCAGCACGATCAGGCGGACCGGGCTGTAGGGAAAGTCGATCACATGGCCGATCAGGATGCCGACGGCCTTCACGAACTGCATGAGGGAATTCGCTTCGGCATCCGTGCGGCAGACGATCGAGATCATCATCACCGTCACCAGAAGCGACAGATACCGGATGCGGTTGAAGGGCGGCGCGTCGCGGAACTCCACGATGCTGGGATAGGACGAGGCGTATTCGACCGTCGTCAGGGCCGCCGCGAACAGCGCGATCAGCACCACGATCTCGGCGGTATCGCTCGGCACGTTGGGGGTCAGGAGCGCAGGCGTCGCGACCAGCAGCGCCACCAGCAGACCGCGCACCAGGGCGCTCGTCAGACGCGCAAGCATCACGCCTCCCCCGATGAGAGAGGGCCGCAAGCCACGTCGAGGCTGTTGGGTCGTGAACCCCTCACCTGACCACCATCCCCATTCCGTCACTGACGGCCTTGGCAGGGCCGCATGTCCGGATTTTCAGAGTCGCAACGCGACATTATTGAGCGAGCAAGACAAGTGCCGTTAAACCTCGCCATGAAGGCGATTTCGCGATCAGACTGTCGCCCTATTGCATCAATCTTGTGGCAAAATCTTGCCGATCGCCCCTAAGGATGCGCAATTGCAGCAGTTTTCAGGTGGGGCTCAGGCCCATGGGCGTTCGGCGGCAGCCCTGGCCTCGAAGGCCGAGATGTCCGATTCTCGTGCCAGCGTCAGGCCGATGTCGTTGAGCCCGTTCAGCAGGCAGTGCTTCTTGAACGGATCGACCTCGAACCCGAAGCTCCGCCCGTCGGACGACGTCACGGTCTGCGCCTCGAGGTCCACGGTGATCCGCGCATTTGCGCCCTTGCGGGCGTCGTCCATAAGGACTTCGACCGCGTCCTGCGGCAGGACGACCGGCAGGATGCCGTTCTTGAAGCAGTTATTGTAGAAGATGTCGGCGAAGCTCGTCGAGATCACGCAGCGGATGCCGAAGTCCAGCAGCGCCCAGGGCGCATGCTCGCGGCTCGATCCGCAGCCGAAGTTGTCGCCGGCGACCAGGATCTCTGCGTTGCGATAGGCCGGCTGGTTCAGCACGAAATCGGGGATCTCGTTGCCCTGCTGGTCGTAGCGCATCTCGTCGAACAGGTTCTTGCCGAGGCCCGTGCGCTTGATCGTCTTCAGGAACTGCTTGGGGATGATCATGTCGGTGTCGATGTTGACCAGCGGCATGGGTGCCGCGACACCGGTCAGGGTGGTGAATTTCTGCATCGGAAGTCTCCTTGGAGCGGCC
>FWPV01007571.1_pt1 | contig 19600 bp, 18 predicted proteins | sample 2228371 | NCBI WGS metagenome assembly FWPV01 (sample SAMEA103939776, study PRJEB20133) | metagenome
TTTTCGATGTAGAAGCTGTTTTTCTCTTTCCCTGGGCAGTTGCCTACAATCAACTGACACTCTTTATGGTTGTCGAAGGGTTGATCTTTGCCTTGATCCTGGTTGGTGGATTGCTGTATGCCTGGAAAAAAGGCGCCCTGGAGTGGCATTAGAACGATCGATAGACTACCTGGGAACCACGCCAAACCTTTTCGGGAGTTAAGAGATGTCAAATTTTTGGCAAGACCCTTTTGGTTTCATTTTTGAGTGGCTGACAGGTGTGCTCTTAAGCTGGGGGCTTTCAGAAAGCCTGGCAAATTTCTTGATGACCCTGGCTGGAGCCGTTTTTCTACCCTTGATAGCCATGTTGTTTGTCATTTTCCTGATCTGGTATGAGCGGAAAATTTATGGCCGGATGCAGGATCGTCTTGGACCGAATCGTGTCGGCCCGTGGGGGATTTTCCAGACCTTCGCCGACATGGGGAAAATTTTTACCAAAGAGCTCATCACGCCTGTTGGCGCAGATCGCATCCCATACAACCTGGCGCCAATTCTTTCCGTGGGGGCAGTCCTGCTGGTTTGGGCCGTACTTCCCCTGGCGCCTAACCTGGTTGGGGCCGATCTAAGTGTTGGATTATTGTTTGTGGTCGCCGTTGGCGGGCTTGGAGAGCTGGCGATTTTGCTGGCCGGCTGGGGGTCAAACAACAAATATGCGCTGCTGGGCGGTTTTCGGGCTATTGCGCTGCTGATCTCTTATGAAATTCCGCTGGTAATTTCGCTCCTGATCCCGGCCATCCTCGCCGGGTCATTGAGCCTGGTGGATATCGTTAAGGCCCAGGATGTGGCATTTATATTTATGTCGCCGGTGGCTGCCGTGGTTGTGTTTATCGCCATGGTGGCAGAAGCCGCGCGGGCCCCGTTTGATTTCACCGAGGCCGAATCCGAAATTGTGGCCGGGTTCAACGTGGAATACTCCGGACTGAAGTTTGGTATGTTCTACGTGGCTGAATTCCTGCACGCTTTCACGCTGGCAATCCTGTTCTCGACTCTGTTCCTGGGGGGATATCGCGGTCCCTTTGTCGATCAGTTCCCCCTGTTGGGTATCGTCTACCTGCTGATAAAAACGTTTTTCGTTTATTTCTTGACCATCCTCTCGAAAGGGGCTATGCCTCGCTTCCGGATTGACCAGATGCTGGACCTCAACTGGAAGGTTCTTACGCCTCTTGCCCTCACCATGGTATTTGCCACAGCGCTGGTGGATAAGACGGTTACTACGCTTTTGGCAGGCCAGAGCTCTGGGCTGCAGCTGGCTGCGCGCGTAGTGGTTCTTTTGGCAATGAACTTCCTCATATACCGGATGACTTCCAGGCTGCTGGAACGGAATGTCCGCCCCAAACGCCAGGTGGTCAGCGAGCCACGTCCGGTGGCAACGGCTACAGGACTGCCGGTTGGACAGGAAGCGCCCTCCACATCATCTTCCCTGCGGAGCGTAGAATGACCCCCATCCAAATTGTTTTCCTCCTTGTCGCTGTGGCTACCCTGCTCTCGGCAGTCATGGTGGTCAGCGTGCGGCGGATCATGCACGCTGCGCTCTGGCTGGTGGTGACCCTGTTTGGGGTGGCAATTGTCTTTGTTACCCTGGAAACCGGCTTTTTTGCGGTAGTCCAGGTGGTGGTCTACATTGGCGCCATTGCGACCCTGATTATCTTCGCGGTCATGTTGACGAACCGCGATTTGCGGGATTCTGAAAAGCAAATCAATGCCGGCGCGTGGCTGGCCGGCCTGGTTTCCCTGGCGGTGGTGGTCGGCCTGGTGGCGGTGCTGGCCGGTTGGCAAAACTTTTCGGCCGTACGCCCCGGGATCGATACTTCGCCGGCGAGGGAGGTCCAGCAAATTGGTGAGCTTGGCAGGCTGCTGGTTTCGCCAGATGGTTTTGCGATCCCATTTGAGGTGGCTTCAGTCCTGCTGATCGGTGCGCTCATCGGGGCGATTTACCTGGCCAACGAAAAGAAAAGGTAAGGGAGGGCTCATGGAAATTCCACTGTCGTGGTACCTGGTTTTCGCCGCACTCTTATTTGCCGTTGGCCTGTATGGTGTGCTGGCGCGCCGAAATTCGGTGGCAATTCTGATGGGCATTGAGCTGATGCTCAACGCGGGGAACGTCAACCTGCTGGCTTTCTGGCGGATTCTGTACCCGGATCGCCTGGAAGCCAAAGTATTTGTCGCCATCGTCCTGGCGGCTGCGGCGGCTGAGGCGGTCGTTGGGCTGGCTTTGATCATCTCGGCTTACCGGCGGCGCAGGACGGTTGTCGCTGAAGAGATGGATCTTTTGAAGGGGTAACCCTGACAGCGAGGAACTATGAATATCGAAACTCTCATCTGGCTTACTCCTCTCCCCCCGCTGCTGGCGTTCTTTATCATCATGCTGGGCACCAACAAGCGCAATGCCCTCAGCCACTCCATCGCTGTCGGGGCGGCGGGCCTGTCCTGGCTGGCCAGCATGGTCATCTTTATTAGCGCCATAACACGCGAAGGGCTGGCAGAAGAGCCCTTCCATCTATCTATCGACTGGCTGCCGGTTGGAAACAGCACCGTGTCGATCGGCGTGCAGATCGATCCCTTGTCGGCCGTCACCATCTTTTTTGTGGCCTGGACTGTGCTGATGATCTTTATTTACAGCATCGGCTACCATAACTTCGGCCAGCCAAAGGGTGAGCATGACCAGCCCGGCCTGCCGCCGCACGGCGCAAAGGTGCGCGACAAGAAGGCCAAGCGGACCAGTGAGGTTCCATCGATTGAGCCGATGTATGCGCGCTTTTTTGCACTGATCAGCCTGTTCGCTTTTGCCATGTTCGTGCTGGTGATCAGCGATAACCTGCTGACCCTCTATATCGGCTGGGAAATCATGGGGTTCTGCTCTTATGCGCTGATCGGTTTCTGGTACGCCAAACCCTCTGCCCGGGATGCTGCGGTGAAAGCGTTCATGACCACCCGCATCGGCGACATGTTCATGCTGCTCGGCATCGTCGCCTTATATTCACTTACCGGCAGCCTGCGCTACGCCGATATCCTGGCCAATGAAACGCTGCTCATGCAGGCTTCGCTGATCCCTGGCCTGTCCTGGGCCTGGCTGATCGGGATCTTGATTTTCCTGGGGGTGGTGGGCAAATCGGCCCAGTTCCCTCTGCATGTCTGGCTTCCGGACGCCATGGAAGGCCCCACACCGGTTTCGGCCATGATCCATGCGGCAACCATGGTGTCGGCCGGCGTTTACCTGGCTATCCGGATCTTTCCCCTGGTGACGATGGGCTGGGCGCCGGGCGAACCGATCACACCGGCTATGAATGTCCTAGCGGTGATCGGCTCGTTCACCGCCCTGTTCGCCGCAACAATTGCCGTCGGGCAGAACGATATCAAGCGCGTCCTGGCCTATTCGACCATCTCGCAGTTGGGCTATATGATTGCCGCCCTGGGCGTAGGCGCTTACGTTGCGGCGGCTTTCCACCTGCTGACCCATGCTTTCTTCAAAGCGCTGCTCTTCCTCGGCTCTGGCTCGGTTATCCACGGGATGGAGCACGGCGTTCTGCATACCGGCGAGCATGTCGACTCGCAGGATATGCGGAATATGAGCGGGCTGCGCCAGAAGATGCCAATCACTTTCTGGACCTTCACCCTGGGCGGCCTGGCGCTGTCTGGCCTGCCGCTCGTGACGGCCGGCTTCTGGTCAAAGGATGAAATCCTGTCTGGGGCCTTCAACAGCGGCCACCAGGTGGTTTTCTGGGTCCTGGCAACTGCTGCTCTGCTGACGGCTTTCTATACCGCCCGCCAGATCACCCTTACCTTCCTCACCCCGGCCCGCACCCGAGCCGCCGAGCATGCCCATGAGAGTGTCCGTACTATGACGATCCCGCTGATCGTTCTGGCAGTGTTTGCCGTGGGCGCCGGCTGGTTTGGAATTCCGCATACATTTCCAGGGTTGGGCCAGGTGGTCCCAAATTTCTTTGAGGAATTTGTGGGAGGGATGCTCCATGCTGAGAGTCATGTAGCACCAGCCCACAGCTACGTCCCCCTGCTGGTCTCTGTGCTTGTCTCGATCGGCGGCCTGCTGCTCGGATACCTGGTTTATCGCGGATATTCAAAGTCTGATGCTGAAGACCCGGTTGGCTCACGCCTGGGCTTTTACTGGGACTGGCTGCAAAACCGTTACTACATCGACCAGTTTTATCACCGGGTATTTATCCGGACTTCGGACTGGCTGGCAGAAGTCTTTACCTATCGGTGGATCGATAAGGGCTTAATCGACGGGCTGATCGAAGGGGTTGCCAGGGGCTCGCTGTGGCTGGGAACTGCAGTCCGGCGCTGGATTGACCTGCAGGTTGTTAACTGGTTGGGAGACCAGTCCGGGAAGGTGGTGCGCGGCACGGGGCTTGAACTCCGTGAAGTCCAGACCGGACGGGTGCAGCAATATATGCTCCTGGCCTTGATCCTGCTGGTGGTTATCAGCGCCGTCTTCTTCTACTTCATGGTTCTGGCCTGATCCAGGTGAGGGGAAGGGACAATGGGTTTCATTCAACAAAATCTTCTTTCGTTGATCCTGTTTGTGCCAACGGTGGCTGCGCTGCTCTTGCTGTTTGTGCCTGGGGCGCAGAAACAAGTGATCCGCTGGTCGGCGTTGATCGCCAGCCTGATCCCGCTGCTACTCGCGCTGGTGGCCTGGGCAAATTTCGGTCAGCCGGCCGGGTCGGGCTTCCAGTTTGAGGAGCAGTACGCCTGGTACGCGGCAATTAACGCTTCGTATCATGTCGGGCTGGATGGTATCTCACTGGTGATGGTCTTGCTGACGACCCTGCTGATGCCGCTGGTGATCCTGGCTTCGTTCAAGATCGAGGAACGGGTGAAAGCTTATATGATCCTGTTCCTGCTGCTCGAAACGGGGATGCTGGGCGTCTTTATGGCTCTTGACCTGCTGATCTTCTTCCTCTTCTGGGAGATTGGGCTGGTACCGATGTACTTCTTGATCGCCCAGTGGGGAGGAAAAAACCGCAACTATGCCGCGCTGAAGTTCATCCTCTTTACCATGGCCGGCTCGCTGGGACTCCTTCTTGCCGTTCAACTCATGGGCGGTACCTTTGACATGGTGCGCCTGTTCGAGCTGTGGCCGCGGGTCGGGTTGAACGGTGAGACGTGGATGGGCATCCCGGCTTCGACGGTCAGGTCGCTGATCTTCTGGGCCTTCGTGATCGCCTTTGCCGTCAAGGTCCCGGTCTGGCCGTTTCATACCTGGCTGCCGGATGCGCATACAGAAGCACCCACGGCCGGATCGATGATCCTGGCTGGGGTGCTGCTCAAGCTGGGTGGATACGGCTTCCTGCGCCTGGTGCTGCCGCTCTTCCCGGCCGAATCCCAGGCGTACGCCGGCTGGCTGGCGGCGCTGGCAACGCTGGCGATCATCCTGGGCGCCTGGGGCGCGTACGGGCAGGATGACTTCAAGCGCCTGGTGGCCTATTCCTCGATCAACCACATGGGTTTTGTCGTCCTGGGGATTGCCGCTGCGGCCCTGGCGACCGGAAGCCAGCATGGCGCGTTTGCCATGAACGGCGCGGTGCTGCAGATGTTCAACCACGGCCTGTATTCGGCCGGTATGTTCTTCCTGGTGGGTGTGATTTACGACCAGGCCCATACGCGCAAGCTGAGCGAATTGGGCGGCCTGTGGGCTATCTTGCCGGTATATGGCACCATCCTGGTGTTTACTTCCATGGCCTCACTTGGCCTGCCGGGGTTGAACGGCTTTGTGTCGGAGTTCATGGTGGTGCGCGGCGCCTGGCCGGTGCTGACCCTGGCCACTGCCCTGAGCATGATTGGCCTGTTATTTACCGGGGCTTATACGCTGAAGGCGCTGCGTGATGTACTCCATGGCCCGCTGAATAAGCGCTGGGCTGGCCAATTGAAAGAAATCGATGCGCGCGAGCTGGTCGTCATGGCTCCTTTGCTGGCTTTGATCCTGGTCATCGGGATCTGGCCGGCCTGGATCCTTGGCGTTATCAACCAGGCCGTCTTACGGCTGTTCTAAGAGGTGCAGGATGCAATTCCCACTCTTGAGTATCATCGTTTTCCTTCCGCTGGTTGCCGGCATTGCCATTTTGCTGATGCCGGCCGAGCGCCGCGATTGGATCCGCTGGACAGCCCTCGGCGCAGCGCTGCTGACCCTGGCCCTGACGATTGGGCTGTACTTTAGCTATGATACAGCCCTTGGCGACTACCAGTTTATCGAGGGCCCTCACCCGTGGCTTCCGGCGTTGGGCATCTCCTACTTCCTGGGGGTGGATGGCATCAGCACGCCTATGATGCTGCTTGGGGCGCTGGTAGTGACCTTTGGGACAATGGTATCCTGGAATGTCTCGGATCGCCCGCGCGAATTCTTTGCTTTCCTGATGATCCTGGGAACCAGTGTCCTGGGTGTATTCAGCTCACTCGACCTGTTCCAGTTGTTCTTCTTCTTTGAGCTGGCGGTTTTCCCAAAATACTTGATGATTGCCATGTGGGGCTACCCGCGTACCCGCGATTATGGCGCCATGAAGGTGATTCTCTATCTGTTTATCGGCTCAGTCGTGGCCCTGGTCGGCGTGTTGGCCATGTACTTTGCCGCCGGAGAAGGGACCTTCAACATGCTTGCGTTGGAAAAGGCCGGCATCCCGCTGGAAATCCAGCGCTGGGCTTTCCCGGTCGTCTTCCTCGGTTTCGCGGTGCTGGGTGGCATCTTCCCCTTCCACAGTTGGGCGCCCGATGGCCATGTGGCCGCCCCAACCGCAGTCTCGATGCTGCTGGCCGGGGTCGAGATGAAGGTCGGCGCTTTTGCCGCTTTGCGGGTGGCGATCACGCTGATGCCTGAAGGCGCAACCCAATGGTCCTGGCTCATCCTGACCCTGGCGACGATCAATGTCGTCTACGGGGCGCTGATCGCGATGGTTCAGAAAGATTTCAAGTATGTTATCGGTTTCTCCTCCGTTTCTCATATGGGCCTGGTGCTGATCGGGTTTGCCACGCTGAACAAGGAGGGCCTGTTGGGCGCGGGAATGCAGATGTTCTCGCACGGCGTTATGACGGCGCTTTTCTTCGCAATTGTTGGGATGGTGTATGACCGCACCCATACCCGGGACATCGCTGAACTGGGCGGCCTGGTCCGTAAGATGCCTTACGCCGCGGTCGGATTCATCGTTGCCGGCCTGGTGTCGATGGGAATGCCCGGCTTTTCCGGCTTTGTGGCAGAGGTGCCTATTTTTATGGGCGCCTGGCGGGTAGCCCCGGTCGTCGCCATCATCGCAATCCTTGGGGTGATCATCACCGCAGGCTATATCCTGCTGGTTGTCCGGCGAGTCTTCTTTGGCGAGCTTCCGGCAGCTTTTGAGAAAAAGGTCGGAAATATTTCTCTCATGGATAAGATTGTGGTTGTCTCGCTGTCGGTCATTATGATCGCGATCGGGTTGTTCCCGCAAGCCTTGATGGCTGCAATGGTGCAGTCCGGCGTGGACCGCATCCTGACCCTGTGGGGAGGTGTATAAGTGGAACCAGTAGCTTTCCAACCTTCGATGCTCCTGGCAATCCTGCCCGAAATTGGCCTGGTTATACTGGCGGCGCTGGTGCTGGCGCTCGACCTGGTCTGGCATGGTAAGGCGCGGCGCAACCTGGGCTGGGTGACGGCGGCCGGCCTGCTGGTCATCATTGCCCTATCGCTGGCGTTCGCCCGCCCGGCAGAAGAACCGCAGCTCATTTTTGGGGGGATGCTGCGGCTGGATGGGACTGCTTTTGTCTTTCGCCTGGTTTTCCTGATGGGCGCCAGCCTGACGGCCTTGTTCATGATGGACCACAAGCCCGAAGGCCAGCATGGGGAATTCTACGGGCTGATGCTGATTGCTGCGCTTGGCATGAGTTTGATGGCCGCTTCTGCTGACCTGGTCATGCTCTACCTGGCGATTGAGACCACCTCGCTGCCCTTGTATGTGATGGCTGGGGCGATGGTTCGCGACCCGCGCTCTACCGAAGCCGGCATGAAATATCTCCTGTTTGGCGCCATGACGTCCGCCGTCATGTTGTACGGCTTTAGTTTATTATTTGGCTTTAGCGGTACAACCAACCTGTATGCGATGGCCGGCCGGCTGGCGGCGTTGAACAGGGAAGGGTCGAGGGAAATCTGACCGGCTGGCGGCAGGTGAAATCCAGGTTCTGGCAGCTGCTCTGTTGGTGCTGGTTGGTTTCGGCTTCAAGATTTCGGTCGTTCCGTTCCATTTCTGGGCCCCAGATGTTTACGAAGGCGCTCCAACTCCGGTGGCCGGTTTTCTTTCCACTGCTTCGAAGGCGGCCGGTTTTGCCGTTCTGATGCGGGTTATGCTGGCCGTCTTCCCGGATTTCGCCCTCGGCTGGACCACCCTGGTTGCTATCCTGGCGGCTGCCAGCATGATTATCGGCAATATCGTGGCCACGGTGCAGAAAAATATCAAGCGCCTTCTGGCTTATTCATCGATTGCGCAGGCTGGCTATATTCTGTTAGGGGTTGCGGCTGCGAATGACCTTGGGATGGCCGGGGCTACTTTCTACCTGATTTCTTACCTGGTGACCAACCTGGCCGCTTTTGGCATTGTCGCCCTGGTCGGCCGAATCACCGGCTCGGACGAATTTTCGGCTTATGCCGGTCTCCACCGCCGGAACCCGGGCCTGGCCCTGGCGTTGCTGATCGCCCTGCTTTCCCTGGGCGGCATTCCGCCGCTCAGCGGGTTCGTTGGCAAGCTGCTCGTCTTTGGCGCGGCGGTTCAGGCGGACATGGTCTGGCTGGCTTTTATCGGCGTGCTGACTTCGGTTGTGGCCTTGTACTACTACTTGAACGTGATAAAGATTGTTTACGTGGGCCAGCCAGATGCCGACAGCAAGCCTTTACCCATCACGGTGCCCTGGCGGGTGGCCCTGGTCATTTGCATGGTGGGGATACTCTTCTTAGGCACCATCTTTGGCCCCTGGTATACCCTTTCTTCGCTAGGCTCGGCCGGTCTCTTTATCCGCTGAACCTGGTTTTTTCTCATCCCCTGAGAGGTGACCGAAGGAGGACGGCCGTAATGGCCGCCCTCTTTTTGTTTGTTTGTGAGTATAATTGGATAAGATAGTACTTTTTCGTCGTTTTTTGACGGATAAAATCCAGATATGATATAATCCGCCTCAATGAGCCAGACACCTGATCCTCAAAACAACCGGAAGCAGTATTGGCTCAACCTGACCCTGGCTGGCGTCGCAGGTCAGGTAGGCTGTGTGACGCTGGTGATCGCTCTCCTGGCAGTATTTGGAGGGTTGTGGCTCGATGCTCGCCTGCAAACCCGGCCTACATTTACGATCGTCCTGCTGCTTGCCAGCATTCCGGTTTCTTTGTTCGCAATGCTATACATCGTTCGACTGTTTACATCGAAAATTAAAGCTGGCCCCCCCAAAAAAAGTGATACCCTGGTTGCGCCATCACCGCCAGGGAGTGATAAGGTGGAATAGGGCCGGCTAAAAGAGGAGGTTGGCATTGGAAAACACCCGTAAATGGCGTTTTGGCACAAACCGTTGGATTATCCTTGGGCTGGTGGTTCTTGCAATTATTGGCTCAACCTTTTTCCCGCCAGTCCAGCCCCATATCCTGGTGGCGCCGGAGCATATATCGGAGACCCCGCTCTTTACCCTTCCGGTCATCGGCCCGTTTTATGTTTCGAATACGATGACGACCCTGCTCCTGGCCGATATCATCATCATCCTGCTGGCCCTGGCCGTGCGCAATTCGCTGCGGAAAGGCAGCCTGGTGCCAAGCGGGATCAGCGGAGCGATGGAAGCGCTGATTGAAGTGCTGTATAACCTGGCTGAGTCGACCGCCGGACGGTATGCCAAGCTGATTTTCCCCTGGTTTGCCTCGATCATCATCATTGTCTTGATTTCCAACTGGATGGGGCTCATCCCGGGTATGGAGGCGATTGGCTCAATCCATCATGTTGAGAAAGATGGCCACGCGGTGATATCCCTTCTGCCGGGCGTAGTGACGGTGACGGCAGACAAGGGTGAGTATGCGGTAGTTCCCTGGTTCCGGGGGATGTCGACCGACCTGAACTTTACCGTGGCCCTGGCATTGATCGCAGTGATCGCCACGCAGGTGGTCGGTTTTCAGACCCAGGGTATTCGCTATATCTTCCGCTTTTTCAACGTGCTGACTCTGTTCAAAAAGCCCTTCTTTGGCGCGATGGATTTCATCGTCAGCCTGCTCGAGCTCATTTCTGAGTTCTCAAAAATTCTTTCTTTTGCCTTCCGGTTGTTCGGCAACATGTTTGCCGGCATGGTCCTGTTGTTCCTGATCTCTTCGATGGCGCCGGTTTTTGCGCCTTCGTTGATTATGACGTTTGAGTTCTTTATTGGGCTGATCCAGGCTTTTGTTTTTGGCATGCTGACCCTGGTATTTATGTCGCAGGCAACCCAGGGACACGGTGATGAAGGCCATCACGAATAGCAAGAAATCTGAAAGAACCAATCTACACGATAACCAATATTCAATGTGGAGGATGATAATCAATGACTGGGGATATTATTGAAGCTGCGAAATTCATTGGGGCCGGCCTGTCGATGATTGGGGCGCTGGGCGCGGGCGTCGGGATTGGCTTGAGCGTTCAGGGAGCGCTTGAGGGAATGGCTCGAAACCCGGATACCTACGGCACCCTGCTGACTAACATGATCCTGGGTATCGCTTTCTCTGAGGCGATCGCAATCTACTGTCTGGTGATTGCATTCCTCATGCTGTTCGTTCTGTAGAATCAACCGCAATATTCGGACAGAAAGGGAGGAACCTTGGAAGCACTAGGTATCAGTCTTGGTTATCTTATTGCCTTTGCGCTCAGTTTTGGCATATTGTTTGTTGTTCTGCGGGCTTGGGTCTATAAACCGCTGTTGGCGCAGTTGGAAAAGCGCCGCCTGACCATCGCCCGTGGGTTGGAAGATGCCCGCGTGGCCGCCGATGCGCGCGCTAATGCAGAGAAAGAAGCCAATCGCATCATCGCGGAGGCCCAGACAAAGTCGGCTGAGATCATCCGTGAAGCGACTGAACGGGCTTCGAAAGTGGAGCAAGAGATCCGCACCCAGGCTGAAGCAGACATGGCGAAGGCGCGCGAGGCTGCAATGGCTGAGATGGAAGGCGAACGCGACCGGATGCTCAGCGAAGTACGCGGGCAAATTGTATCTCTTGCCATCGCCGCAGCGCAAAAGGTGATTTCAGCCAACCTGGATGAGAACCGCCAGCGCGCCCTGGTCAACGAATTTTTCTCCGGTGTGCGCAATGGTTCGGTGGTCGTTCTGCAAGACGCATCGCTCAGTGGCGGGCAGGCGGCTGAAGTCACCAGCGCCCTGCCGCTGACCGAAGAAGAACAGGAACTGGTTCGCCGCGACCTTCTCCAGAAAATTGGCGGTGCGGCTACTGTCAGCTTCCGGGTCGATCCAGAAATCCTTGGCGGCCTGGTTGTGCGGGTCGGAGACCGGGTGGTGGATGGCTCCTTGTCTGGCCGGCTGGCAGAGTTGCATCAGAGTATGCGCTAACCGGAATTTTTATCGAAAAGGGTTTTAATGGGGAACCATTAAAACCCTTTTCGATTTTCCCAGGAGGACTCTGGTTGACTGTACGTGCAGGCAAAACACTGGCCGAATTGTTGGTTGGGCTGCCTATCCAGATAAGTGCTTGCGGTGAGCTTCCCGGCGTGCAAATTACCGGTGTGACGCTCGACTCGCGGCTGGTAAAACCAGGCTACATTTTCGTCGCGATCGAGGGAATAACGACTGATGGACACCGGTATATTCCTCAGGCGATTGTGCAAGGGGCCGCGGCAGTGGTTGGGTCCAGGCCGGTCGAAGATTTGCCTGTCCCGTATCTCCGGGTCGAAGACACGCGCAAAGCCCTGGCCTATATTGCGGCCGCTTTTTATGGTTATCCTGCCCATTCTCTCGCCATGATTGGGGTGACCGGCACAGATGGAAAAACAACCACCTCTAACCTGGTATACCAGATCTTGATGGCTGCCGGGCTGCGGACCGGGATCATTTCTACCGTCAACGCGATGATTGGCCAGGAGGTCTACGACACCGGTTTTCATGTCACGACGCCGGAGGCGCCGGATGTGCAGCGGTACCTGGCCAGGATGAAAGACGCCGGCCTGACCCACGCGGTCATCGAGACAACCTCGCATGGATTGGAGCAGCACCGCGTGACCGGTTGCGAGTTTGATATTGGCGTTTTGACCAATATCACGCACGAGCATTTAGATGCCCACGGTACTTTTGCCGCCTATCGCGACGCAAAAGCCAGCCTGTTTACCGGCCTGGCCCTGCGGCCGCCGAAACCGCATGGTCTTGAACCGTTGGCTGTTCTCAACCAGGATGATCCATCGTATGCTTACCTGAGCGAACGGGTGGCTGTCCGGCAGGTGGCTTATTCAATCCAGTCGAAGGCGGATGTTTGGGGTACTGCGATCCACCATTCGGCGGATGGATTGCATTTTATCGCCCATGGCCCTGGATTCGAAGTGCCTGTGGTATGCCCAATCATGGGAGTATTCAATGTGTCTAACTGCCTGGCAGCTATCGCAGCCACGGTGATCGGGTTAGGGGTCGATCCACAGGCTGCCTGCCTGGGTATCCAAAATTTGCCTGGGGTACCCGGGCGAATGGAAAAAATCGACCTGGGCCAGGATTTTATTGCCATGGTCGATTTTGCTCATACACCCAATGCGCTCCGGCAGGCTTTGTCATCGGTTCGCACGATGGTAGATGGCAGGGTTATCGCCGTGTTTGGCTCGGCCGGGCTGCGCGACCGGGAGAAGCGCCGGATGATGGCCGAAGTATCCGCCGAGCTGGCAGATTTCACCTTTCTGACCGCCGAAGACCCGCGCACTGAATCGCTGGATGAAATCCTGGATGAAATGGCCCAGGGAATGCAATCCAGGGGTGGGGTAGAAGGCCGGACGTTTCTCCGCGTGCGCGACCGGGGCAAGGCCATCCGGCAGGCTGTGCAAATGGCAAAAGTTGGAGACCTGGTGGTCGCCTGTGGCAAGGGGCACGAGCAGTCGATGTGTTTTGGGGTCACTGAATACCCCTGGGATGACCGTACAGCCATGCGAGCAGCCCTGGCCGAAGTGTTAGGTATCACGGGTCCTAAAATGCCTTATTTGCCTACCCAGGAGGGGAATGATGACGGGGTGTAAAGATGGTTCGATTTTTGTTTTGTTTGGCCGATATTTGGCGGTAGAATGAACCTGCCAGCAGATGCACAGGACGCGCTTCCCTTCTGGAAGCGGAAAACGCTGGAAGAGATGACCCGCCAGGAATGGGAATCGCTGTGCGACGGCTGCGCGCGCTGCTGCCTTTACAAGCTGGAAGACGAAGATACGGGCGAGATCTACTATACCAATGTCGTCTGCCGGCTGCTGGATACGCACCGCTGCCAGTGCACGGCTTACACCGAACGGGCAAGGTTAATGCCGACCTGCCTGGTGCTGACTCCCACCCTGGTCCGCCAGTTGCGCTGGATGCCGAAAACCTGCGCCTACCGGTTGGTGGCAGAAGGGAAAGATCTTGCGTGGTGGCACCCGTTGGTGTCAGGCAGCCCGGATACGGTTCACCAGGCCGGGATTTCTGTCCGCTATCAGACACAGGCGGAAGATGCTGTTGATATGGATCACCTGGAGGACTATATCGTCGATCACCTGGAATAATCGCTGGGCCTGGGTGGTTGTGCTCTCGCTGATCTGATAAGTTCTTCGGACATTGTTCGCAAAACAATTCAAGCTTCGAAACAGGAGGATTTTATGGCTGGAAGCGTATATAAACTGATTGAAATGACCGGAACCTCACCTAACAGTATTGAGGAAGCGGTGCAAAATGCCCTGGCGCGCACGGGGCAAAGCATCCGCCACCTGCGCTGGTTCGAGGTGACAGAAACGCGTGGAACGATCGATAATGGCAAGGTGGGTGAGTGGCAGGTCACCATCAAGATTGGTTTCCGGGTCGAAGAGTAGCCCGCGCAGGGTTACCATTGCATAACGCAATAGGTGGAATGGCGCTGTGATGGGGCATGGAGATCTGATCATCTGCCCCTGGCTGGATTACGGCGAACCTGTAAACCGCCCGGCAGCCTGCGGGCTGTAGGCCGGGGAGAATAATTGCCCGGTGACCGGCCGGGTGTGTTATGATTCCATCGTCTCTTTTACTTTCTTTGTACCCGGAGGAAAAGATGGTAAACCGCGGACAACTCACGATCGGGATTGTGCTCGTTTTGTTGGGGGTGATTTTCCTGCTGGGAACGGTCTTTAAGATCAATGTGTGGGCGATCTGCTGGCCGGCGGGGTTAATTGCGCTGGGAGTCTGGTTGATCCTGCGCCCGCGCCTGGCCGGGCCTGGAACAGGCTCGGAGGTTGTCTTATTAGGGGAACTGCGCCGGAGAGGAAACTGGGCTGTGCAGAACGAGGAAATCTGGCTTGGTGTGGCCGATGCTGACCTGGATTTCACCGGGGCTGAAATTCCCCTCGGCGAAACGCGCATTCGCATCTTTGGATTTGTGGGCGATGTGGATGTGTTCGTCCCGGCGGGGGTGGGAATCTCTGTCAACGCGGCCGGCTTTGTGATCGACTCAGATTTGCTTGGGCGCGACCAGGAAACGTTCCTAACCCCGGTCGAGGCAGTCAGCGAAGATTATGCTGCTGCTGAGCGCCGGCTGCGCATTGAAATGACCAGTTTTGTCTGTGATTTGAAGGTGAAACGGGTCGGTTGATACATTTTACCAGGGGAAATCTGAACGCTTAAATAGTTCGGCCGCCATTATAGGCGGCCAAACCGTTAAACCTCGTAATCTGCTGTTCTGATTACCGGCGCGGATTGCGGCTGCCGCGGTCAGAACTGCCGCGATCTCGCCCGCCGCCGCTGCGATTGCCGCCCCGGTCACGTCCGCCGCCGGATGGCCGGCCGCCTCCGCCGCCTCCGCTCCGCCCGCCGCGGTCGCGTTCCTGAGCCTCTTCTGCTGTCCAGCCCTCAAGCACAGCCTGGCGCGACAGGCGGATTTTTCCATCTGGATCGATATTGGTCACCATCACATTGACCTCATCGCCAACGGTGACTACATCTTCAACCCGTTCGACCCGCTCGCTGTCTAGCTGCGAGATGTGAACCATCCCATCAATGTTGGGCAGGATCTGGACGAATGCGCCAAAGTCTGTCGTGCGGACAACCCGGCCGGTGTAGATGCGCCCGATCTGGGGTGTTTCCGTCAGCATCTCGATCCGTTCGCGGGCCGCCATTTCGCTTTCCTTGTCGGTCGCAGCAATGAAGACTGAGCCATCATCTTCGATATCGATCTTGGTGTTGGTCTCTTCTTGGAGCGCGCGGATGTTCTTGCCGCCGGGGCCGATAATTGCGCCGATCTTGTCAACCGGCACTTTGATGACTGTAATGCGCGGAACATGCGGTTTGAGCTCGGGGCGCGGAGCTGGAATGACCGCCAGCATTTTGTCAAGAATTTCCAGGCGTCCTCGCCTGGCCTGTTCGAGCGCCTTTGACATGATTTCCGCGGTAAGTCCCTTGATCTTGATATCCATCTGCAAGGCAGTGATGCCTTCTTCCGTCCCGGCGACTTTGAAGTCCATGTCGCCCAGGTGGTCTTCCAGGCCCTGGATATCGGTCAATACAGAATAGCGTTCGCCTTCTTTGATCAGGCCCATTGCTACGCCGGCCACAGGGGCTTTGATCGGCACGCCGGTGTCCATCAGCGCCAGGGTTGAGCCGCAAACCGATGCCATCGAGGATGAACCGTTTGACGACAGCACCTCAGATACCAGCCGCAGGGTATACGGGAACGTTTCTTCGGCAGGGATAACCGGCTCAAGCGCGCGTTCTGCTAATGCCCCGTGGCCAATCTCCCGGCGCGAAGAACCACGCAGTGGCTTTACTTCACCGGTTGAGTAGGGTGGGAAGTTATAGTGATGCATGTAGCGCTTGGTGTCCGCCGGGGTGAGCGAGTCCAGTTCCTGGGCTTCCTTAGGGGTGCCCAGCGTGGCCAGGGTCAGCACCTGGGTCTGCCCGCGGGTAAACAAACCCGAGCCATGCGCGCGCGGGCTTATGCCTACCTCGCACCAGATCGGGCGGATGTCGGTCAGGCCGCGCCCATCCGGGCGAAGCCCGCGCTCAAGAATGCGGGTGCGCACCACGCGCGAGTAAGCTTCGGTGAAGGCCTCCTTCACCGGGCCTGTCTTGGCGAGGTCATCACCAGCCAGCTCACTGACTACCTGTGCTTGCAGCTCGTCAATGGCCGCATTGTGTTCGGTTTTGATTAAACCCTGGTCGAGGATCCGTTCTAACTCACCCGAAGCCCGCTGGTAAACCTGCTCAATCAGTTCTGGGTCGATCGGGAAGAGGGGAACCTCACGCTTGGGTTTGCCGACCTCGGCCGCCATCTTCTCCTGGAGATCGATGATCGGCTGGATTGCCTGGTGACCGTAGGTCAGGGCTTTCACCATCACGTCCTCTGGAATTTCTTCTGCGCCGCACTCGACCATCAAAATTGCGTCACGCGTACCCGCAAGGCGGAGATCCAGGTCGGACATTTCGATTTGCTGGTAGGTTGGGTTGACGACAAACTGGCCGTTAACTCGCCCAATACGCACAGCGCCTACCGGTCCGGCCCAGGGGATGTCTGAGATCATCAATGCTGCCGAGGCAGCGTTAATGCACAGGATATCCAGCGGGTTCTCGGTATCAGCAGAAACGGAGAACATGATGACCTGAACGTCGTTGCGCATCTCTTTGTTGAACAAGGGCCGGATTGGCCGGTCCGTCAGGCGGGCGGTCAGGATTGCTTCTGTGGATGGCCGGCCTTCCCGGCGGAAAAAAGATCCTGGGATGCGGCCGCCCGCGTACATGCGCTCTTCATATTCGACCGTTAACGGGAAGAAATCGAATCCTTCCTTGGGTTCTTGAGACATGGTCGCCGCGGCGAATACCATGGAATCACCCAGGCGGATGGTTACAGCCCCTCCAGCCTGGCCGGCCAGTTTGCCTGTTTCCAGGATGATTTCCCGGCCGTCGATAATCGTTGAAAATTGTTTTCCTTCTGGTTTCATTTTTTCCCTCTATGGTTCACCGCCCTCGTCAGGGATTGAAAGCTGAAGAAGAATTTGATCGCCTCAAGGGCTCACTTCATCTTCAAGTTTCAACTCCCGACTGGCGGTGATTGAAATGGTTCATTGGCATTGCTTGCAGGGGACATTCCCCCTGCTGCAATGATGATCGCTCTTTCTTCTAAAAAAACCGAGTAGATGGGCCACTTTCGCACCATCTACCCGGGTGGTTGCGAACCTCTTACTTGGCAACTCGCAACTTCAGGCGCTCCGTTATGGCAACATAACGAGCAAAATCTACACGGCGCAGGTATGCCAGCAGCCGGCGGCGTTGGCCAACCAGCTTGAGCAGGCCGCGGCGCGAGGATTCATCGTGCTTGTGCTCGCGCAGGTGCTGGGTCAACTGCAGAATGCGTGTGGTCAACAGGGCAATCTGCACTTCCGGCGAACCAGTGTCATTTTCATGACGGTGGTAATCGCCAATCATCTTGGTTTTTTCTTCTTTTGTTAATGACATGACATCTGCCTTTCAAAATTTTACTGCAGGTCTCCATGCCAGAAGCCACATCCGGGTTGGAAGAGCCGCCGGTAGGACCAGTCAATGGAGGTGATTATACCAGAGGATGACATCTGCGTGAAGGTGTGTCTAATCGATCCTCATACAACACGGAAGCTTCTCAGAACGCCGTTAACCGCGTCCGTGTGTGGAACTGGCAGCCTGCATCACTGTCCGAAGTTGGGCCTGTTGAGAGGGATCGAATAAAGGGATGCAACGGCGGATCAGCCGGGTGGTGGCCGGGCTGCCTGCCATCGGTAATATCTGGCGAAAGAAGTACGCGGTTTCGGTTGGGCTCCGCTGCGCCAGCGTTTCGAAAATAACCAGGAGATCAGGATAAAGCCTGGCAGGAATATTTTGGATCAATGGGCTGAGCAGGCTGAACACCGGGGGCAGGTTTTCGAACTGTTCATCTGCCACCAGCGGCGTGAGGGCGCGCAAACCCATGGCCTGCACCTGGCTTTGTGAGCTGGTCACCCATTCCTCGATCAATCCCAACAGCCGGGCCGGAACTGTTCGACGCAAAGTAGCCGTCCCGTTCTGGAATAAGGCATCCAGCATGCGGAAGTTCTCCTCAGGCCTGCTCCAGGCGCGTAGTTTTGCAAGGACCTCATCGATGTGACTGGCAGGGATCGCGCCCAGCAGTGTGGTGGCAAGCTGGCGCGTTTCAAGGTGTGTATCGCGCCATAACAGGTCCAACACTGCCAGGGCCTGCTGGGGATGTTCCTGGCAGGTCCGGCTTAGCTCCAGCTCCAACTGGCGCGTGATCAGCGGGGCGACCCGGTAGCTTGGCAGCAGGGGCTGCGGCTGGACCGACGTTCCGGGGCGGTATGCCCGGTTTGCATAAAGATCCAGGAAATCTTTCAACGCGCTGAGAAAACCGGCCGGGTCATCAAATTGGACAACCAGGCGGTTTATTTGCATGCGCAGCTTTGTGAGCTCAACGGCGGGCATACCAGCGCTACAGCCTGGGACTTCTGACAGTAAGATTAATAAGCGCGAGCAAAGTAGACTTTCTCCGCAGCCCGCTCCCCGCACACGATACATGGGCCGCTGCCGCCGGGCTGGTCCAAGGGGATGCAGCGTGTTGTGGCTTTGGTATCTTCTTTAACTTTGGCTTCGCACGCGGGATTGCCGCACCACCAGGAAAATGCCCACCCATTCTGAACAACTTGTTTGAGCTCTTCATAATCCCTTGGGTCGTGAATATTGGCATCCCGGAAAGCGACCGCCCGGTCAAACAGGGCTGCCTGGATTTCGGTCAGCAGCTCGGCAATCTGTCCGGCAATCTGGTCCTGCGAGACGAAAGATTTGCCAGATTTGCCAGGCCGATCGCGCCGGGCCAGGGCGACGGTGCCCTTCTGGACATCCTTCGGCCCTACTTCGATCCGCAGCGGTACGCCGCGCATTTCCCAATCGTTGAACTTAAAACCTGGGGTCAGATTTTCGCGGTTATCCACGTGGAGGCGGAAAGATGGAGCCAGTTCCTGGCGCAGCCGCTCGATCACCGGCATCACCTGGGCCTTTTCGGCGTCATCGCGGAAGATCGGCACCAGCACCAGTTGGATCGGCGCCAGTTTGGGCGGGAGGATCAATCCCTGGTCGTCGCCATGGGTCATGATGATCGCTCCCACAAAACGCGTAGAAAGGCCCCAGGAAGTGGTCCAGGCGTACTGCAGCTCATTGTTTGGATCAAGGAAGCGGATATCAAACGCTTTGGCAAAATGCTGACCTAAGTTGTGTGAGGTGCCGGCTTGAATTGCCTGACCGTCCGGCATCAATGCTTCAAAGGTATAAGTCCGCAAGGCGCCGGGAAATTTTTCGCTCTCCGGCTTTCTACCATAGACGACCGGTAATGCCAAATCGTTCTGAGCAAAGTCAACATAGAGATTCAACATCTTTAACGCTTCTT
>FWPV01007572.1_pt1 | contig 19599 bp, 16 predicted proteins | sample 2228371 | NCBI WGS metagenome assembly FWPV01 (sample SAMEA103939776, study PRJEB20133) | metagenome
CGCTAGGTTGGAGGTTCGAGTCCTCCTCGAGGAGCCTTGCATTTAAGGGGGTAGTTAGGTTGGAGATAACCATGGGGGGTATGCATTCGAGTTCTCCTCGAGGAGCTCAGTATATAACAAGGGGGTAACTGTATACTTAAGTAAACCAGGTTGATGTAATCTCAACATGAATGCGGGTATACTGTAATCGACTTCGGAATCTAAATACAATTCCTAAAATATCTGCAAAATGAAATGCGTTATTAGAAAAATTACATCGACATATAAATGGCTCACCCTCAGAACGGAACTCCTTTTTCCAGATATTAATATCTATGAACACACGATCCCTGTTTATAAATTGATAATTGTAGGTGCGATCGTCTGTTTGATTATGTTGGTTCATAATGGCAAAAACGAGAAGAAAATGTTACAACGTTTCTTCTACATCTTGGTTATTTTCACACCGGCGCTCATGCTTGCCGCTTACCTGACTCTCCAATCAAAAACAGATCCTGTACTTTCTATTTGGCTCGAACAGGGAAACACCTTTTCACCACCAATTTGGTCATTATTCCTCTTGCATGGACCAGTCATAATACTTGCCATATTTGGTTTTTATAACATCTTGCGTTCGGGAAGATGGATGAACAACCCCATTATTTATTGGTTCATCGTGGTTCCATTTTTCCTTTACATACCGGTTAATTTTCAGAGACGGTTTATCGAGGGTTGGTTTATTCCGGTGAGTGTATTAGCAGCTCTTGGTTGGTGGCGGGTTGTTTTTCCATGGTTGAAAAAGAATATAGGGCTGAAAGTTACAAGAGGGATCGCGTTTTTTATAACTTTGACTGTAATTATTACACCTCTTGTACAACTCTCGAGTATGATTGCTAAAGCATATTTTATACTTCCTCATGATTTAGTACATCTCAGCAAAGGTGAATTTGGCGCGATGCAATATCTTGCAGCTAACGCTGATTGCGAGGATGTTATTTTGTCGGATTACAATGTTGGAAATCTAATACCGGCTTATGTTTGCATCAAAAGTTTTCTTGGTCACTGGTCTCTCACCCCGAATATCGTGGAGCGGATGTCCGAGGTGGAAAGGTTCTTTGATCCAACCACACCTGAAAACCAAAGAATTGCACTGATCGAGGGATACAATATTCGCTACGTTTACTTAGCAAAAGATGATAATATTCACGAAGGAAGTTTTCTGGAAAACGCTCATTATTTACAAATAGTTTATCAAAATCCCGATATTCTTATTTTTGAAACACAAAGGTAATGTAGGCTGTAAAAATCATGAGGAGGGGAATTGATCAGGAAATTTCCTTGCGACTACCATAAGCTCTTGAATAAATCTCCTTATTTTATTTCCGGCTTAATTATCATAGTAGCTGTCCTTTTATCCTGGTTATTGCTTCCTGAGTTTATTGGGGAGGATTGGTTATTATCTTTCAAGCCAGCCATTAAAGAACTTATATCCGGAAGAAATCCGTACGAGATAGAACGATTTCTTATCGCACCTTGGGGATTGTTATTCTTATTTCCTTTCGGGTATTTACCGGATTCTTTGGCAATGGCAATATTGCGAATTCTAGGATTAGCGATCTATGCATATGTAGCTATTCGGCTTGGGGCATCAAAGTTAGGAATCGTAACGATTCTCCTATCCCCTCAAATTTTACACAATACCATTAATGGGAACATTGACTGGTTGTGTTTCCTTGGATTCACCTTTCCAACACAGATAGGCATATTTTTTATAACCCTTAAACCTCAAATTGGTCTGGCCTTGGGCATTTACTGGCTATATGAGGCGATAAAACAAAAACGCTTCTTGCGCACATTTACTCCATTTATTATCATATCGGTACTCTCCTTGCTTATATTTGGATTCTGGCCAGCTAACTACTTACATGTAAGATCTGAAATTACGGCCAGTGCTTGGCCGATTTCCTTACCGTTTGGCATCGTGCTTCTATACGTTGCCTTAAAAAGAAATCAAGTCCGCATCGCCCAGGCGATCTCCCCGCTCTTTTCACCTCATGTCATGTTTCATTCATGGGCAACCATGTTATACGCGCTGGCACCTAACACGACTGAGCTGATCATAGCGGTACTCTCCTCCTGGTTATTGGTAGGTATCCGCGCAGTTGGTTATTGAAACGCCCTGAAGGGTGATTGGAAAATTATCATTTGAAAAGATACGTCTCACTTTGAAATTACCATCCCGCCACTTTTTATCCAATCATTTTCCATACTGGCTCCGCCCCTGGATGGTTGTCAGCCTGGCGGCGCTCGGCTGCTGCCTGTATACGCTCGCCAGCCGCGCCTGGGACCCGATGGCTTTTGTGGTGATCGGCAGGCAGTTCGATCCCGCTCGCGGCGTGGCTGAGTTGGGCTACGACGGGCAATTCGTCTATCAGATCGCGGTGAATCCGGGCGGCGCCGCGCCGTACATTGATGTCCCTGCCTACCGCTACCAGCGCATCCTCTACCCGCTGCTGGCGCGCCTGCTGGCGCTTGGCAATCCGGAGGTGATCCCCTGGACGTTGATCCTGATCAACTTTGCCAGTCTGGCGCTGGGCACACTGGCGACTGAAAAGATTCTGGCCGGGCGCGGATTTTCGCGCTGGTACGCGCTGGCTTACGGGCTGTTCGCCGGCCTTCTCCTATCCCTGCGCCTGGATCTGACCGAGCCGCTGGCTTTCGCCCTGGCTCAATGGGGCGTGCTGCTCTTTGACCGCGGCAAGGTATGGCGCAGCCTGCCGCTGTTCGCTCTGGCCGGCTTGACCCGCGAGCTGACCCTGATCTTCGCCCTGGCCTGCGCCGCCGCACTCTGGGCTTCGGGAAAACGGCGGAGTGGACTGCTCTGGGGCGCCGCCGCGGCGCTGCCGTTCGGGTTGTGGCAGGTGACACTTCGGCTCTGGCTGGGCGAATGGGGATTGGCTTCCGGCGGCGCTCTGGCGACCCCCTTCGAGTGGATCCCCTTCCGCGGCTGGTGGGGGTTTCCGTCCCGGGATCAACCCCTGTTCATCCTGCTCACCGTGGTGGTCTGGTTGACGGCCTTGTTGCCCGCCGCGGCGGCGATCGTGGTCAGCCTGCGAGCGCTATGGCAGCGGCGCTTCGGCCTGGGCGTGTGGCTGCTCCTGTTCAACGGGCTGCTCTTTCCGTTTCTGCCGACCTCGAACGTGTTGAACATCCCCGGGCTGCTGCGCACCACGGTCGGTCTGGTGGCGGGGGTGTTGGATTACGGCGCGCTGGAATCCTCGCGCCGGGCGCTGTTCTACGCCCAGCTCTGGCTGTACCTGCTGGTTTTCGGCGAGGGGCTGATGGCGGTGTATTGAGCGTTACGGCCGTTGGAAGACTTCCGAGGTGAGTATGTTCGTAGAGCAGCCCACCTACCTTAGCATACGATAAAAATATTTGATAATTAATCAAGCGCGCCGCAATCCTCTCCCCCGCGCCTGACCAGCGGTTGGGAACCTCCCCCCCTTGCGCGGCGTTGTATAATCAAATTGCGCATAGAAGTGACCGCCGCGCCCGCCCGTTTCCCTCCTTCAGAAAGCGAGAACGCCATGAGCCTGAAGCGCGCCATTCCTTTCCTGATCCTTCTCCTGCTCCTCTCGGGCTGCACCCTCATCGCGACCGAGCCGAGCGCTACCCCGCCGCCGCCCGCCACCGAGACCCCGCGCCCGACCCTGCCGGTCATCGCCAGCCCGACCCTGCAGCCCTCGCCGACCTTCACCCCCAGCCCGACCCCGTTCGTCCCCTTCGAGGCCAACACGACGGTCGACTACACCAACCTGCGCAGCAACCCGGGCTACCTCTTTACGGTCGAGCGGATGATCAACCGGGACGTCAAATTCCGGGTGCTTGGCAGATCGCCGGGCGGGGAGTGGATCTTCGTCCGCACCGCCGCCGGAAATGAGGGCTGGGTCTTCGCCCAGCTGGTCGAGACCGACCAGGACCTGCAGGCCGCGCCGGTGATCGAGCCGCGGGGCGTGCAGTTGATCACCGGCAAGGTGACCACCCCGGCGGGCGAGCCGGTCAGCGGAATCCAGTACGCCGTCACCCAGGTCACCAGCGCCGGCACCCGGCGCACCGACGCGATGACCGGCCCGGACGGCGTTTTCTACGCCTTCCTGCCCGAATCGGCCAGCGGGACATGGAATGTGGCCTACACGGCGGTTTCCTGCAAGAGCAACACCATGGACGCGGACTGCAATTGCATCGGCGGCGTCTGCGGCACATCCGACCCGCTCTGGAAAAACATCGCCCTGCCGCAGACCGCGGCGCTGCTGTTTACGTGGAAATAAAAATACAAACCGCCGAGGCGCGGAGGGCGCAGAGGATAAATTTCTCAGAGCCATCGATCTTTCTGCGTTTGACCGTGCCCTCACCTGACCTTTCCCGCATGCGGGTGAGGGGATCCTCCTGCAGGGCGGATTCCCTCTCGCACTTCGTGAGAACCCTCGCAAAAACAGCGGGGGCGTGTGGTCAGGGATGAGAGCCAGGGCAGCGCTCTTTTAATCCCCGATAAATACCCAAGGTTGTATTAGACCAGGAAGATGCGGAGGAGCAGCACTTAAAACCTCCGCGTTCTCAGCGTCTCCGCGGTTAGCCTTAACTAGATAGTTTGCCAGCCGCGCCGCTTTTCGGTATAGTATAACAAACGACCGGAGACAGCCGCCATGCCGACCAACCTGCCGCCGGAGTATTTCGACATCGAAAGGCGCTACCGCGAAGCCGAGACCGCTGAGGAAAAGGCGGCTTTGCTGGAAGAGCTGCTGGCGGTCATCCCCAAGCACAAGGGTACCGAGCATCTTCGCGGCGATTACAAGGCGCGCCTGGCCAAGCTGCGCAGCGCCGCCCAGGCTCAAAAGTCGCGCAGCAAGCACGTTTCGGCCTACGCGATCCGGCGCGAGGGCGCCGGGCAGGTCGTGATCCTCGGGTCTGCCAATGCGGGAAAATCCTCCTTGCTGGCGGCGCTGACCAACGCCCGCCCTCAGGTGGATGCGGCGCCTTATACCACCTGGGAGCCGATGCCCGGGATGATGGAGGTTGACCAGGTGCCGGTCCAGTTGATCGACACGCCGCCGCTGGACGGGCCGTACCGTTCCCCGGAGCTGTTCCAGCTCGTCCGGCGTACCGACCTGATCCTGCTGCTGGTCGATCTCCTGGCGGACCCCTTTCAACAGGTGGAAGAGGCCCTGCGCCTGCTCGAGGCCAACCGGATCAAACCCACCCAGCTGGCCGAAGAGGAGGATCTGCCCGAACGCTGGGCGGCGGTGCCGGTGTTGATCGCGGCCAACAAGTGCGACCAGCCCGCGGCGGATCAGGACTGCCAGGTCTTCCGGGAGCTGCTCGAGCTCGACCTGCCGGTGATGCCCATCTCCGTCACGGAGCGGCGAAACCTGGAACGGCTCAAACGGGCGATGCTTGACTACCTGCATGTGGTGCGCGTCTACGCCAAACCGCCCGGCAAGGAACCGGATTTGAGCCGGCCGTTTGTGGTCAAGCAGGGCACCACCCTGGCCGAGCTGGGCGGGATGATCCACAAGGATTTCGTCCAGCACCTGAAATTTGCCCGCGTATGGGGAGCCGCCGTGCGCGATGGACAGATGGTCTCGCAGGATTACGTCCTGCAGGACGGGGACATCGTCGAGCTGCGTGTATAAAATAAAATTTCACCACAGAGCGCACAAAGGGCACCGAGCATAAATCATAAAAATCTCAGTGTTCTCTGCCTGCCCCGCCGATCTTGTGGGGGCGCCCTCAGTGTTGAATATTGCTTCGACCAAATCCGACCAAACCAGTGCGAATACCCCGACAATTGCTGATATAATTCGCGCCATGAAGTATCATATCTGGACCGAAGGCTGTCAGATGAACGTGGCCGATTCGCAGCGGGTGGCCGCGGCCCTGGAGCGCCTCGGCTACCAGGCGGCCCCGGCCGCCGAAGAAGCTGACGTGGTCGTGCTGAACACCTGCGTGGTGCGCCAGTCCGCCGAGGATAAAGCCTACGGGCGGCTCAGCTCGCTCCGCCCGATCAAGAAAGCCCGCCCTGACCTGGTGATCAACCTGATGGGCTGCCTGGTCGGCGTTAAGGGCAACGCGAAAGTCGCCGAGCGCTTCCCCTACGTGGATGTGTTCTCGCCGCCCTCCGATCCGGCCCCGCTGGTCGAATACCTGCTGCGCCGCGACGGGCGCGACCTGCAAGAGGCGGAAACAGCCCTGCGCTACAGCCTGCAGGACGAGGAGTTGATCCTTCCGGCAAGCGAGAGAGGTAAACTGGTTTCGGCTTTTATCCCGGTCGTGCTGGGCTGCTCGCACGCCTGCACTTTCTGCATCATCCCCTACCGGCGCGGGGTCGAGCAGAGCCGCCCGCCGGAGGAGATCCTTCGCGAGGCGAGATCGATGGCCGCCCAGGGCGTCAGGGAGATCACCCTGCTCGGACAGATCGTCGACCGCTACGGGAAGGACCGGCCCGATTACCCCAGCCTGAGCGGGCTGCTGCGCCGTCTGCACCCGATTGAAGGGCTGGAACGCATCCGCTTTCTCACCTCGCATCCCAACTGGATGAACGACGAGCTGCTCGACACGGTCGCCGAGCTGCCCAAGGTGATGCCGCATATCGAAGTGCCGGTACAGGCCGGCGACGATCAGGTGCTGGCGAACATGCGCCGCGGTTATACCGCCGGCCAGTACCGCGCGCTGGTGGAGAAGATCCGTTCGCGCATTCCGGGCGTCTCGATTGGCACCGACGTGATTGTCGGCTTCCCCGGCGAGACGGAGGAGCAGTTCGAAAACACCCGCAGCCTGCTGGCGGAGCTGAAATTGGACGTGGCCCACCTGGCGCGCTATTCGCCTCGCGAGGGAACTGTCTCGGCCCGGCGCATGCCCGACGACGTGCCGGAAGCCGAAAAATGGCGGCGCTTCCGGCTGCTGGAAGAGCAGCAGGAGCGCATCGCCGCCGAGATCCACGCCAGCCACCTCGGTCGGACGGTCGAAGTGCTCTTCGAGGAAAAGGTCCGCGGGCGCTGGAAGGGACGCACCCCGACCAACAAACTGGTCTTTGTCGAGAGCGAGAGCGACCTGCGCGGCCAAATCCTGCCGGTGAAGATCGACTGGACCGGTCCCTGGTCGATGCGCGGGTGGCTTGTCTCGGCATGAAGCGCACCGCCTGGCTGGCCATCGGCGTGCTGCTGGCGGCTGGTCTGGCTGCCGGCGGATATACATTTTTCCGCGGTGGAGGCGGATCGCCGCGCTCGCTGCGAGTGGTGCAGTGGATTCGCGATCCCCAGGCGCACGCCGATTGGGCCGTCCGCGCCGGCGAGCGCTGCGGAGACGCGCCTTTCCTCTTTCCCACCGACGGCTACATCGGCTTCCTCTGGGATGATTCCTGGAAGCCCGGCCAGCGCCACCAGGGGCTGGATATCTTCGGCGGGGCGCAGCCGGGACAGACTCCGGTCTATGCCGCCTACCCGGGTTATTTGACTCGCCTGGCGGACTGGAAATCGACGGTCATCATCCGCATTCCGGAAGACCCGCACCAACCCGGGCGGCAGATCTGGGCGTATTACACCCACATGGCCGATTCACAGGGGAATTCGTTCATCTCGCCGCAGTTCCCGCCCGGCTCGGTTGAGATCTTCGTCGAGGCCGGGGCGCTGCTCGGCTACCAGGGCAATTACTCCGGCTCGGCCGGCAGCCCGACCGGCGTGCACCTTCACTTCTCGCTGGTCAAGGACGACGGGCAGGGCAAATTCCTCAACGAGCTGGAGATCGAGAACACGATCGATCCCTCGCCGTACTTCAACCTGCGGGTGAACGCCAAAGACGATCCGCAGGAGATTCCGATCTGCGAGATACCGGCTGCTGGGGAGGGCTCGTGAGCGCCGGAAAGACGGACCTGAGCGGCAAAGTGGCGCTGATCAGCGGCGCGGGCCGGCCATTGGGCAGGGCTCTGGCGGAGGGATTCGCCCGAGCCGGTGCCGATCTCGCCTTGCACGACCTGCTGCCTGGACATCTGGATGATACCTGCCAGATGGCTGCGGCGCTCGGCGCGGAGTGCCGCAGCTACACCGGCGACACCGGCAAGGGTCTACCCGCCCGCCAGCTGATCCTGGATGTGCTGGCGGATTGGGGACGCATCGACGTGCTGGTCAACTCCCTGCACGTCAGCCCTTCTGCCGGCCTGCTCGAACTGGACGAATGGGATTGGACCCGCGCGCTGGAATTGAACCTGAGCGGGCCGTTCCTGCTCGCACAGGCCGCAGCCGCAGCGATGCGCGAGCAGGGCGGGGGTGTGATTCTCAACGTGCTGGCCAGCGTCCCTGCCCGCCCTTCGGCTGCGCTGGATGCCAGCCAGATGGGTTTGGCCGGTTTCACCCGGGCGGCCGCTGCCGAGCTTTTGGCATATAATATTTACGCCTATTCGATCGACGCCGGCGAAGCCGCCGCGTATCTCGAGGGCTCAGGCGCGGGCGAATCGCCCATCCCTGCTCTGCAGTCGCTGGCGTTATTCGTCTGTACGCCTGCAGCCGCCAACCGGGCGGGAATGGTGCTCCGTCCTTAATAGGCGGCAGACCTTCCCGAGAGGCCGTATGCTCTCCTATCACGATCTACTCAGCGGATTCCGCGCGCTGGACATCGGCAGCGACCGACCGGTGATCGTTCACGCCTCCCTGCGCGCTTTTGGAGAGGTGCGCGGCGGGGTTGAGACCCTGCTAGGCGCGCTATTGAGGCTCCATCCGCGCCTGATGGCGCCCGCCCACACCTACCTCTCCATGGTGATCCCCGAGGACGGACCCGAACGCAACGGAATGGTGTACGGCAGCGGGGCGGATCTGAACCGGATGGCGGAAATCTTCCGCGTGGATATGCCCTGCGACCGGCTGATGGGCGCCCTGCCCGAGTGCCTTCGCCGCCATCCCAAAGCGCGCCGCTCTTCTCACCCGATCCTCTCCTTTGCCGGGATTGGCGTGGAGGATGCTCTGGCGCGGCAGACGCTGGCAGACCCGCTTGCGCCGATCGGCGCGCTGGTGGAGGAAGCCGGCTGGGTGCTTCTTCTCGGCGTGGATCACACGGTCAACACCAGCATCCACTGGGCAGAGAAGATCGCCGGACGGCGGCAGTTTGTCCGCTGGGCTTTGACAGGCAAAGGAGTGATCGAATGCCCGGGTTTCCCGGGCTGCTCGATGGGCTTCGAGCGGGCGGCGCCGCTCCTCGAGGATCTCACCCGCCAGGCGACGGTTGGGACGGCAGCGGTGCGGGCTCTGCCGCTGCGACCGATGGTGGAGCGGCTGGCGGCTTTGATCCGGGAAGATGAGCTGGCGCTGCTTTGCGACGATCCCGCCTGCGAGCGCTGCGCCGCCGTGCGCGGGGAGTGAGGCATCGGAACGCAGGTCCTGCGCCTGCTGACCGCAGGGGGTATGCTCGGAGAATTCGCGAGGTCCAGCTCTACCGCGCGAGCCGAAAACGCTCATTCCAAAGGCTGTTCGGCGGGCCTGTCAAAAAGGTGGGGGATGCGAATCTTTCCCCAGGGAAAAGAGGTGATTGTGGGGGTGAATATTTCGATTATTATATAACAAAGTTGATATAATATATCAATATATTTTCCTGAAACAGAACCCATGGGGCGAGGGAAGAATCATGGACCAACCAAACTGGATCGGGCGGACATTGAGCGGCCGGTATCGGATCGAGGCCTTATTGGGTCAGGGTGGGATGTCGGCTGTTTATAAGGCCATCGACCCGAACCTGAAGCGGGTGGTTGCGGTCAAATTGATTCACCCTCATCTCTCCGCGGATCCTTCCTTCATTCAGCGCTTCGAAAGCGAAGCCGCCGCGGTCGCCAGTTTGCGCCATCCGAACATCGTCCAGGTCTTTGATTTCAACGCCGACAGCGGCGTCTTATACATGGTCCTGGAATTCATCCCAGGGGAAACGCTTCACGACCGGTTGAAACGCCTGGCGGAGAATCAGCGCAGTCTGACCCTGGCGGAGGCGTTCAAGTTCGCCCTCAATATCTCCGAGGCAATGGCTTACGCCCACCGGCGGGGCATGATCCACAGAGATATCAAACCCGCCAACATCATGCTGGATGTCCAGGGACAGGCGATTTTGATGGATTTTGGCATCGTCAAGATCATGGGTGGCGAAAGCCACACCTCCACCGGCGCAGTGGTTGGCACGGCAAGCTACATGCCGCCCGAGACCATTCGCGGGGAAACGGCGGATCCGCGTTCCGATATCTATTCGCTGGGGGTCACACTTTTTGAGATGTTGAGCGGACGCCCGCCCTTTGTGGCCGATTCGGCCATGACGCTGATGATGATGCACCTCAACGATCCGGTGCCGGATGTGCGCAATTTCCGCCCTGACATTCCGGCTGAGGTCGTCATCCTTCTTGAAAAGTGCCTGGCAAAAAACCGTGAGGACCGCTTTCAATCCGCGGAGGAACTCTCGGCGAGCTTGAAGCGGGTGATCGCCCTGACTGAGAGCCAGCCGACCGCGCAAGTCCGCGCCTCGCTGGCAGCCGGCCAGCCGCCCCTCGAAACGGCAGTCGGTAAGGGTGAGGGCCATGCCGAACCCGCGCCGGCGATGGGCGCAGCCCGGGCCGATGCGGTCAAGTCAAAGGTTAGCCTGCCTCGTTTTCTTGCGGCGGGCGGGATACTCGCTTTCCTGCTGCTCGCCGCTGCGGGAATTCTCCTCATCCGAAATATATCCGCCCGGAACGGGCCGCCCGCGGAGAATTCACCTACTCTGGTCCCCTTCACCCCGACCACTGGGAAAACAGCGGTGCAAGCTGTGGTCGCGCCAGCCGCCTCCGTGGCGCCCGCCGAAACAAGCACTCCGCTTGCGGCAGCCAGCCCGACGGGCGAACCCGGATCCGCCGCCGTCCAGCATCTGCAGACCCCGGCGGAAAGCTTCAATGAAGGCAAGATCATTTTCGACGTCCAGTCCAAAGATACCGCTCCCGAGAGGCGCGCTCCCTATGGCGACTCGTACGACCTCAACATCTTTGAACGCCCCTTCCTGGCAGATATGACCTACCTGGCGGACTTGGACATCGCCACGTTCAGCATCCGCCAGACCGACCTCTGGTATTACGTATCCATCAACCTGATTGGATCCGACCCAAACAACCCTGCGGGTATCTGGTATGGGGTTGAATTGGACAGAGATCGAGACGGTTTCGGCGATTCCGTGATGGTTGCGGCTCCCCCTTATACCGCTGAATGGAGCACCCAAGGGGTGCGGGTGTATGCGGATATGAATCACGATACGGCCGGGGACTCGCCGAACCGATCGGATGCCCCCTTTACCTCAGACGGTTACGAGACGCTGGTCTTTGACGGCGGCCAGAGTACAAACAGCGACCCGGATTTGGCCTGGGTCCGAATCTACGGCTTGCATTCGATCCAATTCGCCTTCAAGCGCGATTGGGCCGGCGAATCCTTTATGTTTGGGATCCTGACAGACGCGGGTTTAAAGGACGCCCAAAAAATGGATTACAACGACCGCTTTACGTCGGCGGAAGCGGGATCGCCGGTGCGAAGCCACCCGAACTATCCGCTCCAATCCATATTCGCCGTGGACAACACCTGCCGCGGAGCGATCGGCTTCACCCCGAAAGGCTATGAACCGAGGATATGCGCTGCGCTGGTCCCGCCGACAGTGACCCCGACGCTGGCCACATTGACGCCGACGCCGGATCCGCTGGGTTGCCAGCCGCCCCCGGAGGGCTGTCCACCAGACGCGCCCAACTGGTGGCCGGCTCCGCACTGCGCCTGTTCCATAACGCCTTATAATCCGTAGAAAACGGCATATACTTAAGGCGATCAATCCCATTGGATATCCCCAAAGGGGCGGGATTAACATATCAAACGAGGCGAGGACAGCGGGAGGCAGCATGGAGGAAGGGACGGTTTTTATTCAGGTCGATACGCTGCGCAGTTTCATTCGAGACGTGTTTATCAAGTGCGGCGCCCCTGAAGCTGACGCCGAGATTTGCGCGGACGTGGTCATTGAATCCGACCTGCGCGGGATCGAATCGCACGGCGTCGGCCGCTTGAAGTATTACTACGACCGGATGAAATCCGGGCAGCATCAGGTCGTCACCCGAATGGAAATCGTCAAAGAGACGCCGACGACGGCGCTGGTTGACGGCCACCACGGGCTGGGGATGGTGATCGGCACCCGCTCGATGCAGATGGCGATCGACAAAGCCCGCGCCGCCGGCTTGGGCGCTGTCGCCGTGCGCAACTCGACCCACTACGGCATCGCCGGTTATTACCCGAGCATGGCGGTCATAAATGGGATGATCGGAGTTTCGGTTACCAACGCCCGGCCGTCAGTTTCGCCGACCTTCGGCGTCCAGCCCATGTTGGGGACGAATCCCATTGCCTTTGGCGCACCGACCGACGAAGCGTTCCCCTTCCTGTACGACGCCGCGACGCCGATCGCTCAGCGCGGCAAAATCGAGGTCGCCGCGCGCGCCGAAAAGCCGATCCCGGAAGGATGGATTATCGATGAAAGCGGCCAGCCGATGGTCGACCCCGCCCAGACTCTGACCGCCCTGGGCAAGCAGACTGCTTCGTTCCTGCCGCTGGGCGGGGCCGGCGAGGTTCTCGGCGGACATAAAGGTTACGGACTGGGGACCATGGTGGAGATACTCTGCGCATCCCTGCAATCCGGCGCCTACCTGCAGGGCCTGACCGGCATCGGCCCGGACGGCAAGCCGCAACCGTTTAAAGTCGGGCATTTCTTCCTTGCGATCCATATCGAGTTCTTCGTCCCGCTAGAAGAGTTCAAGCGCACCACCGGAAATATCCTGCGTGACCTGCGTAATTCCACAAAGGCCCCCGGTCAGGCGCGGATCTACACCGCCGGCGAAAAAGAATACGAAAACGCCAAGATCGTCCGCGCAAGAGGCGTGCCGGTCAACCGGAATTTGCAAAAAGAATTGAAATTCCTCCAGGCCGAACTGGGTTTGGAGCACTACCCCTTCCCATTTTGATTCATCGGGCGGCGCCGGGCGGGGCTCGCGCTTCGCGCGCTCCTTTTCAGCTTATCCCGCTCGCTCCATCAGTATTTCCAACCGCGAGGTTCAGGCGCGAAACCCTCGCTCCGATGGCGGATCTCCGGGCGAGGTTTCTGCCCGGGCAGACCGCTTAAGGGCCGGCGGCGTCGACAGCGCATCCGGGTTTGCGGCGCGCATATCCCCGGACGCGCCCCCAGTTTGCTCGAGATTCTTCCCTGACGACCAGGCGGGGATAAGCTTCGGCGGGGAGGGAGGCTCCAGCCATTCGAGAAGATTGGGCAGGGAATGGAAAAATATCGAGTACAATGTCTGCTTGGTTACCACGTATCTTAGGATGACAGGAGTCAATCATGCCTGCGATCACTCAAGAATCCGCGCTGGAATATCATCGCCGGGGCGGGAGACCTGGCAAACTGGGGATGGCAGTCACCAAGCCGCTCGAGACTCAAACCGACCTGGGTCTGGCCTACACCCCCGGGGTGGCCTACCCGGTCATCAAGATTGCCGAACAGCCCGACCTGGCTTATGAATACACCAATAAAGGCAACCTGGTTGCGGTGATTTCGAATGGCACGGCGATCCTCGGGCTTGGCGACCGCGGCGCGCTGGCAAGCAAGCCGGTCATGGAAGGCAAGGCGGTGCTCTTCAAGAAATTCGCCGATATCGACAGCATCGACATCGAGCTGGACGCCCGCGATCCGGAAACGGTCATCAGCGCCATCGCCGCGATAGCCTGCTCCTTCGGCGGGATCAACCTGGAAGACATCAAATCGCCGGAATGTTTCACCATCGAGAACAGACTGCGCTCCATGCTGGACATCCCGGTGTTTCACGACGATCAGCACGGCACAGCCATCATCCTGGGGGCTGCCCTGCTGAATTCCCTAGAAATCGCCGGAAAGAGGCTCGATCAAATCAAAGTCGTGTTCTGCGGTGCGGGCGCGGCGGCGATTGCTTCGGCGAATCACCTGGTCAAGATTGGCGTCCCGCGCGGGCACATCTGGATGTGCGACGTCCACGGATTGGTTTACACGGGCGAAAAGAGGAGATGTTCCCCGAAAAGGCCGCCTTCGCCCAGGGAGAGCACCCGGCGGCGCTGGCGGAAACCCTGGAGGGCGCGGATGTCCTCATCGGTCTCTCGGCTGCCAATGTGGTCACTGCGGAGATGATTGCGCGCATGCGCGGAACCCCCATCATCTTCGCCATGGCAAATCCTGATCCTGAGATCAAGTATGAGCTGGTCAAGGCGGCCCGCCCGGACGCGATCGTCGGCACGGGCAGGTCGGATTACCCCAATCAGATCAACAACCTGCTCGGGTTCCCCTATATCTTCCGCGGGGCGCTGGACGTGCGAACAGCTTGCATCAACGATGAGATGAAGATCGCCGCCAGCCAGGCGCTCTCGGCCCTGGCGAAGGAGAGGGTCCCGGCGGATGTCCTCAAAGCCTACAACCTGGATCATCTGGAATTCGGGCGGGATTACCTGGTGCCCAAGCCGCTCGACCGGCGGGTTTGCCTGTGGGAGGCGCCGGCGGTGGCGAAAGCCGCCATGGAGAGCGGCGCTACTCGGTTAACCCTGGATTTGGGAGAATACCGGCGTCGTCTCGAAGAACGCATGGCATATTGCTGTCAGGGCGTGAGCTGAAGTAGAGTCCGCTCGGCGGAGGAAGGATCGCGAGTCGATCTTGGTATTTGACTCATGCGCCGTCCGGGCGAAGCAAATCCATTCTAGCCGCATGCCGGGCATCGCCGGTTGAGGACGGCGGGATTTCCCGTTGATAACCTCCTTTATCAATTTACAGGATTGATGGATAATATAGGTAGTCGAGCAACCCGTCAGATGGACTCTGCGGTAAGCGAATCCCTGTCTCGATCGTTCCGCCCTTCCACTCTCCCCCGCACCCCATTCCGATCACAGCCCGCACACGTCAATTCTCCATCTGATTGTGCCGGCAGGCGCAGGCGCATCACTCAACGTCTGCCGATCACCACTCCGACGGCCTGAAATCCATGCTTAAAAAGCCCGTAGTTTTCTATTGCATCAGATGCGGTCTGGAGTTCCGCCCCCGCTCGCCGGAGGTCACCCTCTGCCCCAGATGCGGCGGTCCGCCGGAAGCGGCTGAATACAGCCCGGATCTGCTGGACGAGCCGATATCCGTTATCCGGCCTTCGGCTGAGCCGATCCCTCCACCCCCGTCTGGTCGGACGTTCGGTGAAAATGACACTCCGGCCGAGTGGAAAGACGGCGATATCCTGCTTGACACGTATGCGGTATCTGGACTGCTCGGCAAGGGCGGCATGGGCAACGTCTATCGGGTCCGCCACCAATACTGGAACATCGATCTGGCGGTCAAATCGCCGCTTCCGGCTTTCTTTCGCACCCAGGAGCAGAAGGAATTGTTTATTTCGGAAGCGGAAACTTGGATCAGCCTGGGCCTGCACCCGCATATCGTCAACTGCTACTACGTCCGCACGCTCGGCGGCATCCCGCGGATCTTTGCCGAGCTGGTCGAGGGCGGCTCGCTGTTGGATTGGATCCGGCAGGGGAAGATCACAACCGTCGAGCAGGCGCTAGATATCGCCATTCAATTCGCCTGGGGACTGGCGTACGCGCACGACCGCGGGTTGATCCACCGCGATGTAAAACCCGCGAATGTCCTGATGGCCCTGGACGGAACGGCCAAAGTGACCGATTTTGGACTGGTCAAGGCGGGCAAAGGCATGACCCCCGCTTACGCCTCTCCCGAACAGGCCGAATCTCAACAAAGCGGTCTTGAGGTGACCCCCCGAACCGATATGTGGAGCTGGGGGCTTTCGGTGCTGGAGATGTTCGCCGGGAGCCACTTTTGGGTCAACCCGGATTTGCCAGATTACGCCTGGGGAGTGGTTGCTCCGCATGCCCTGGAGCATTTCCTTTCCGAGCCGTCGGAGGAAAGCGCCGTCGAGGAGATGCCGGACCGGCTGGCCGGCCTGATCAGGCAGTGCTTCGACGCAACGCCGTCTAAACGGCCAGATGCATTGGACGCCGCCAGACAACTGCTGGAAATTTACCAGGCTGTAACCGGCAAATCATACCACCGGCGGATGCCGAAGGAGGCCGAGCAGCACGCTGACAGTCTGAACAACAAAGCATTAAGCCTGCTGGATCTGGGTAAAGAAACGGCAGCGGTGGACGCCTGGAAGGAGGCTTTGCAGTCCAATCCATCTCACCTGGAAACCAATTACAACTTCGGTTATTGGGAGTGGATCCACGGCAAGCGCGATGATCTGAGCTTGTTCCAAAGCATCTCTGAATTGGATGCGATGTACGGGGACCGCCCTGTCTACTGGCTGGCGCTGGCCAAGCTCAGCCAGGAGCGCGGCGATCTTCAGCAAGCCAGCCTTAGCCAGCAAAAAGCTCGCCAACTGGGCGAGCAAGTGGGTCCGCTTCAGGAGGGTTGTGACATCCACCCGGAATACGTCATCCAGGCGCCTGTGGGGTTGTACTGCCTGCGCCTGTCGCCGGATGGGCGCTACCTGCTGGCCAGCGGCCTGGATAAAAATGTTCGCCTGTACGATTTGTCAACCCGCAATGTGGTGCAGACTTATCTGGCTGAGTATAACCAGGGCGAAATCCCCCGAGTGGGGGTTCCGCCCAATTGGGCGCTGGTGCTATGCGGTTCGTTTTTCGAGAAAATTGAAGTCTGGGAAACTATTTCGGGGCGCTACCTGGGCCGTTTAGAGGACAGCAGCATCCGGGCCAGTTCTGCCTCCAGTATCTCTGTGCTCGAATTTACCCCCGACGGGCGGATCTTGCTATCCGCCGTGCGGGAACACTTCGGCCTCAAAGATGTGCAGCCCATCAACCTGTGGGATATTCGCACCGGCAAGTTAATCGGAAAATTAGAAGGGCATCCCCATTCAGTATACAGCCTGGTGGTTTCCCCGGACGGACGGCTGGCGATCTCCAGCGGATGGAGCGAACAGGGCGAATTCATCAAAGTGTGGGATCTCGCCACCCGGCAGCTGGTGAGGATTTTGCCCGGGCAGACCGTCAGGACCGAATGCCTGGCGATTTCAGTTGACGGAAACCATCTGCTTGCGGGCAGCGAAGACGGCAGCATCAGCGTTTGGGATCTGCGGACGTGGCGGCTGATTCGCAGGTTTAGCGGCCACTCCGCTCCGGTGAGCAGCTTGGCTTTTCACCCGAGCGGGGAGTTCGCCCTTTCTGGCAGCGAAGATCGCACGGCTCGTTATTGGGACGTTCGCAGCGGAAAATGTCTGAGGACGTTAAACGATCACACCAATACCGTGCACGCGGTTTTATTCTCCCCTGACGGGAGCAAGACCTACACCGCCAGCAAGGACGGAACCATCCGCTGTTATGCGACGAGCCTGTCCACCCAGCGGTGCTGCGACTACTTGATTTCAACCCCCGTCTCTGCCGAGAAGATCATTCACCGCCAGGATCAACTGGCGGCCATGCTCGATGAAGCGGATGCGTTAATTGCGGCGGGCCGCTATCCGGAGGCCTACCGCCAGTTGCGCAAAGCCCAGGCTGTTCCCGGTTTTGAGAAAGCAGGGCCTGTGCTGGATCGATTGCACCGTGCGGAGCACGGCGCCCGCCGCAGCGGGCTGCTTGCTGCCTGGCTGATCCAAACGATGAGCGGACACAGCGACGCTGTCCAGGATGTGGATATTTCAACAGACGGTCGGCTGGCGGTCAGCGCCAGCAGCGACCGCACGGTGCGGATTTGGGACACGCGCAAGGGAACCTGCCTTGCCTGCATCGAAGGGCACAGCCGCCCGGCCACCGCCGCCAGATTCTCTCCGAGCGGGGAATGGCTGGCGACAGCCAGTAAAGATTATTATCTGGCGAGCGAGGCGGGCGACCGGTTCCTGAGGCTGTGGGAAGTCTGCGGGGCAAAAGAAATTCACGATTTTAAAAAATTCGACCAGAGCGTATACACCCTGGCCTTTTCTCCCGATGGAAAAAAACTGTTTGCTGCCCGCACGGAAAGGCTCGCCGACAAAAGTCAAGACTACATCCAGGCGTTCGATGTGCGTTCAGGAGAACGGATTCAAGGTTTTACCGGGCACGAGGACGTCGTCACCTGTCTGGCGGTGTTTGGCGGGGGGAAATCCCTGCTCTCTGGCAGCAAGGACTCGACTCTCAAGTTATGGGATGCCGCAACGGGTGAGTGCTTGAAAACGCTTCAGGGCCATCAGGGCAACATTCATGCCCTGGCGGTTACTCCTGACGGCCGCCACGCTTTATCGGGGGGCGTGGACAATGTGATTAGGATGTGGGATTTAGCTTCCGGAACCTGCATCCGGGAACTAGAAGGGCATACGGACACTATCCACGCCATTGCTCTGACACCCGACGGTCAATTTGCGCTTTCCGGGGGCGAGGAGTTTGCTCTGCGGTTGTGGGATTTGCGTTCAGGCCAGGTTCTGCAGGTGTTGGAGGGGCACACCGACGGAGTGACCTCGATCGCTTTTTCTGGCGATGGGCGGTTCGCCTTGAGTGGAGGCTATGATAAAACCCTCAAAGTATGGGAATTCGATTGGGAATGGATCTTCGAGTAGAAAGAGGAAGAAATGACAGTCGCAATTTGTAAAAAATGCAACAAGTTGATCTCGATTTCGAATATTCCAGGTGGAAACCCGACGGCTAAAGCCAATCCGGATATGTGGGCGACTTCTTACGGGCGCTGCGACCGGTGCGGAGGGGTGTACTGCGATAAGTGCATCCGGGAGAACATGAACAAATGCCCGGGGTGCGGGCGGCAAATCGCGATCATTTCGTGAAATAAGCAGACCGATCCTGATTATGCTTTTAACACGGCCGCCTGCTCCGCCGAGGGGGAAACTGGCACCAGGCGCCCTGTCTCTGGCGGGATTCTGATCGTTTTCTGTAAACGGAAAACGGGGCTGACCGGCTCCCAACCGGGAGCGGGGACAGGGCTCATGCTGAGCCGGGCGGACTCAACACCCGCCCCGGCTCAGAACATTCCGCTGCCCTCCCGTCCGCCCCGCCCGGAATGCCCGGCCGGCGAGGCTGTACAGTGAAAAAAGGCCCAATGACCCTGGTAAAACCGGAAAATTGTGGTAAGATATGTGCCCGCCGCGAGGGTGGAATGGCGCGATCGGCGGATTGGGCGGTCTCACTGTAATCTCCGATTTCATAAACCAAACCAAGAGGGAGGGCGGAAAATGGCGGTCAGAAATGTGCCTGTGCTCCAAGTGCTTCGCAACACAGACATCTGGTACTGTGAAGCCGGCGATGAGCACATCTACCTCGGTCTGGTGGAAAAAGAGGACGGCTCGAAGCGTTTTGTCCGGGTGATCGCCAGGGACCTGGCGCAGGCTTACGAGGAAATCTGCGAATCGGGCGAGGTTTTGTTGGTCGAATCCCTGCGGGAAATCCTGAGCGACTTTGTGGTGGCTCCTCACGAAGGCGCGAGCGCTCAAGTCCACTAGCGCGGACGAGGAGGGCGAGGGGGCTTCCAGCCGGACCGGGTGTCAAGCCGCTCGGTCCGGCTGGGCCGGGCATTGCCTGCCGGGAAGATGCCGCC
>FWPV01007578.1_pt1 | contig 19591 bp, 17 predicted proteins | sample 2228371 | NCBI WGS metagenome assembly FWPV01 (sample SAMEA103939776, study PRJEB20133) | metagenome
TTCAAAGCCAATTTTATTGGGATTACTCGAGCCAGTCTCAACCCTTTTTAAAATTTTTCCCCTTTGGTTTGCCAAAACTGCCACTGTCTTTGTTCCACCACCATCAACTCCAATAATATAGCCGTTTTCCTTCTTCATAATTTTTCTCTAACTTCTTTAAATTGAGAATAATATCTTTCCTCAGCCTCGATATTTTTCTTGACGAAAGAGTGGGGACCCAAAATAGCTCCTGGCCCAATTAATATCCCCGGCATTAGACTACAATTAACCCCAATTTTGACATCATCTCCAATAATTGCTCCCAATTTTTTTCTTTTAGTATCAATGATTTTTCCTTCAATTTTGACTTTAATTGATTTTTGATCAAATCTCCAATTAGCCAAAATGGTCCCCGCCCCCAAATTACAATTTTCACCAATGATTGAATCGCCAACATAAGAAAGATGGGAAATTTGGGTTCTTTCTCCAATAAGAGAATTTTTGATTTCTACTCCCTGGCCAATCTTACAATTATCACCAATGACCGTTCCCGCTCTTAAAAAACAATTTGGCCCAACAATTGAATTTTTGCCAATATATAAGGGGCCCAAAAGATAGCTTCCGCTCCTAATTTGAGCCCCTTTTTCAATAATTACTTTCCCAAAAATCTGGACATTTTTTTCAACCTTTCCTAAAATTTTTCCTTTTTTTTGCCTCAACAAAAACTCCGTTGCCTCAAATAAATCCCAGGAATACGACAGAGGAATCCAATGTTTAGAATGAACCACATTTAATTTTTCTTTTTTAATAAATTTTTTGATATAGTCAGTAAACTCATATTCTCCCCTTTTTGATTTTTTTATTTTAAATTTGAAGATTTCTTTTGGCAAAAAGTAACACCCGGTGTTGATTAAATTTGACTTTGGTTTTTCAGGATTTTCAATTAAATCGACAACTCTTTTGTCTTTTTCTAAAACGACACCGAAATTTTCTGGATTGGAAACTTCCTTGACCAAAATGGCTGGAAACTTTTTCATCAAATTTTTTATATCTGGCTGAAAATAAAAATCATCCCCATTTAAAAGTAAAAATTTATCTTCTAAAAAATTGACCGCCAAACAAGATGCTCTTCCAGTACCGTCTAGAATTTCTTGCCAAAGATAGTTTATTTTTATTCCCTTCCAGTTTGAACCAATTTTTTCTTTTATCATTTCTCCTTTATATCCGACAACCAAAATCACTTCTTTTATTATTCCCTTTAACTGATTCAAATTGTGTTCCAAAATGGTTTGGTCCAAAATTTTAATTAGGGGTTTGGGTCGACTCAAAGAAAGAGGTCTTACTCTTATCCCCTGGCCAGCGGCCAAAATTACTGCCTTCATAAATTAAGCTGATTAAGAAATTAAGTTAATTATTATTTTTGCTAATTTATTTGAGTCATGGGCAATTGGCCCGGAAGAAAGAATAAGGTTAGCTCCAATAAATTTTTTATTTTTTACTAAATTATCGTCAAATCTCACCAAATCTATTAATTCGGGGTGTTCCTTTTTATATTTTAAAATTCTTCTCCTTGGGGGAAAAAAGTTATTGTAAATTACATAATCAACTTGGCCTCCCAAATATTTCTCTATTTCGTTTGTAAAATCCAAAACTGAAAAATTGTTAGTCTCGCCGTATTTTGTCATTAAATTACAAACATAAACCTTCTTGGCTCGGCTTTTTCTCAGCGCTTCGGGAATACCTTGGGTCAACAAAATTTGAGCCAGGGTAGAATATAAATCTCCTGGCCCAATGACTATTAAATTAGCTCTTTTTATTGCTTCAATCGTTTTGGGGTAAGCCTTGGGTTTTGGTCTCAGGAAAACTTTTTTGATTTTTAAATTGCCATTATGTTTTGGTTTATCAATATTTGTTTCACCATAAATTATTTTTCCATTTTCTAAGAGAGCACAAAGCTGGGCTTTATCTAAAGTAACTGGCAAAACCTCATGCTCTAATTTTAAAATCTCTTTTAAGGTAGCCAAAGCCATTTCATAATTTTTACTACTCAATTCTAGAGCAGCAATTAACAAATTAGCAAAATTATGGCCCTTGAGTTCTCCGGTCTGGAAGCGAAAATTAAATAAATCTTCGATGACCGGGGAGGTATTGGCCAAAGCAATGAAGGCCCGACGAATATCGCCCGGGGAAACAATTTTGTAATCCTTTCTTAATCTCCCGGCTGACCCCCCGGAGTCAAGCATAGCGCAAACAGCTATCAGCTTTACTGGATAATTTTTCAGGCCAATCAAAACCGCTTTTGGCATGGCATTACCTCCTCCCAGACAAACAATTTTTTTTAACATAATTTAAAGTGCCGAGGGTGGGATTCGAACCCACAACCCAAATGGGGCTGGCTCCTAAGGCCAGTGCGTTTACCAATTTCGCCACCTCGGCTGTTTTTAGTCTACCAGAAAAATCACTCCCAAACAAGAAAGTTAATGAAATATAGAGAAGCGATTTGCTATATCCTTCTTATTTTCTATATTTTCTGATTCAAATGTTCACTTAACAACGCCATGGCGTAATTAAGTGAAGAGATTTTCTCTGTTAAGAAATTTCATATTTGCTAAAAATCTCATTTACTTTAAAGAAATTTTTTAAATAGTCAATTCTCAGTGGATTAATCAACACCGGGTGTTGAGTATTTAGCTTTGTTGCTAAAATTTAAGATTTGCTTTAGAATAAACTATGATATGGAAAATAAATTTCTAATTAAAGGAGGGGTTCCCCTTTCAGGAGAAGTGGAGATTTCGGGCTCAAAAAATGAAGCAGGAGCAATTTTGGCTGCTACCCTTTTGGTTGAAAATGAGTGCCAAATCGAAAACCTACCTTTGGTTTCTGATATTTTGGATCAAATTGAGATTTTAAAGAAAATGGGGGCGAAAATTGACTGGCTGGGTCCAAAAAAAATCAAGATAAATCCAGCTGGTGTCGATCCAACAAAAATTCCGATTGATCTTTTTGAAAAAATGAGAATTTCGGTTTTATTTGTTGGGCCCCTTTTGGCCAAATTCCGGAAATTTAAAATCCCCCATCCAGGCGGAGATAAAATTGGTTTAAGGCCAATATCAACTCACCTTGAGGCTTTTAAAGATCTGGGAGTAAAAATAAAAGAAGAAAATAGTTTTTATTATTTTGAAGCGCCGGAAAATTTAACCGGAAAAAGAGTTGTTTTGAAAGAATTCAGCGTCACTGCCACTGAAAACTTGATGATGTTGGCAGCTCTTTGCCCAGGTCAAACAAAAATTGAAATTGCTGCAGCTGAACCCCATGTCCAGAATTTGGGTAAATTTTTGAAGTCATTGGGAGTAAAAATTGATGGCCTTGGAACTCACGCCATTGTCATTGAAGGAAAAGAAAAATTAACCGGAGGAAATTTCTCAATTTCTTCTGATCCTATTGAAGCTGGAACTTTCCTAATCGCAATGGCCATAAGCGGCGGACAAGGCAAAATAAAAAATGTCCATCCCGATGATTTGCTTTTCTTTTTAGAAAAAATGAAAGAAATCGGAGTCAATTTTGAAATCAAAGATAATCAAATTTTAGTTAAACCCTCTTTAAACTTTAAGGCGACTAAAATTCAAATCCTTCCTCACCCCGGTTTTCCAACTGATTTACAACCTCAAACTTGCGTTTTATTAACTCAGGCCCAAGGAAAAAGTTTAATTCATGAACCCCTTTATGAAAATCGTTTTCAGCATCTTCATGAATTAAGGAAGATGGGAGCTGATATTGAAATTACTGATCCTCACCGCGCCTTAATTTTTGGTAGAACCCCTTTAGTTGGTAATAAATTAAATAGTTCCGATATTAGAACTGGAGCTTCTTTAGTTTTGGCTGCATTAATTGCCAAGGGTGAAAGTATTGTCGAAAATATAAATCAAATTGACCGAGGGTATGAAAAAATAGAAGAAAAGTTGAGAAAGCTGGGAGCAAAAATAGAAAGAGTTTAGATGTTTTTAGAAAGCGCAATAGCTTTAAGATTCAATTCCTGATATTTTTCTGGAATTGTTTTTTTAATTGCGGAAATGAGAGAATCTTCTTTAAGGGGAAGAAACCCTTTATGAATGGCAAATCCCAATAAATAAACTCCGGCTAAAATTTCGTTACCAAATTCTTCCTTGCAGATTTGGTTAGCTGGAACAATTTCAATTTTTTGGGTGAATTTTTTTATTTCTTTTAAAATTTCTTTTTCTGGAATTAAAGATTGGCCAGGAATCGGTAGGGAAAATTTATTGATTAAAAATTGAGTGTTTTCATTAGCATAGTATAAAGCTCTCGGCGCTTCATGCATTTCTAAAGCAAAAATTAAATTAGCGCCAGCTTGCCTGACTAGGGGTGAAAAAATCTTTTTTCCAAATCTTATTTGAACCTCTACTGAACCACCCCTTTGAGACAAACCATGAAGCTCAGAACTCTTAACATCATAACTTTCATTAAAAGCTGCTTGGTTCAATATCCGAAGCAAAGTAACCTGTCCCTGTCCTCCAATTCCCACAATCACTATATTAAAATCTTGTTTTATTTTTTCGTGTTTCATGAATGAAATTTAGGGATTTCTTACTTGTTTTTTACAAAGATACAAGGGTGCTTGGCAACAATAACCGAAACCTCATCTTTTTCTAAAAATTCTTTTATCGTCTCCTCAAATTCTTTAGGATTGGTCACCTGATCAATGACTTTTAAATTTTTTACTCCACAAGCCCTGACAATCTCTTCAATTTTGATCGGTTCTACTCCATCTTCTTCGGGCTTTTTTTTTATTTTTGTTTGTGGTTGATGGCCAGTCATAGCGGTTGTCTGATTATTAAAAATAATAATTAAGGGGTTTGATTTGTTAAAAACTATATTAATTAAGGCTGGAATTCCTGCATGAAAGAAAGAAGAATCGCCGACAAAAGTAATAACTTTTTGTTTTGTTGCTTTTGAAATCCCATGAGCTACTCCATTTGTCGAACCCATACAATATAAATAATCTTGAAGTTTAACAGCCGGGTGGCCGGCCATCATATAACAACCAATTTCTCCGCCAAAAATTACTTTTTTCAAATCAACTGCTTTTTTGATTGCGGAAAAAATTGACCAATAAGGACAAGGGGGGCGACCGGGAACGGTAACTGGGGTACAGAAAATTGGTGGCCTTGAGGGAATTTTCACTGTTTGAAATTTTTCTAAGTGGGTTTTTAAATCGTTTTTTGGTTTTTTGCCGGAAATTTTAGAAATTGCCAAAAAAACATACTCTGGCTTCAACTCGCCAGCAACAGGTAAAATTGCTTTTCTTTTCTCCCAGATTCTCCCTCCCTCAATTGGTTGACCTTCTTTTCCGAAAACTTCCAACTTTGGATTTAGATCTTTGGCCAAAATTTTTACTTCCTTTTCCAAATAAGGTTCCAGTTCTTCAACAATCAAAACTCTTTTTAAATTTTTAATGAAGCTTTTTATTTTGCTTTCTGGCAGAGGATGAATAAATCCTAATTTCAAAACTGGTAAATTCAAATTTAACTCCTCCAGTGCCTCCATTGTATACAAATAAGAAACTCCTGAGGTAATAATTCCGATCCTGGCAGGAGTCCAATCTCCGCAAATTTGATTGATTTTGCTTTTTTCAGCAATTTCTTGAATTTTTTTTATTTTCTCAAACAGTTCTTTTTTCATTTCCAAAACTCTTGGCGGCATTGTGACAAATTTTCGGGGATCTTTTAAAAACTCTGCGCTGGAACCTCTAGTAGAATATAAAGCAAGCTTTCCTATTTTTACAATTCCGGATTGATGGGAAGCTCTAGTGGTTGTCCGAAGCATAATTGGAATTTTAAATCTTTCTGACAGTTCAAAAGCAAATTTAACAAAATCTTTACATTCTTGGGGAGTAGAAGGTTCTAATATTGGAATATGGGCCATGGGGCCATAAAATCTAGTGTTTTGCTCAGACTGGGCTGAACTCCAGCAAGAAGGATCATCAGCCACAAAAATAACCATTCCGCCTTTAATCCCGCTATACATTAAAGTTAAAAGAAAGTCTGAAGCCACGTTTAAGCCAAAATTTTTCATTGCCACTAACGATCTTATTCCAGAAAAAGCCGCTCCGGCCGCTGCCTCCATTGCTACTTTCTCGTTGGTTGAGAATTCAAAATGGAAATTTGGGTTTATTTTTTTAACTTCTTTTTGAATTTCATAGAAAACATTGCCAATCTCAGAAGCTGGCGTTCCGGGATAAGTAGAAACAAAACTAACCCCCGCCTCGAGGGCGCCTCTAACAATGGCTTCATTGCCTAAAAGAATAACCTTTTGACCAATTTTTTCTAATAAAATTTCTTTCATTTTTAAAATGATATTATTAATTTACCATAAAGGTTGAAATTAAACAAGTTCAATAACTAAATCAATTTCCACTTGACAACAAATCTTAAAGATTCTATTCTTAAATTAGCACAAAGGAGGTGATTAAAAGTGCCAATTACAAAAAGGGTACGGAATTCTTCCTCGTCTGCTCCTCAAAACCAAATCGAAATTAAACACACACAAGATCTGGTTGCTCTTATTGCTAACGGTACCATCACCCCTACTTCTCCCCTTCCTCCGGAAATTGATCGACCTTCTACCCGAACAATCATTCGTTCCATTCATGCTAGTGTCTACAAAGCAAGATCCGAGCCTTACCAGTTTTCCCTGGCCGATGGTCTCAGGGTTAAAACTACTTTTTTGGATCCAAACCTCGACCCTTTTGCTCCACCCCCTTCTCAACTCCCTGGTCCGAAAAAGATCGAAAAATGGATCGAGGAAGGAAAATTTTATCTTGCGCCTTGCCCCTGCGGAGCAAAAACCTTGGTCATCCAAGTAACCATCATCTCTCAAGCGGGAGTAAAAGTGGGGTTTTACTCGCTCGAAGACGGAAAGACAAGACTCGACAATTTAACCGAGGAAGACTTCATTTCTGGTAGGGAGAGGCCTAACCGTTTCTCTTGGAAGGAGGAGCAAGCAAAATGAAAAAGAGAAGGAAGGAGGAAAAACGAAAAAAGGTTCTAAAGAATCGCTTAAGGTTAAGGGGCTTCCATTTTAGGCACTTTGCTCCAGGAAGCCCCTTTTTGTTTTTTTCCATTCGAAAAATGTTAATCTATTCTATTTATTACTCGCAGGTTACGCTTTTTGCTAAATTCTTCGGCCGATCCACCTCTCTCCCCAGCAAAACTGACATATAATAGGCGAAAAGATGGAGGGGAATTACTGAAAGCATTGGGGTAAGCATTTCTGAGGTTTTAGGAATGTAAATGACATCGTCTGCTATTTTTTTGATGTCTTCATTACCTTCGGTAGCCACGACAACAACCGGCCCCTTTCTAGCTTTTATCTCCTGGACGTTGGAAACCATTTTTTCATAAACTGAATCAGAAGGACAAATAGCAATTGTGGGAAAATTTTCGTCGATTAATGCCAGAGGTCCGTGTTTTAATTCTCCGCCGGCATAACCTTCGGCATGTAAATAGGAAACTTCTTTTAATTTTAGAGCTCCTTCCAGGGCAATGGGGAAATTATATTTTCTACCGATGAAAAAGAAGTTTTTGAATTTCTTGTATTTTTTGGCTAATTTCCTAATCGCCGGAGATTTTTTTAAAACCTTTCTGGCCAAATCTGGAATTTTTGAAAGCTCAAGAACAATTCTCTTTCCCATAACTAACGACATTTCCCTCTGTCTTCCTAAAAAAACAGTCACCATTGCTAGGGTCGCTAACTGTCCTAAAAATGCTTTTGTTGAGGCGACGGCAATTTCCGGGCCTGATCTGGTGTAAACTCCGGCATCAGTTTCTCTGGCTTGAGTTGAACCGATAACATTAGTAATTCCTAAAGTCAAAATTCCCTTCTTTTTCATTTCTCTTAAAGCAGCTAAAGTGTCAGCTGTTTCTCCAGATTGGGAAACAAAAATTGCCGCGGTATTTTTGTCTACCACTGGTTTGCGATAACGAAATTCAGAGCCAATATCAACTTCAGTAGGAATTCCAGCATATTCTTCTAACATATATTCACCAACCCGAGCAGCATAAGAAGCTGTTCCACAGGCGACCAAAATTAAGCGATTAATTTCTCTCAGTTTTTCGGAAACCGAATCCAATCCTCCCAATTTCACCGAACCTTCTTTTAAAATCAATCTTCCTCTGATGGCGTTTTCAATCGCTTCAGGTTCCTCCATTATTTCCTTTAACATAAAATGGGGGCATTCTCCCTTTTCAGCTTCTTCCGGCGCCCATTCAATGGTTGTTATTGGTTTTGTTATTGGTTTTTCTTTTAAAATAAAGAACTCCTTTGGTTTTAAAACCGCAATTTCATTATCCTCTAAATTAATCACTTGCCTCGTATGGGTAATAATGGCTGCCGGATCTGAAGCAACCAAAAATTCGTCATTTCCAATTCCCAATAAAATTGGCGAAGATAATCTGGCTGCCACTATTTTTTGAGGGTCTTTTTTTGAAATAACAGCGATGCCGTAAGTACCTCTCACTTCTCTCAAAGCTTTTCTCACTGCCTCCTCTAAATTTCCTTGAAAATATTTCTCAATCAGATGAACAAGCGTTTCAGTGTCGGTTTCGGAAGTAAATTTATGACCTTCCCTGATCAATTTTTCTTTTAACTCTTTATAATTTTCGATAATTCCATTGTGAACTAAAAAGATATTCTTCTCACAATCCCAAAAGGGATGAGCATTAGCTTCACATATGGAACCATGGGTCGCCCAGCGATTGTGAAAAATGAAAGGATTTCCAATTAGATTAGCTTTTTTAAATTCTTCTTCCGAATCAGCTATCTTCCCTACTCTTTTGAAATAAAAAATTTCTCCCTTGGTTGAATTGAAAAAATTTGCTCCCCAAGAATCATAACCCCTATATTCAAGGCGTTTTAAAGCATTAAGCCCTATTTTTGGATCATTATTTTTACCAATATAACCTACAATGCCGCACATGATTTTTTATTATAGCAAATAAAAAGAGGATGAGAAAATTCAGCGTATTGACTTATTTAAAATATAAGTGAAAAGGTTTTGTTTGGAACATTGAAAATGCAAATGAAATAAAATTTGGTAGGCTTTGCAATAAACTTTCTAAAGGCTAAAACCCCAAAGGCAGGCAAGCGAACTACCAAGGAGTCAAGATGTCTCCAAAAATCATCAGAAACCTCCTGGTCGTCAACAATGACTAATTTTGGCAGGACCTTTATCTTTCCTTTTCCTTCTTTAAAAACTTCCTACAAAAGATATTTCATCGTTATAATCGAACTCTTCAGTTCCAATGGAGACCATAATATTGTTTATCCCTTCAATGATCAGTTCAACCGCTTTTTCTCAAACTTTAAATGCTTGAGTTGATCAATTTTTGAGGTTAAGGGAAAAGGGGAAAGATCTTTGAGGATAGTCAAAAATATTAGCTCGGACCCTTTTTGCCTTCAGCCTCTTTTTTACCATCGGGGAAAGGACGGCGCCAAAAACACCTGCTCCGCTCAGCTGAGGATAACCGAGAGGTTCTTTGTCACAAAGTTCAGCCAAGAGATGTCGCCACCTATTTTATCGACTTATACAATAAAGATAGCCAACATTGTAAACTTCAATAACTTCAAATATTTTTGTTAGATCTTTTATTTTTAGATTCTCTTTTCCATCCTTAAGGTTATATCTTGAGCTTTCCAGAGTGGCTGAAGGGGTCCGGCTGATCCTTTCCAGCAACCTTTTCCGATCTTGCTCCACTAATTAAGTCTTCCTTCAAGAAGCTCTCAATTCCAGAGAGGAAATTAACTTCTACTTTTGTCCTAAAAAGAATTATTTTTTAGTCAATGATTTCAGTCAAAAATAAGAAGAGATAAAAAGAAAAGCCCCTTCCAGAAGGAGGGGCAAAAGAACTCAAGGGGGTTTCCTAATCCCAGAAGGGGACAAAAGAGAGTTCTTGGCCAAGGATTTTGTGGATGAAATCGTCGAAAGCCGGTGTAGAAGTCAGATTTTCGGTGTCATAATACTCGGCAACTGGGACAAGCTGAGGTTTGGCCTCTTCCAGAGAGATGAGATTGATCCATTGATGAGCTTTTTCCCCTGTCAATACCTCTTTGAGCTCAGAGAGGGTGAGGACTTCTTTTAAGGTTGGGAAGGTTTCAAATTTATTTTCTTCGATGATCTTTTTTACTCCGTGATAAGCTAAAAGCTCAGCTAAGCAAAGGTCGTATTCTGAAGGTCCTCCCATCCGCACCTCATAGCCAGGTGTCTGATTTCTCACTTCTGCCTCTTCCTCGATAGGATAATCGTGGGAATTTTGACCAACATTTGGGTAAACTATTCGACTCAGCTTTTTTTCTTTCTTTTCCCAATCCATGATTAATTGGGCGACCAAGTCACCGGCTCCTCCAAGTTTTCGCTCGCCATATTGAGTAAGCCTCATCTGTTTTCCGTTTAAAAGGGTCCCCCTCAGAGACAGTGATAATGAGATGGGGAGGATAATTGCGGGTATACCACTCCTCTATTTTCTCATAGAGACGTTCAATGGGGATTTCGATTTGAGGAAGAGTCTGGCCTTGGGCTTGAGCCCCTGCTTTATTTTCTTTGTTCTTTTGTGGATCGCTAACCCAGTTTACCTCAGGAATCATGATGAGTTCGACCCAACTGCGAGAAGTAGCTAAAGCCAACCAGCCAGCATCTCTTCCCATGGTTTCGAGGGTAAAAATGCGGTGAGTAGACCTGGCTGTGCTCCGGAGTCGTCTGGCATGGAGAGCAAGACGCAAAGCAGCTGAAGGATAACCAGGACAAAGGGGAACAGAAATCTCTCTCCCATCAGGACAGCGATGGATTGTGTAGGTTTGGAGGTCGTTATCAATGGTTCGAGGGATGGCTATCACTCGGCATCTCGAGCCATTTTTTCTCAGAACTTGGACGAATTCCCAAGTGGCAGCCAGTGTTCCATCCCCGCCAACGAGAATGAGTAAATCCGGTTTAAGTTGTTCGATAGTGTTTAAGGCACCTTGGAGTTTTGCTTCCCACCAAGCTCTCTTTTTATTCCTTTCTTCCTCATTAGCAATTGCTTCGATTTTCCTTTTTTTCAGGTGGCGAAGGTAAGGGAGAATCCCTCAGCGAACTCAGAAATGTTCCCCCTTGTCGAGGATTGACGGCTGCAGTAAGAATATTGCCCAAATGATTGCAAGTGATAATACCTCGGTAACCTCCCCGAAATCCATAGAGGAAGCTAAAGCCCAGGTGATCGAGAGCTCGCCTCGCTCCCTCAAGGAGTGCATTTAAAATGGGAGCGTCTCCACCGACTGTTGCTATTCCCGCAATTTTCATTCTTTACCTCCTTTCTATGGTACTTTAAACAAACTCCGAGTTGTGACTACTGTTAACCCCCTGCTTATAAAGTAACAAGCTCCATACTAACCTCCTTTTTCCTTTTTAGTTTCCAGTTTTAAAAGAACAAAACCCAACTCTCTTTCTTTTCTAAAAAATAACTATTTTTTAGTCAAGAGAGAAAAAAAGCCCCCAAAGGGGGCAAAGAACTTATTAGGGGCAGAAGTTATTAGACGGCGTCCAAGAAACGACCGTCGATTCGATGGGATTGAAAAATTTCCTGGATTGCTTTCGCGTGCGCCCTTGCTTCCAGACGGTGGCGCCAAAGCGATTCCAGGATTTTCTCTAAGTGGGCGAGCGCCTTTTCGGAAGGTAATCCCTCAGCCAATATCCGAGTTGTTGAAAAAAACGACGAGAGCTGTTCTATCTCCAAGAGCTCCGGCCTCATAAACACCTCCTATTTTTCTTCTTTCCCGGGAGTAAAAACAGCTATTACAACTTTGTTCAAGAAGCGGCCATCAATTTGATGGCGATTGAAGATCTCTTCAATTGCCACTACATGTCCCATAACTTCAGTTGGATAGTATAAAACCGCTTCTAAAAGCTTTTCCAACTGTTTGAGAACTTCCTCCCGCTCTGGAGAAGGCAATTCTTCAGCCAGTTCCCGGACCTTCCGGAAAATCGGCAACTCCGCCAATTCCTGAATTACCTCTTCCATAAGACACCTCCTTTAAAGAGCTAAAAGTATGATTATATCATACTAAGTATGCGTTTATCATACCAAAAATGCTTGTCAAGTGGAAAAAAGAAAAATCAAGACATGAGGAAAAGAAAAAAACAAAATGACTCGAAAGAGAGTCAGTATTAGTATTGGAGACAATCCCCTTCTTTTTTATTTTTGCCACTCTTTTAGGGCCTTGAGATAATTTTCCGGAACTCCGATATCGAACCATTTCCCGGCAAATAGATAGCCAAAAAGTTTTTTCTCGGCAATGATTCTGGGAAAAACTTCTTTTTCCAAACTACAGTCTAGATCTTTAATATAATCGAAAATTTCTGGCTCAAAAACAAAAATTCCGGTATTGACCAAATAAGATTTAATTTCTTTTTTGGGAGGTTTTTCATAAAACTCAACAATTCTTGGACCCTGGATTTTGCAAATTCCATAACCTAAAGGGTTGGAAAGAGAAGAAATGGCAACAGTTCCAATCCCTTTGTATTTTAAATGAAAATCGATAAAGTCAGCCAAATCAATTTCAGCCAACTCATCCACATACCAAAGCAAAAACGTCTCTTTTTTTAAAAATTTTTGGGCAACTTTGAGGGCTGGAGCAGTTCCTTTTTCTTTTTTATCTTTCAAATAAATAATTTTGACCCCAAATTTTTTTCCATCGCTAAAGTATTCTTTAATTTTCTCTCCTAAGGCTCCAATTACCAAAAAAATTTCTTTAATCCCATATTTTTTGAAGTATTCCAAAGTCCACTCTAAAATCGGCTTTCCATTAATTGGAATTAAAGCTTTTGGAATATGAGAGGTCAAAGGCTGCCATCTCACCCCCTTTCCAGCTGCCAAAATCACAGCCTGCCTTATTTTAGGCTTTAAAATTTGAGAAATCAAAAACTCAATCGCGTGAGACCTATTTCTAATTTTCTCTTTATCAACAAATCCGTCGACCCTCTTTAAAATCTCTTCATCTAAAGTTATTGTTATCCTTTTTTTCCCCATCTTCTTTCACTATCTCAAAAGTTAACCAAAAATTCAAGTGTTTGAGTAAATTAACTTGATTTTTAGGATAAATTTTTTGCTTTTCCTTCTTAGATGAAAGGAAAATGACAGGAATGATCTCCAACGCTAAAAAGGAAATGAAATAAAAATGGTGGGAATAGTTCGCAAAAAACTTTTTTAAAAATTAACCCAATTTTTAATTTTTCTTCAGGCCGATGAAGGTGGCAAAACAAAACGGTTTTTCTTTTTGATAAGCTTTTTTTATCTTTCTCGCTGAATAAAACCGCTCTGCTTGGCAAAAGGTACAAATTCGACAATCTTCAATATTTTTTTCTTTGAGACCAAGCTTTCTTAATTTCTCTAACAAAATTTTGGTTAAATCAAGATAAAATTTTTTATTTTTCTTTTGAAAATATTTTTGCCAACTCTTCATTTCAAGATAATCTTTGGCCTGGAAAGAATAGCAACACTTTCTAATGTGGGGACCAATGCCAACTTTAAAATTTTTAGTTCTCCCCCCAATTAGTCTTAAAGCATTTTCCACTATCCCCTCAAACAACCCCTTCCTTCCAACATGAATGGCGCCAATCTTTTTTTGAGCTGGATCCCAAATTAATAGAGGTATACAGTCAGCTGTTCTGATGACCAAAATTTGACCTGGGGTTTCAGTAATTAACCCATCAGCATTAAATTTTAAATAACCACTAAGATTTGGAGGGCAAAAATAAATATTTTTTCCATGAATCTGTTGGGCAAAAATTAAATTTTCAATTTCAGCTTTATATTTCAATTTTCTGAGCGCATTTAAGATGCATTCGATACTTTTTGGATCAGTCAAATTCACTAATCCATCTTTTCTCTCTAAAATGCCCTGAACAATATTTTGATATTTTTTGAAAATCTTAAAAGAGATCATCTTTTTAAAACTATGAGTTTTATTATATCAAATAAAGAAAAAATAAAAACCTCGTTTGGGAAAAATTGAGGACAAAGAGAAATATTTTGGAATTCCTGCGAGAAAGATGAGATAATTAGAAACGCCTAAAATTTCTTACAAAAGTAAGTCCGTAGAGAAAAAGCCGGATTTATTGAAAACACAAAATCGCAAGGGGCCACCTAAAAAGATATTAATTAGGATTTTCTCAATCACGCTATTGTTTTTCTTCTATAACAAAATTTATCAGTTTTTGAGGAATAAAAATCACTTTTTTAATTTCCTTGCCTTTGAGCAATTTTTGAATCTTTTCTGACTTTAAAGCCATCTCTTTGGCTGCCTTTTCTGAAATTTTAATTAGGGCCTCAATTTTATCCCGGACTTTTCCATTAACCTGGATAATTAAAGTGAAAGTATCTTCTTTAATCAGTTCTAGGTCATATTTTGGCCAATTTTGCTTGAAAATTGAAGTTTTATTGCCAATTTTCTGCCAGAGTTCTTCGCTAAGATGAGGGGCGAAGGGGGAGAGCAGGATCAGAAATTTTTTAATAGCATCTTTGCCAAATTCTTTTTTCCGATTTTGGAGAAAATTCAAAAATTCCATAAAAGTCGAAATGGCAGTATTAAACTTCATTAGTTCTAAATCCTCACCGACTTTTTTTATCAGCTGGTGAATCTTTCTTAAAACCCCCTTTGAGCTCTTTTTATTTTTTTTGCATTCCAAGACCAATTCCCAAACTCGATTTAAAAAGCGAAATACTCCTCTTACTCCTTGGGCTGACCAAGCAATAGTCTGGTCGAAAGGCCCCATAAACATTTCATAAACCCTTAAAGTATCAGCCCCGTATCTTTTGATAATTTCATCAGGATTAATGACATTGCCAAGAGATTTTGACATTTTCCTACCGTCTTCTCCCAGAACCATACCATGGGAGGTCCTTTTTTGATAAGGTTCAGGGGTTGGGGCTATACCAATGTCATATAAAAATTTATAAATGAACCTTGAATAAAGTAAATGCAAGGTGGTATGCTCCATTCCGCCGTTATACCAATCTGCCGGCAACCAATATTTTAATTTCTTGGGCTCAGCCAATTTTTTATTATTTCTGGGATCGCAATAACGCATGAAATACCAATTTGAACCGGCCCAGTTTGGCATAGTATCAGTTTCTCTCTTGGCTGAACTTTTACATTTTGGACACTTGGTATTTACCAAGCCAGAAATGGCGGCCAAAGGTGATTCGCCGGTTCCAGTTGGTTGATATTTTTTGACATAGGGAAGCTTAACCGGCAAATCCTTTTCTGGAACGGGAACTAATCCACATTTTTGGCAATGAATAATTGGAATTGGTTCTCCCCAATAGCGCTGGCGAGAAAAAACCCAATCCCTCAGTTTATACTGAACAGATTTCTTACCCAATCCCCTTTCCTCCAACCACTTTGTAATGCTTTCAATTGCTTTTTGAGAAGTCAGTCCTGAAAATTGTCCGGAATTAATTAATGTTCCATAATCGACAAAGGGTAATTTTGAATCTTTACTTTTTATCACTTCTCTAATTTCTAATCCATATCTCTTGGCAAAATCATAATCTCTTTTATCATGGGCTGGCACTACCATCACCGCTCCACCCCCATAAGTTCCAATCACATAATCAGCAACCCAAACTGGAATTTTTTCTTGATTGACGGGATTGACGGCCCAAATTCCCTCCGGCGGAACTCCTGTTCTTTCTTTCTCCAATTTTGTTCTCTCAAATGCCGTCTTTTCTTTTGACTTTTTAATATATTCTTGCACCTCTTTTATATTTTTAATCTTTGTTCCTTGATTTTTGATTTTAAAGAGCGAATCAATGAATGGATGTTCCGGAGCTAAAACAAGAGCAGTTACTCCAAAAATAGTATCGACCCGAGTTGTAAAAACTTCAATTTGAAATTTGAAATTTGAAATTTGAAATTTAACGGTAGTTCCTTTGCTCTTGCCAATCCAATTTATTTGTTGGCTCTTAATTTTTTCCAAAAAATCAACTTTCTCTAAATCATCGATCAACCGATCGGCATACTTGGTAATTTTCAGCATCCACTGTTTCAACCTCTTCTGAATTACTTTTTCACCACATCGCTCATGCTTTCCTTCTATCACCTCTTCATCAGCCAATCCAATTTTACATTTTGGACAAAAATTGATCGGAATTTCTGCCTGATAGGCCAGACCTTTTTCAAAAAGTTTCAAAAAAATCCACTGGGTCCATTTATAATATGCAGGGTCGGTGGTATCAATTTCCCTTGACCAATCAAAAGAAAGACCCAGGCTCTTTAATTGTCTTTTGAAATTAGCAATATTTCTTTTTGTCGCTCTCTCTGGACGAATACCGGTTTTGAGGGCATAATTTTCAGTTGGCAATCCAAAAGCATCCCAGCCAATGGGAAATAAAACATTAAAACCCTCCATTCTTTTTTTTCTGGCAATGATATCCATTGCCGTATAGGAACGACAGTGACCGACATGAAGACCCTCAGCTGACGGATAAGGAAACTCCACCAAAAGATACATTTTCGGTTTTTTCGAAAGATCCTTTGCCTGATAAAATTTTTTCTCTTCCCAAAATTTTTGCCACCTTGACTCTATTTTTTGAGGATTGTATTTTTCCATAATTTCTCTTATTTTAATTGGAATTTACTAATTTTTCAAGAAAAAAGCAGGTTGATGTTATCGCCCCGCTCTCATTAAAGAACCTTATTTGACCCATAGCTTTCTTGGGGCTACACTTTGGAAATTTCTTTGGCTTCTTTTTTAATTTTTTCTTCGCCTTCTATCTTCCCGTCCCGCATTAAAATTTTGCCATCGCAAATGACCTCTGAAACACAATCTCCAGAGGCTGAAAAAATAAAATCAGAAAGAAAATCATGGCCTGGTTGAAAATAAATTTTGTTTAAATCTATTAAAATCAAATCAGCCAAATATCCTTCTTTTATTTTCCCGGTTTTAATTTGAAACGCTTTTGCCCCATTTTCGGTTAAAATAGAGAGGGCTTCTTTTTTACCAAAAATTGTTGGATTTTTTTCAATTCCTTTTTGTAAAAGAGAGCCAATTTTGATTTCTCTTATTAAATCCAAACTATTATTTGAAGCTGGCCCATCGGTTCCTAAACAAACATTAATTTTCTTTTCTTTAACTTTTCTGTAAGGAAAAATGCCAGATCCCAATTTCAAATTGGAGGAGGGATTATAAATTAAGTTGCATTTTCTCTTCGCCAAAATTTCAATTTCCCTTTCTGTCAAATAAATTGAATGGGCCAAGAGACAATTTTTATTTAAAAAGCCAATTTTTTCTAAAAATTCTACTGGCCTCAAATTGTACCTTTTCAAACTTTCTCTAACCTCCCACTCAGTTTCTGCCAAATGCATATGGATTAATAAATTCTCTTTTTTAGCAAAATTTTTTTTTTTAATTAAATTTTCCTTGGAAACAGTATAAATTGCGTGAGGAGCGATGGAAAATTTGATTTGGGGAGGAATTTTTTCTTTAAGTTTTTGATAAATTTTTTTGGCATTCTCTCTCGTCCAGCCCAAAAGAGAAAAATCAACAATGATCAAGCCTATCACCGCCCTTAATCCTGCCGCTTTTGTTGCCTCTACCTGAGCTTCGGGATAAAAATACATTTCATTGAAAGTCGTTGTTCCTGATTTTATCATCTCTAAACAAGCTAATCTTGTCCCCCAGTAAACATCATCTTTGGTCAATTTTTCTTCAAGTGGCCAAATTTTCTTTTCCAGCCATTCTCTCAATGATAAATCTTCTCCTATCCCTCTAAACAAAATCATCGCCGAATGACAATGACAATTTATTAGGCCTGGCAAGATTGCTTTTTCTTCTTTTCCATCGATTTTTTCTTTTGCCCTAAAATTCAAACTTGAAGCAATTTTTTTTATTCGGTTTCCATCAATAAAAATATCGCTTTTGCGCCCATTTAAAATAACATTTTTGATTAAAAGGCTCATTTTTTAAAAGGCCTAACGCCCCTCTTCCTCTTTTATTTTTTTCAAATTCTTTTTATAAAAATCTAATTTGGCCTGGTTTTAATTTAACTCTCTCTTTAAATCTTGAAAAGTTGTCTAACATTTTTTGTTGTCTGTGTTGTTATTTCTTCAAAGCTTGAATTTTTTATCTGGGCAATTTTTTCTATCACTATTTTTACTCCCATTGGATCATTTCTTTCAAAATAGCCGGGCGGAGAAAGATAGGGGCAATCGGTTTCAATCAAAATTTTTTCTAAAGGGGTAGCTTTAATAATTTTTTCAAAATCGATCTTTTCAATTTTTTTGAAAATTATACCATTAAAACCGATATAGAAACCAAAATTAAAATATTCATTTAATTCTTCTAAATTTCCAACAAAACCATGCATTACTGCTTTTTTGGGTCTTAAATCCTCATTTTCCTTTAAAAAATAAATTAAATCTTGATGCGCCATTCGGCAATGAAAAATCACAGGCAAATTCAATTTTTTTGCTAATTCTAATTCTTTCTTTAATAATTCTTTTTGCTTTTGTTTGAAAATCTCTTTCTTTTTAGTCCCCTTTGGCCGCCAATAATAATCCAATCCAATTTCTCCAATGGCTACTACCTTTTCGCTTTTTGCTAAATCTTCATAAGCCAAAACATTAAATTCCTTTTCAAAATGACTCCCCTCTCTTTTATCAATCTTCATTTTCACCAAACCCGTATCAAAATTTATTGGGTGTAACCCAACTGAAGCATATACTCCTTCTTTATATTTTTGAGCAATTTCCACTGCCTTTTTTGAGGTTTCATAATTTGTCCCGACATTAATCATTCCAATCCCTTCTTTTAAACAACCTTCAATCACCCTTTTTCTATCTATATCGAAGACCCAAAAATTTAAATGAGAATGGGTATCATAAATCATTTTTTAAAAATAACCGAAAAAGAAAAAATAGACAAGAAAAGCGGGGAATAAATTCCCCGCTAAAATTGTGAAAAAAATGAACTGAAAAAGAGCTACCCCATTTTTTGCTTTTTTGAACGAGTGCGACCACATCTACTACAAACAAAAATTTTTTCTGGGTTCCCATTAATTTGGACATGCCACGTTTTCCTTCCGCACTGGCTACAATACAATTTTTTTCTTACCGGCTTAATCACCTTCTCACCCCCTTTCTTAAATTAATTCACCTCCCAGTTTGACTGGGAGGTTTCTATTTTAGAGATTTTTAGTGATTATCAGATTTTTCTAAAACAGAAATCTCCCAGTCAAAAAAGGAGGTTTCAAGATAATAAATCTTAACTTTAAAAAATGGGGATTAATTTTTAAAATTTTAAAATTCAGTTTCTCCATGTTTGAACAATTATTATTTTAACTACTCAGATTGCCTTGTCAAGACCGAAATTGCTGCAAAGACATGAATCTGATGTTTCTAAATACTAACTATTATTTCAAGCGAGGGAAAAGAGGTTGGCTTTTTTTTGTTTTTAATTGTTCAAAGATTTTCTCAGAAGTTCTTGGCAAAAATGGTTGAAGCAATTGACCAATATTATTTAAAGCAAACAATAAATTATTGATTATAATTTTTAATTGTTTATTTT